>ENA-UONW01000360-UONW01000360.1-human-gut-metagenome-genome-assembly--contig:-CS52-NODE-360-length-68394-cov-6.361814_pt1 | contig 68394 bp, 51 predicted proteins | sample MGYA00242463_ERZ724010 | MGnify/ENA metagenome assembly ERZ724010 | reverse complement strand
ATTGAATTTTCAAGGTACGAAACCCATTTTAGATATGGGAAGTCTTAGTAAATAAGTTAAAATATGAAGCTGATCACACGCCAGATGAAAAGGTAAGACTTTATCTATTAAAGCGAATTAATGATCTTGAAACAGAACTTGAAACCTTTACAATATAAAAAGGCTTCACCCTTATATTAAGAGCGAAACCTTTACCAAGTTTATATTTTACAGTTCTCTTCATTTCTATTTTATTATGTATTTCCAACACTACAGATGTTTTAACCTTGCACCAAATACACATATATTTTTTCTTTATCTTTATGTATTTTAATAAATAATAATGGTCTTGACCAATTTTTGTCTCCCATCGAATTATTTATTTCTTCAACCACTTCTTTTGCCGTATTTTTACCACTTATTTCTATAACCTTACTATTGGCTCCCCCCATATATTCTCTTTCTCCATATGGCGAATACGAACACATTGCATTTTCAAATGGCGTATAGCGAAACAAATTTACTCTTTTTCTATCTGATATCTCTCCTTTATACCATTTATCTGCTGTAAAAAGTAAAAATTCTAACTGGTCGTTCGGCATAGAATAAAACGATGAATTTTTGTCTGTATTCCTGGTTTCCTCTGTTTTCAACAATTCAAAGACCTCATTTGTAAGCTTCTCATCATAAGTACCCTTTTTATCAATGTATTTTCCATAACTATTAATTGTTATCACAGCTTTCGTGAAGCCATCCTTGGAAATTCCTGTAACTTCCGTTGTTCCGCTATCCTCCACAATATAATGTGTGTATGATCCATCTGGTGTAGTCTTTTTCTGAACCAAATCAGTTCTATTCCACGTCCAATCCAAAGAAACTCCTAAAAAGTTTTCCGTATTTACGAGTTCATCCATATTTTTCGCTGATTCATCATAATCAAATCCCGTTCCTTCTTCGCGTGAAATATTGGTTTTATACAAGCTATAACTTACTACATTGCAAGAATATGTCTTTCCTTTATAAGTTGCTGTTACAATAGCTTTTCCACCTTTTAAATTATTATATATTACAGCACTATTTCCTTCAGGATATATACGCACTATTTTTTCATCTGACGTATTCCATATAACATCATCACAATCTGCATTATTCAATGTTAAATACGTTCCATCATCCCCATCACCAAATTTCCAAGTAATAGATGTAGTGCTTAATTTTGGTGTTTTTGTCTCAATGCTGTCATTATTATCAGGCTTTTTATCTTCTGTACTCTCAGTATTTTGTGCATCATCTTTATGCGGCTTCTTTGCAGCTGTAACCCTTATGTTACATTTTAATACAGATCCGTTTACTTTTGCAATGACTGTCGTATTTCCCTGTTTCTTTCCAGTAATCTTACCGTTTTTTACTGTAACAACATTTCTATTCGAAGACGTCCAAACCACTTTCCTGCTTGTACCTTTTACTTTCAATATATACGATTTTCCACTCTCGATAGTGACTTTCTTCTTGCTGAGCTCCGGTTTTTCCACTTTAACATTACATTTCAAGATAGTACCATTTATTTTTGCCTGAATAACCGTTTTACCTGTTTTCTTTCCAGTAACTTTACCATTTTTTACAGTCGCTACCTTTTTATTCAAGGAACTCCATTTTACTTTCCCTTTCATGCCTTTTATTTTAAGATTTACAGTTTTTCCAACATTAACTATAATTTCATTTTGGTTTAAGTATGCTTTCGCAACAGTAATTTTATATATATATGTATTTCCTTTGTCCTTTATCGTAATTTTAGCTTTTCCAATCGATTTTCCTATGATTTTTCCATTCTTTATTACAGCAATCTTTTTGTTGCTAGTCTTAAATGTTGCCTTTCCGCTAAAAGTCTGCTCAATGGCATATGTTTTTCCTTTCCCTATTGTAATATCCTTTGTTACAGTTTTTGCTTCTACGCTTACATTTCCGATCATACAAACAAAAAATGTGCATATCACTGTCATAAGAATCCATATAATGCAACTTTTCTTTTTCTCTAATTTAATCATAATCCTTTTCTCCTCATTATAAATATAAAATCTCCTCACGGTGAGTAACCTTTCTGTAGCCTTCATATTCAACTACATCAATTATAACATGCTGGGTACGAAGTTTTGAATAAATATTTCATAACTTTTCTCACTTTTGGAAATTAAATCTAAAAAGCAAACAGCCAGCTACAAACTGCTTGATTCATAACTGTCCTAGCGCGTTGCTTTCTTTCTTATTTGTTTTTTAATATACATACTTGTCATTTCTTTTATCATAAGCCTTAACTTTCCTGCAAATCATTTTTTCAATTTTCTTCTTTCGAGTTGTATATCTATCTATATTAGAATTTTTCGCCCAAAAAATAACAGCCACATATAATCCATAGCAAATTACAGCCCTTAATATTTCAAAACAATCTATTCTTCTAATATTTGATGTAAAAGATGAAATAAATCCATTATCCATTCCATATTGCAAAAAACTATTTATGATTATAAACAAATACATATTACCTACCATAAGGAACAAAAATGCTAGAAAAAATTTAAAATATGTAAAAATTTTAAGAATTATACATGGTAATTGATCCATCCTGTTATCATCATTAGGATAAATATCCAAGTAATCATATATAAATACTTTTAATAACTTTTTATCTGTTATCGTATTATCCGTTTGGATTTGAGATGTATTTATCAAATGTATAACATATTTTGGAACACATTCATCGGTATGGTTTATCTGATCTTTTATCTCTTGTAACGCATTTTCATTTCCAGCTTTTAACGCTTCAATAAATGGAATCAATATCTTATTATAATATTGTTTTTCCCGTTTAAAACCACCCTTAAAAAAAGTATTATATATTAATGTGCACATTGTAATAAGAGACGTAACTATTGCCACAATAAAATTTATATTTTCTTGCATATCACTTTCCCTTTCTATATTTATTGATTGTCCTTTTTTCTCGATTACTGTATATGTCTCCTCCGTGGTACTGCATTTCTTCATATCTCACTTTCTATAATCTGTTCTTTTATTTTCAGATATTCGAACAAAACAAAGCGATACTTTGTGTGATTTGACATTCTAAAAACTCAGATACATCTTTCGTATTCAGAGTATAACACAAAGTGCCGCCTGTACACAATTTTTTGTGTTACAGACGGCACCTGCTAATAATTTTTAAGATTCGGGAGGCAAAAGGTGGTTTTCAATTTTTTGACCCCCGAATCTTTTTAATAATATCCCGGATATCCATGCTTTGCCCGAAAGGCTTCCTGGCTGGCGTGGTAATCTTCCAGTGTCATATGGTTTTCCTTTAAATACTGTTCAAACATCAGTGAATCGATCTCATCGGCGGTATACAAAGTACCTCCCGGATACCGGCAGAATATCTTTTCACCCTGATTGATGCTGCGCATAAAATCCATAAAATCATCCACGTCGATCTTATCATCTAAAAAATCTCTCCAGAAATTTTCATGCGCCTCGAAACGCAGATTCCAGTCGGACGGAAGCTGACCGATCAATGACATGACCTTTTCATACTGTTCCCTGTTCTCAAAAGAAATAGACCACTCATAGCCTTCTGTCTGTCCCGCTTTCCGGCAGAAAATACCCTCCTCGGTATACCAGGTGATATAGCGGATATCCTCTTTATCCGGCTGATCGGCAGGATATGTACAGGATGTGGAATCTGCCGTGAGCAGATCACCTTCCGTCTGGAACCCTTTTTCCATGGATACTTTTTCCATGGATGCTTCTTCCACAGATGTTTCCTTCTCCTTTCCCAGCTCTTCTGCCGCTCTTTTTTCCTGTTCTTCCTCCATCAGTTTCCGGATCGCATCTTCTAAGGAATCGAATTTGCTGAGAAATTCATCCCACTCTTTCTCTGTAAAGGACTGTGACCCGATCTGATAGGAATTTTCCGTTTCACCATTTTTGATTTTTGTAAAGATCTCCTCAGATTTTTCTTTTAAAAGCCTGGCATATTCTTCCCGTAAATCTGTGACAGATTGCTCTGAATCTGCCGTTTCTGCCGCTTTCTTCATATTTTCGGACCAATAACTGCTGTCAAAGCAACCGCTGTCCTCCAATATACTCCTGTCAGAACTTCTTTTTCCGGTATCTAGTTCTTTCATTCCGGCAAGCAGATTATCAGCCTTCTCGCCTGCAGCCTGAAAATTAAAACGAACCGATTGTCCGGACTTTACGTTTCTCCCGGAACTGCCGGATACAGCAAATGTTCCATAACTTCCTACCCCGTTAACTGTCATTTTTCTCCTTTCTGCAGTCCGTCTGTCAGTCGGGACTGCTCCACTCCCCTGAAAGGACCGAGTGGTTACTTTATTTATCGGCTGCTTTAACCATTTCCCCCAGTCCTTTACGGATTCTTATGCGCGCATGTCAAACGGGTGATATGCTTTTTTCTCTATGGCATCCTGCTGTAATTTTTCCTCGGTTGACAGTTCCTTCGTTGATAATTTCTGTCCTGATAATTCTTTCTCTGCAGTTTCTTCTGGTGCTTTCTCCGTTGGCAGTGCTTCGATGTTTTCCGTCAGGTCACCGGTCATTTCTTCTGTCATCTGATCTGTGATCTCTGACAGCTTCTCCATATTTTCAGCAAGCATTCCCTTGTCATCGTCTGTTCCAAGCGCCTCATCCACAGCTTCTTCTTTTCTTTCTTCCTCGGTCTTTGGCTTATTCTTCTCTGCCTCTTTGGCTCTTTTCTCAGCCTCTTCCTCCGCCTCATCCATGATATGAAACATCTGCGAACTGTTATACTCCTGCTTTGCCGCAGCGATCTCATCCTCATAGGTATGGAACATTTCCAGTTTTTTGGCAATATCCTCCACCGTTTCGGTTTTCATATTTTTCAGATTTTCTTTCTGTGCCTCAAAAAATGCAACTTTACTGTCCCGCTCTGACTGTCTCTCCATTTTTTCTTTCGTGCTCTTTAACATATTCGGATTCGGATGTAAAATCCCAGACATTTGTTTTGAAAAATTGATCGTATAACTCATTTTTACCCCCGGTATTACAAATAAATCTTAACATCATTGTTTCTTTTGTTAATATCGTCATTTCTGCCATTTTGTTTAAGCAAAAAAGTGTATGGTTCTTAAATCATTTCTTTATTCTTTCAGCAGCTATTTACCTGTAATCCGCAGACACCTCCAGATAACTTCGTTTTCCGCTGATATAATCTGCATGTGCACGTTCCGGATCTTTGCCCTTAAATACGGTGCAAAGTCCACACATATCGCAGTCTGCGATACACGGAAAGGTATCTTTGATATACTGTCTTCTTTCCTCTTCTGTGGAAGATGCTATCTCTGGCGGTCTCATACTGCACCTACTTTACCAGACCGGAGTTGCTTCTGTATTCTTCATTGATCTCGCGCAGTTCCTTCTCGCCATTGATGTATGGCTCGTAAAATGCATCAACAGAACCGCCGCCTAAATTGTCACAGCCATTGCAGAAATCGCAGGCTCCCCCGCACTGGTTCAAGCCTTCCTGTACTATGCGGATTCTTTCTTCTCTTGTGGTGTCTTTGATCAGTATGCTTTTTATTTCCATGATTTTCTCCATAAATTTCTTTTTTAATTTTCAACAACAATCTCCCAGTATCCATTCTTTGGCGAGCCATGTCGAATAAGAATACCGTATTCTTTTAGTTTTTTTATATTCTTTTCTACATTTCGACTACTGATTCCTAATTGCTCTGCTAATCTTACTGCGGACAAATTAGGATCATCAGAAAGAAAGTTAAGAATTCTCTTCTGCGTATCGTTCAGTTCAATATGGCGATTCTTCTCCGTCCCTTCTCCGAACTTTCTCCGTCTCTTCTCCGTCCCAATTCTAATTCATCTATGAAATCAATTCTTTCTCGCTTTGTCAAAGAATTCTTTCTGAAAAGTTCTACACGAAACATATTATCAAATTCCTGAATTCTCGGCTTTGGAAGTCCATACTTTTCTGCTGCATTTAGAATTCTTTTAATTCCACTGCCCCATGCCCATGCCTCTATAAGCCCCATCTGGCTGAATATGTTAGCAATTCCTTTGTTTCTGATTTTTGAATGACCATTCATAACTTCTTCATAAGTCAGTCCATTATATAAACCTCCCGGAGATGTTACTTCCAAACGATCATCATAAATCGCAACCTGAATACAAGATTCATCTAAAATATTTCGGTGGCAATGGGCATTAATAATCATTTCCCGGATTGCTTCTGGTGGAAGCTCATATTTTTCTTTTCTCACTAATCCCTCAATCGTTGCTCCAAGCCTTATATTTCTCAATACAAAATCTACCGTTTCCTATATCTGTGTATATATAGGACCTGTAAACTCCCGCTTATCTAAAAATACTGCTGGACCCGTCCCCTTAAATACAGCACATTGTGTTTTAGAAAACGGAAAATACCCGGATGTCAGCAACGCATAGGCATTTGTCGCCAATAATTGTCCCTCACTCTGCTTGAGAATCTTCCAATTAATAAGCTACTCCTTCTTAACAGAATATTCTGACATTCCCGCTTTTTTCCGAAAAACTTCGATATCCTGACAAAGTTTTTCTGTCGCTTCTTCAGTAACTGTATATCCCACACATGTAAGTTCATCCCATGAAATTCTAGCACCCTCCATTTCCAGTTCTTTTATCTTTTCTGGAAATGCCTGTCTGGATGTCCCTGCTACACGTATATAGGTACCATTTTCTTTTCCCTTTGATTTCAGATAATATGGTCGATTTTTTCCAGCCTCGACAGATACTATAATAATCGTCTTTCCTTCCACTGTCTGTGGTTCAATATCTGGAATGATCTGTGGCATACATGAATCTGAAACTGCAGTTGCTATCGCATCCATGGTCTGAAATAATATATCATTTTCCACACCAATAACCTGATGGTTTTTATCATCTACACCGACAATCAGCTTGCCGCCCTGCGTATTAGCAAAAGCTACGATTGTTTTCACGTACTTTTCACTTTTGTCTGGTAATGAAACTTTAGACTCTATATTTTTTGATTCACCGGAAAACATTGTACCTTTTACCATTCTGTCACTCCTATTCAATCTACAGTATAAACAATAGAATGCACGCTCCGCAAACATTCTATTGTCATGAATTAGCCTGCATCACTAACAATAGTATACCTCTTATCAGGCTCATAAACCACTTTTTCTCTTTCTCAATCATTGGGGTTCCTATCCAGAATAATATCACCTTATCACAGATACTTCTTCACCTGCTCTGCCGCTTCCTCCATTTTTACCTGTGTCTGAAGCGTCTTGTCACGGGAAGCCACCTCGACGACTCCCTGTTTCATATTTCTCGGGCTCACAATAACACGGAGCGGGATACCGAGCAAGTCGGCATTGGAGAACATGACACCGGCACTCACGGTTCTGTCATCATAAATAACCTCGATCCCCATCTCCTGCAATTTCTCATACAGATCATCCGCAAACTTTCTGACTTCCTCATTGTCCGCTCTTACCGCACAAAGATGAACCTGCCACGGCGCGATCGATTTTGGCCAGATCGGTCCGTACTCATCATGATGTGCCTCGCAGACAGCGGCGGCAAGTCTGCCGACACCAATGCCATAACAGCCCATGATTGGTGTTTTGCTCTCTCCGTTCTGATCCACATAAGTCATCTTCATGGCTTTCGTATATTTATCTCCAAGCTGGAAGATGTTTCCGACCTCGATTCCTCTGGAAATACGGATCGTCTTTTTTCCGCATTTCGGGCAGATACCGCCCTCATATGCCTTTGCAAAATCATGATATTCTGCATCCGGCACATCTCTTTGCATATCAAGTCCCTTATAATGGTACTCGTCCTCATTTGCACCACAGGAAAGGTTATTTCTGTTTTCTAATGATCTGTCATATAAAACGATGGCATCTCCATTTATTTTCAGTCCGACCGGTCCGATATAACCTGCGTTTAATCCGCACTCTTCGGTGATGATGGCTGGATGTATCTCATCTTTCAAATAGTTGACCAGTTTTGTCTCATTAATTTCAAGATCGCCGCGGATAAATACGACCACATAGGTGTCATCCAAATTTTTCTGGTATACAACTGCCTTACAGGAATTGCAGGTTTCATCCCCGAAAAATTTACAGATATCCTCGATCGTATGAATGTCCGGCGTATGCACTTTTTCAAGTTCTGCGGACACTGCATCTCTTGCTATATCAGAGATATTTTCTGCCGCTTCCATATTTGCGCGGAAATCACATTCATTACACAGCACGATAGAATCCTCACCGACCGGGGTAAGAAGCATGAACTCATGGGAAAGGCTTCCACCCATCATACCGGAATCTGAAGCCACCGATACGACCTCCGGGATGCCTGCTCTCTCAAAAATACGCTCGTATGCTTTGTGGCATTTTTCGTAGTACTGGTTTAAATCTTCCTGACTGGTGTGGAAGGAATACGCATCTTTCATTGTAAACTCGCGCACGCGGATCAATCCGGCTCTCGGTCTTGCCTCATCCCGGAATTTTGTCTGGATCTGGTAGATCATAAATGGGTATTTGTTGTAACTTTTGGCGTATTCGCGCACTAAATGTACGGCAGCCTCCTCATGTGTCATTCCAAGCACCATCTTTGCATTGTTCCGGTCAGTAAAACGTAATAATTCTTCTCCCACGCTCTCATAACGGCCGGATTCTTCCCAAAGGGATGCCGGCATCACAACTGGAAATGATACTTCCTGTCCGTCTAATTTATCCATCTCCTCACGCAGGATCTGCTCGATTTTGTGTGTGATCCGTTTGAGTGGAAGGTAGGAAGAGTAAATGCCGTTTGCCATGTATTTCATGTAGCCGCCTTTTACCATCAGGGCATGGCTGTCGATCACGCAGTCTGCCGGTCTCTCACGAAAACGTTCTCCGATTAATTTTTCTAATTTCATTGTCTGCCTCCTTTTTGTTTGCATAAATGGAAGATGATGATATCAAAAGATGTGTTTTTCATCTTTTGATATCCGAATCCTGTACATTAAAAAAGTCCCAAGCTGCAACTAAATACAGCTTAGGACGAATTATCTTAATCCGCGGTACCACCTAATTTCAGGATGTTCCTGCACTCCGGTACAAATTTTCATTGATACCTTATCTCTGTAACGGGAGAACCCGGCATAGCCTGATGTTTCCATTCGGTATGCAGCTCCATGACCGGTTCATCATGTTCCGTGAAAGACTCGCACCTGCCGTCCTCTCTCTGGACACTTTCCATGATTACTATTTCACTTCCTCGCATTAACCGTACTTTAGCATTTTGTGCGCGGATTGTCAATCCTGATCCTGCACAAATTCTTCCCGCATCGGTGTAAAAATATCTAAGAGGATTCCCTCTTTCAGGCAGACACAGCCGTGCTCGATGGAATCTCTCTTTAACAGGGCATCACCAGGATTTACGATCTTCTTTTCTCCGTTGATTGTAAATTCAAACTGACCAGACACCACATAGGTGATCTGAGTGTGCGGGTGATGATGCAGTGCACCGATGGCACCTTTTTCAAAATGATTCTCCACACACATCATCTCATCGGCGTACGCTAATATTTTGCGCTTCACGCCCTCGCCGCAAACTTCTGCATCAATTTCATTGTTAAAGTTCCAGATCTGATTTTTTTTCGTTTTCATATGAAATCCCCCTCGTATAATATTATTGATTTTGTTTTTTCAGATAACGCACCAGCGCTAAAATACAGACCATATCGATAAACACAACGACCACGATCGATCCCATTCCATAAAAGATACCTGCTGTCTCTGCGATCTTCCCAATGATCGACGGCATTACGATCGAACCGATACTTGCAATTGTTAAAATAAAACTCCACGCGATCGGATATTTTTCAATGAGATTTCCTGCAAAGGAAACCGTCGTCGGATAAATTCCCGCCATGCTGTAACCGAAACCCATGATACCGATCACGATCCATACGGTACTGCGGCTGAATAACAGTAAAAAGAAAAAGCATACAAGTCCTACGCCCATGATCGGCAGCAGTTTTTCTTTTTGCATTCTGGTGGACAGCCAGGCTGTCGTCAGACGTCCTGCTAAAATCATCACCCAGAGTACACTCGCCGTCATCTGGGATAGGGATGCCGGCAGAAATCCTGTATCCTTAAAATATGTGATCATCCATCCGATGACACCCTGCTCCGCGCAGAGATAGAAAAATAATGTTGCAACGCACAGATAAAACAGCGGTTCTGAGAAGAATCCGAAACTGCCGCCTTTTTTCTCTTTTTCCACCCGGTCATTTTCCATTGGGATCATTGCGTATAAAATCCAGCTTAAAATTCCCATCGCAAGCATAAAATAACACGCTGTGATCCAGCCGGATTCCCCTGTTGCCGTAAACAGTGTCAGAAGAATCGGGAATAAAAATGCCCCGACAGAGAACATCGCATGCAGTCCATTGATCGTCCATGCTTTTCCCGGTGCTAAACTGTTGATTGCCGTGTTACAGAAATTACTCGTTGCTCCTCTCGCAACACCTGTCAGGAAAAATGCCATTGCAATGCACCAGTTGTGATTTCCGAAAATGATCAGCACATACGAAAGTGCAAAAAACAGATTAAAAAACAAAATACTCTTTTTTCTTCCAATCGCGACCGGCAGCAATCCTGCGGTAAAACTAGAAAACAGATTTCCCACAGAATGCAGACTTACGATCAATCCGCAAAATGCATAATCTAGTCCTCTTGCATCCCTGATAAAAGGAAGCAGGGATCCAATCGAAAGTGCCAGCATTCCATTCAGCAAAAAAACACTGTAGTTGCATAAAAACTGTTTCTTTTTTATTTTATCCTGTAAAAAATCCATCTGTTTCTCCTCACTCATTATTTTCTTCGATAATCTGTTCGATCACGTCCATGTAGTCCGCGCAATACTTTTCATACACGCCCATGACCGCCTCCTGAAAACGCTTTTTTTCTGCCGCAGAAAGTTCTACCACTTCCACACCCTGTTTCAAAGCGATCTCCTTAGAATCCGCCTCACGTTCTTTCCACAACTTTCTCTCATACAGCGCAGATTCTTTTGCGCACTCTAAGATCATCTGACGGTCATCTTCCGAAAGCTTGTTCCATGTATGTTTCGAACAGATCTGCATCTCCGGTACCCGGTTGTGTTCATCAACTGTATAATATTTCGCCACCTCATAATGATTCATCGCCTCATAAGAAGGCCAGTTATTCTCCGCCCCGTCCACCGTTCCGCGCTCTAATGCGGAATAAACATCCGCATAGGGAATCGGCAGTGCCGTCGCGCCAAGTGCCTCCACCATATCGACCATCACCTCCGATTCCTGCACACGGATACGCATACCTGCCATATCCTCAAGACAGGTGATCGGCTTTTTAGAATTATAAAAATTTCTTGCTCCCGCATCATACCAGGAAAGGCCAATCAGTTCGCTTTTACTTACTTTCTCCAAAAAGTCACTACCGATCCTGCCATCTAACACTTTCCACATATGATCCGAATCAGAATACAGATATGGCATCTGCAAAACATTTAATTCCGGTATGTACTCTGCTAACTGCGACAGGGAAACCCTTGCAAAATCAATGCCTCCATACTGCATCTGTGCGATCACACCGCTCTCTGCACCAAGTTCCCCCTCTGCCTGAACTAAAATCTTTATTCTTCCGCTGCTCTCCCTCTCCACCAGCTCGGCAAACTTTTTTGCCCCAAGTGTTGTCGGATAATCCTCTGTCTGGTTTTCCGCATAGGACAGGACAAATTCGGGTTCCCGCGCGCTGCACAGCCTGCCGTACAGAAAAAATCCAGCAGCAAGAACCCCTGCGGCAAACAAGATCAAGATTCGTCTTTTTTTCATTTATCCCAATCCTCCGGCAGTGTTCCCTTTGTTCATCTGTTTTAAAATCTCCATGCGGTATTCCGTAGGAGTACTTCCCATGGCACGCTTAAATACTTTTGCAAAATAATTTGAATCCCGGTATCCCACATTTACGCTGATATCTTTTACATTGATACGGACATCGGCAAGAAGCTGCTTTGCCCGTTCCAGCCGGTACTCTGTCAGATATCCAATGAAACTTTTATCAAAACACTGTTTGAATATTTTGCAGAAATAGGCGTCTGAATAATTCATCTTCTCCGCTACACTCTGTAAAGAAATATCTTCTTTATAGTGCATGTCAATATACTGTCTGATATTTTCTGCCACAGCGCTCATCCTGACATTGCCATTTTCCAGTTCTGCATCCTTCTTTTTTTCCTGCATATCCACAGGCTTTTCCCGGACATTTTTCTGCGATCCATCTGCCTTTTCCTCAAGCAGCCGTATTGCTTCCTCAAGCACCGCCACCAGTTCTTCCTCAGTCCCTGGTTTCAGCAGATAATCCAGTGCATGTACGGAGATCGCACGTTTTGCATAACTGAATTCATCAAATGCAGTCAGAAAAATAATGCTGCAATCCCTGTCTTTCTCCCGGATCTGCTCCGCTGCCTCCAAACCATTCACACCCGGCATCTCAATGTCAAGCAGCGCGATCTTACAATCTTTTTCTGTAAAAAACTTTGCCGCCTCCCTGCCGTTTACGGCTTCCACAACTTCTAACTGTCCGGAAAAATATTTTTTTATCGTTCTCCCCACAATCATTCTCTCTATCGGCTCATCGTCCGCCACCAACACACGGTACATCATGCTCCCCCACTTCCTTATGTCTGATCTGTATTTTTACCACAGTCCCCACATCTTTTTTACTGTAGATTTCTACATTTCCATCCTGATACATTGCACGGATCCGCCGGAAAATATTGCCAAGGCCAATGCCTGTCTTTCCATCTTCTTTTTCCAGTTCTCCCCGCAGATGCATAAGTGCTGCTTCGTCCATTCCAAGCCCGTTATCCCCAATGGTAATTAACGTAAATCCATCTTTCTGCCAGATATGTACCCGGACAGTCCCACCTTCTTCTTTTTTCGAAAGTCCATGAATGATGGCATTTTCCACCAGCGGCTGAAATGTAAATGCCGGAACAATGACTTTATCTGCATCCACGCTGCAATCCTTTCGGTATGTGATTCTGTCTCCGAAACGCATCTGCTGCAGATACATATAATCTTCCATAATTTTTAATTCCTGTGACAGGCACACCTCCGTGTCCTGATTTTTCAGGTTATAGCGGAAAAGTGCCGACAATGCACGGATCATTTTTTCAGTAGTTTCCGCTTCCTCAAGGCTTGCCATTCCACCGATGACATTTAAGGTATTGAACAGAAAATGTGGATTGATCTGGCTTTTTAGAAGTTCAAGCTTTGTCATCTCCAGACGCTTTTCCGTCTCTAACTTTTCAAGCTCCTCCTCATGCAAAAGATCTAAGGTCTTTCTTTTTTCCTCCAGTGCCTGGATATACTCTCCTGTGGCGAATTTCATTTTATTGAACGCCCGGACCAGTTCACCAAGCTCATCCTTGTTGTCCACCTCAACATCCCTGATAAAGAAATCATTTGCAGCAATTTTCTGTGATGCATGTACCAGTTTAAAAATCGGTGCCATGATCGTTTCTTTCATCAGTGCCGCCATCTCTGCAATTCCAAAAAGAAGCAGGATTCCTGCAAAAATTACCACCAGCGGAACACTGATCAGTGTCGGAACTTTTTTCTGGTACGAAACATCTCCCTCCTCGATCGTATAATTCATAAGTGTTCCGGCATAATCTTTTAAGTAGTCCTGCATGTCATAAACTTCATACAGCCTGCTGACATAATCTGTCACATTATCTTCCATGGACAGGATTGCATCTCTTTTAGTGCAATAAACTTCATAGCTGCTGCGGATCGACCATGTTTTTGCATAGCGGAGTTCCCCGATCCTGCGATACTGGAATGGCAGATCATAAACCGCATGTTTTGTACGTTTCATGGAACGCTCTAACGCTTCTTTTTTCTCCGTATCCGGATTTCTCATATAGCTTTCAAACAGTGTGCTCTCCTGCTCTAATGCCTGGATCAGTTCACTGCACTTTGCATTGTCCTGCAAAATACCATTAAAATCGGTCAGTGAAAACCGGACAACCCAGACATTAAAAACAACGGAAAGCAGGATGGTCACACAGACCATCCCGGTAAACACTGCTATTTTCTTTTGAATGGTAAGCTCCTGCCACCACTTTTTTATCCTTTTCTTCAAGCTGTTTGTCCCATCCTGCTTCTTTCTCCATTTAGCTGTCTGATCTGCCAGCCCGCATACACTAATTCGTCTCTGCGATCCTTTCTTTTGCAAATGCAAAAAATGGTTCTTTCTGTGCTCCCAAAATACGGTTTGTAAGCATATATCCATGTCTTGCATCGGAAAAAACGATCATCATGCCAGGCTCGTTTGCCACCCGCAGCTTTTTCCATCCAATGCTTTCCTTTTCTTTCCCCACAGTCACATGGAGTCCCGCATCGTCAAAGGAAAGTTCTACATCTTTCGGCATCGTTTTTGCCTGCCCTTTGGCTTTCAGATAGATCGCGATCGGCTGGATCACCGGAAACAGCAGACATCCAAAGAGCATCAGCATCTGCATCAGATCCCCTGAGGTACGGAAAAATTTTGCTGTAAATAAAATCATCGCCACCGTAAAGACCATGTTGCAGACTCCCGCCACCGAACGATATGTCCGGCTCATTGTCAGTTTCCAGAAATCTCCTGCGGTCACTTCGCTCTTAAATTGATATGTCATGCCATTTCCTCCCGTAATTCTAAAATCATCCGCCGTAGCCGCCAAATACTCTCGGTAACAGAAGGCTTACTTCCGGAATGAATGTAAGTAACATTAATACAATGATCATACAGATATAGAATGGAAGTGTTGCCTTTACGACACGTTCCATTTTTACACCGCTGACTGCGGAACCGATAAATAATACGGATCCAACCGGTGGTGTCAAAAGACCGATACCACAGTTTAATACCATGATGATACCGAACTGTACCGGATCAATGCCGATTGATGTTGCGATCGGAAGTAAGATCGGTGTTGCGATCAGGATAATCGGTGCCATATCCATGATACAGCCAAGGAACAGAAGAATCAAGTCAATTAAAAGTGCAATCACGATCGGGTTTGTTGAAAATCCTACGATCGCATTTGCTACCATATCCGGTACATGTAATGTGGTAAGGCAGTAACCGAAAATACTCGAAGTAGAAATCAGGATCAATACGATCGATAAGGTATCGATACACTGTTCTAAACATTTCCATACACCTTTCCAGTCAAGTCCTTTGTAAATATATACACTGACAATCAGGCTGTAAAATACAGCGATTGCTGCGGACTCTGTTGCGGTGAACCATCCGGCAACTACACCGATAACTACGATAACAACCGCTGCAAGTGCCCAGATAGAAATACCAATCTGCTTCAATAATCCCTTAAAGCTGAACTTATCTCCCTTTGGATAATGTTTCTTCTTTGAGATAATGTAAGAACCTACCATCAGGGAAACTGCAAGTAAAGCACCCGGCAGATATCCTGCAAGGAATAAACTTCCTACGGAAATACCACCTGCTGACATTGCATAGATAACCATGTTGTGGCTTGGCGGAACCAAAAGTCCCTCACAGGAAGAAGTAATGGTAACTGCGGTAGAAAAATCATCATCATATCCCTGATCTACCATCATTGGGATCATGATACTTCCGATAGAAGCAGTATCAGCAGATGCAGAACCGGAAATTCCACCGAAAAAATAAGATGCTACGATATTTACCATTGCCATACCACCGGTCATCCAACCGACGCAGGCATTGGCAAGTGCAATCAGTTTTTCTGATATACCACCGGTACCCATCAGTACACCCATCGTGATAAAGAACGGCACTGCCATCAGACTGAAAGAACTGATTCCTTTTACCATCTGCTGACAGATCGTGGTAAGCGGCAATCCCTGTGTCAGTAAACAAAGTAATGATGACAATGCAACTGCATATGCAATCGGAAATCTAAGGAGTATCATTACTAAAAAGCTGATCAGCAATACTGTGATTGCAATTCCTTGTGCGCTCATTATTTTTCCTCCTTTACAAAAATTCCTTTGATATGGTTATAAACTGCTTCAATCTCAAATACCACCATTGCAATTCCTGCAAGTGGGATTGGGAAATACATCCAGAATTTTGAAACACTTGGCATACTTACATAATTTCCTTTTGCACCGATCTGGACTGCATAGGAAAATCCTACTGTAATCATTACCACACCAAGGATTAATACTGCCACATCTGCTAAAATATCCAGTGCACGGATCACGGATTTTGGCAGATACTGGTCAAATGCCGTCATACGGATATGTGCATTTCTTCTGATTGCAAGTGCTGCGGACAATACTGCCATGTAGGACATCAGTGTCAGAACGACTTCCTCGCTCCATGCCGGATCCGGCACAAACGGAACGTATCTTCCGACAACGCAGACGCTTGTGATCACAAGATCTGCCGTCAGCAATAATTTACATATGAATAAAACGATCTTATATGTAATGTCATATGCCGGTTTTATTTTATCAACGGTCTGAAAAAATTTTGGCATAAACTCATCTTCCTCCTTTAAAAATAGCCATCTTTAGAAAAGGAGCACAGAGAGCAGGTATTCTCTCTGTGCTCCTTTGATACATCAGTCTTTTAGTTTGCCATATCAAGAATCTGCTGATATAACTCTTTGTTATCTTTTGTTGCCTCTTCGATCACATCTTTACATGCATCCTGCCATGGTGTGATATCCTCTACTTCAACAACGTTGCATCCATCTGCTTTTAACTCGTCTAAGATCTTGTTTTCTGTCTCCTCAGAGATCTTGCGGTTGTACTGGGAAGCGTACTCACCAGCTTCTGTTAATACATCCTGCTGTTCCGGTGTTAATTTATCCCATGCCTCATCTGTGATAACTACCTGAATTGCTCCTAATGTATGTCCATCTAAGATCAGGTTGTTTGCAACTTCCGGGAATGCATTTGCCTGATAGTTTGCGATCGGCTGCTCTGCTGCATCAACAACACCTGTCTGTAATGCGGAGTATAACTCACCCATAGCAACAACGGTCGGGTTTGCTCCAAGTGCCTCAACCATGCCCGTCATGATCGGGTCATTTGATACACGGATCTTCATGCCTGCAAGATCTTCCATTCCGGAAACCGGTTTTACGGTAAAGAAATGACGGAAACCTTCCTCTCCGTAGAACAGTCCGCGGATACCGCTTCCATTCTCATGCGGCTCAAGTAAAAATTCCTGTGCCAGATCTGATGTAGCGAAATTCCAGAAATGATCTCTGTTTACGAATGTGAACGGTACAGATAAAAGACTGGATTTTTCTCCGCCGTAGCTTGTCAGTGCGAATGCAGAGATACGTGCCATATCGATCGTACCGCCGCCGCCAAGCATGGTATCTAAGACATCTGACTCAGCTCCTAATACACCGTTTGCCTGAATATCGATCGTGATGCTTCCGCCGGAAAGCTCTTCGACTTTGTCTTTGAAAGCGGTTGCTGTCTGTCCAACGATGGTTCCCTCTAACGGGTTAACCTCTGCATAAACCAGTGTGACCGCCGGTCCGACCGGTTCTGTTGCGCTGTCCCCTGAGGATGCTGCCTCAGTTGTTGTTTCTGCTTCTGCTGCATCTGATGTTGCGGACGCATTAGATGTTGATGCTGCATTTGTTGTTCCGCCGCTGTTTCCACCTGTATTTGGTGACTGTAAGCCACACGCTGTCATGGAAAATACCATTGCTGCACATACGATTGCGGATAAAACTTTTTTCTTCATAAGAAACCCTCCTGTAATTGGTTAATTTGTTTGCTGCGCTGCCCCTCTTTGCCGCTGCAACTTTATGATTTAATTATAGGCAGAATCTTGTACAAAGAAAACCGTATTATTTTTGTATTGTTAGCACATTCTTAACATTTTTTAGATTTTATTAATATTTTCTTGATATTTTTGTACAGTATGTAGATATTTTTTTGCTTTTTTATATGTGAAACTAAACAAAATCCTATACATCATCATTTCTTCTCATCCAAAAGCATCACACCCTCCGCCGGATTATGGTCGATTGCACCAGCTATCGGTGATGCAACACCTTTTGCCCAGTGCCATGCAAGCGCGATCTGCTGCATTTTCACACCGTGACGTTCCGAAAGTTCATGCACTCTTGTGACGATAATCTGTCTGGATTGAAATATACCTTAGAGGCGCTTACAACTTTGTCACGGGCAATATTCTTTTTGAGCGCCTGTCCTGAATATTCCTCGCGCGTTCCTGCGGAATATCCGTTTGCCGTACTAAAAAAGCATTACCACAAGTCCTAAAATAACCAGTATCACACCCGTTGCACGGTTTAAGGTCTTCGGCGTTGCTTTGTTGGCAAAAACAGCCGCGATTCTCGCCCAGATCAGGGTAAATACAACACACAAAATCAATACGGTCCAGTCCGGTGCACCACCGATTGCAAAGTGCGAAGCCGCTCCGGTAAGTGCCGTAAAGGTCATGATAAACACACTCGTTCCAACGGCTGTCTTTAATTCATATCCAAGCACAGAGGTCAGGATCAGAAGCATCATCATGCCGCCGCCCGCACCGACAAAACCACAGATAAATCCTATGAGGACACCGCATATAACAGACTGCACTGCCCGCTTCTCCGCCGACACTCCCTGCATCGCCTCTTTTGTGGTCATGACCGGGCGCACGATAAATTTAATTCCTAAAAGGAATGTCATAAAGACTGAAAAGTTCCCCATGGCCGCAGATGGGACCAGACTTGACACATAGCTTCCAAAAACGGTAAATAAAAGTACGCTTACCATCATGATGATACCGTTTCGGATATCGAGATTTTTATTTTTTCCGTATGTATACGCCGACACCGCACTTGCAAGAACGTCCGAGGATAATGCGATTCCCACCGCCATATACGGATCCATCCCTAGAAATGTGATCAGCATTGGACTGATGACCGCCGCGGCGCTCATTCCTGCAAAACCGGTTCCAAGCCCTGCCCCCATACCTGCAAAAAAAGTAACGATTATTGTAAGTAACATGTTCATGTCAGTGCTCCCCTTTCAGCATTTCATCCAGATTCTTTTCCATCTGGTTGAGGATCTCTGCCATCTTTTTCCGTTTCTCCTCATCCACGCCAGACAGTATCTGTTCCACAAAATCCTGCTGCAGTTTTTTCCCGTTTTCGATCACAGGCTCTGCTTTTTTCGTGCAGATCAGCTCGACTTTTCTCCGATCACCCTCCACTGCTTTCCTCTCAAGGTATCCATCCCGCACCAACTTCTCAACATTGACAGAGACAAGGTTCGCCTTTATTTTCCGTACTTCCACAATATCACTCGCCGTTTTATAATCCGGGTTATTTGCCAGAAACATCAGTATATCAAACGCAGTCTGTGGCAGTTTCAGTTCCCTGCAGAGTGTCTTGCAGGTTGCACTGTACGCCAGTGACATTTTGTGGGCAAATTCAATACTCATATTTATCATGATCCGCCTCCATTTACTTCTTTTTTGTATTGTTCATTTTTGAAGTAATTATATAGCATTTTTCCAAAATGTCAAGACTGGATTTTTCTCTCTTAATCTTCCTCCCTTGTGATATTTCTCACCCAGATATACTTTTTATAATGCAGATAAACCGCCGGTATCTTCACGATCTCATCCAGATTGACAATGCAGTATACCACCATGACAGGGATTTTTAATGCAAGCGCTTCCAGAAATCCTTTGTGAGCAGCCGGTCTGCGGGAACAAACTACGTTTTCAGATTTGAATCACCCTGCCGGTCGTCGCATTCACCCTGTGCGAGATGGAGATCACCGTCCGATTCTCACTTACCCGCTTTAATGCCTGCAAAACTTCTTTTTCGGTCTGTGCATCCAGGTTTGCCGTGATCTCATCTAAAAGGAGCAGTTTCGGCTTTGCCGCCGCTGCACGGGCGATCGACAATAGCTGCCACTGTCCCTGTGAAAAGATTTCATCGGAACATGGCGTATCGTACCCGTTTTCCAGACTCATGATCGTATCCGAAAGCCCTGTCATCTGTGCCGCCGCACGGACATCCTCCATAGTGATCGACGGATCGTACAGCGTGATCTGCTCTTTTACCGTTCCCGGAACCATATGAAAAGCCTGCTCCACATAGCCAAAAAGATGCCGTTTCTCTGCATCCGGGATATCTTGTGCCGGAACTCCCTGTATCAGCACGCTGCCCTCCTTTGGCTCATAAAGTCCCAGCAGCAGCTTGAATATCGTACTTTTGCCTGCGCCGGTGCGACCGGAAAGTGTAACCTGTTCTCCTTCTTTTACCTGAAAACTGAGACCATTTAGCACATTTTGTTCTTCGTAGGCAAATGTCACATTCTGAAATTCCACAAATACGTTATCTTTCTTTTGTGTACTCTCTTTTCTGTAATCAGTCTTTTCCGGTAATTCTTCCAGACTGAAAAATTCATTGATCCTGTGCACGCCCGCCACAGCAGACTGTATGGTCTGGATCTCCATTCCAAGGCTCTCCACCGGGGAAAAGATCTGCGAAATATAGTTCATGACAGCGACCGCCGTACCAGCCGACATTCCAAACAGACTTAATACATTCGCATTGCCGGAAGCCGAAAAAAGCATGACAACCGCCACAACCACCGCATTCAGGATCAGAATGACTGGTGAATAGACTGCATCATAAAAATTTGTCTGCTCCATCGCCCGGTAGCTCTCGCCGATGCAGGTATCATAACGCTCTGCCATATAGTTTTCTTTGCCGAGACTCCGGATCGTTCTGATGTTGTGAAGCGTCTGCGGAACATGGCCCAGGGCACGGCTGACAGCACGGCGGTTTTCGATCTGCGCGGTCAGCATATTTTTCTGCACGATGCGCGTAAACCAGAACAGAAACGGCAGCAACACCAAAAGCACAATGGCAAGCCCCTTGTTCCGAAACCAGATGACGGCAAGAATACTGACGATCTTGCATGCATCGGAAAACATGCTGATAATGCCTGATGTAAACAGGTTTTCCACCGTATCAACATCCCCGACGAACCGGGAAACCACTGACCCCGGCTCCTGATGTGTCAGTGCATCTGCTGTCAGATCCGTATATTTATCCATCAGGCTGCTTCGCAGTGCGTGCGTGATTTTCTGCCCGAACACAATCAGCAGTCCTTCCCTTGAACTTTCCAGTGCCCCCATGAGCAGTGTAAATCCAAAATATGCAAAGATCAGATAAAATGATACCACATTTCCCGTCGTCATGGTATCTATAATAGTTCCAAGAATGAGCGGTGGAAGAAGCGCTGTCAGGATTGCACCGGCCACTGCACACACGATCCCGGCGGAAAGCCACTTCTGTTTTTTTATCGTCCGCCACATGACACTGCCTACATTTTTACTGCTATGCGTCCCGCTGTTCAATTTGCTGCACGTCCCGCTATGCATTATTCTGCACGCCCCCTTTCTTTTCTGCCTTGTTCTGTTTCAGCACATTTTCCTGCATTTACTTTCTCCGCCGTACTTCCCTTCGTCTGCTCCTCATAAAGTCTTGCATATTCCGGGTATTTTTCCATGATCTCCTCATGTGTGCCGACCGCCGCATGCCCATGCTCCATCCAGATCACCTGATCCATTTCCGGGAAAAGATAGAGTCTGTGGGATAACAGGATCACGATGCTGTCTGACGTCATCGCCTTTAAATTGGTATATACTTCCTGTTCCGTATTCCGGTCAAGTGCGGAGAAAGGATCATCTAAGATCAGCACCGGTCTTTTATGGCACAAAGTTCTCGCAAGTGCAAGACGCTTTGCCTGACCACCGGAAAGTCTGACTCCTCCACTTCCCACAACCGTGTCAGGTCCCTGTTCCATCTCTGCAACTTCTCTATCAAAACATACTGCTTTCAAATAAGTTTCTGTATCCTCATTTTCTCCCATCAGAATATTGTTTTTTATACTGTCATCAAATAATTCCGGGTCGTGTCCTAAATAACCAATGGTTCCGGTTAACACACTATTTCCCATCTCGTTTAACTCTCTGCCTGCAAAACGGATACTTCCCTGATAAGGATATTCGCACAGAAATGTCTTTCCAAACGTGGACTTGCCGGACGCAACGGCACCGGTAACACCAATGATCTGTCCCGGTTTTGCAGAAAATGTGATATCCTCATAAATATCTGTCCCGCCCGGATATGCAAAACTCAAATGGGAAACCGTAAGCTCTGCCTGTTTTTGCACTCTGCTTTCACTTTCATGTTCCACACATTTCATGAGGGGTTTGATCCTCTTCCAGGAAACCTGTGCCTTGTGAACTGCGTTAAAAAGTTTTGCCGCACTCGATGATTTTACCGAAAGTTTGGTAAAACAGGTAAGAAATGTGGTAAATGCCGCAACATCCCAGACTCTCCAGCCACTTCCAAGCACGTTTTTACCTCCAAAATATAAAATGAAAATGACACCCGCCATCGAGATGACACGGTAGATTGGCAGAAATGCCGCGCTCCATATATTCGCCCGCACCGCAGATTTTTCGTAAGCTGAAAGATTTTTCTCATACGCATTTTTTCGCTCCTGCTCGCATCCATAAACACGATAGGTGACCGCATTGGATGCCCGGTCTAAGGTGGCGGCACTTAAGATCCCGGACTGCTCCTTATAGGCTGCCCCGGTTCTCTGCACAATTCCTTTCATCTTCTCTGCCAGAAAATACGAAACCGGCGGGAACAGCATGCTTAAAAGCGCAAGTCTCCAGTCATAAAAGAGAAGCATTCCGGCATATGCAAGCAAAGCTACCCCTGTATCAAATATCTCCGTGGTAAATTTCCGCATGCCCTCCGCACAGTCATCCACATCCAGAATCGCTTTTGTCATGACATTTCCGGCGCCTTCCTCTTCCAGTTCTGCCCGGCTTTTATGCACAAGGCTGTCATACAGAACATGTTTCATGCGCCGGTTGACATTGTTTGCAAAACGTCTCACATAAAAACGCTTGATATATCTGGAACTCTGCACCACTGCGATTGCGATCACATAGGCTGCGACCAGTTTTCCCATATCAGGAAATCCTGCCCTGCCGCCAAGGATATCCACCAGACAGCCCGCCATTTTTCCCTCAAACCATGGTCCGGCAAGGAGTCCTAAATTGTAAATCAACCCGGAGACTGTCACCGCAAGAAGAACTTTCCACTCCATTTTAAAATAGGAAATCACATGGTCTGCCTCAAATTTTTGTTTTTCACTTCCAGCATTTTTTCTGTCGTACTTATCACTCATCTGACTCACCATCCATTTCCATCCTGTCGTCTGAACCGGACTGCACGAGTTTTGACACATCGCAAAACTCTACCCGCCGCTGTTCCTTCGACCGCCAGTAAAGTTTATCTAACGTCTCAAGAAATGCTGTTTTTTCCTCCTTGGGCAGCTCCGCTAAAAGCCACTCATAAAACACGCTCTCAATGGACGTCTTTGAATTTTTTAACTGTTCCGCTTTCTCTGTCGCATACAAAAGCTGGCTTCTTCCATCCTCCGGGTTCGGTTTCCGGTAAAGATATCCTTTGCTCTCTAAATTAGCCGCACGCCTTGCAGCAGCCCCTTTATCAATCTTTAACTGCTCTCTGACTTTCGCCTGTGTGACGCCGGGATTGTGCCGGATGAAATGGATAAAATCAAATTCTGCCGTTCCGATTCCTTCCTCTTTCATCATCTTTAATGTAAACTTCCCCGCTTCACGCGCGATCTTTGTGATTTTTCTTCCTGACTCGTCCATTGCGATCTCCACTCCTAACCAACTCTGAAAATTAAAATCTAACTTATGACTTTCCAATTAGCATACAAAAAATAGATGTACCTGCATCTAACCAGATGATAGTACATCTATTTTTGTGTGTCAATTTATCTTTTTCTTACTTTGCACAGGAAAAAACTTTTTCCTGATTTGATTCATCAATGAAATCTTTCTTACTTCTCACTCCAGATTTTTCTATATTTCATAAAATAGTAAATACTCATGATCATACTGAGTATCTCGCCCGTTGTGATCGACAGCCAGACTCCGTCCATTCCAAGCAGATTTGGTAATATCAGTACCGGCAGCAAATATCCATATACCAGTACACTAGCCCATGTTTCTGCTATTTTTACTCCACCTTCGGCAGCCCTGCAAATCCCACTGCAAGCTCTTCATCGGTCGGAATATAGTCTGTCATCTCTCCATTGTTAAACTTCTCATATGCAACCATATCAAAATAGCCGGTTCCGGTAAGTCCAAAAACGATAGTCTTTTCTTCTCCGGTTTCTTTACATTTCAACGCCTCGTCAATGGCAACACGAATCGCATGAGAACTCTCCGGTGCCGGAAGGATTCCCTCTATTCTTGCAAACTGCTCTGCTGCTTCAAATACAGAAGTCTGCTCTACACTCCTTGCCTCCATCAGTCCGTCATCATAAAGCTGTGACAGAGTTGAACTCATGCCGTGATAGCGAAGTCCTCCGGCATGGTTTGCAGATGGAATAAATCCGCTGCCAAGTGTATACATCTTTGCTAACGGACAGACCCTTCCGGTATCACAGAAATCATATGCATAGCGGCCTCTCGTAAGACTCGGACAGGATGCCGGTTCGACTGCGATAAATTGATAGTCTTTTTCACCACGCAGCTTTTCTCCCATAAACGGAGAGATCAGACCCCCAAGATTGGAACCGCCGCCTGCACATCCGATAATGATATCCGGCGTAATATCATACTTTTCCAGAGCAGCTTTTGTCTCAAGTCCAATGACTGACTGATGTAACAATACCTGATTTAACACACTTCCCAATACATAACGATATCCTTCTCTCGTCGTTGCAGCTTCTACTGCCTCGGAGATTGCACAGCCAAGACTTCCTGTTGTGCCCGGATGCTCTGCTAAAATCTTTCTTCCGACTTCTGTTGTCTCAGACGGTGACGGGGTTACACTTGCTCCATATGTGCGCATTACCTCACGGCGGAATGGTTTCTGTTCATAGGAAACTTTTACCATATAGACTTTACAGTCAAGATCAAAATAAGCACACGCCATAGAAAGTGCAGTTCCCCACTGTCCAGCACCTGTCTCTGTTGTCACACCTTTTAATCCCTGCTTCTTTGCATAATATGCCTGTGCAATCGCAGAGTTTAATTTATGGCTTCCACTTGTATTGTTTCCCTCAAATTTATAGTAGATCTTTGCCGGAGTCCCCAGTTTTTTTTCCAGACAATATGCTCTCACCAGTGGTGACGGACGGTACATGCGGTAAAAATCACGGATCTCCTGTGGAATATCGATGTATGGGTTGGTATCATCGAGTTCCTGTTTTACCAGTTCATCACAGAATACATGCCCCAGTTCCTCCGCGGTCATCGGTTTTAGAGTTGCCGGGTTCAAAAGCGGTGCTGGTTTGTTCTTCATATCAGCGCGCACATTGTACCATTGTGTCGGCATCTCATTCTCTTCCAGATAAATTTTATACGGTATTTTCTTTTCGCTCATCTTCTCCTCTTTTCCGCAACTTTTATCGTTACTTTACTGTTATGATTCTCTGATTCATGATTTTATCTATATTTTAGTATGTTAGCACATTGAAGTGTCGCAGTCAATAACTTTGGATCTTAATATCGGCATCGACGAAAGCCGTAACACCTGTTTACCCCAAATTGCGTTTCTTTTTATTCCACTCTTGCAACACTGCTGACACCCTCCGGCGTCCGCTGCTTTGTCACAATTATTTTTTTGTCGATCTGGTCTTTTAATTCAGATACATGTGAAATAATTCCTACCAGACGATTTCCCTCGGTGAGCTGCAGCAATGCTTTTAACGCCTGTTCTAAGGCATCCTCATCGAGTGATCCAAATCCCTCGTCCACAAACATGGAATCCATACGGATTCCACCCGCATAAGACTGTATCTCATCCGACAGTCCAAGCGCAAGTGACAATGATGCCTGGAAAGACTCCCCACCGGAAAGCGTCTTTACACTGCGCTTTGTCCCGTTATAATGATCAATCACACAAAGTTCCAATCCTGCTTTTTCCTTGCGGCTTCCTGTCTCTTCCTCACGTTTTAATTCATACTGCCCGCTGCTCATCGTAAGCATCCTCCGGTTTGCTCGGATCAGTATCCTGTCAAAATAAGCCATCTGCACATAAGTTTCCAGTTCAATCTTTGCCTTACCGTTTAACATTCCACTTGCCGTATCGGAAAGAGATTTCATCCAGACATACTTTTGTTCAGTCTGTGCGATATCTTTTTGTTTTTTGTTGACATTTTTACAGATTTCCCTATTAGTACAATAAGATGTATATTTTGAAGTCCTGTTTTCTTCCATCTCATTTCTTTTTGCACGCAGTTCTCCCGCCTGCTTTTCGATCTCTTCTTCCGGAAACGATATTGCTTTCTCTGTTTCCTCAATCTGACGAAGCAGCATCTGAATGACGCCCTTTTCCGTCTCTCTGTTTTTTTCGTAATTATGATACGCTTCTCTTGTCTTTTCTCTGTTCTCTTCTAAATTTCTTTTTTTCAGGGTAAACTCGTTTATCTGTGTCTGTACCCCCTCTTTTGTTACATCCTTTACCTGCTCTTTCAGCTCATTGAGATTCTTTTCTTCATTTGCGTACTCTGTCTGCAGACGTACCAGCTCCTGTTCTGCCACATTGATCTGGTCGGCAAGTGTTTTTATTTCTGTTTCATCGAGCGGAATCTTTTTTTCTAAGGCAGTCTTTTTTCGTTCGTCTTCCTGTTTTTTGGAAAGTTCCGCTTTTTTCTCATCGGCTGCTCTTTGCAGCATAGTAATCACAGACTGTACATGGTATGGTTTTGCATCAAAATCTTCTATTGACAAAACCTGACTCCCATCAGCGTTTTTTATGGTCTGTAATGTATTGACATCTGTATCTCCAGTTAAAGTGCTCTGATTACATGTAATTAAATTACATGCAGATTTTATATCGTCACTGATCTGCTTTTCGGCAGTTTCCCTGTTTCCAGTCAATTTTGCAATTTCTTCCTGAATACTGCTGATTGTTCCTCTTATCTTTTGTATTGTTTCTTCGCTTTCTTTTAATTCATCTTTGATCTGCTCTGCACGTTTCCTGTTATTTTTTGCCTGTAAAAACTGCGTGTTCCGTTCGTTTTCAATCTGCATAAGCTGTGCAAAAACAGTTTTTTGATCCTCTGTCTGCTCTATGCCAGTTCCACAGTCTGCAACGTTTTTCTTCCACTGCTGTTTCTGCTGTGTGCACCGTTCTGTCGCCGTGGCAAGCATCTGTCCAAGATTAATGTTCTGTTCGTTTAACATAACCAGTTCATCCTGCGCAGACTGCATCTGTTCTTCTAATACATGCTTGACATCCAGATCCTTTTTCGCTTTTTCTTTCTGATCTTTATATTCTTCCCTTCTCGCCTCATCAGCACTCTTTTGCCTTTTTGTCTCCGTCTTTATTTCATTTAAAGACATTCTGACATCAGGCTCACCAAGCAGTTCTCCTGCATCCTTTAGGACTGCTGACATTTTCTCATTTTCCTGTGTCACGAGCTGATGCGCTTTTTCACTCAGTCTGCTGACTGACTCCCTTGCCTTTTCATCCTCCGCTTTTGCCTGTTTTAACACTTCCCGATCCGGAGTTTCCTGTGGTATGACTGCCAGTGTCGGATGATGTATGGCTCCACAGACCGGACAGGGTTCGTCTTCCTTTAATCCCTGCGCCAGCATTCCCGCCTGTGCATCCCAGAATTGCTGTTCTATTCTCCGGTATTGTTCACTGATCTGTTTCTGCTCTGCGGCTGCTTTCTGATACTGTTTTTGAGTTTTCTCCCTTTCTCTGCTGACTTTCTCCCAATCCTCTAACCTGTTTTCCAGCTCTTCGAGCCTGCGTATCCTCTCTGATACTTCCAATATTGCTTTCTCTGCCTGTTCTCCCCTGCTGTCTGCACCGGAAAGCTGCTCCCACGTTTCTTTTTGCTGCTGTAAGTCCCTGCTTTTTACCTCATATGATTTCTGTACGTTTTCCAGTTCTGTACCAAGTCTCTTTACTTCTCTTTCTGATGTGTTCAACTGTTCTGCAATCTCTGTCAGATCCTGTATTTTCTGTCGGATTTCTTTTACTTCCTTCTCATAGGCAATCTCCTGTCCTGCCGCATCCTTGTTCTGCTCCTGTTCTTCTTTTAACAGTTGCCGCTGTTCTAAAAGACTGTTTTCTGTTTTCTTTTTTAAATCAAGTTTTTCATTTTGATCTGAAATATGCTCCTCCAGCGCACGGCTCCTGTCTCTCTGATTTTTCAGCGTATCCATTTTTTCTGTGATCAGTCGCATTTCATGCTCTATGCGTTGTATTTCCGCAGTAATGCCCTCATAAGATTTTAAGGTCTCTTTTTCCTGCTGCAGTTTTCCCTCCAGTTCTGTTCGTCTCTGTTCATCCTGCCGTTTTTTCTGAACCTTTTCTTCCATATCCTGGTGCTTCTTTTCCTGCGACAGACCAATTTCCTGTATTTTTTCAAACAACACCAGCTTCTGTTTATATTCTTCAATCGTTCTGCCTAATTTTTCACAGCATTCCGCTTCCTCTCCTGCCCTGTCCATATCCGCTTTTGCCTGCACCAGAAACGCTTCTAAGTCCTTCAGCTTCTGCTGTTTTTCTTCCAACAACCGCCTTCTGTCTGCATTTTCACGCACTTTCCCGCTAAGTTCATCCATATTTTTTATTTGCTGATCCAGCGCCTCTTTTTTCTTTTGCAGGCACTCCAACGCAGATTCTTCCGCTTTACAAAGTTCTTCTAAAAGTGAGATTCCCTCCTCGATCCTGCCGTCAAATTTTTCCTTTTTTAAAAGATTTATTTTTTCTGCGATCCTTGTCCCTTCTTCATCCAGAGAGTCACTCTCACAGACAATTCCCTCCATATACTGATTGATGCTGCGCCGCAGTTCATCATATTCTTTCCATTGTTTTTTTACGGCATCTTTCAGTTTGTCCTGCAGCACACGATAAATATCCGTCCCGAATATCTGACGAAAAATCTTTCCTCTCTCCTCCGTGTTGGCAAACAATACTTTCTGAAAATCCCCCTGTGCGATCATTGCTATCTGGGTAAACTGTCTGCAGTCTAAACCGATCAGCTCTGTGATGGCGCGTGTGACCTCCCTGCTTTTTGTCACTGGTTCTCTGTCATCCGGGTACTCTAGTGCAGCATTCGCCTTTTCCGTTGTCATTCCTGTTCCACGTCCCTTCGGACGCATATATTCCGGGTTACGCTCTACTGTATACCGTTTATTTGCGTACTCAAATGTCAGACGCACGAATGTTTTCACGTCATCTTTTGCATATTTGCTGCGGAACATATCCGCTTTGCGCACATCACCACTGGCTTCCCCGTACAGCGCAAACGTGATTGCATCAAAGATCGTGGTCTTTCCTGCCCCGGTATCCCCTGTGATCAGAAATAATCCCTGCGATCCAAGCCGTTCAAAATCTATGGTCTGCTCCCCCGCATACGGGCCAAATGCACTTATTGTAAGACTGACTGGTTTCATAAATCGTTCCTTTCCTGCCGCTCCTATTTTCTCTCAAATCCCAAATATCTCGTTCCCTGAAACATCAGTTTTCCTGTATTTGCTTCTCAAACTATTTTTTCAGGAACTTGTCAATGCACCAGCTCTTCCATCAGTTCTCTGACAAAATCCTGCTGTTCTTCACTCATCGGCTGATTATTCTGTATCTCGTAAAATTCTTCAAACAGTTCCATCTCTGATTTTTGCTCCACATGTTCGGTCACCTCAACCTGCCTGCTCTGTCTGGTCCTGCTGTTATCATAGACAAGCTGCATCAGATTCGGGTATACCGTCCGAAGCTTTGCCATTCCATCCGGCACATCCTCCTCATCGGTCAGTGTGATCTGCAGATAATCGTCTGTTTCTGTGCCCTCATAAAAATCTTTCGACATCAGTTCCATGTATGTTCCCCGGATCTTTCTCAGATCACGAAGCGGTTTTAACGGAACTTTTTCAATGAAGATATCTCCCTTTTCCTTTATCTCCATGACAACAACAGACTTTTTCTGTTCCGCTTCGGAAAAAGAGTATTTGAGCGGAGTCCCGCAATAGCGCAGTGTCTCCCTCTCGATATGCTGTGGACTGTGAATGTGCCCTAATGCAACATAATCAAAAACATCAAACACTTCCGCCCCGATCTGGTCTAATCCACCCACCGAAACTTCCTCCGACTCACATCGCGAAGCCCCTGTCACAAACTGATGTGCCACCAATATATTCCGCTTTGATGCGTCCACCGGCATATGAGATACGACAAACTGCAGGGCATCCTGATATGTTTCCACTGTCTCCACATCATCTTCCTGTGCCAGATCCTGTTTTGTCCCGGCATCTTTTTTTCCAATGGATATCCCCTCTGTCACTTTCCTCCACGCATGGCGCACGACCGCCGGGCGGATAAACGGCAGCAGCCAGATGCAGAGTTCCCCATATGCATCCTGACATGTAACACACCTCACCTCTCCATCATAAACCGGTGAAACATAGACTTCCCGGCTGCTCATAAGCTGTGCACCAAATGCAATACGTTCCGCGGAATCATGATTTCCACTGACTGCAAACACCTTTTTCCCGCAATCAGCAAGTCCCGTGAGAAACTGATCAAACAACTGTACCGCCTCCGCAGACGGAACCGGCTTATCATAGATATCCCCCGCGATCATAACCGCATCCACCTGTTTTTCCAATGCGATCTCTTTGATCTGCCGTAAAATATATTTCTGATCTTCGATCATGGAAAACTCATTGACTCTTTTTCCAATATGCAAATCCGAGATATGAAGAAATTTCATGCTCTCCTCCTATACTATTTCATTCGTAATACTTTACTTAACTATACCATATAGCGTCCCGAAATGCAAACATATGTTTTGTTTTTGTTGCTTTTTCACAAAAAACAGATCTCAGAAAATAAAAACCACTTTCTGGAGATCCATTTTTCTATTTATTTTGTTTCCATTGTAACAGCAATGCCGAATTGATGATGACGAGCACAGAACCTGCATTATGTACCAATGCTCCCACGACTGGATTTAAAATTCCGATGATTGCAAGCACGATCGCCACAAAGTTAAGCCCCATCGAAAAACTCATATTGCATTTGATCATGATCATCATCCGCCTGGATAATGCAATCAGATGCGGCAGTTCTTTTACTTCATCATCCACCAGCGCAATATCTGCTGCATCCAACGCAATATCACTTCCAACACCGCCCATCGCAATTCCGATATCCGCTTTTTTCTGTTCCGCCGGCAAGGTAATCTGCGCTAAGACATCCTCACACGGCACATCCTCGTCAACCATACGGTCGATTGCCTGTACCTGACCAATGATTTTTGACAGTCTTATTTTTCACTTATCTCTTCCCGTATCTCTATCGGACGCGCATCGGTAACAAAGATCATTCCATCATACAATTTTTCCGGCGATTGTGATGTGCGGTAACTGCGTGGGAAAAGTCCCATAAAAATTGCACTGTAGCCCTCTCCTAACGATCCCATAGAAACATGATCTGTAATCTGCTCTTTCAGTTGTGAATTTTCCGGAACCTTTGAAAAATCCAGCCAGCTCATATCATAACCGGCTTTCTTCGCGGCTTTCGCTAGAGGATCATAGGAATAAAACGTGTGCGTGATACGCTTTCCATCATTTTTCGGAAGATTGCAGTTCGTCTTGTAAAAATCCGTTCCAATCGCAAAATATCCGTCCCCCAGTTCATCGGAAAGAATATTCCCCATCACTCTGGTACCTGCGCCATAATTTCCAAACCGCTCTATATGCCCATTGTGACCTGAAATAAAAATACAGGAATTGCCCCTCTGCTCTTCCATAGAAAGGATCCACAGCACATTTTCTGCCATCAATTGGTCTCTGAGCACATTTCCTTCTACGGCAGAATTGATCACTTTCCCAAGAGAAATATTCTGCAGCAGCGTATCTGCCAGATGATCCGCCTGTACAATGTCCTTTACATCTGATTTTTGTAATTCTTCTTTTATTTCTGTGATCACTCTGCTCTGCTGTTCAACATCATACTCACTGTGCTGTTCTTCTGTATCCTCCAGTTTCTTCAGTTCTGTCACATCTATCCCCGCCTTTTCACATGCTTCAATCAGATACTGCAGATTATAGGACCATCTTTGCATGTCAAACCCATAAAACCTTAAATCATCTCCATCTTTTGCAGTCTCATTGTATTTTCGCATATAAGAGATCAGATCTGCCATCTCATCAGTTCTGTATATTGCAAAGCCAATCGCCGCGGCAGCCTGCTCTGCCGTTCCTTCCCCACCGTGAATGTAGCGGTTCACATACTCGCATCCACCGTAGTCTCCCTCCAGTGCAAATGCTCTTATCCCGGCATTTTCCACCAGATTTTGAAATACGGAAAGTTTTAACTGCTGAAACTCTGCATTTCCATGGGATGCCTCCCCCAGTGCCACAATTTTTGTTTTCTCCGGTATTTTTATATTATCCACCTGGTCTGCGTATTGCATAAATTCCGTTTCATCAGCACATGGTCCGGTACCAAATCCTCCAAAATGAGAATATATACTGCCGACAGCAACTATACCTAACAGGATTATACCTGCGACAGCCCAGATTCGCGAATGTTTTTTCTTTTTCATAAATTTTCCTCCCCAAAAATTATCTGCTTTACTTAATTCACGACTTTATCTTAACAAAAAAGGAAATGTACCGCCATTTTATTAGCTTACATTTCCCTGATAAATCTTACATTTTTGTAAGATTGGAAGAATCTTCAAATTTATATTGCAAGATAACTTTACTTCCCAAAAGTGTGATCGCCTTTTGTGGACAATTACATATACAGCGGTAACACATCGTACATTTGCTGCCTGGATGAGGTCTTCCATTCTCCATCGTGATATTTTTCATGGGGCAGATTTTTGCACACTTACCACACCCCACACAATCCTGATTTATTTTCAGCTGATCCGTATATCCCGCTGTCTTTTTATAAAACCAGAGCCTTTGTCCAAAAAGTCCTGCTATATGGGCGAAAATTGTCAACCCCTCCGCAGGATAATCCCCCTGCCTGATCCGTTCTGCAGCTTCTTTCAATTTTTCATCCGCTTTTCTGATAATCTTTTCATTTTCTTCTGCAGATTTTTTCAACATTTTACTGTCACATATGGAATCCGGCATTTTAATATGTACGCCGCCTAAAATCACTGCTCCGTATTTTTTCAGAAGTCTTGCTGCACATCCGGAGCCGTCCCCGCTAAATGCTCCCATGGTCGCGACACATATCATTTTCCTGCCTTTCCATAAAGAGGCATGCATTTGGATAAAATCTCTTACCATGTATGGTGCATTCGAAAACTGCGTCGGATACCCAAGGATCACTGTTTCGTTTCTTTTTATTTTATCAATGATAAATTCATCTTCTAACGGAACCACATCGGCTGACGCATCGATTAATTTTACCAGCTTTGTAACGCAGTATTTCGTATTACCTGTACCACTCAGATAAATTCCTATCATTTCCAAACTCCTCCGTCTTTCGGTTATTTTGACGTTTTTTCTATGAATGTTTTCTATTGAATATTTTCTATAGAATATTTTCTATTGAATGGTACAGCATACCAAACCCATCCTCTAAAAATTCACTCTTTGATAAATCCATCGACATTTTGATATATTCTTCCTTATTCGCTGCAAGCTGTATCAGTCCTGCTAACATTCCCCAGAACTGAAAGATCGTAGGCATTATTTTTAAATCCTCTCGCAAATCACCATTTTGAATGCCTGCCACTAAAAATTCTTTCATTTTTTCATTGATTTCTTCCCCCACATGATAGGTAGCTTTCTCTTCTGGCAGGTAATCATGATCTTTAAAATCAACATTAATTTTGTCCAACACCATTTTAAAATAAAACGGAAATTCCTCCTGATACTGTATTAAACCTTTACAGATCATATCGTATCTAGCCCTTATTGTCTGCTGCTCTTCTAACGCAGTAACTATATATCCATATAATTTTTGCATGCTCTCTAAAACCAGCAGACCAATGATCTCCTCTTTGTTTTCAAAATATACATATAACGTAGCTTTACTGTATCCGGCAGCTTCTGCAATATCACTCATGGAAGTTGCCGTGATTCCATTTTCCATAAACAGTACCGATGCCGCTGACGCAATATTTTCTCTATGTACTGCCCTCGGTTCTTTTTTTCTTCGTCCCATATACCTCTCCTCTTCAGTTAATTAAACTCTTGGTTTAATTATATGGATAAATATATGGATTGTCAATCCTTACCTTTACACAACACAAAAACCCGCACAAACCTTTCGGTTCATGCGGGTTTTCCCCCTATATATTACCTTTTCCCAAAAATAACATATCCCCTTTTTAATTGATGCAATACAAATTATTTGTCTGCGATAGCAGCCCTGTGCATGCAGCACAGACTGCATTTTACCTTATAACAAATTATTTATTTGCAATAGCAGCCTGTGCTGCAGCTAAACGAGCGATCGGCACACGGAATGGTGAACAGGATACATAATCCAGACCAATCTTGTGGCAGAACTCAACAGATGAAGGATCTCCACCGTGCTCACCACAGATACCAACATGGAGTTTCGGATTAACCGGTTTTCCAAGTTTAATAGCTGTCTCCATTAACTTACCAACACCTGTCTGGTCAAGTTTTGCAAATGGATCGTTCTCGAAAATTTTCTTATCATAGTAAGCATTTAAGAACTTACCAGCATCATCACGAGAGAAACCATATGTCATCTGTGTTAAGTCGTTTGTACCGAAGCAGAAGAAATCAGCTTCTTTTGCGATCTCATCAGCTGTAAGAGCAGCTCTTGGAATCTCGATCATAGTACCTACTTCATACTCAAGTTTGATACCTGCTGCTGCGATCTCAGCATCTGCTGTCTCAACAACAACATCTTTTACATATTTTAACTCTTTTACTTCGCAAACCAATGGGATCATGATCTCAGGTTTTACAGTCCAGTCAGCATGTTTCTTCTGAACGTTGATTGCTGCACGGATAACAGCTTTTGTCTGCATCTTAGCAATTTCCGGATAGGTAACTGCAAGACGGCATCCTCTGTGTCCCATCATTGGGTTGAACTCATGTAAAGAAGCGATGATGTTCTTGATGGTCTCAACAGATTTACCCTGAGCTTTTGCAAGTTTCTCAATGTCAGCTTCCTCAGTCGGAACGAACTCATGAAGAGGTGGATCTAAGAAACGGATTGTAACTGGGTTACCTTCCAGAGCTTCGTATAATGCTTCGAAGTCTCCCTGCTGATATGGCAGGATCTTCTCTAATGCAGCTTCTCTCTCTTCTACAGTATCGGAGCAGATCATCTCACGGAAAGCAGCGATTCTGTCTTCCTCGAAGAACATATGCTCTGTACGGCAGAGACCGATACCTTCTGCACCAAGCTCACGAGCTTTCTTAGCATCTGCAGGAGTATCTGCGTTTGTACGAACTTTAAGAGTTCTGAACTGATCAGCCCAAGCCATAACACGTCCGAACTCACCAGCGATTGTAGCATCAACAGTCTTAATTGCTCCATCGTAGATGTTACCGGTTGTACCATCGATTGAGATGTAATCTCCCTCATGGAACTCTTTGCCAGCTAATGTAAATTTCTTATTTTCTTCGTCCATAGCGATATCGCCACATCCGGATACACAGCAGGTACCCATACCACGTGCAACTACGGCTGCGTGAGATGTCATACCACCACGAACTGTTAAGATACCCTGGGAAGCTTTCATACCAGTGATATCCTCTGGAGATGTCTCAAGACGTACTAATACGACTTTCTCTCCTCTTGCATTCCACTCTTCAGCATCCTCTGCTGTAAATACGATCTTACCACATGCAGCACCCGGAGAAGCACCAAGTCCTTTTCCGATCGGTGTAGCAGCTTTTAATGCAGCAGCATCGAACTGTGGATGAAGTAATGTATCAAGGTTACGAGGATCGATCATAGCAACTGCCTCTTCCGGAGTCTTATGTCCCTCGTCTACTAAATCGCAAGCAATCTTTAATGCAGCCGGAGCTGTTCTCTTACCGTTACGGCACTGAAGCATGTATAACTTCTTGTTCTCAACGGTGAACTCCATATCCTGCATATCATGATAATGATTCTCAAGAGTCTCACAAACTTTTAAGAAGTCTGCATATGCCTCAGGGAATTCTTTCTCCATCTGAGCGATTGGCATAGGTGTACGAACACCTGCAACTACGTCCTCACCCTGTGCATTGATTAAGAACTCACCCATCAGTTTGTTCTCGCCAGTTGCCGGATCACGTGTAAATGCAACACCTGTACCGGACTCGTTATTTAAGTTACCGAATACCATAGGCATTACGTTAACTGCAGTACCCCAGGAATATGGGATATCGTTATCACGACGATATACGTTTGCACGTGGGTTGTCCCATGAACGGAATACAGCCTCGATAGCAAGTTTTAACTGCTCAACAGGATCTGAAGGGAAATCTGTACCTAACTGGTTCTTGTACTCAGTCTTGAACTGCTCTGCTAACTCTTTTAAGTCAGCTGCTGTAAGGTCGATATCAAATTTAACGCCTCTCTCTTCTTTCATCTTGTCGATGAGCTGCTCAAAGTATTTTTTACCAACTTCCATAACTACATCTGAGAACATCTGAATGAAACGTCTATATGAGTCATATACGAAACGCTCGAATGCAGGATCCGGATTACCTTTGATCATTGCAGCAACTACTTCGTCATTTAAACCAAGGTTTAAGATGGTATCCATCATACCTGGCATGGAAGCTCTTGCTCCTGAACGAACAGATACTAATAACGGATTCTCAAGATCGCCGAATTTCTTTCCGTTGATCTCTTCCATTTTCTTAACGCCTTCCATAGCCTGAGCCATGATCTCGTCGTTGATCTTACGTCCATCTTCATAATACTGTGTACAAGCCTCTGTTGTGATTGTGAATCCCTGTGGTACAGGAAGTCCGATGCTTGTCATCTCTGCAAGGTTGGCACCTTTACCGCCAAGCAGGTTACGCATGGTCATGTCGCCTTCGCTAAACATATACACCCATTTGTTTGCCATTTTGATAATTCCTCCTAAAATAAATTACTATGTAATTATGGACACCGTATTTGTTTCCATAATCAAGCCATGTTATGTGCCTTTCTAAAACGCACATATTTATTCTAACATATTTTGTCTAAATAGCAACATTTTTTTTACTGTTTTTCCCTGTTTTTTTGTAACATTTTCACAATGTAAAACTTTGTTCCGTTATGTGGAACATTTTGGATTTGTTTATTTCTTTTTCCATTTTGCATACAGTGTGATTTTCCCCGTGCTGCCTTTCTTAATAGAGGTTACCTTTCTGGTACATTTTTTATCACGGTACCATCCTTTAAACACATACCCTTTTCTTGTTGGTGCTGCCAGTTTTATCATCTTTGAAGTAATGGTATATGTTTTCGGATTTTTCTTATTATTTTTGCCTCCGTTTAATTTGTAGGTAATGGTGTACTTTTCCTTTGCCCATTTTGCATACAGTGTTACTTTTCCGGTACTGCCCTTTTTAATAGCGGTTACCTTTTTGGTACATTTTTTATCACAATACCATCCTTTAAACACATACCCTTTTTTTGACGGATTTGAAAGTTTTATCGTCTTTGAAGTGATTTTATATGTTTTGGGATTCTTCTTATTATTTTTGCCTCCATTCAGGTTATATGTAATCTGATACTGTGCTGCTTTCCACTGGGCATATAAAGTTACGACCTCATCTGCTTTTTTTGTCAGATTTTTTACATAGGCATTTTCCTCATAAAAGGTTCCCTTCCCATCTGGCTGCGTATTCCAGCCTGCAAATGTATATCCTTTCTTTTCAAACTTATTTTTTGAAAGTTTTTCCTTCTGACCCGCCGCACATGCTTTCTCACTCATTTTCCCTTTTGCTGCACCATTTCCATCAAATTTTATTTGATAAAGATATGGACACACGACAACCGGAACATTCCTCTTTAATGCTTCTGCATTGATTTTATCTTTGGAGAGACTGGTTATTACATATATTTTTTCAGGTCCGTCTGTCGTTTCCCAGGAAAATGCTTCGCTGCCAATCTCTGTAATCGTCTTTGGCAGCCTTATCTTCCCAAGCACGCCGCCGTCCTTATAAAACGCACAGATTCCGATTGTTTTTACCGCGGTCTGGGAAAGATCAAGTTCCCCCGTTAAATTTTTACAGGATAAAAAAGCATAACTGTCAATCGCCGTTAATGTTTTGGGGAATTTCACGGTTTTTAATCCACTGCAGGCAGAAAATGCACTACCGCCTATTTCTGTAACCAAAGTCTGGGATAAATCCATTTTCTCCAGTGAACTGCAGCCTGTAAATGTGCCAAATCCAATTTTCGTTATATTCTCTGGCAATTTCACCGTTTCCAATGCACTGCACACCTCAAATGTTCCTTCCAATTCCGTTATCCCTGTCTGTGACAAATCTGCTTCTTCCAACAGCGTGCAGTCTGCAAACACACCCGCTCCATCATTCACTTCCAGCACGTCAATATCTTCAAATCCGCCACACTTTACCTGACGGATGTTTTTATTTTTTACAGCAGCTAAGTCGAAATACCAGTTTCCTCTGCTCCATCTATAAGAAATCAGACTGTAATACAATCCATCCTTCAGCAAGCCATCAACTCTATATATCTGATGATTTGATAATTCTGCAATCTCCTCCGGGGACAGGTCAAAATACCCGTCAGAATACCCCTGATACTCCCATTCTTTATCTACCGAATAAGAGTTGCGGCTGCACCATGTAGCATCTGCAAAAATCCATTTTCCATTTTCACTGTCATAAACAGCATTGTATTCATGGGCATGCCCCTCTAAATCCATGCACGGAATTCCAATGGAAATGCACAATGTTCTCATAAGGCTTGCATAACCCGAACACATAGCACGCTTTTGCTCGTACACCTCATACGGTGACCAATAACTTGGCTTATTATTATAATAGGCATAATAATCATAATAAGTTCTGTCCGCAACAAATGCCATGATCGCTTTTATTTTCTCATACTGTGTAGTACACCCGGCTACAGCCTGTAATGCAGCCTGTCTTAATTCCTCAAACTGGGCATCTGTTATAGCATTCCTTTCAGGATCTGTTAAAAAGTAATCCGGGTCTGCATATTTATTAATCAGAGTCCAGGCCTTCTGTTCCGCTGCAATCTGCTCTTCACTTGCGTCCCCCTTGATTGAAGTTTCTTCCCGTTCTTCTGTTTCTTCTTCCATTTCCGGCAGTTCTGTTTCTGTGTCTGGCTGCTCTGTCTCCTCCGGCTGTTCTTCTGTGTCTGGCTGCTCTGTCTCCTCTGACTGTTCTTCTGTGTCTGGCTGTTCTGTTTCTTCCGACTCTGGCTGCTCCGTATTCTCCCGTTTCTCCTGTTCGCCTGCCTGTGTCTCCTGACGTTCACGATCCATCAGATCCAGTTCTTCCGTATCCGCATATTTTTCATTTACTTTCTCTGATGCCGATTCCGCTTTTTCTGTCTCTGCAATCACATTCGCCTGCATATTTACCGGCATCCCACCAACCAAAACAGTCGCAGCCAGCAATGCCGTAAAAGCTTTTTTCATCCCTCCTTTCATAAACTAAAACTCCTCCTTCATTTGTACCGCTATGTTACATTACCTTTTCTATATTATAACCGCAATACGACTATTTTCAATTGTTTGCGAAATCATTTCTATCATATCTCCGCAGACTATCTGCCTGTACATACTTCAAAATATTTTTCTTCTCCTCCGCGAGGTGCGCATCCCGCCCGGAGGGCTTTTTCATTCATAGGACGTAATTTCCTATGAATGAAAAACAGACGGATCATTCCCACCCAACAGGAATAATCCGTCTGTCTTTTTCTTTTTATTCTCCGCTTCGAAAAATCCTAGAAATCTACTTCCGTGTCATAGTAACAGCATTTCAACAGCTTTTCCATCTCCTCCTGGCTCGGCTGTCTCGGGTTTGATCCTGTACATGCATCTAAGATTGCATTGGCTGCGATCTCCGGCAGTCTCTCTAAGAACACTTCTTCCGGTACAAAGCCCTGCTCGGTCGGATAACTGTCTGCACCATAATTCTTAATACAGTGCGGAATCTTTAAGTCATCATTCATACCACGCAGATATTTGATCAGAAGTTCCACTTTCTCGTCTAATGAATCACCGCCAAGTCCCATGAAATCTGCGATCTCACCATAACGTTTCTTTGCAGTTTCATCTTTGGCGTTAAATGCGATCACTTTCGGCAGATACATTGCGTTGGCTGCACCGTGGATGATATGTGCGCCGTAATCCGCAAATGCAGCACCGGTCTTATGTGCCATGGAATGTACGATACCAAGCAGTGCATTGGAAAATGCCATACCGGCAAGACACTGTGCATTATGCATGTTATCTCTCTTTTCCATATCCCCGTTATAAGATCCTACCAGATCACGCTGGATCATCTTGATTGCATGCAGGGCAAGCGGATCTGTGAAATCACAGTTCGCTGTCGATACATATGCCTCGATTGCATGTGTCATCGCATCCATTCCGGTATGTGCTACCAGTTTCTGTGGCATTGTCTCTGCAAGTTCCGGATCAACGATTGCAACATCCGGTGTGATCTCAAAGTCAGCGATCGGATATTTGATACCTTTCTCATAATCGGTGATGATGGAAAATGCAGTTACCTCTGTTGCAGTTCCCGAAGTTGAGGAAATCGCACAGAAATGCGCTTTCTTACGAAGTTTTGGAATACCAAACACCTTGCACATATCCTCAAATGTGATATCCGGATATTCGTATTTGATCCACATAGCCTTTGCCGCATCGATCGGCGAACCTCCTCCGATCGCAACGATCCAGTCCGGACCAAACTCTTCCATCGCCTTTGCGCCCTTCATTACGGTCTCCACCGATGGATCCGGCTCAATTCCTTCAAAAAGCTGTACTTCCATGCCGGCTTCTTCCAGATACTGTTTTGCGCGGTCAAGAAAACCGAAACGTTTCATGGAACCACCGCCTACGCAGATAATCGCCTTTTTGCCTTCAAACGTCTTTAATGCTTCCAATGCCCCTTTTCCGTGATACAAATCGCGTGGTAATGTAAATCTTGCCATCTTTCCTCCAATCTGCCGCCATCAAAAGGCCGCCCCCTGACACATACACATGCCTGTATTTTTTGTGTCATTTACTGTGTGCAACTTTTATATAACCATCACATATTTTGTTAATTAAATAACAATATGTATGGTAACATTATATCATATCTTTCAAAAATAAGAAGCATTTTTATACATTTTTAATAATTCTTAATATTTTCTAAGCATTGTTTTTAAATCCACATTTTGGACAGATATTTCCTCCCTTATATACATAACCACAGCGGAAGCAGCAGATCGTATCATGTTTTTCTTTCGCCAGATAAGAAATATTTCGCGAATCCGGTTTTTCCTGTAAATAATGAATAAATTCATTCAATACCCCGGCATATGCCGTGAGCTGCTTATTTTCTACCGCATATGGAATTTTCGTCTTTTTCCCATTTTTCTCTGTCACATACACACCACGGTTTAAAAGTCCTGTGGATGCAGTGATCTCATCTATGGACGGAACATCAATACGGTAAGATGTCATCAGTGTGCTGTAATATAGATGTTCCGGTGTCAGGATAATCCCCTCTTTTCCACTGTTGTTTCTCGATGTGTCCACCACAAAAATCGGATATTCAAACAGACCGTTTCCTGCGGCATAGGATGCCATGGCATAATCGATAACCTCTGTTTCCTGCGGCGCTGCCTGCTTTAACAGCACTTTTCTCGCCGGGTAAAAATAATGTTTCTGGCTTTCTGTGATTCCCGCCTCTTCCAGTTCATTTTTCAGCTTATTTACAAGCTGTTCACACTCATCCGTCTTGATCTTGGAAAGACGCCTGCTTAAAAGTTCTAATGCATTATCCTTTAAATCCGGTAAATATGGTCCTTCTGCAATCTTCTGATACGCATCCATTCCCTCATCAAAGGACATGTGTGCCGGATCACCGGTAATTTCTGCGATCTCATTTTCATCCATCTGACGGATTTTATTCTCGATCTGCTCAAAATACGGCAAAACCAGCCCCGGCTCAAACTCCTTTTCTTTCAGACGCTCCTTAAGCTCTGTCAGATCATCTCTGGTGATTTTTCTCGACTGGCGGATCATATTTTTTATTTCCTGCTGTTCGGCAAGATTTTTCTGCGATTCTAACCGTTCCTGATATGGGGTTAAATCTACTCCTTCGTATTCTTTTAATTTCTCCCGAAGTGCATGGTAACGTGCCCTGTCCATATTAGGCGGCATTTTCCCAACCAGCTCTGCGACTTCCCGCTCTGCCTGTGTCTGCATTTTCTGTTTCAGATTTAAAAGCAGATTCTGTTTTTTCTCCTGCGGCAGCTTTTCCTCTGCAATCTCGTCATAGACACGGCGCATCACGGCATAATTTTTATCTGCGCAGTTCTCTGCCTTTTTATTTAACGCGGCAAGCTTTCTGTCCTGTTCTTTTTCCTCTAACACATCCAGGTATTGTTTCCGCTCTTCGGGCGAAATTCTTGTTTCATGCATGAGCTGGTGTTTTAATTCGGAAAGCTGGCGCTCTGACATACGGTCTGCGACTCCAAATTTAGCCTGATAAGTTTCACGGGCTTTCTGTGCCTCCGCATCATTTACCTGTGCATATTTTTCATCGGACGATTCCCCACCAATCCGCCCAGCTTCGTGCGGCTGCCTGCTGTCACTCTCATATCTGGAAGCGTTCACATGGCGGCTTTCCGCTTCATTTTGACGTACATCTTCATATTGCTTTTTGCGCTCATTCCGCTTCCATCCACTTTCACCCGCGCTTTCATTTCCATGCTGTTTTTCTGCGTGCCGGTTCTTGCTCTCATCCTGCTCTTCTTCATCATCTGTGACTTCGTCCTGATCTGATGCAGGCGTACTCTTTAACTTTTTACGACGCTTTTTTTCCTCCTGTATGGCAGGTTCGCAGGCTGCAATACTGCTTTCCGGGAAAAATCCCTCTTCTATCTTATTTAATAATTCCTCAAAGTCTGCATCTGAATATTCCGGCAGATCCTCGCACAGTTCCTCAAGTGGCTGCTGCTCGTCCTCGACACCCGCCGGCTTTCTGCCGTCCTCATACTCATTATAACGGCTGTTTGCCTCATGCTCGCCGTTACGCCCCATCAGCTCAAGATAATCTTCGTATGCCTTTTTATCCTCCTCAAAATCCATCAGATAAATATCGCCGTCTCCAAGAAGTTTCCATGGGCGCGGCGTATAAAATCTGTGACACGCTGCACAGGTACATGCTTTTGCCAAAAGGACTACTCCCTCAGGCGTCTCGATTCGAAACTCTTTTCCTTTCGGATACATGATCATATGCAGATTTCCTTTGCATTTTGGGCAGCGGTAACCAACTTTATAAAAGTTATTGCCAATCCTGCCTTTTGCTCTTTCTGACAGTGAAAGTTCTATTCTCTCAAAAACAGTATGCGCCATCTTCCATTCAACTTTATGCCAGAGTCCCTGTTCCTCGTCTGCTTCCTCTTCCTTCTGCACTGCTTCTTTTGCCTCAAGTGCCGCCTGTATCACATCTTCATAGGTAATACGCTTTCCTGCATGATAAAAACGAAAATACTGCGTGGTATATTCCGGTTCAATATAGATTCCTGCAAGCACATGCCCGAAAAGAGTATTCAGCTGCTCCGTATTTTTTTCCACACGAAGTCCCTGGATCGTTCCCCATTTTCCAAATGCATACAGGATCATATTGATCACATCCCGTACTGCTGCCTCATCGGTATCTTTGATCTCATCTTCTTTGATCGGCAGATCTACAATATTTTCCGCCACTTTTCTACTGTCAAAATGAAAAAACAGGGAGCGCACTTCCCCCTGTAAAATGAGATAATTATCAAGTGCCACAAAAAGACCTGTCCAGTTTACATTTGCATGCATGGTCTTTATCAGCCGTTCAAATGTCATTTTTAATTCGCTATCTGCTTTTAATACGATCACTTTTTTCACCTCTTACTTTTCAAATGCAGATTTTTCCTTCAAGATCTGCGCAAAACCCATATGAAGTTCTTCTTTTGCCCACTCAAAATCAATCTCCTGATTGCTGTCATTCAAACAGACGCTTCCACTCTTCTGATGACCTATATCAGCCACAATCCTGCTGTTATCATTTGAGACATCATAATACCGGCAGAGTCTTCTTACATTGCCGGGAACAAAACCGCCAGTCAGTTTCTGATACTCCCTGAGCACATACTGGCTGACATCCTCTTTCTGACGGAATTTATGGCTGCACACCTCGTTTAACAACTCCGGCTCTAATTCCCACATTTTCACAAAAGTACTCTTTTTAAAAGGAGACGGCCCATGAACCGTGTAAAATCCTGTAAACAACGGGAACGCCAGTTCTAACATATTATAAATAAAATACATAAACGGATAACCGGGATGGAAATATGCTCCCGGCTGTTTTTTCATATTTTCACGTTTGTCAAAATATTTTGCCAGAAGCATGGCATTATTCAGGTAAATATATGGCATGACCTGATCTTTTGTATTTGCCACATCAGGCTGAAGAGCCAGCATATCCACCGGAAGATCATTTTTAAAATACTGTTCCGGTCTGACCTTTTTTATCAGAAACATATCATCATTAAAATATACAAAATTCTCTGCCAGACCTGGGATTCTGTGCATATTCCACTCAATGGCATGTGAATTAAATGTCGGCAGATATTTTTCTGGAATAAAATCTTTATGATTTACAATATTTAACTTCGGATGTTCTTTATTTAACCAGGATGGCAGATGCCCCCATGTAACAAAGTGTATCCTGCGCACCCATGGTGCAAAACGCTCCACACCACGAAACCAGTACCTCAGCAGATCCCAGTCTCTGTATCTCTCTTTTCTGTCATCCTGTTTCTGCGACAGATCCGGCTGCATACTGTACTCCATTTTCTGTTTCTGCCAGTCCGGATCATTGCCATCTACCCATGTGATCACAAAATCAATTTCCGGAATGTTATTGTCGCGTGTCATAATAATCTCCATTTCTGCCCAGCAAACATCTTTTTCATCTGCTTAATAAATTTCACTGTTATCATGATAAAACAAATCCTGCAAAATGAAAATCCTATTTATCTGCTTAATTTATATTTTTTTAAGAAATACTGGTTTTTCCCTGTTTTAAGGCATTTCCGTTTCTTTTGTTAGCACTCATTAAAAAAGAGTGCTGATTTTCTATTGACTTTTGAAATTTGCGGTTATAATATTAGATTCAGGTAGCAGCGAGGCGGATCTGCCCACTGCATTTTATTACGATTATAAAGGAGTGTTTGAATATGGCAGAGAAACATGGAAATCTTTCAATTAACAGCGATAATCTGTTCCCGATTATCAAAAAATGGTTATATTCCGATCACGACATCTTCTTCCGTGAGCTGATCAGTAACGGATGTGATGCGATCACAAAATTAAAAAAACTCGAAATGATGGGCGAATATACATTACCGTCTGACTACAAACCGGAGATCCACGTTGTTGTAAATCCGGAAGAAAAAACCTTAAAATTTATCGATAATGGTCTTGGTATGACCGCAGACGAGGTTGAGGAATACATCAACCAGATCGCATTTTCCGGCGCAACAGATTTCATTGAAAAATACAAAGACAAAGCAAACGACGATCAGATCATCGGTCACTTCGGACTTGGCTTCTATTCCGCATTCATGGTAGCTGATCAGGTAACGATCGATACATTATCCTACAAAGACGGCGCAACGGCTGTTCACTGGTCCTGCGACGGCGGTACTGAATTTGATATGGCTGATGGCACCAAAGAAGGCGTCGGTACAGAAATCACCCTTTTCTTAAACGAGGATTCCGTTGAATTTTCCAACGAGTACCGTGCAAGAGAAGTCATCGAAAAGTACTGCTCTTTCATGCCGACTCCGATCTTCCTTGAGAAGGCAAACGCTGAGACAGAATATGAGACGATCGACGCCGCTGATAAATTAGACACAGACACTGTCGTTGAGACGATCCATGAGGAAGCAAAAACAGAGGAGAAAGAAAACGAAAACGGCGAAAAAGAAGTCGTTGAAGTTTCTCCTGCAAAAGATAAATTAAAGATCGTAAAGCGTCCGGTTTCATTAAACGATACCAACCCTCTCTGGGCAAAGAGTCCGAACGAATGCACCGACGAAGAATACAAAGCATTTTACCGCAAAGTATTCTTAGATTACAAAGAACCATTGTTCTGGATCCACTTGAATATGGACTATCCGTTCAACTTAAAGGGTATCCTGTACTTCCCGAAGATCAATACCGAGTATGATTCCATCGAGGGAACCATCAAACTTTACAACAATCAGGTATTTATCGCCGACAACATCAAGGAAGTCATTCCTGAATTCTTAATGCTCTTAAAAGGTGTGATCGACTGCCCGGATCTGCCGCTTAACGTATCCAGAAGTGCACTGCAGAACGATGGTTTTGTAAAGAAGATCTCCGAGTACATCACCAAGAAAGTAGCTGACAAGCTGATCGGTATGTGCAAGACGGATAAAGAAAATTACGAGAAATACTGGGACGACATCAGCCCGTTCATCAAATTCGGCTGTCTGAAAGATACCAAGTTCTGTGACAAGATGAACGATTACATCCTGTTCAAGAATCTGGATGACAAATATCTCACTCTTCCGGAACTCTTAGTCAAAGAGGAAGAAAAGAAAGACGAAAACAAAGATGAAGCTGAGGTATCAGATGCTGACGGCAATCCGATCAAAAAGGAAAGCACCGATGCAGCAGATGAGAATACTGAGGAAAAAGATGAGCGCAGGGTAATCTACTATGTAACTGACAAACTTCAGCAGGGTCAGTACATTAAGATGTTCAAAGAGCAGAACATGGACGCTGTCATCTTAGACCACAACATTGATACTTCCTTCATCTCACAGCTTGAGCAGCGCAATGAGCATTATAAATTCATGCGTATTGATGCAGATGTCACAGAATCCTTAAAGGACGAGACTTCCGCTGAGGACTTAAAGGCTGAGACAGATACCCTGACGGATGTGTTTAAAAAAGCTTTAAACAACGATAAACTGACTGTCAAAGTTGAGAAGCTGAAAAATGCGGATATCGCTTCTGTCATCACGCTTTCCGAGGAAGGCAGACGTATGCAGGATATGATGAAGATGTATGCAATGAACGGCATGGGCGGCATGGATCCGAACATGTTTGCTGCGGATCAGACCCTGACCTTAAACGCAAACAATGAACTTGTAAAATATATCTTTGAGCACAAAGATTCCGAGCATGTTCCGATGTTCTGTGAACAGCTTTACGATCTTGCAATGCTTTCCAACCAGCCGCTGTCTGTTGACGCTATGGCAAAATTTGTACAGCGCAGCAATCAGATCATGATGCTTTTAGCAAAATAATTTTTACAGAATACAAGCCCCTGCAAAACCTGTAGATACGAGTTTTGCAGGGGCTTTCTCATGCTGTTTTTTATCGTGTTTATACCTGAATTTCTATAAAAATATTATTTTGCTGCCGTATAGATTGCGATCATATCTCCCACATCCAGATGCTTTACTTTTCCAAGATTGCCTCTGACTGCCGCATTACACTTTTCTGCCAGTTCTTTTATCTGTTCTTCTGTCGGCGCAATGCCAAGTTCCGTTAATGATGTCGGCATATGGATTTCCCGGTAAAAATCCTCCATTGCAGCAATGCCTGCCTCTGCCGTCTTCTGTTCTGTCTCCTGCGGCTCCACACCCATAACGTGCTCTGCAAACTGCACAAATCGTTCAATACGCTCCCCGCAGACATAGCGTGCCCAGCTTCCCCAGATCGCGGCAAGCCCTGCTCCATGTGCCACATCAAACATTCCACCAAGCTCGTGTTCTAATTTGTGCGTTGCCCAGTCACCACCATCCGTTCCGCAGCCGGTCAGTCCATTATGGGAAAGACTTCCCGCCCACATGACTTCCGCGCGCGCATCATAATTTTCCGGCTCTTTTACAAGGATTTTTGCATTTCTGATCACCGTGCGCATCAGTGCTTCACTGATTCCATCCGTCAGTTCCATGTTTTCACCGTGGTTGAAATAGCGTTCCATCGTATGCATCAGGATATCCGTGCATCCGCATGCTGTCTGATATGGTGGAAGCGTCATCGTAAGCTCCGGATCTAAAACAGCAAACTTTAATCGGCTGTAATCGGTCGTGCATCCTCTCTTCATGCCGCCATCTTCCTTTGTTATTACGCAGGAACCGCTCATCTCACTTCCCGCCGCCGCGATCGTAAGCACTACACCGATCGGCAGACATGCAGTCGGTTTCCGTTTAAAATCAAAGAAATCCCACACGTCTCCTTCATTTGCAACACCATATCCGATCGCCTTTGCGGAATCAATGACACTTCCGCCGCCGACGGCAAGGATGAAATCGACATTTTCTTTTTTACAGAGTGCGATTCCTTCATACACCAGAGAAAGTCTCGGGTTTGGAACGACACCGCCCAATTCGACGTAAGTGATCCCCTCTTTATCAAAGATCGCCTCGATCCTGTCTAACAGACCGGAGCGTCTGGCACTGCCGCTTCCATAATGGATGAGAACCTTTTTACAGTTCTGTTCTTTTATCAGGTTTCCAACTTTTTGTTCCGCACCTTTTCCGAAAACAACTTTTGTCGGTGCATAATAATTAAAATCGTTCATTTTGCTCCTCATTCCCACATGTAAAAGTTCTTATTTCCTCTTTTCATAACTACTTCTAGTTATATAAGCTATTATCGGTAAGAAAACGTATCTGCTTTAGTCTGAACAAGCTCGCAGGAAACCATCACCGGTTCTCTGCGGGCTTACACTCTCTTATCGTATCTTCTTATTATATATCTGTCTGACAAACTATCTACATTGAAATTTTATCAAGTATTCCGGTCAGATGTGCGATCGTCACCCCATAATTTGTCATCGGAACCTGCTGTTTTTTGGCACGGTCGATCCGCGACATCACATATTTGCGGTTAAACATGCATGCACCGCACTGGATGATCAGATCATAGCCGGATAAATCCTGTGGAAAATCCGTTCCACTCATGATGTCTACGGTAATGCTCTCTCCTGCGCGCTTTTTTAACATGCGCGGGATTTTGACTCTTCCGATATCTTCCTGCAGTGGCGCATGGCTGCAGCATTCTGCGATCAGAACATGCGATTCATTTGTCAGGGAATCTAACATTTTTGCACCTTCCACATAGTAAGGAAGATCTCCTTTATACGCTGCAAACAAAACAGAAAATGAGGTCAGCATGCTCTCTTTCGGCTTGTGCTCATACACATAGCCGAATACCTGTGAGTCTGTGATGATCAGTTTCGGCGGTTCTTTTAAGGCTGCAAGTGCCGGCAATAGTTTATCTGTTGTCACACTCATGACCAGGCACTTTTTATCCAAAAGTTCCCGTAATGTCTGCACCTGCGGCAGGATCAGACGTCCTTTCGGCGCCTGGATATCCTGCGGCATGACCAGTAAGACGAAATCTTCTTCTGTGACGAGATCTCCCGTGATCAGCCTATCTCCGTAATTTTCCGGCACAAGGCGGGCGAGTTCTTCCCTGACTGTGTCGATCCCTGCCCCCGTTTTGGCACTGACTGTGAGCGCCTGTTTTCCTGTTTTTTCTTTGATATAAGAAGCAAGTTCGTCCGTATGCGGATCAATATCTGCTTTCCCGACGAGGAATAAAACAGGCGTATTTTTTTCTTTCAGAAACTGATACCACTTTAATTCTTCTGTGAGATCCGGTAAGTTCTCCTGATTTTTCTCGGACGACTGTTGTATTTTTTCTTTTGCATCTTTCGTCTCTGAAGCATCCTCTCTGCAGGCATCCGCGCCAGATACCACGATCACAGCGATATCCGCCTTTTCCGCTGCCAGTTTCGTTTTCTCCACACGGCGTTCCCCAAGCTCAGTCTCATCATCAAATCCCGCTGTGTCAATAATCACACAGGGACCAAGCGGACTGATCTCCATCGGCTTATAGACCGGATCCGTCGTCGTTCCGGCAACATCTGCAACAATGGAGACTTCCTGATGTGTGAAGGCGTTGATAAAAGAAGATTTCCCGCTGTTTGTTTTCCCGAACACACCAATATGCAGACGGTTACTGCCTGGTGTATCATTTAGTGTTCCTGCCATAGTACTCCTTTCGGACAATCTACCCGGCAGCACGGATTTTCCCGCTCTGCTTTCTGTTTGTCCATTTAAGATATGCATCCCGTTTTTCTTCTCTTAAAATCTGAAATCACGTTTTCCCTCTGCGATATCGTGGATGTGCTCGTATGCAGTCTGTTTTACTTTCGGATTCGGAATTTTTTCAAGTTCTCTGTCGATCAGCTCCATACCAAGACGTTTTGTCTCTTCGCTTGCATAATCTTCCAGATATTCTTTTAATGTCATCAGCGCATTCGGGTGACAGCAGTTTAAGATCTGCATGTTTTTACAAAGTGCCATAAAACGGTCACCGGTTCTTCCCTCGCGGTAACATGCAGTACAGAAACTTGGGATATACCCCAGTTTGATCAGCCAGTTCACAACTTCATCTAAGGTTCTCTGGTCGCTGACATCAAACTGCTCGCTGGTCACTTCTCCTTCTTTTTCCGGCTCTGCGTAGCCGCCGACGCTTGTTTTTGATGCACCGCTGATCTGGGAAACGCCAAGCGGAAGGACTTTGTTTCTCACTTCCTGGCTCTCTCTTGTTGAGATGATCATTCCGGTATATGGCACGGAAACACGGATCAGAGCACAGATCTTTGCAAATGTGTCGTCAGAGATGCCATTGTCAAATGCAGACGGATCAATGTCATCTGCATGCTTGATTCGCGGTACACTGATAGTATGCGGTCCGACTCCATGTACTGCCTCTAAGTGTTCTGCGTGCATCAAAAGTCCTGCAAACTCATAACGGTAAAGGTCAAGTCCAAACAATACGCCAAGTCCTACATCATCAATTCCGCCCTCCATTGCACGGTCCATCGCCTCTGTGTGATATGCGTAATCGTGTTTCGGTCCGGTCGGATGCAGCTTTTCATAGCTTTCTTTATGGTAAGTCTCCTGAAACAGGATATAAGTTCCGATTCCAGCTTCTTTTAATTTGCGGTAATTTTCCACGGTCGTTGCAGCAATATTGACATTGACACGGCGGATCGCACCGTTTTTATGTTTGATGCTGTAGATGGTCTTGATGCACTCTAAGATATATTCGATCGGGTTGTTGACCGGATCTTCGCCCGCCTCAATGGCAAGACGTTTATGTCCCATATCCTGCAATGCAGTAACTTCTTTTACGATGTCTTCCTGCGTCAGTTTCTTTCTTGCAATGTGTTTGTTTTTCAGATGATACGGACAGTATACACAGCCGTTCACGCAGTAGTTTGACAAATAAAGCGGTGCAAACAATACGATACGGTTTCCATAAAAATCTTTTTTTATCTGCTCTGCAAGTGCATAAACTTCCTGGATTTTTTCAGGAATCTCACATGCTAAGAGGACAGATGCCTCCCTATGATTTAAGCCCTTTCTTAATTTTGCCTTCTCGATGATCTCATCGATCAGTGCCACATTGTCCTTGTTGGCATCTGCATAGGCAAGTGTCTCTCTGATCTCCTCATCTGAAATAAACTCTTCTGCTTTTAATGATTTTGCGTTATACATACATTCTTCCTTTCTTTCCGGTCAGTTTGCGCCCGCTTGCTTTCCGGTTAGTGTATTTTTATATGGACGACAGACTGCTCTTTTTGCAGAACTGTCGTATAAAACCAGTAGATCCGCCTTAAGTCTGCTGGCTTTTTGTCAATTTGTGATTTCTGAAGTTATCTTATGTCCGCCCGTTCTGTCTCACAGATGGCTGATACTTTCCATTCTGCTTTCTTATGGCTGAAAATCGCCCCTGTTTACGGCTACCTGATAGCCAATGCTTTCCATTCGTTTCTGCATGCAGAAGCGGCACTCTGCTGCCTCGTCACCGGTGCAGATCTTATTATCATATAATTTATATTTCTCCCGCACGGCAACCGGGGATAAATTCGGCATGACGACATTTGCTCCCGCTAAAATTCCAAGCTCCCTGCCCTTAGGATGAATCGTTCCAAGCGCTGTGGTCGCCGGGAGAAGTACATGCGGATGAATCAGTCTGATAATGGAAAGCAGCCGCAGTGTCATCTCCATAGTGCCCGCTGTCTCAGTACCAAACGGCGTATCTTTCTGCGGGATAAACGGACCAATACCGACCATCTGCGGTTTCAATCTACGGATAAACTGCAGATCTTCCCACAGGGTATCTACGGTCTGATAAGGCGAACCTACCATAAATCCGCATCCGGTCTGATATCCGATTTCTTTTAAATCTCTAAGACAGCGCATCCGGTTCTGATAGGACATCTCTGCCGGGTGCAGTTTCTTATAATGTGCCTCATCTGCCGTCTCGTGGCGCAGCAGATACCGGTCTGCCCCCGCATCAAAATATGCCTGATAGCTCTCTCTTGATTTTTCTCCGATAGAAAGTGTCACCGCACAATCAGGATATTCTGCCTTGATCTTTGAAACGATCTGACAGATCTTTTCATCGGTATAAAATCCATCCTCCCCACCCTGCAGTACAAAGGTGCGGAATCCCAGCTCATATCCGATTTTACAGCAGGAAAGAATCTCTTCTTCCGTCAGCCGGTAGCGGTCTGCGTGGCAGTTACTTCTGCGGATTCCACAGTAAAGGCAGTCATTTTTGCAGTAATTTGTGAACTCAATCAGTCCGCGGATGTAGACATTTTTTCCATAGATGCGGTCACCTGTGTTCCGCGCACGCTGCTTTAAATCCTGTATCATCGCATCGTCCTCTGTGGCAAGAAGAAATGCAAGCTGTTCTTTTGTGATATCTGCTGTCTTTTCTATTGTCTCTGGCAGATTTTTAAAATTCTGCGCTGACATGCCATAGTTTTTCTGTTTGTTTTTGTCTGGTGTTCTCTGGTTTTGTAACATAAATTTATCCCTGTCCGATCATAATGGTCTTTCTGCTAGTGAGATTGGGCATCCGACATATATTTCTTTTGATTTTGCCCAATGTGTATATTTTCAATTCATATCCACGCCAGCTTATGCCATGCCAACATTCGAATACACCGTCTTTGCCGTGATTCCATCAAGTCTGCCGATTTTCCCGGAAAGTGCATTGATAACATCCTGCGGCGCATCGATTGCAACGCTGATGATATGCACATTCCGCTCACGGTATGGCAGACCCATCCGTCCGATAATATACGAGCCGTATTCATGCAAAAGTTTATTTAATTCCGGCGTGGAATCCATATTTTCAACGATGATCCCGATCAAAGCTACTCTTGTATCCATTCGTTTCCTCCCTGATTATCAAATTTATATGATTTTCATACACGAATCTATGATACAGATTTTGGAATAAAAAAAACTGTACCCCTAATTTCAGGTACAGCCTAATAAGAGTCGCATTGCGCCTCTTACATTTTCCATTTATACCGTACCTTTCATCTCAAGTGATTCTTTTGATGTCAGCGTCTTTTCTTTTTCTAATAAACAATCTTGTGCAAAAAGGACTTTACATGTGCTCTTTGCAAAGATTTACAATCTCAATTTAGATGCATTTTACGGGCAAATTTCTTATTATAACAATACCCTCTGCATACACAAAAATTATACAGCAAAATTTTTTGCCTATATAAGTATTATGTATACAAAGGGTATCATGATTTTTTAGGAATTGCAATTATGTTTCGATTCTGTACGATATAAAATACAAAAAATGTGTTACTGTTCACACATACTGTGTGAGCAGTAACGATTACAGCCCATTTTAAATGCATCTTCGATGCATGGGGCTGTAATCTGGCATGATATAGTCTTTGGCGCACAGCTTGACAGCAAGTGTCAAGCTTGCGAGTGAACAGTAACAAAAATGTTACTCTTTACGGCACCGGCTCTTCCTCCGGCACCTCGATCTCTTTGATCATCGTCTCATTTCCACATAAAAGCCAGGTATGTTCCCCGCCGCACTCCGGGCAGATCTTACCATGTGCTACGGTATCATATTCGCAGCCACAGTCATCACAATGTGTCACTGCATGGATTGTCTCGATATTTAACTCACTGCCGGATAAAACCTCTGTGCGGTCCGCCGCCCAGCGCCAGCAGTCTGTGAGATAAGACGGCACGATGCCGGACACTTCCCCGATGGAAAGTGTCACAGCCGAAACCTTTGTCAGTTCATTTTCCTGCGCGATCTCCTCCACGCTTTTGATCACATGAAATACGATTCCAAGTTCATGCATTCGCTTTATTTCTCCTTTTTTCCAAAACGGATCTTCACTTCACGTTTTAACATATAAGGAAAAATTGCCTTCATCTTGTCCTCCGCTTTTACCATACGGCTGCACTCCGGCAGCTCGCGGTGCAGATGGATCGCATCAAATTCACACTTTGTCGTGCAGACACCACAGCCGATACACTTGTTCGGATCGACCACGGAAGCTCCACATCCAAGACAACGCGCAGTCTCGATCTTCACCTGCTCTTCGGTCAGTGTCCTGTGTGCATCGCGGAATGATCTGTGCGCATCAATCTTGTCATCCATTGCAGGACGCTGTCTCTTTGCACTGTCATATTCTTCCAGGGCAAGATTTTCCTTATCCAGTTCGATAAACTGACGGCGGTTTCTTCCGATCGTCATGCTTGCGTTTTCATGTACAAAACGGTGAATGGACTCTGCACCTTCTTTTCCGGCTGCGATCGCATTGATTGCAAAACTCGGTCCGGTATAGACATCTCCACCGACAAAGATATCCGGTTCTGCGGTCTGGTAAGTAAGCGGATCTGCTACTGCTCCGTTTCCTCTTCCAAGTTCCACTTTAGAGCCTGCCAAAAGGTCACCCCAGAGAATGCTCTGTCCAATACTTAAGTATACATGCTCACATTCCACGGTCATTGTCTCATTCTCATCGAACTGTGGGTTAAAACGTCCAGTCTCATCTTTGACGGAAACACATTTTTTCAGCACGATGCCACGCACTTTACCGTTTTCTGTCAAAATCTCTTTCGGACCCCAGCCACAGTGAACGGCAGCTCCCTCTTCTTTGACTTCTTCCACCTCATCTTTGGATGCCGGCATCTCTTTTTCAGACTCTAAGCAGAACATGGAAACTTCGTTGGAACCACAGCGTGCCGCTGTACGTGCCACATCGATTGCCACGTTACCGCCACCGATGACAACAGATCTGCCATCCACGCGGTAGTCTTCGTTTCCACCGGATACGATATGTAAGAAATCAACCGCACTCATTACACCCGCGGCATCCTCGCCCGGAATGCCTGCTTTGCGGCTTCCCTGGCAGCCGATTGCAATATAAAATGCCTGATATCCCTGCGCGCGCAGTTCGTCTAACGAAATATCTTTTCCAACTTCCACGCCGCATTTGATATCCACACCAAGTTCACGCATCACTTCGATTTCAGCATCCACAACATTTTTCTCTAATTTAAAAGAAGGAATACCGTAAACGAGCATTCCACCCGGACGTTCATTTTTCTCAAATACAGTCGGTTTGTAACCTCTGGTTGCCAAATAAAACGCACAGCTTAAACCAGCCGGGCCACCACCAATGATTGCAATCTTCTGTGGGAAAGTTCCACGGTTTGACGGCTGTACGACCGGTGGAATGTAACGTGTATCTGAATTCAGATCCAGTTCTGCGATAAATTTCTTGACATCATCGATCGCAACTGCCTGGTCCACAGTTCCTCTTGTACATGCATCCTCACAGCGGTGGTTGCAGACACGGCCGCAGACTGCCGGGAACGGATTTTCCTTTTTGATCAGGGCAAGGGCATCTGTGTATCGTCCCTGTGCCGCCATCTTTAAGTATCCCTGTACTGCGATATGTGCCGGACATGCCGTCTTACACGGTGCCGTTCCGGTATCATAACAGTTGATGCGGTTGTTATCACGGTAATCCATATCCCATTTTTCCGGTCCCCACTTGGTATTATCCGGCAGCTCGTGTTTCGGATAGGTGATGGTTCCATCTTTCGTACAGAGTTTCTGACCCATTTTTACGGCACCCGCCGGACAGTACTCTACGCAGCGTCCACATGCAACACAATCCTTTGTTTCAACCTTTGCCACATAAGCAGAACGTGACATGTTCGGTGTGTTAAATAACTGTGAAGTACGAAGTGCATTACAGATATTTACATTACAGTTACAGATGGCAAAAATCTTGTCCTCGCCGTCAATGTTTGTGATCTGATGAACAAATCCGTTATCCTCCGCACGCTGTAAGATTTCCATTACCTTTTCACGTGTAATGTAATGTCCCTTGTTTGTCTCGACTAAATAGTCAGCCATATCGCCGACACCGATACACCAGTCTTCCGGATCATCCGCGCATCCCTCGCCCAAAACACCGCGGGAATAACGGCAGGAACACGGACCTGCTGCATATTTTCCATCATATTTATCCAGCCAGTGGGAAATATGCTCGACACTGACAGACTCATTTTCCGTCTCGATCGCTTTCTCAACCGGGATAACGTGCATACCGATTCCAGCGCCTCCTGGCGGTACCATCGGTGTTACTTTCTGCAATGGTAAAAATGCCATGCGCTCAAAGAATGATGCAACTTCCGGGTGCTCTTTAATCTGATCTAACTTCATGTTAAAAAACTCTGCACTTCCCGGTACATACATCGGAAGGACATACTGCTTCTCGTGTTTCGGATTCTCCCAGTTGTACTCTAAAAGACCGATGTTACTCATTTCCTGCAACAGTTCTTCTAACACTTTTTCTTCTTTTCCGGTTGCTTTTACGGCCTGTGCTAATGTCATCGGTTTGCGCACTTTCATTTTCAGTGCAACTTCTGCCATCTCATCCGTCACAAGTGCTTCTAATCCATAATATTCCGGATCTTCGGCTGTCACTGTATGACCGATACGGTCGGTGATCTTCTGTCCTAATTTTAAGATCAGCTCTCTCGGCTGTTCCGGTGGTGTGTACTCAAACTTTTTCATGCGTGTTCCTCCTCTTTCCATGCAGCGGTCTCTTTTTTCAGCCAGTCTGCCCATTCTTCCATACCTTCACCTGTCTTTGCACAGATCGGGATGATCTTTGCATTCGGATTGCGCATCAGGATGTTCTTTTTACACTGCTCTAAGTCAAAATCAAAATATGGCATCACATCGATCTTGTTGATCAGCACGACATCGCAGATGGAAAACATCAGCGGGTATTTTAAAGGTTTGTCATGTCCTTCCGGTACGGATAAGATCATCGCATTTTTCACTGCACCTGTATCGAACTCCGCTGGACATACCAGATTGCCGACATTCTCTAAAATAACCAGTTCCACATCATCTGTTCCAAGTCCTTTTAATCCCTGTCTCGTCATATCTGCATCCAGATGACACATGCCGCCTGTATGAAGCTGGATTGCCTTTGCTCCGGTCTTTAAAATTGTTTCCGCATCCACGTCAGAGTCGATATCTGCCTCCATGACACCGATCTTCAAGTCATCTTTCAGTGCCTCGATCGTGCGTGTCAGCGTCGTTGTCTTGCCTGATCCAGGCGATGACATCAGGTTCAACAAGAACACGCCGTCTTTTTTCAGTTCTTCGCGAAGCAATGCTGCCTGCTTATCATTGCTCTCGAAAATGCTCTGTTTTACTTCCAGAATCCGTACATTTCCCATGATAATCTCCATTTCTTTTGTAACATTTTTCGCCTTATCTGTTACTTATAGATAAATTCTATCATTTTAGGGTGGTTGTGTCAATAAATTCTGGTCATACCAGTGTGCCAATTTTTTAGAATTTGTTTAGAATTGTCTGATTGCTATCACAGGAATGCGAAGATTTTTTAATTCATGGACGTAATTTTCCTATGAAGATTCGGGTGTCAAAAGGTGGCTTCCAAATTTTGACACCCGAATCCTATGAATTAAAAAAACAACACTACAGTCCGCAGAAAAACCTGTATACTGTAACGTTGTCTGTCTTACTTTAGTATGCCTTTACTTTTACATATCCTTCTTCATAAGAATATTTCAGATAAGTAATAACATTTACAACCTGTCTCTTATCATCATCAATGTGTATCCTAATAAGTTTTGACCTCTCCATTTGCTCAAATCCATCCGATCTGGATCTTTCATAGATAATCCAATCCCCCAAATTCTGTCTTTTACCGCACATTCTGCAAGGATTTGATCTTTCGTATGTAACAAACCTTCCCTCAATTTATCATTTTGGGAAAATTTTGCTATAAGCCCTTCATAAACTACAATCTGCCTTATACCATTCCAGTAATTTTCATTATAGCCTGCCACCATACGTCCCAGTTCTTTTATAGATCCAACCTCATCTGTTTCCAATATCTTTTCAGCAATCACATCGTCTCTGAAACAAACTGCCTTTTTATACATCATATATTGCTCCATAGATGAAAATCCGATTCCATTTACATCAAACTGTGACATATACCAGTTACTCAAGTATCCATTTTCCTCATCAGGATTATGAAAACATAAAATATCCATTTTATGCTGCACCTACCTTTTTTACTGCCAGATCAAGCTCTAAGTCATGCAGTCCGTGATACGCTTTCATCAAAAAATTTAACGGTACTTTTTCTATCACCTCCGAGCTTGGAATATTATAGTACCATTGATAATACGCATAAAACTCGCCAATCCAGTCCGGCATAAACCCTTCTAAAGCCTTTCCAGCTTTCAATTTATACTTTTCTGTATCCGAAAAATATCTCCATAATTCTTTAGCATCCATGGTATTAACATACGCCATCGACTCATCGATATATTTTCTGGTTTTACTTTTCATATACGCTTCTATAAAATCCGTTGTATCATTTTCAGGAAATGTCTGCGCTACAAAATCAAACAGTTTTCCCTGACTCTCTACCACATCATCTAAATATGTCTCTGAATATGCCCGCATTTTTCTCTCCTCATAAAAGTGTACTAAACACATTGGTTACTTTATTTGCATCAGAGTCAATCAATTCTTTCATCCTTTTCCTTGCTGTCACATCGCGTTCATTGTATTTTTCATTAAACTCGTCATATTCCACGGAAATAAGTTCTTCTTTTCTCTCAGACAGCCTCGAATATGCCAGTTCTGATTTAATACAATACTGTATTCCCAAACCTCCCAACAAAAGGAGCTCTTCTAAAATTTCCACATCAATTTCATCTCTGACAAACGCTTTTGCAATATAAAAGTACGATGCATCCGCTCTCCATCCTTTTATCACATCATATCCGCTTGTTTCGATACCATATTTTGCAATAAACTTCTGCGACAACATTCTGTAACGCTTAGAGTCTGCTGCATCCCTGTGTTTCATTAATTCAGCCAGCCATGATAAAATGCTATATTTCTGGAAATCAAGTACTTTCAGTCCTTCCATATCCAACTCATATTTATGAACCCAGCCATTTGTCTCATCCGGTCTGCAAACCGCCCATTCTTTTGCAAGATCAATATTTTCCGTCAAATAAAAGCCTTTTCCGTAATCATGCCGGTTTTCTCCCAATCCAAAAGCTGGCTTTATTTCTTTGTCAGGACTCCCATGATACAAGATAATCTTACCCATATCGTCATCCTCCCTATACAAACATAATTTAGAAATTGCAATCTGTTCCGCTTTTTTAAGCTAAGTTCTTTTAGCGTACCCAATAATGCTTTATTCCCCTCTTTGATTGCCTGATCTACCTCTTTTCCTAGAGCAATACATAAAAAGGTCATCCGCTACCTCACGATAACACCGCTAAGCCTACGCTATTGAAAAAAGTGTCGCAGGTAATGCAGCCGGAGCCACACGCATCTCTGCACGGATTGACCGATTTCATTTTACCATTTCTTCTGAAAATATTCTATACCTATCCTGCCATAGATTGCACCAGAAAAAAACAACGCTACAGTCCGCAGGAAAACCTGTATACTGTAACGTTGTCTGTCTTACTTTAATATGCCTTTACTTTTACTTTGGAAGAAAGTCCCCTGCTCTTAAATAATTTCTTATAAGCGGATAATTTCTTCTTCGGTACTTTGACCGTGGTTGCTTTTGTGATTCCTTTAAATGTACTCTTAGAAAGTGTCTTTGCTTTCAGTTTTGTAGATTTTATCGTAATTGTCTTTAACTTCTTGCATCCGGAAAAGACATTTTCTCCGATCTTTGATACATTCTTACCGATCGTAACCGTCTTTAGTTTCTTATTATTCTTAAATGCACTCTTTGCGATCGATGTTACTTTATAGGTCGCACCATTAATTTTGATAGAATCCGGCACAGCGATCTTTGTCTGTTTTTTGTTTTTCGGTGCCTTGTATTCTACCTCATGGACTTTACCGGCATTCTTCTTGATGGTATAGAACGATCCATCTGCCTTATTCACAACAACCTGTCCGACGGTAAGTGTATTTGTATTGGACGGCTGTTCATTTGTTGTTTCTTCCTTCCCGGTCACCGGGATCACAACTGCTGCTTTCTGATAGCCGCATACGCTGCATTCCTCATGGCTGCTGCCTTCGGTACTTTCTGTTGCCTGCCGGTCGATGATCGTCTGAAATGTATGCTCTGCCTGTTCTAATTTCTTTCCACATCCATTTTTACAATCTTTCCAATGTGCCTTTTCATCCTTTGACCAGACTGCATCTGTTACATCATGTCCAAGTGAATCCGTCATGATCGTCTTTGTCTGAACCTCAAATGATGGATTTTTAAATTCTGCTTTGTACTCTTTCTTGCCGTTTGTTTCACATCCTGCTTTTTCCTCTGTATAAGATGCAGTTACAGTTTCGCTTTCTTCATTTTCACATCCCTCACATATCCTGCGTGCCGTACAGCTCATATCGCTCTCGCTCCATGTATACTGTGGTGCACCATAGTGATGTCCGTCTGCATTACTGTATATGCTGCCATCCTGATATACAGTCATACCGCCCAATACCGGAGTCTGATCTGTTCCGATTTTCTGTCCCCAGATCAATTCAGCCCTCCTGCTATCTCCACTTCCATCCAGAAGATATGCAACCTCTCCATCCGTGAATGCTTTCGTTGTCTTTGTAATCTCGCCGTCCCATGGTAACGTATTCTTCTCCATACAGTAACAATTCGATATCTTGCCGGTGATCTCGTCTTTCTCAGCTTCTCCGTTACCGATCAGCGGATACTCCGTTGTATGATAGCAATTCTTAATATTGACACCCGTAAATCTTCCTGCAATACCACAAACGTCTGCGGCATCTTCACCTGTCACTACCACATTTCCTGTATTGAATGCATTTTCTAAACTGGTTTTATTGCTGTCCCATGATCCGATCACGCCGCCGGTATACTTACCTGTATTCGTGACATCTCCCATATTTCCATATTTACTACCATCTGAATTGCTGCCCATTCTTCCGATCACACCGCCGACATTATCTCCATTTCCTTCCACAGCTCCCTTATTTAAAATGAATCCATCCGTAGAAGTCATCGGTGCAGAATATGCATACTCCCCGACAACTCCACCGACACTATTTTTACCTATGATCCTGCCGGTATTGATCACGCCCTTTGCTGCCTGAATTTGACAGTTACTGTTATCAGAACTTGTCATATGCCCTCCAATACCACCAACACTTGTAATTGCTGCTGTCACTTCTCCTTTATTCTGTAACATTCCATTCTGGGAAATTATAGATGTATCAATTCCATATCCGATCAATCCGCCTGCTCCCATAGAAGTATTGCTTACCATACTAGATATCTTACCCGTATTGATAATATCCGCATCCGCTTGAATGGACGCAAGATCTGCATATCCGATCAAACCTCCGACATATCCACTTGATTTAGCAGTTATAGCTCCAGAATTGAGAATACCCTCATGGACGATCACCTTCATTCCACCACTAGCCTGACCGACAAGTCCACCTACATTCGCTGTCCCTGTAACTGCACCTGTATTACTGATCGAGGTATCGGATTCGATCTGTGCACTGCTTGCATATCCAGCCAAACCTCCTGCCTGACCTCCTTGTGCGGTTATATCTGCTTTATTGTTACAGTTTACGATTTTTGCATCACTACATGCCTGACCACAGATACCTCCTACACTATCCCAGCCTTTAGAACTTCCTGCAGTGGTGACATTTCTTATCTCTCCGCCACTGCCTAGTATGCCAAACAAACCGGCATTATTGTTAATGCTTCTGTCCGCATGGATCGTGATCTCTGCTCCGTTACCATCGAAGACTCCTTTATAGGAACCGGAGGAATCTCCGATCGGATTCCATGTTAAGTCTTTCTTTTCTCCACGTACTGTTGTATCGATCTCTGTTACACCATCTGCAACTTTCGCACATTCATTTCTATCCGAGGATGCTTTTACGATCTCTGCAAACTTCCACAGATCCTCCGAACCGGTGATCACATACGGATCTTCTGCTGTTCCACTTCCCTGTAATTCCTCTGCCGCATAAACTGTCACACTTCCCTGACTGCCTGTCACAATGCCTGCCACAGCCAGAAAGCCCAATAATATGCCGCCTGCCATTTTCCTGCTTATCATTTTTGTCACTTTCAAATTCAGCGCCTTCTTTTTTATTTCATTTCCCTTTTTTCATGTACTCCTAGAATTCTTCATTTAGAAAATTCTAAGCGTACATATATGCATACAAAAATATTGTATCATTTTTTATACTGCGTGTCATCACTTTATCAAAATAAATGGTTATCAAGGTAAAGTGATGCTAGCTAAACTGACAACCCACATTTCTGAAAAAAGCAGGGAGCGTCAAATCATTCTGACGTTCCCTGCTTTCTCCTGAAAATATTCTATTAAAAATTCTTAAACCCATACCCTGCAGCTCTCACGGCATCAATAAAATCTCCCAGCACTGCTGCATTTGTCTCTGACTCCGCATGGAGCAGATAAATTGCACCCGGATGAAGTTTATCTTTCATCTTCTGCAGACTCGATGCATGATCCGGCTGATTATTGACATCATAATCCAGATATGCAAAACTCCAGAAAATACTCTTGTAATTACAGTTATTTAACAGGGCAAGTGACTGCTCGCTGAATCTTCCGGTCGGATAACGGAACAGATACATGTCATATCCGAAATTTTCCTTGATATAGGCATGGTTCTCTGTCACCTCATTTTCCTGTTTATCCAATGATAAGGAAGGCATACCCGCGGAAGGATGTGTCACGCTGTGGTTTCCTAACACATGTCCCTCATCGATCATACGTCTTACCAGATCCGGATTATCTTTCGCATACGGCTCTGTCACGAAAAATGTGGCGGACACCCCTTTTTCCTTTAGGGTATTTAAAATGCTCTCAGTCTGTCCGTATTCATAACCTTCATCAAAGGTCAGATAAATATCCTTCGTGTCATCACCAATAAAGTACGCATTGTATTTTCCATATGTCTCCTGTGCATTAACGGCATCTAACGGACGGTTTTCATCATCGGTATGGCTGCCAAGTCCCCAGTCATGACTGGTGGCATCCAATGAAGAAACATTTTCAATCTGTGTATTCTGCAACACCTGTCCGGTCGTACCTTCGCCAGTTTCCGTACTTATCTGTTCTTCCGTGCCCGGGACATCCTCGACGGATTCTGTAGCATCTGCTCCGTCTTTTCCATAAGCCTCATATGTTTTTAATACTGCATCCCCAATCGCTTTTGCATAATTTTCAACGTTCGCATCAAACAGCTGATTGTCCGTCGGACTGTTCATAAAACCAAGTTCGACAATACATGCCGGCATGTTCGTGTGCAGATTTACATAGTAATCTTTGCTCTCGCTCTTTTGTGTTCCTTTTTTTACGCCACGGTTTCTCGAGATCCCGGCAGCATCCAGGTTGTCCATAATATTTTTTGCAAGCGCCTGTGTCTTGTCATCCGCGTCACTGCGGATCCAGGTCTCCACACCATTTCCTTCACCCGTATTGCGATGCAGTGACACAAAATAATCGGCATTATTCTGATTTGCAAAGGTTGTCCGTTCCTCCAACGATAAAAATGTATCATCGGAACGCGTCATAATGACCTGTACATCCTCTTTGTCAGCAAGATATGCCGCCACTGCCTGTGTTATTTTTAAATTATCGTTTTTTTCATAACGCAGCCTGTAATCAGACCCGTTATCTTTTCCGCCGTGTCCGGCGTCCAAACATACGATCAGTTTATTCTCGTCTATTGTTTCCGTATTTTCCTGCTCATCATCAACAGCCACGATCTTCCCTTCGATCTGCGAAAGGTCGATGCCTGCCGGAACCAGCTTGTGCAGCAGACTCCCCATCCCCTGAAATAACGCAAGAACGATCAGAAGCTGCAGCGAACAATATACTATGCACACCAGGTTTCTCAGTCGTTTTTTTCTTCGCTTCTCTGCATTCAAATCCGTTCACTCTCTATCTTATCTATTTTAATTTTTCAAATTCTTTCATCCGCAGTGCCACTGGACTGACGGGCATCTACGTTCCACTTCGGTCCGTGCTAAACAGGTGCCACCGGCACCTAGCACCGCCCTATCAAATAAGAAAAACACAAAAAAGTGCCTGCAAGCAGTCATTTTTTGCATTTCTCTTATTTGGCACTGCTCATTGCCTACGCACATTATATCTTATCCCACTGTAAAAGACCATAAAACATTTTCTTAATATTTTATGATGTTTCATCAAACAGGAACTGTGCGAGTGCATAATTGCTGACATCCTGTCCCTTGGGTGTCAGGTATATTCTTCCTGCGCGGCGCTCTAAGAGCTCCTCCTCCTGTAGATGATTCAAAACTTCCTGATACACTGCCTCGATGGGCATCCCAAAGCTGTGCATAAAATCATCCCTTGAAACTCCGTCGATCATACGAAGTCCTAAATACATAAATTCTTCCATCTGCGCATATTTGCCAACTGACTCAGCAGAGGCGTGCAGATTGGTTGCCGGGAGCTGTTCCACTGTTCCGTCGTCATGTTTATTTTCCCAGATGCCTTCCCGGATGACTTCGACCTGCTCCAGATAAGTATATAAATCTCTGGTGTTAGTGTAACGTATATTTTCCATCAATGACGACGCACCAAGTCCCAGTCCAAGATAATTGACACGTGTCCAGTAACCTATATTATGTCTGCACGCATAACCAGGCTGTGCAAAATTTGAAACTTCATAATGCACATAACCATTTTCCTTAAGCATCTGCCCGGTCAGCTGTGTCATCTCATAGACTTCATCTTCTGTCGGCAGTGCATCTGTCACCATTCCCGCACGCTGTTTCACCGCGTCAAACTTATAAAGATCGTAAAATGGAGTCCCTTTTTCAATAATCAGCGAATAGGCAGAAATATGTTCCGGTTTCAGACGACAGACCTTCTGCAGGGAATCCGCATAAGTTTCTATATGCTGTCCCGGAAGTGAACTCATAAGATCCACATTAATATTGGAAAATCCTCCTGATCTCGCAAGCTCATAAGTTTTTAAAAACTGTTCCCAGGTATGAATACGCCCTAACATCTTCAGTTCAACATTCTGCGCAGACTGCAGCCCTAAACTGATCCGGTTGATCCCGGACTGTCTGTACACCGCAAACTTCTGCGCCGTAACGGTTCCCGGATTGCACTCAATGGAAACTTCTGCCTCCGGCAATAGTGAAAAACTTTTCTGTATGGCATCCAGGATCGCCGCCATATCTGACTCCCACAGCCACGAAGGTGTACCGCCACCGATGTAGACCGTTGAGACCACATAATCCCTGCAATGTGCCCCATAATAGAAAATTTCTTTGCAAAGTGCCTTCACATATTGTCTCTGTGTATCTTCATCTGCCGGGAAAGAAAGGAAATCACAATAATTACATTTCCGGACACAGAACGGGATATGTATATATAATTCCAGTTCCTTTTTTTCCATATTTAATCCTCATCCAGTTTTAAAACACTCATAAATGCTTCCTGCGGGATCTCGACATTTCCGACCTGACGCATACGCTTCTTTCCTTCTTTCTGTTTCTCTAACAGTTTTTTCTTTCGGGAAATATCGCCACCGTAACATTTTGCAAGCACGTCCTTACGCATTGCCTTGACGGTCTCTCTCGCAATGACTTTACCGCCAACAGCCGCCTGAATCGGGATCTCGAATAAATGTCTTGGAATCTCCTCCTTTAATTTTTCGCACATCTTTCTTCCACGCTCATACGCACTGTCTTTGAATACGATAAAGGAAAGGGCATCGACCTGTTCTTTGTTGATCAGGATATCAAGTTTTACCAGCTCGGAGCGCTCATATCCCTTTAATTCATAATCAAAGGACGCATAACCCCTCGAACGTGACTTCAATGCATCAAAGAAATCGTAAATGATCTCATTTAACGGCAGATCATACTTGATCAGTGCACGCGTTTCCTCTAAGTATTCCATACTTAAATAAACACCGCGGCGCTCCTGGCACAGTTTCATGATTGCACCGACATACTCACTCGTCACCATGATTTCTGCCGATACGACAGGTTCTTCCATGTATTCGATCTCAGACGGATCCGGCAGGTTTGACGGGTTTGTCAGATCCATGACCTCTCCGTTTGTCTTGTGCACTTTGTAAATAACCCCCGGAGCTGTTGTCACAAGATCTAAATTAAACTCACGCTCTAAACGCTCCTGAATAATTTCTAAATGAAGCAGGCCTAAAAATCCGCAGCGGAAACCAAAACCAAGCGCTAACGATGTCTCAGGCTCATACTGCAAGGACGCATCGTTGATCTGTAATTTTTCCAATGCATCACGGAGATCCGGATATTTTGCACTGTCAGCCGGATACATACCGCAGTACACCATCGGATTGACCTTTTTGTAACCCGGAAGCGGCTCACTGCATGGGCGGTCGGCATTTGTCACGGTATCACCGACACGGGTATCGCGGACATTTTTGATACTTGCACAGAGATAACCTACCATTCCCGCTGCAAGCTCATCACACGGGATAAACTGTCCGGCACCAAAATATCCGACCTCTGTGACCTCGGACTGTGCACCGGTTGCCATCATGCGGATGGTATCTCCCACTTTTACCGTTCCCTCTTTGATACGGCAGAATACGATAACACCCTTGTAAGAGTCGTAAAGTGCATCAAAGATCAGCGCCTGAAGCGGTGCTTCTTTATCTCCAGTCGGGGCCGGGATCTTTGTTACGATCTGCTCTAATACCTGATCGATATTTAAGCCGGTCTTAGCAGAAATACGCGGTGCATCCTCCGCCTCAATCCCGATCACATCCTCGATTTCTTTTACAACTTCATCCGGCTGTGCACTCGGAAGATCGATCTTGTTGATGACAGGCATGACATCAAGATCATGATCTAATGCGAGATATACATTTGCCAGTGTCTGTGCTTCCACTCCCTGTGCTGCATCCACAACCAGGATCGCACCGTCGCAGGCTGCAAGGCTTCGTGATACCTCATAGTTAAAATCGACGTGCCCTGGTGTGTCGATCAGGTTAAAAATATACTCTTCCCCGTCATTTGCCTTATAAATGATACGGACTGCCTGTGACTTGATCGTAATTCCACGCTCACGCTCTAAATCCATATTGTCAAGAACCTGCGCCTGCATCTCACGGCTGGTCAAAGTTCCTGTACGTTCTATGATACGATCGGCAAGTGTCGATTTACCGTGATCGATATGTGCTATAATACAAAAATTTCTGATTTTACTCTGATCTATTGACATGTTACTCTCCATTTCAAAAAAAATACGCCGGGCATATGCCCATACGTTTTTATTATACGGGAAAAGCAAAGGAAACGTCAAGTCATCCGCAATCCTCTTTCATGTTTCATTTTCATTTATTAACAATTAAAATACAAAAATTCACAATATGTTCACTGGATTTTTAGTACTTTTGGGTGCATAATAGACTTGCTGTTAAATATTTAACAGCTGGGTTTCTATCGTCAATATGACAAAACCCCCTTCTTAATATGAAAATCCCCCACGCAGTGGCTGCAAACACTGCGCGGGGGATTTTTTATATCATGTGCAACACCCGCACATGATCGTGATCTA
>ENA-UONW01000352-UONW01000352.1-human-gut-metagenome-genome-assembly--contig:-CS52-NODE-352-length-69317-cov-37.207430_pt1 | contig 69317 bp, 47 predicted proteins | sample MGYA00242463_ERZ724010 | MGnify/ENA metagenome assembly ERZ724010 | reverse complement strand
TTTGGTGGATACCGACATTTCACGCATAAAAAATTTGGTGGATACCGACATTTCATGCATAAAAGATTTGGTGGATACCGACATTTCATGCATAAAAAATTTGGTGGATACCGACATTTCGCGCATAAAAAATTTGGTGGATACCGACATTTCGCACACAAAAAATTTGGTGGATACCGACATTTCGCACACAAAAAATTTGGTGGAAGGCGGAATTATGGCTATTTTTGTATAAAATAAAAATAAGATGGAAGGCAACAAAAAGTATTTTAAGAGAAAGATATACGACACCATGCTCAAATGGAAAACCGAGCGCAACGGCGACACGGCGCTGATGATACAAGGCGCACGCCGTATAGGTAAATCGACCGTTGCCGAGGAGTTTGCCAAAAGAGAGTATAAGTCGTACATACTCATCGACTTCTCAAAAGTGTCAAAAGAAGTCAGCGAACTGTTCAACGATGTGTCAGACCTTAACTATCTGTTCATCCGTCTTCAATTCATCTATCATGTACAACTGCACGAAAGGGCGTCGGTGATAATCTTCGACGAGGTGCAGTTGCAGCCTAAGGCACGCCAGGCAATAAAGCATCTGGTGAAAGACCACCGCTACGACTATATCGAGACCGGATCACTTATATCTGTACGCTCAAGAAGCCGCGACATCCTCGTGCCGAGCGAAGAGACCAAGATAGACATGTTTCCAATGGACTATGAGGAATTCAGATGGGCGCTGAACGACAGCGCAACCATTCCACTGCTGCGCACAGCCTTCGAGAAGAAGATGCCGCTGGGCGACGCCGTACACCGCAAACTGATGCGCGATTTCCGCCTGTACATGCTCGTGGGAGGCATGCCGCAAGCCGTGGAAGCATATATAAAGACTAACGACTTTAAGGCGGTAGACCAAGCAAAACGCGACATAATAGCCTTGTACGAGGAAGATTTCATCAAGATAGACCAATCTGGCAGAGCCAAGGCTATGTATGACGCCATACCGGCGCAGCTCAGCCGAAACGCAATGAGATACCAGGTGGGCAAGAACGGCCAGACTGAACATGTGAAACGTATAACCAATATTCTGAAGGAAATGGAAGACTCTATGACCGTCAACATTGCTTACCACGCCGACGACCCCAATGCCGGACTGGCGCTGACACGTAATGAGGAGTATTTCAAAATGTACACATCAGACACAGGTCTCTTCGTAACCCTTGCCTTCAAAGACGGAGACATCACCGAAAACGTAATTTATGACAAACTGCTGAGCGACAAACTAAGCACAAACCTTGGGTATGTGTATGAAAACGTGATAGCCCAAATGCTCAGGGCTACGGGTAAAAACCTGTTTTATCACACCATACCTTTTGCCGAAGGGAAGAAGTATTATGAGATAGACTTTGTCATTCCAGACAAATACAAGATTTCGCCAATCGAGGTGAAGTCGTCAGGATACAAAACTCACAAGTCGCTCGACGAGTTCTGCGCGAAATACTCTGACCGCATAATGAACAAATATCTTATTTACACAAAGGATTATCGCTGGGAAAACGGCATCAACTATCTGCCTGTATACATGACGATGTTTCTATAATCCATCATAAAGCATGACAGAGCCGCAAGACGAAACACGGCAAACGGGAATGCAGGAAGGCGGAACGATGAAAAACGCCGAAGTTTGCCGTGAACGTCATGCGGCTGAATAGGTATGAAACTAAAATGTCATGCTCATGCTTACGCCCACGCTGCTGCCGTCGTAATAGGGCAGGGCGGCAAGGACTTTGGAACGGTGGCAGGCCGACTTGCGGAACAGCAGGGGATAGAGCTTGTAGGCAAGTTTGGTGCTTACGATGCCTATACACGCCCCGGCAACAACATCGTTGATCCAGTGGCGGTCGTTATATATGCGCAGATAAGCCGTAGTGGCTGCCACGGCATAGCCCGACCAGGCTATCAAGGGCGACACCGACTTGTATTCTTCATAAAGAAACTGCGCCCCCATAAAGGCGGTGGCAGTATGGCCTGAGGGGAAAGAGTTGCGGGTGCTTACGTCGGGACGGCGCTCGCTAATGGCAAGTTTCATGGTGTTGACAATGATGCCCATCGTGGCATACGACATGGCAAGCATTATTGTACGGTCCTTGAACGAATGGCGGCCGCGCAGTCCGGCGAGGTTGAGTCCGTAGACAGCCGCCACGGGCGCATACTGCACATAGTCGTCAACATGCACCTTATGCCTGTCCTTCGGCACTACGGCATACTTTACGGCACGCTTCTGTCTTACCATCCAGCCGTTCTCGATATACAGCGCCGACACGCCAATAAGGGCGGCAGGCACAACAATGTCAACGGCTTTGAGTCTGTGGCAGTCATCAAAAGTTTTCTGGCGCGGCATATCGCAGCGCAGACTGTCGCCGGCTCTTACGGCTGAAGATAAAAGGAGAAACAGCACAATGAGGCATATTTTGAATAGGGGCGTTATCTTATTTTTCATCGTTCTTATTATTATTTCGGGTGATTGATGTCTTGGCCGATAGCAGGAATCAGCAAATATATCACACGGATATGTTGAAAAACACCTATCAAGGAACTGCCGTTTTATATATTTTTTAGAAATATACATAGCTTAAGAACTTATTTTAACCCTAATCCGGCATCATAATCCGCCCTTATCTCCGCTTAATTATGAGCCGGTTGTCGTCTGCTTTTTCGCTGTAACGACGGGCTGTTTAAAGAAAAAAGCAAAATATCACAATCCGTTTCAAAATGCCGTAAACACCTGAATATCAGCGCATAAAGCACTGCCGACGCTCATAAGGAGAACACTATGCACAGCAGTTGAGCGTACAGTTGAGCGTGATAAAACTTGACATCGCTGTTCAGAAGTATTATCTTTGCAAACGTGAACGACATGAAGCCGCAGGCAACCGGAAGGGCAGGGCAGTGACAGCCGGCAACCGCACCGACACCGACGGGCACCGGGCAACATGAAAAACACACATACAAGAAGAAGCTTCTAATTGCAAAAACACAAAAATCTATTAACAACTAAAAAAAGAAAGGATAATAAAAATGGCAGTATTTTATAAATTGTATCAGGACAACAGAGAAGGTTCAGCAAACAAGGGTAAATGGTATGCACGCGCCGTGCATACAGGCACAGTGACAATAGACGACCTGGCAGACGAGATGCAGGCAAACTGTACGGTGAAGAGAGCCGACATCGTGGCTGTATTGAGCGAACTGGTGGAGACCATGCAGAAGCATCTGCAGATGTCGCACCGCGTGAAACTCGACCGCCTCGGCACATTCAAAATCGGCATGCACACCGCTCCTGCCGACACCATAAAGGACTTCACAGCCAGCAACAACGTAAAGTCGGTGCACATCCTGTTTCAGCCTGAAACAAAAATCGAGAAGGACAAGACACGCATACGCGCACTGCTCACAGGATGCAAGGTGCAGGAATTGCCCAAGAACGATGTCAGCGAACCGGCTGAATAAATTGAGAATTGAGAGTTGAGAATTGAAAAACGAAGTTCGGCGTTAGCCAATTATGATTTGTCTTGAAGGTGAATGATGGTTATTATGATGTGGAGGAGGATTATTATGATAAAGGCATTATATCTTACTTGATTGTTGTCGTAACCATCTGATATTGAGCGGCATTGAGCAATACTGAATAATGCATGAACGTGAGTTATGACTTGTGTATTGCAACGCAGTTTTTATGACATCCGAAAGGTGTCAGCCGGAATGCCGGACAATGACAAGACTTACCGTAATTATAAACTCTGAAGGCCTTTCGGGGCAGGGTGTGGCGCCGGCTCTGCCCTCGAAAGGATTTATGCTAAACACTAACTGAAAATCAAACAAAAAAACTAAAATGGGAACTAAGGACAAGAACAACATTTCGATAATTCTGAAGGTGATTGTAGCCGTGGCAACAGCCATACTTGGCGTGTTCGGAGTCAACGCGGCTATATGAAACTAAACAATGGTCTTTAATTGACCAAACAGCAAATCCGACAAGTTGAAAAACCTGCCGGATTTTTATGTTTCCTATGTAAAATGTAAATATTTATGCAGATTTTTCTTGAAAAAGAATAGATTATAAAAATAAATCGCTATATTTGGCAAATAAACCTTAACAGAGAAAACACATACCATGAAATATGTGTGAAGACAATGAATAAGGGATTATAAATCATTGCGGAAATTAACCTATTTAAATTTATTGCTTATGAAAAAACTGATACTTATGCTCATGGCCATTGTATGTTTTACGGCATGCTCTAACGACGAAAATGAACCTAAGACACAGCCCGAACCGCCAGAAAAGACAAGGGCCGTTGAACTGAACGATACCACCCTGGCATTTGAACTGAACGCCGACACTACAACCATAGAGGTAGGCAGCAGCGAAGGCTGGTGGATAGACGAGATTACGACAGACGAAGGCTCTCTTAAGCCTACAGCAGAAGAAAAACAGCTGATGGAAGGAGGCGGAGCGTATGAAGCTAAATGTCAGTGGGTCAGCGTGAAACGCAACGGCAGCAGTATTGAAGTGGCCGTAGACGATAACGTATATAAAGAACGTACATTCAAGATTGTCCTTGCCACCGCTGACACCACAGCCACCATTACGGGTGTGCAGGAAGAAATGATAACAGGCAAGTGGGACGACAATATTGGCCTGTCGACCAAGACCGTAACGCTCAACGGGGCAGGAGATCCGGTTACTGTCACAACCGAAGGAAAACACTGGTGGATAACATCAATAGAGGTTGACGGAGAGACTCTTTATAACTTCAGCTACGACAACACCGAGAACAGAAACATGTATCAGACGGGCAAGTTTAACAAAAAGTGCGGATGGCTCAACGTAAGCGTAGACGACTGGACGCTGAGCATATCGGCAGACATGAACTACGAAGCGGGCAGAACCTTCAAGATATATGTTCAGGCAGGCGACTACCACGACTGCATAGACGGCACGCAGGAAGAGCTGATGACGGGAGGAGCCTCAGACAAAATCGGCCTGTCGACCAAAGAAGTTACACTCGACTATACGGGCAGCGAAGTGAAGATTGACACTGAAGGAAAAAGCTGGTGGATAACAAGCATTGAAGTTGAAGGCGAAACGCTCTACAACTTCGGCTACGACAAGACAGAAAACAGAAATATGTATAACACGGGCAAGTTTAACCAAAAGTGCGACTGGCTCAACGTAAGAGTGGACGACTGGACTCTGTACATATCAGCAGACGATAACTTCAGAAAAGACAGAACATTCAAGATTACGCTTGAATCAGGCAACTACTTCGACCACATAAGCGGAACGCAAAAGGCCAAAGACAGATAATGCCTGTATAACACCATTGTATAGCTGCACACAGGCGGCATACACAACACATAAACACATCCTAAAAAGATGACGACGGCACGCGCCCATGCTCACACAAGCAGGGCGCGCATGCTGCCGTCATGAGTTTTCAGCGATAAACAACATTACCGTTAAATCCATATCAATCGTTAAGATTCAGTTATAAGCATCAATGTGCTTGTAAAATTTAAGCATATACCTGATAATCTGTTGGTGATTAATTGTAATTGCACACATAACAGACAATATATAATAAAAACAATTTTATTTCGTACAATCGAATTTTTGCATTATCTTTGCATATCATATAAATATGTGTCATGTCTGACAAAAATACAAAGCGCCGGACATGAATAATTGTGCTGCTACAGAACAGCATAAATAACACAAAGAATAAAAAACAACGATAAGAAACAATGGAATACAATTTCAGAGAGATTGAGAAGAAATGGCAGAAACGGTGGGCCGAAATGAAGACCTACGAGGTTACTGAAGACAAGAGCAAAGAGAAATTCTATGTGCTCAACATGTTTCCTTATCCATCGGGAGCAGGACTGCACGTGGGACACCCGCTGGGATATATTGCCAGCGACATCTACGCCCGCTACAAAAGATTGATGGGATATAACGTGCTCAACCCTATGGGATACGACGCCTACGGACTGCCCGCCGAGCAGTATGCCATACAGACAGGACAGCATCCGGCCATAACTACATCCGAAAACATAAGCAGATACCGCAGTCAGCTGGACAAGATAGGATTCTCGTTCGACTGGAACCGTGAGGTGCGCACCTGCGACCCTAAATACTACAAATGGACACAATGGGCTTTCCAGAAGATGTTCAACTCGTTCTATTGCAACACTTGCCAAAGGGCAGAGCCTATAGAGAAGCTCATAGAGCACTTCAAGCTGAAGGGCACCGAGGGACTCGACGTGGCACAGAGCGAGGAGCTGAGCTTCACCGCCGGCGAATGGAACGCCATGAGCGAGAAAGAACAGCAGCAGACGCTGATGAACTACCGCATAGCCTATCTGGGCGAGACGATGGTTAACTGGTGCGCCGGACTGGGCACAGTGCTTGCCAACGACGAGGTGGTTGACGGAGTGAGCGTGCGCGGCGGATATCCCGTTGTACAGAAGAAGATGATGCAGTGGTGTCTGCGTGTAAGCGCCTATGCACAGCGACTGCTCGACGGACTCGACACTGTAGACTGGACTGAGTCGCTGAAGGAGACTCAGCGCAACTGGATTGGCCGTTCTGAAGGAACAGAGATGCAGTTTAAAATAGCCCCCTCTAACTCCCCCCGTGGGGGAGAACGGGTTTCTCTTGTAGATGAAACTTCCATAAAAAATAAATGGGAGCAGTTTAAGACTGCCAATCCGTTTAACTACGATGTTCTGAAAGAATATGCCAAGGAAAACAGAAAAAATTCTACAGACGCAGAAAACGCCCTGTGGGAAGCTCTCAGAAACAAACAGCTTGGTGAAAAATTCAGAAGACAACACGTAATAGGCGACTTCATTGCTGACTTCATCTCATTAAGCAGCAAACTCGTAATAGAAATAGACGGAGATTACCACAACGAACCTGAACAAAAAGAAGCAGACCTGTTAAGGACAAAATTCCTAAACGAAATAGGTTTCACCGTACTAAGGTTTACAAACGAAGAAGTCTTGGGCAACATCGAAGATGTAATAAATAAAATAAAGGAAAACATAACATCTAAAGCTAACCAAAGCTCCCCCACGGGGGGAGTTGAGGGGGCTTTCACCATCTTCACAACACGTGCCGACACAATATTCGGCGTAACGTTCATGGTGCTGGCACCTGAAAGCGAACTCGTTGAGAAACTTACCACACCTGAGCAGAAAGCCAAGGTGGACGCATATATAGAGAAGACAAAGAAGCGCACTGAGCGCGAGCGCATCAGCGACCGCTCTGTTACGGGCGTGTTCTCAGGCTCTTACGCCGTTAATCCGTTCACGGGCGAGAACATTCCTATTTGGATTTCTGACTATGTGCTGGCAGGATACGGCACAGGAGCTATCATGGCTGTGCCTGCGCACGACTCGCGCGACTATGCCTTTGCAAAGCATTTCGGACTGGAGATACGTCCGCTCATAGAGGGATGCGACGTAAGCGAAGAGAGCTTCGACGCCAAAGAGGGCACCGTATGCAACTCGCCTAAGAGCGGAGTGGAGACTCTCGACGGATTCTCACTCAACGGTCTGAGCGTAAAGGAGGCAATAAAGAAGACCAAGGAATTTGTAACTTCTCACAACATGGGCCGCGTGAAGGTGAACTACCGTCTGCGCGACGCCATCTTCTCACGCCAGCGCTACTGGGGCGAGCCGTTCCCGGTTTACTATAAGGACGGCATGCCTTACATGATTCCTGAAGACAAGCTGCCGCTCGAGCTGCCCGATATAGACCAGTATAAGCCTACAGAGACAGGCGAGCCGCCACTCGGACACGCAAAGAAATGGGCTTGGGATACAGAGAAGAACGAGGTTGTGGACAAGAGTCTGATAGACAACAAGACAGTGTTCCCGCTCGAACTTAACACCATGCCGGGATTTGCAGGCTCATCAGCCTACTATCTGCGCTACATGGATCCGCACAACGACAACGCCCTCGTAAGCCCTGAGGCCGACCACTACTGGCAGAACGTTGACCTGTATGTGGGCGGAACAGAGCATGCCACGGGTCACCTTATATACTCACGCTTCTGGAACAAGTTCCTGTTCGACCTCGGCGTGTCGTGTCAGGAAGAGCCGTTCAAGAAGCTCGTCAACCAGGGTATGATTCAGGGACGCTCTAACTTCGTTTACCGCGTAAACAGCGACGACCATTCAAAGAAACCGCTGTTTGTAAGTCTCGGACTGAAAGACAAGTATGACGTAACACCTATACACGTTGACGTAAACATTGTTCACGGCGACGTGCTCGACACAGAGGCATTCAAGGCATGGCGCCCCGAATACAACGACGCCGAATTTATACTCGAAGACGGCAAATATGTGTGCGGATGGGCTATAGAGAAGATGTCTAAGTCGATGTTCAACGTTGTCAATCCCGACATGATTGTCGACAAATACGGAGCCGACACACTGCGTCTCTACGAGATGTTCCTCGGTCCGGTAGAGCAGAGCAAGCCGTGGGACACCAACGGAATAGACGGCTGCCACCGCTTCCTGAAGAAGTTCTGGGCACTGTTCTACGATCCGCGCACTGGCGAGTTCCTGCCCGACCATAGCGAGCCTACGCCGGAGCAGTATAAATCAGTTCATAAGCTCATCAAGAAGGTTACGCAGGACATCGAGCAGTTCAGCTACAACACCAGCATATCAGCCTTCATGATTTGCGTCAACGAGCTGCATCAGCTAAAATGCCACAACGAGGCTCTGCTGACCGATGTGGTAGGCCTGATAGCACCGTTCGCTCCGCACATAGCCGAAGAACTGTGGCACGCGCTGGGCAACAACGGCAGCATATTTGACGCCTGCTGGCCGGAATACAACGAGAAATATCTTGTTGAAAGCACCGTCCAAATGGGTATTGCATTCAACGGCAAGCGCCGCTTCGAGATGCAGTTTGCAGCCGACGCCGACAATGCAGCCATCGAAAAGGCCGTGATGGAAGACCCGAAGACTGCTAAATATATAGAAGGCAAGCAGATTGTAAAGGTAATCATCGTGCCGAAGAGAATGGTCAATGTGGTTGTAAAATAATCCATATACCCACTATAAAGCCGAAAAATAAAATCTGAAGGGTACACACAAAGGCAGCAGTGGCCGGACCTGAAAACATGGTCCGGCCATGACGCAGCCTCTGAAAGGCCTTATATTAAAATACAGTAATAATTAAAAATCCTGCATAGACAAAACAAATAAAAACACACTTTCACCTTATAAAATCAACAGCCATGCAGAAGCAAACCATAATTCGTGAAGCCAAAGACTATTTTAACATCACCCTCGGGCTGATGCTCTACACGTTTGGATTCACAGTATTCCTGTTGCCATACAAAATAGTGACGGGAGGAATAGCCGGTATCGGAGCCATAATATTCTATGTTACGACGTTTCCGGTGCAATACACATTCTTCATAATCAACGCCGTGCTCATTGTGGCGGCCCTGAAAATACTGGGCTGGCGTTTCCTTATGAAAACCATCTATGCCACCTTTGCGCTGACGTTCCTGCTCGAAGTGGCGCAAGACATCGTGGTAAGGCCCGACGGCTCGTTCTATAAGCTGCTGGGCGACGGCAACGACTTCATGTCGCTCGTTATAGGATGTATCCTCACAGGAACGGCACTTGCAATAGTGTTCCTCAACAACGGAAGCACCGGAGGAACCGACATTGTGGCCGCCGTGGTGAACAAATATCACAACATATCGCTCGGCAAGGTGCTCATTCTGGTTGACCTCTGTATCATAGGCAGCTGTCTGTTCATCGACACGTTCGGTCCGGTGGAAATAAGATGCCAGAAGGTAGTGTTCGGTCTTTGCACAATGTTCATAGAATGCTCAATGCTCGACTATGTGATGAACTGGCAGCGGCAGTCGGTGCAGTTCTTCATATTCTCCAAGAAATACCAGGAGATAGCCAACGCCATAGCCACCACCACCGACCACACCATAACCATACTCGACGGTCACGGATGGTACACGGGAAAGGAAACCAAGGTGCTCTGTCTGCTGGCAAAAAAGAACGAGAGCGTGACCATATTCCGACTGATAAAAGTCATCGACCCCAACGCCTTTGTGAGTCAAAGCTCGGTTATAGGAGTCTACGGCGAAGGCTTCGACCAGATAAAGGTAAAGGTACCTAAGAACATGAAGGAAAAAGCCCTGAAAATAGACAAGACCGACAATAAAGGCTCTTGACGAATGTCTGAGGCTTATAAAAAACGACTAAAAAAAATGAAAATAGTTTTTGCAACAAACAATAAGAACAAACTGGCCGAGATAAGAGAGATGCTCGGCGACAAGATTGAAGTGATGTCGCTGGCCGACATCAACTGTCATGAGGACATACCCGAGACATCCGACACGCTGGAAGGCAACGCCCTGCAGAAGGCTCACTACGTGTATGACAAATACGGCATGAGCTGCTTTGCCGACGACACGGGACTCGAGGTGGACGCGCTCGGAGGCGAACCGGGCGTATACTCGGCACGCTACGCCGGAGGCGAGGGACACGACAGCGAAGCCAACATGGCAAAGCTGATGGATAAGCTCGGCGACAACGACAACCGCAAGGCGCGCTTCCGCACGGTTATAGCGCTGATAACAGGCAGCGGCGAAGACGGCGTGAAGCTGTTTGAAGGCGTGGCTGAAGGCGACATAATACGCGAAAAGAGGGGAGGAGAGGGCTTCGGATACGACCCGATATTCCGTCCCGAAGGCTACGACAAGACTTTTGCCGAACTGGGCCATGAGATTAAGAACAAGATATCTCACCGCGCCAAGGCCGTGCAGAAACTCGTTGAATATCTCAAACAGGCAAGCGGCAACAAATAGCCGCCTGCCTTTATGTATATTTACATATACTGTTTCTTTGTCACGAAACTGCCTCACATGGTTATTTCAACCATATTTTTATCATTTTATAATGTGCCGTAAAAATGTCACCAAGCATCATAATCCATGCAGTATGAAGAACGACAAGTTACACGAAGAAGGCATCTTCAGAACTTTTTAAGGCACATTATAAATATTATATAATAAAAGAGTAAATATATAGAGGCATATCAGGACAAAGATTTTTTGGCGTCAGACAAAACAAATTTTATTTGACAGCGTTATATATCTGAGCAACAAGCCTATGGCTGTAAACAAAACAAATATGCGAAACATCAACATACATACACTCAGACGTATTGTCTTTAATCTTCTGCCGTGCCTGCTAATGCTGACAGCGATGGCCAAACAAGCCTCAGCCGCAGACGAAACCGACGGCTGGACTCTGTATCCGAGCTACAGCGACATAACAGAAATAGAACCGACAGGCAAAGATGTTTATGTACTGGCATCAAAAAGCCTTTTTTCGTTTAACCCCTCTGACGGCCTTATATCAACCTACGACAAAACTAACCTGCTGTCGGACATAGAAGTAAATCACATAGCATGGTCGAAAAACACTGGCCGGCTGGTGGTAACATACACCAACTCGAACATCGACCTGATTGCAAGAAACGGCAACGTCACCAACGTGCCCGACCTATACATGAAGGAAGCCACATACGACAAGACCATCAACAACATCTATATCTACAACCAGTATGCCTACCTTTCGACGGCTTTCGGCATAGTTAAGATGAACGTCAGCAACGGAAGCATATCCGACTCTTATCAACTCGGCTTCTCGGTTGACTACTGCTACATTGACGGCAACTACATCTACGCTGCGTCAAGCACCAAAGGAATTTACCGCGGAAACATGCAGGACAATCTGCTCGACAAGAACAACTGGAGCCGCACGGCCGACTATGTGGCGCAGAACGTTGACCGCACCAAGGTGTTCGACCAGGCAGAAGGCATCTGGTGGACAAAAACCGACGACGGAAAGCTTACCGGATATAAGCTCAACAGCGACAACGTGCCCGTTTATATAACCGAAGGCGTTGCGCCCGACGGCCCGGCGTCGAACAACTTTTACCACATATACATCAACAACGGAAGCCTCTATGGCGTGGGCGGCCTGTGGTCGCAGGAGACCGACGGCAACCGTCCGGGCGAAATTCACGTGTGGAACGGCAGTCAATGGTCGGAATTTGAAACGGTAACAAGCGACAAGATAGGCCACAACTATGTAGACGTGCTGTGCCTCGACTTCGACCCTACCGTCAGCGGACACGTCATGGCAGGCGCCAAGAGCGGACTGTATGAGTTTCAGGACGGCAAGTTCGTTAAGCATTACAATTATGACAACAGCAGTCTTGAGTCGCCGTTTACGCCTCCGTCGAAAGACTATGCAGTGGCATCATCAGTGAAATACGACGCTGCCGGAAATTTATGGGTACTTAATTCGCTTGTCAGCAACAGCATTAAGAGTATGTCGAAAGCCGACGGCAAATGGGCCACATATCAGCATACGGAACTGAACGGAACAAGCAGCTACGACCTCGAAAAAGCCTTTATAAGCAAGACTAACGGCAAGATGTGGTTCGTAAACAACTATTACAACAACACCATTCTTTACTCATACGACTACGCCAACGACGTATTGACAAAATACGGACCAAGCATAATAAATCAAGACGGAACAAGTCTTAGTGCAAATTACATATTCTGCCCCGTTGAAGACAGAGACGGCAACATTTGGATAGGCACCAACGCCGGTCCCGTTTATCTCTCGGCAAGCGCCATACAGAGCGGCTCAACAACATTCACCCAGCACAAAGTGCCGCGCAACGACGGCACCAACTATGCCGACTATCTGCTCTCGGGCATCGACGTGCGCGCCATTGCCGTGGACGGAGGCAACCGCAAATGGATTGGCACCAACTCTAACGGAGTGTTCCTTATCAGTGCCGACAACAACACCCAGATAAGCCATTTCACCACGGACAACTCGCCGCTGCCGTCAAACCTTGTGCAAGACATAGCCATCGACGGCAACACGGGCCGCGTGTATTTCGCCACGGACAAGGGCTTATGCTCTTATCAGAGCGACGCAACCGAGCCTACCGACGAGATGACCAAAGACAACGTCTACGCATATCCTAACCCCGTGAGGCCCGACTACACAGGACTGATAACCATAACAGGCCTTACCTACGACGCCGACATAAAGATTGTTACATCCAACGGAGCGCTGGTAAACAAGGGCAGAAGCACCGGCGGATCGTACACATGGGACGGCTGCGACCTTAACGGCAAGCGTGTGGCGTCAGGCGTGTACATGGTTCAGACGGCTACATCGTCGGGCGACAAGGGTACAGTGTGCAAGATTGCCATAGTGAACTGACATCATAACATACAAAAAAACATCATCTAAGATAAGTGGTACGAAATACTGAAATTCTGTCTCACGAAAACACATTATGGACGCAAGGCATATCGGCAATAATGATAATGCTGATGCACTTCATAATGCAGATTGAAGGATATCCGCGCATTCTCAACATTCTCGGAAGCGTAGGCGTGGCTGCGTTTCTGTTTATATCAGGTTTCGGACTTAACGAAAGCTACAAGAAAAACAGCCTTGCCGGCTATTGGTATAAAAGAATAGTCAGGGTGGTCATTCCCTACTGGATAATAATACTGATGAAACTGCCTTTCGAAGAGCATTTCGACGGGTCAAAACTGCTCTACAACCTGCTGTTCACCGACTCAGAACTGTGGTTTGTCGACTTCATCGTCAGGTGGTACATCATCTATTGGGCAGCCCGAAAATTTCTTCCACGGCACACCACAAAGATACTCGCATTATTCTCAATAGCCTTCATCTTTACGCAACAGCTGATGAGCGAGCAGGCTTTCTCGTTCTTCTGCGGATACATTGTGTCGCAGCATTACGGCAAAGTGAAACAGCTAAGCCGCAACATGATACTCAAGTTCACTATTGCCGCATTTGCCTACGGCACCCTGTTCATGCTCGTCAAGGAAATTCCGTTCGTAAGGAGATACATCGGCACACTGCCGTTCAACTTCATCCTGCTCAACATAAAGCTGCCCCTTGCCGTAGCAATAATAACAGCGCCCCACATTTTTCCTGTGTTCCGCAAGATGAAACCCATAACATGGTTCGGCAAGATAAGCTATGAGATATACATCGTTCACTACAACTTCATGCCGTTTGTAACGAGCATTGTGTCGATAGTGAAATACATCGCCATATCAACTGTAATAGCCGCTGTTTACAACAAGATAAACAACGAACTGAAAAAGCACTTCACAACCGTATTCACCTCAATACTCTACATCGCCGTATGCTACATCATGGCATGCAAATACGGCATGAGGGCCACCGAACATTTCGGTTGTATATGCATAACCTATGCCGTTGTGCTGGCGCTGATAACGCTGTTATTCAACAGCCGAAAGACAATTATAAGCAGACATTCTGAGGCAATATTCTGGTCGATGGCAGTGATTATGGCAGCTGTTATGACTGCCGTTCAATACCATTTCGACCCTATGCAGAACCAAGTTGACCGCTGGTCGGCCATAGCCAATCCGCTCACAGCCATGTTCAGCGGCCAGTTCCCCTACTCGGCACAAACCCATTTAGGCGGCTATGCCTCGCCGTTCCCTGTGTGGATGGCATTCCACATACCCTTCTGGGCGCTCGGCAACGTAGGCCTTTCAGAGATTTTCACCGCCCTTCTGTTCGTCATCAGCGTCAAGGCCGCATACGGCTCTCAGGCCGGAATAAAGGCCACCGTGCTGCTTGCGTTCAGTCTTAACCTGTGGTATGAAACGGCAGTAAGGAGCGACCTTATATCCAATTTTCTTCTTCTTGCATCGTTTATCAACCTCCTTATATGCAAGAAGATAACCTTCATTAAACATCCCTTGCTGCTCTCAGCCATAGCCGGCCTGTGGCTTTCAACCCGACTGAGCACGGCATTTCCTCTTTTCATCATGTTCTTTCCCTTCTGGCTCAGGCTTTCTGCGGGCCGCAAGGCGTCAACGCTGCTCATTGCCGCAGCCGTATTGTGCCTTACGTTCCTGCCGTTTGCACTGTGGGACTGGCACGGCCTGTTCATCGCCGAGAACAATCCTTTCTCGCTTCAGGCCAGACAAGGACGCCCCGCCGACTCGCTTCTGCTGCTCGCGGTTGCTGTGATAATGGCTTTAAAATGGAATGGAAACAACAAGATGCTTATGTTCTTCTCGGCTATAATGCTTATTCTGGTGCCCGTGCTGGCATACGGACATAATATGTATGTGTACGGCAACTGGACCGACATATTCAATCCGGCCTACGATATAACTTATCTTGACGCCTCACTGCCGTTCTGCATCACGCTTATAGCCGCATACGGCGAAGATCAGATGCAGGCAAAGAAACCCAGTTTGTAGAGCTTAAATACCCCCAACGACGGCTTATTGCCCCTAAGATTGCGCAGTTCGGCGCCGCGGAACATTCTGTGAAACAGCCTGACAAGCCACAGAACATGCATCGACCTTAACCTGCCAACCATGCCGAGCAGTGGCGAATAGTCTTTTAGTTCGCCTGCAAACTGATGCAGAGTGAGCATGGCCTCCTCAATCTTCTTCAGATAAGCCGCATTGCCTTCAAAGCACGTATAAGCCACAGGATTGTCTATATGCCTTACCACAATGCCACTGTTGCGGAACGCACGGCCAAGCATTACATCCTCATATCCGTAGCCCTTTATCCTTTCGTCGTAAGGCACACGCTCAAGAACGGAGCGGTGATAAAAGAAGTTTGTGGTGCGGAACGAATTATATGGAAGCCTGTTCCTCACCTCAACCGAATGGTTTTTCTCCTCAAATTTTTCATATCTGAAGCGCAGGTTCTCCTTATATAATCTTGCCGAATCGGCCCCACCGTCAACACACACGCCGCCGCACACAGCCTCGCCGCGCTGCGCTCCGCTGCGGAGATAGCGCAGCAGAAAGTCGTCGTAGACCAGACTCAGGCGCGCGTCGACCATCAGATGCCACTCATATTTGCCCTTAGACGCCATATTGTTGCGCATGGCGGCACGGCAGTCGTGGTGGCGGTCAATCACGTAGCGGCAGTTAGAAAGGCCGTCTATCGCCCTGTTTTCGGCTATCACGGCCTCGTTGGTGCTGCCGTCGTCTATTGCCAGAATCTCATATTCAAGGCCGTCTATTGCCTCGGCCTGCGAATGCAGCACCCTGACAAGCGCCACGGCATTGTCGTTATATACGGGGATAAGTATTGACAGTTGGTTTATCATTTTGTTTTACACAGATATAAATATTTAAGGAGCTGCCGCGCCGTTACGCAATTGCAGGCCGGCGTATGCCATGCAAATATAGTGAAAGGCGGCGGCAAAACAAAATAAAAGGCGCAGTTTTTAGACCGCGGCGGCAAGTGCGTACTGTATATGCACCCCAAAAAAACACAATAAACAGCATAAAATGCAAATAATGCTATTTATTTTTTTAAATTTGCAAATATGAAACTCAGTATCATCGTTCCCGTTTATAAAGTGGAGAAGACGCTCGAAAGATGCGTCAAGAGCATTCTTTCACAGTCGTTCACCGACTACGAACTGCTGCTCATCGACGACGGCTCGCCCGACAGAAGCGGAGCCATGGCCGAAAAGATAGGCACTACCGACGGCAGGATAAGGGTGATGCACAAGCAAAACGGCGGACTGTCTGACGCCCGCAACTACGGACTCGACCGCTGCAAGGGCAGCTACATAACCTTTGTTGACAGCGACGACGAGCTGGCGCCGGGCACTCTCGATGCCGTGATGAGCAAGGCACTGGCCAATCCCGACTATGACATAATAGAATATCCCGTGAAAGAACGGCCCGGCAGACCCGACGAACATGTGTTCAATCCGGGAGACATGACCTACGCCACGGCTCTCGACTGGCTCTCGCGCTTCGGCCTTGAACACTGCTGGGCATGGAACAAGGTGTATAAAAGAACCATGTTCGGCGATGTGCGCTTTCCTAAAGGCAAGATATACGAAGACGTCTACACACTCGCGCTGCTGCTGAAAAAGAATCCGCTGATAGCCACCATAGGGCAGGGCATGTATTTATATCACTGGAACGGAGAGGGCATAGTGGCACAATCTACCAAAAACAGCATGGACAAACTGCTCGAGGCTCAGATGTATCTTGTAAGGACACTCGGCATAAACACTGCCGAAAAGCGGTGGCACCGCACTTACATGAACATGTTTAACACGCAGCTCTATGCTTACCGCAACACTCGCTCAACGATGCTGTGGAACCAGAAAGTGAGCATAAAGAAATATAACAGCCCCAACGACTGCGTGAAGGCCGTTATGCTCAACGTGCTGAAGCTAAAACTTTCGTGCCGGCTGTTTAACTTATTTTCCAGAATATGAAACTCATTTATCTCATCGAAGATTTCAGCATAAAGGGAGGAGCCGAGAGAATTATATCCGAAAAGGTTAACTTCCTTGAGGCCAACTGCGGACACGACATAACCGTTGTGTCGGTGTATCACGACGACCGGCCGCCGGGCTACAGGCTCAACAAGGGCGTAAAACTGGTGTCGCTCAACGTAGAGTTTACCGACAACAAGGGCAACATAGCCATACGGACGATCAAAAGGGCAGCCACGCTGATGACAGCCCTTAGAAGATTCAACAAGATTGTGAAAGACACCCGGCCCGACATAATATTCTTCACAATGGTGATAGGCGCGCTGCTACTGCCGCTATGCCACACCAAGGCACGCAAGGTGTACGAGTCGCACTCGGCACGCAGGTTCACGCCTTACAGCCGGATGTTCTGGCTAATGGAGCGAAAGGCCGACGCCGTGGTGTGCCTTACGGCCGACGACGCACGCGAATATAAGGCGGCTAAGAGGGTGGAGGTGATACCTAACTTTGTGAACACGCCCGACAAATATGTGGCCGACTATGGCGTGAAAAGGGCGATAGCCGTGGGCAGACTGGAACACGTTAAGGGCTTCGACCTGCTGATTGACTGCTGGAAGGATGTTGCCAAGGCATGCCCCGACTGGCAACTCGACATCTACGGCGAAGGCTCGCTGCACGACGAACTGCAACGGCAGATAACAAGATGCGGACTCGACGGCAGGGTGGTGTTGCGCGGACGGTGTGAAAACATGAACGAGGCTTACGCAAGCCACAGCATGCAGATTGTAACCTCGCGATACGAAGGACTGTCGCTCGTGCTTGCCGAAGGACAGGCATGCGGACTGCCTTGCGTGACGGTTGACTATATCTACGGCGCGAGAGACATCGCAGAAGACGGCTACAACGGCATTATAGTGCCTCAGAACGACCCGGAGGCTCTCACGCGGGCAATTATCCGCATGGCAGGCGACGAGGCTCTCAGAGCGAAATATGGGGCCAATGCGAGGCTCACAATCAGTAAGTTTGACCGCGACAACATCATGAACAAATGGAAAGAGCTGATTGGCTCGCTTTGCGACAAGAAATAAGGCATAAATAATGACAAGCCTATTTAGTCTGAACAAAAGAATCTTATTTACAAACAGAGAACATAAACAAAAATAAGCTGACAGACAACAACACAGTTCTGTCAGCTTATTTTTTTATTATTTATCCCAAATCCGGCTGAAAGCGTCAGCCTGTCTGAATCGGTTTGGACTTGGTGTATCTTTCTAATAGATGTCAAATTCTCCGGCAAGCAGCCGTTCATACAGATGCTCATACTGGCGCGCCACTTTGCGGTAGTCGTGATACTTCTTTACGAAATCGATGCTCTGCTGCGACATCTTCTCAAGCAACTTGCGGTCGGTAAGCGTCCGGCGCAGCGTGTTCAGGTTGTCTTCGTCGCGCCCCGGCCTTACATTTATTATCGGCCGCAGCTCGTCCTCGCCGATAAACTTATAGAACTCTTCCTCGCCGCCGCCTATCACCACCGTTCCGCGCGCCATGGCAGCCAGCGAATTCATCGACGGCGTGTAGCTGTAGAGCTGATCCACCAGCACGTCGGTCTCGCTGAGCATACGGCAATACTCGTCGTAGGGCACGCCCTCAACCGTGTTAACCTCAATCAGTCCCTCGTTCTCCTTCGCCACCTGCTCTACCAGCCGCCCTATATAAGCAGCACCTTTAAGATAGTCGCGCTTGGGCTGTATGCCCACGAGCACCTTCAGTTTACGGCCGTCGGCGATGTGCCTTGCGCATGCCCTCTCAGAAATCTCTATGGGCAGGGGTATGTAGTGCAGCTTGCCGTATTCGAGCCATGAGCGGTAGCACAGATAATATTCGTAAAGGCATGCCACAAGAGCGTCAGACTCGCGGTTGGCAAAGCCGCTGCAATGGCGCACCGGCACCATATTCATCTCGGCCGTGCGCTCCCTGTTAAGCTCAACGTTCTGCGGCCGTCCGTCCCAATATGTATCCGAATATTCGGGCACTCCTACAGCCTGACTGTCTAATACCACGGGGTCGTCGCCGAAGCAGCCCTTAACCATATATCGGTTATGCCGTTTAAGAAAACTGATAAGATGTCTGTTCCACCACATCTTCAGCGGCACAAACTGATAGTTGTGTATCTGCACGATGTCGTTGCCCACAAGACATTTATAATGCCTCAAGAGCTGCCACAGCACTTTCAGTCCGCTCAGCTTTCCCCAGCGCATGTCTCTTTTCAGGTCGATGTCCCTCGGAGAGTTGTGCCAGTTGTTGCCGTCAGACATCAGCACCACCTGATGACCGTCTTCAATCAGTCCTTTCTTCAGAGTGTTGTGCAGATAGCTTGCCTCACCAATTAATAATATTCGCACGGAATACTTAGAATTAAGAATTAAGAATTAAAAATTAAGAATTTGGAATTTAGAATTAAAGGGCTGGAAATAATATAATGTCAGAAAATCAACAGCCTTGCACTATGAATTAAATCGCCGGCTAAAATTTTTTCTTCATTATTATTTCTCCATTCCTCCCCGCCCTTTAATTTTTAATTTTTAATTCTTAATTTTTAATTATGAATATCTAGCTCATCTCCAGCATGCGGTTTATAGGCTTCACTGCCTCGGCTGCTATGTCGGCAGGAACGTCTACGCTGGGCCATTCATATTTAAGAGCGTTGTAAACTTTGAGCAGAGTGTTCATCTTCATGTATTCACACTCGTTGCAAGAGCAGCCAACCGAGCCTTCGCTCACTTCGGGCGGCACGGGCAGGAACACCGTGTCGGGGCACTTGCGCTGCATCTCGAACAGTATGCCCGGCTCTGTTGCCACGATATACTCCTTGTCGGGATGTGCCACGGCATAGTCGAGCAACACTGCCGTTGAGCCTACCACGTCGGCAAGCTTCACTACTGGACCCTTGCACTCGGGGTGAACCAATACGATGGCGTCGGGATGTTCCTTCTTCATCTCAACGATGGCCTGAGGCGAGAAGCGCTCATGAACATGGCATCCGCCGTTCCAGAGCAGCATCTCTCTTCCCGTCACGGCGTTGATGTAGCTTCCAAGGTTGTGGTCGGGTCCGAAGATAATCTTCTCGTCCTTAGGCAGCTGGTCAACAATCTTCTTCGCGTTGCCGCTCGTAACCACCACGTCGGTCAGAGCCTTCACGGCAGCCGTCGTGTTGACATAGCTCACCACGGTGTAGCCAGGGTGCTCGTCCTTAAACTTCTTGAGGTCCTCGGCGCGGCAAGAGTCGGCCAGCGAGCATCCGGCGTTGAGGTCAGGACAGAGCACCAATTTTTCGGGGCACAATATCTTGCACGTCTCCGCCATGAAGTGCACTCCGCACATCACGATAATCTTGGCGTCGGTCTTGGCAGCCTTGCGCGCCAGGGCCAGCGAGTCGCCAATGAAGTCGGCCACCTGCTGCACCGATCCGTCGGTGTAGTAGTGAGCCAGGATTATGGCGTCTTTCTCCTTGCACATTTTTCTTATCTCGGCGGCCAGGTCGGTGCCGTTGTCAGCAGGCTCGTCAATGTAGCCCTTCTCTGTCCATTCTTCTTTAACCATAGTGTTTGTTTCGTTAGCCGTGCGTGCGGAGCCCCGTCATATCGTTTGGCCTTTACGCACACACAATCATTATTATTATCCTTTGTTTTTCTTCTTTTAAAAAAAGAGTATGAATTGTATGATGTGCCGTTGATATGTGCAAAACTTCATGGCTGAAAATTTGCTCATTTGGTTATCAACCCGTGGTAATCTGTTATCAACACATGCTGATAATATCTTTTCGCTGACTGTCAGGCGTTAAGGCATCTTATCCACAATTCTTCACTTCGAATGCAAAGTTAATAAGTTTATATCTTTTTTTGCTATGAAAGTGTTGAAAACTTAATTATTTCTTCTGTATAACCGTGTTGATATCCACGTGCCGGCTCGTGTAAAGGCTGTGTGTGTGGATATCCCGGCTTTTTCCACACGGTTATCCACAGGGTTTTCAACAGGGTTATCAACACTTTTTCTTGATAACTTTTTGGGCTTTCGGCTGTCTTTTGTTTAGTGTCGACATATTTTCCGGGTTCTTTCCGGTGCTGTTTTATTGTCGTTTTTCTGTCATTGCCGCCTGATGTTTTTTTATTTTTTTCGGCTTGTCTTTTGTCTTTCAAAGAGTGATTCCGGGCAGTTTTATGTAACATAATTTGCGTTGCAAAAGGTGTCGTTTCGAGTTGCAAAAGGTGGCCTTTCGCAATGCGATATGTGTCCTTTCGGAGTGTAAAAGGAGGCCTTTTGCAATGCAGAAAATGACATTTCTGAACGGCTGAGAAGTGTGCTGATTTTGTCTGATTCTTTCTTTCCGGCGCTCTGATCTGTCATCTTTGCGCGGCATGAAAAACACATAAAAATTATGATTTCTCACTATCTGAGATGATGCTTTTTGCAGATAGAATATGATGTTTTTTCGGGTTGAAAAACGTTATTTTTATGATTGAAAATAACGGTCTGTATGGTTGGATTTTTTTACTTGTCTGATACCGGAAAGCGAGTTGTTCCGAGCAGATTTATGGTCTGCAAAATTATGATTTTGTTGTGTTTTCTGCTGCATATTGTGATGCTTGTCACATGGTTTTATTTCTGTTCAGACTATAAATTTCAGCTTGTTTTCAGTGTCGTGAACGGCATTGTTTTTTAATGTTTTTCTACTCATAAAACATGTCCTCACGGCATTGTTTAAAGATAATTCCTACTGTAAACATGATGCTTTTATGGCTGAAAAAATATTGTTTTTCTGACTGAAAATAATAATAATGCTGTTGAGAAAAATGATAAAGATGACTGAAAAAACGTGCTTACGGATGCTGAAAAATGTTAGTCTGACTGCTAAAAAAATATGCCTTTGCGGCGTCTGTCAGCGTCTGCGAATTCTGTTAAACCGCTCCTTTATGCTGTTCCATATCGACGTTTTTTTGTAAAGAATAAAGAGCGACGCGGCAGTGCTTGCGGCGGTGAGCAGCAGTCCGACGGCTACGCTCAGCAGTGTGTTGCTTATCAGTGTCGACAGGTATGCCGCCATGCCCAGCGGGAAATGTATGCCCACGTATGTCCACACGCTCTGCGAGGGGCGGTAGGAGTAGCGTATGTGCGCGTAAGAGTAAATAAGGATAAGCTCGAAAATATACGAAAACAGCAGTCCGGCGCCCGTTCCCGTGAGTCCCCATATGTGGTATCCGCCCAGCACAGCAGCCACCTGTGCGGCAGCCGACAGCGACTCGAGCACGAAGAATGCCTTAGAGTGGCTCTTGGCAAGCGTCATGTAGGCTATGGGCAGCGTTATAGCCCTGAGATACATCGACATGGCGGCTATCTGAGCCATCGGCACCACGGGCGAAAACTTGTGGCTGTAGAGCAGCGGCACCACCAGCGGCAGCGCCGTAATGAGCAGCGTGAGCATGGGCGACACGATGAGCAGCGACACCTCAATCTGGCGGTTGGCAATGGCTTTCATTGCCTGATTGTCGTGGTTGACGGCCGAGAGACGCGGAAAATAGTCGGTCTCCATGGCCGAGAACACCATGCCCGAATAGGTTACGGTGAGCATAAATCCGGCGTTGTATAGGCCCACTATGTCGAGGTCGGCCTCGGCGTTGAGCAGCGCGCGCAGCAGCATTTCGGCTCCGCTTGCCATTATGCCCGACATGATGAACGCCACGCCGAGCCTCACCATCTCCATGCCTTCGCCCAGCAGCCCTTTGGCTCCGCACAGCCGCAGCGGATACATGCGGTAAGAGTAGGCCACGGTTATTATCATCGAGGCGAGCGCCATGAGTATTATCACGGGCACAATGCCTGCCCATCCGAACAGCCAGTATAGGGGTACGGATATGAGCAGCGACGCCGCCACCGACCACAGCTGCACCACGGCGAGCGCCTTTAGCTTGCGTGTGGCTTTCAGTATGGCCGTCTCGCCGCCTGTTATGGCCATCAGTGCCACTGCCGGCGAGAGCATTATGAAGTGGAGCGTGTGGTCGCCCCATGAGAACGAGAGGTTGTTGAGCAGCGGTCCGGCAGCTATGCACACTATCATTCCGAGCAGTGCCGCCACGAGGCTCCACGCCCTCACAATTTTGATAAAGCGCTTCATTTCGGCCGTTTCGCCTTGGTCGTAAAGTTCAGAAATATGCTTTATCGCGCTGAACGATATTCCGAGGTTGGTGGCCTGCGATATAAAGTTGACGGCAGAGTTGAGCAGCGACGCCAGTCCCATGCCGGCAGGGCCGAGCAGCAGGGCCGTAATCTTGTTGCGTACAAGGCCAATGATGATGTTGAGTCCCTGCACGCCGCCGAATATTCCCGTATATTTCAGCACATGTCCGTAGCTGTCCTTACTTTCGTCTTTATCCATCAAGATATAAAACGGCGGAATAGGGGAAATATTGTTTTGTTTAGTAGTTAAAGGAGTTAGAGTAGTTAAAGGAGTTAAAGTCAAATGCTTTTCTCTTTAGGAGTTAAGTTTAGTAGTTAAAGGAGTTAGAGTAGTTAAAGGAGTTAAAGTCAAATGCTTTTCTCTTTAGGAGTTAAGTTTAGGAGTTAAGGAGTTAGAGTAGTTAAGGAGAAGTTCCTTGAGCATAGCGAAAAAAGACAAATGACTTGTTGTTATAAAGTAAGGAGTTAAAGTCAACTTATTTTAATCGCCTTAATTTTGGCGACAAAGCATTTGACTTTAACTCCTTTAACTACTCTAACTCCTTTAACTCCTAAGAAATAGAAATGGTCTTAAACGCCTGTATTCCCTGATGGTTTATGTCCAGGGCTTCAGCCTCTTTAAGATAGCGAGTGCTTTTTTCCTTGTTGCCAAGACCATAATAGCCGAGGGCCATCATGTATTTGCAGTGAATCTCGTTGCGCACCTGAAGGTCGTCTTCCCATATCAGGAGGTCGGGCAGGGAGACGGCGAAATAGTCCATCCTTACCTTGTCGAAGAGATGCTTTTCGCCATAGTTGACCAACTTGTGGAAACGGCCGTTGGCCTCGCCCGTGCGGCCCAGCTTGAGCAGCGCCATGCCCTGATAGAATATCTTGTCGGGCTTTGCGTCGTTATAGTAGAGCGCTGCGGCAGGCTCTGTAGGTCCTTCGGTGGCCTTCAGCCAGCATTGGCGCGCCTTGTCGGTCTGGTTCATGGCGTCGTATGCCACGCCCATCAGATAATAGAAGTCGTTGTCCTGCGCTCCGTACAGCTTGCCTTCGCCGAGATGATGAGGATATGTGAGACACTCTTCGAGCAGGCTCACGGCATCGGCATAGCGTCCTTCGGCTATGGCCTTCTTTGCCAGTTCCACGCGTGCAAACTGATATTGTGCCGGCACCTTGCCTTCGCCGCCCTCCCAGGGGTGGAATATGTGGGCGTCGAGCTTTGTCTTAGCCTCCTCATACTGTCCTGTCTGGTTGAGCAGGGTTATCTCCTCGAGCAGCAGGTCGTCGCGCTTGGCAACGAGGTTGCCGTATTTTCTTAGCAGCGCGAGACGCTCGGCGTGAGGACGGCGCATGCATTTATACAGCTGGTCGAGCTCCATTAGCACTCGGGCGTCGGTGTCGTCAAGCGCAAAAGCCTTCTCCATTAGTCTCACTGCCTTGTCCTTGTCGCCCTGCTTGTTGAACGCCGCCAGGGCAAGATTGCGCCATACCGTGGGGAACTTGTCGTCGGCTGCGGCCGATCTTTCCCATGCCTTTATCGCAAGGTCATACTGCCGCTTGTCGTAGTAGAGACAGCCCAGATAATAGGGTGCCTTGGCTGTCCGGGGCAGATGTGCCATGGCGCAATTGAGCGCGAGCACGGCTTCAAGACGGTTGGGGAAACAGTAGTCAGAAGGATATGCCTCGGCCTTGGCAAACAGCTCTTTGGCTGCCTCGGCGTCGGTTGCGGCGTTGCACCAGCCCATATAATAATATGTCATAGGCGTCAATGCTCCCTCTTCTATGGCTATATTCCACAGTTTCAGCGCCTCGCACGTGCAGCCTGCCGCGCAGTAGTCGAGCGCTATCTCGTCGTAGTTGTTGGCGCATCGTCTCATCATCGTCTTCAGCAGCTGCAGCGTGTCGTCGTCGCCCGTTATGAGATATTTCTCAAACAGACAGCCGTAGTTGAATCTGTCAATTCCGAGCGACTCCTCAATCAGTTTCAGAGCCTCGTCGTTGCGTCCCGCCTTGCGCAGTATGGTTGTTTTCAGCGCGCGCGCCTTGTGGTTGTGCCAGTTGCGTATCAGCGAGCGGTCTATCTCGTCCAAGGCGTCGTCCAGACGGTTGCACATCAGAGATATTTGAGCGCAGGCAAAATAGCCCGCATCCTGCCATGCGCCGTTCCATGTCGACTTGTAGAACTGGTCGTAAGCCTCGTTTGTGCGGCCCTGATACTTCAGCGCCAGTCCGAGATTGTATATCGGTTCGCCATCGTATGGGTTGGGGTTGCGCTTCATAAGCACCCTGACAGCCGTGCGCAGATACTTCTCGGCACGCTCAAAGCGCCCCTTGCGGATGTACCACAGGCCGAGGGCGTTGTTGTTTCTCACGTCAAGCGGGTCGCGGCGCAGAGCCTCTTCGTAGTAGTCAACGGGGTTGTATGTGGCGTGGCGGTATTGCTCAAGGTGCAGACCTGTCAGATAGAGCTGCTCCGTGGTCTTTATCTCCTCGGGCAGCAGGGCAGCTTCGGCAGCGTCGGGTATTGGCTTAACCTCGTCGGGCTCGCTGTGCCATGTCAGCAGCGTGCGTCCTCCGGCAGTTATGCTGAGGTTGAGCTGACTGAGCTTGGCGCCATTCACGTCCACATTCTCCTCCATAATGTTCTCAGGCGTTATCGTAACCTCCTTGCTGTAATAAACCGTTCCGTCGTCGTTGCGCAGCTCGACGCATACATGCTGCTCAGATGTGGCGAATATCTTGAAGTTCACCTTGCCCGACTTTCTGTCCTGATCGATGTTCATCAGCAGGTCTTTAGTGGCGTTTTTAACAATTCCAAGCTCGCGGTAGGGCAGAAAATACTGCACAAACGACTTCTCCTCATAGGGCTGAAGCCATGTGAAGTCGGGCTGATTCTCGGTGTACACGCCTGCCATAAGCTCGATGTAAGGGCCGTCGTTGTCGGTAAGGTTGCGGTCCCATGCGCGTCCGAAGTCGCCGTTGCCCCATGTCCACTGCTTCTTTCCCGGCGAGATGTGATGGTTTGCCACGTGCAGCATTCCGGCCTTCGTGTCGTTCTCGTAGCCGCCCTCAAAGTCATACTTGCTGTTAACGGCCATATAGCTCGTAGGCACAAAGATGTTCTTATAGTTAGAGATGTCAACTCCTGCCGAATAGTCCATCTTGTAATATGTGCCCGTTGCTATAGGGAACGAGCTTACGGCGCGCTTGCCGTGGTCGAACACCGCGTTGATGTCGGGCGGGAACACGCTCTGGTAATAGTCATTAACGGCTACGGCAGGGTTGGCCCACCACAGGAATGTCTGCGGCACGTCGGTGCGGTTATACACCGCGCCCTTTATCTCAAGATAGGCATGTCCCGGCCTCAGAGTGAATCCTGCCATGCCCTTCTGATGGAACATGCGCTCCATCTCGCTCACCCACACCGTTACGCTGCCGTCGCTGTTGTGCTCAATGGCGGTGTCAACGGGCATGAAGGTGCTGGGGCGGTGATGCTGGGGCCAGTTGAACTCTATGCCTCCCGAAATCCACGGGCCTGCCAGACCCACCAGTGCCGGCTTTATCACGTGGTTGTAGTAGATAAAGTGGCGCTGGCGTATCTTGTCGTAAGCCATCTGCACGCGTCCGCCCAGTTCGGGCAGAATCATCACCTTTATGTATTCGTTCTCTATGAAAACAACCTCATATTCCTTGTCGGTTTTCTCGTTTGAAATCGACTCAATCACAGGGTAAGGATAAACCACTCCGCTCGAACCCTGATATACTCTCTTTTCAAGGAATATCGGATTTTTCTCGGGTGTGCCCACCTCATAGGTAGGTATCACCACCTTTTCTCTCCATGCTTTTACCATTTTTAAAACTCTTTTATATGTTATATTTCTTCTTTCTTGATATCATAGCCGACGGGCAGCATTGTCTGATGCCGTCATCAATGGGCCGTTATATTTATTTTGATGCGTTATTTTGTAAGTTCCTTCTCAATCTCCTCGAGCGACTTGCCCTTAGTTTCGGGCAGCACGCGCATGAAGTAGGCGAAGCCTGCGGCGCATATTGCGGCATAAATCCAGAACGTGCCGTAGCTGCCGAGCGAGCTGTTGAGCAGCGGGAAGGTGTAAGTAAGCGTGGTGCTGCCCGTCCACAGCGCAAAGGTGCATGTGCCCACGGCAACAGCCCTGACGCGGCTCGGAAACAGTTCGGATATCAGCACCCACGTAACCGGACCGAGAGTCATGGCATAGCAGGCAATGGCCATAACCACGAGCGCCACCATGATGATGCCCTTAATCTCAAAATAATAGCACGTGCCAAGCACAAGATATATCAATGCGAGGCCGCACGAGCCTATGAGCATGAGACGGCGGCGGCCAAGGCGCTCGACGCTGAACACGGCTATGACGGTGAATATCACGTTGGTTACGCCCGTTACGACGATGTTGAACAGCACGTCGCTGAGCGAATAGCCTGCCGACTGGAATATCTCCTGGGCATAGTTGAATATCACGTTGGTGCCGCTCCACTGCTGAAACACAGCCACCACGATGCCTATTATTATGATGCTTACGAGCGGACGGCTGAACAGCGTGCGCAGTCCGTGCTGCGAGCTGTCGGCATGAGCAGCGGCAGATATAGCCTTAAGCTCCTCGTCGGCATACTTGTCGCCGCCTATGCGTGCAAGAATGGCGCGCGCGTCATTGTCATTGCCCTTCATGGCAAGCCAGCGCGGACTCTCTGGAATGAAGAACACAAGGATGAGGAAGGCCAGCGCAGGGAAGGCTCCCGCCCAGAACATCCAGCGCCATCCCGTCTGGCAGTTCCACGTGTCAATGGTGTTCATCACCACGGGTTCGGCTATCAGCCAGTTGGTTATCTGTGCCGCCAGTATGCCTATCACTATCGTCAGCTGGTTGAGCGACACCAGTTTGCCGCGTATGTGCGACGGTGCCACCTCGGCTATATACATTGGCGAGAGGCCCGAAGCCATGCCTATGCCCACGCCGCTGAGATAGCGCGCCGCCAGAAAATAGCTGAAATGGCTGAAATATCCCGTGCATAAGGCCGACAGCAGAAACACCACCGACGAGGCGATGAGCAGTTTCTTGCGGCCGAAATAGTCGGCAAGACTGCCGGCGGTCATGGCTCCCGTGAGGCATCCCACGAGGGCTATGCTCATTGCAAGGCCCTGCATGCCGGGCTCGTCGGCAATGTTGAAATACACTTCGTAGAACGGCTTTGCGCCGCCTATCACCACCCAGTCGTAGCCGAACAGCAGTCCGCCCATGGCCGAGACAATGCAGATAAAATATACAAAACCTTTGTTGAATGTTTTCATGGGTTACTTATAGTTTATAGTTTTACATTTTTTCTTTTTCCTTTCGCGCCGCCTTACGGCCCTGCTTGTTGCCCGCGGCGCGCTCGTCATGCCGTTTTATCATGGTCTGCAGCTGATGTCTTGTCATGTGTGCCGCAGCCTTTAAACGGCGTTTTTTAATTATCTTATTATTTGTACATCCGGCAGCCGTGGCAGCCTATTTTGTTTAACACCGCAAAGTTACGCACATCCGCCGACATAAAAAATAGAAAAAAATAAGAATAAAATGGACAATATTATTATTGTTTTCAGTATATTTGCATCACAGTCTTTTACCATAGAACACAATGTTGAGAATAAAAAGCGGATTTTCGGGCGAGCGCTCGCTTGTGCTGCCCAAGATGGTTACCGACATGATGGCAGCCGACGCCATAGTGTCTGTGCTCTACGTTACCGACATAGGCTATTATCCAAAGGCCGAAAACCACTACCGCGAGCGCCGCGAACCCATAGACCAGTATGTGTTTATCTATTGCATCGACGGCCGCGGAAGCTACGAGGTTGGAGGCAACAGCTACGAAGTGGCTGCCAATCAGTATTTTATCCTGCCAGCCGGAGCGCCCCACAGATATCAGGCCGACGCCGAAGATCCGTGGACTATCTACTGGATTCACTTCAAGGGCATGCTCGCCCCCTATTATGCCGCCGACGCCATAGCCCCCACGTCGGTGAATCCCGGCATACACTCGCGCATAAGCAACCGCATAAACATGTTTGAGGAGCTGTTTGAGACGCTCAATTCGGGCTACAGCATAGAGAGCATCCGCTACGCCATGTCGCTCTTTCACCACTATCTGGCCTCGCTCCGCTATGTTCACCAATACCGCAGCGTGGGCGAGAAGATAGACGAAGGCAACGTGGTTGAGGCTGCCATACATTATATGAAAGAGAACATAGAGCGCCACATAACGCTTCAGGAGGTGGCCGACTTCACGGGCTATTCGGCGTCGCATTTCTCCATGCTGTTCAAGGCAAAGACGGGGCACAGTCCGCTCAACTACATCAATCTGCTTAAAATCCAGCGTGCCTGCCTGCTGCTCGACACCACGCAGATGCGCATGAACCAGATATGCCACAAGCTCGGCATGGACGACCCATATTATTTCTCCCGCCTTTTCAGCAAGATAATGGGCATGAGTCCGCGCGCCTACCGCACAAAGCCGAAGGTGTAGAGGACGGGATTCTTCTAATTAAAAATTAAAAAGTAAAAATTAAAAATTATAAGTTTCAAAGGAGGTTTATTTAGTCTGTTTCACAATATTATTATATATATGTGATGAAAAATCACAGACAAATGTAGGCATACTGCCTGTTTTCTGCCCGTATGTAGTGTCAGATATACGTTGATTAAAACATGTGATTATGTCAAAAAAACAGTATGCCGGGCCATTAAGGTTAGCCAATATTTTTGTAACTTTGCAGCACCGGAAACCATTCGGATTTTTGAACACTAACAAAAACATATTTTATGGGAGGATTCTTCGGAACAATCTCCAAGGCGAGTTGTGTGACCGACCTTTTTTACGGCACAGACTATAATTCGCATTTGGGCACCAAGCGTGGCGGACTTGCCACTTATGATGCGGAAGAAAAACTGTTTATGCGCTCCATTCACAACCTGGAGAGCACTTATTTCCGCACAAAGTTTGAGAACGAGCTCGATAAGTTTTCAGGCAATTCGGGCATAGGCATCATCAGCGACACGGACGCTCAGCCTATAATAATCAATTCGCACTTAGGACGCTTTGCCATTGTCACCGTGGGCAAGGTGAACAACATCAGTGAGCTTGAACAGGAACTGCTGGCCAAGAACATGCATCTGGCCGAGCTGAGTTCGGGCAAGACCAACCAGACCGAGCTTATAGCGCTGCTGATAATCATGGGCAGCAGCTTTGTTGAGGGCATCGAGAATGTGTTTAACAAGATAAAAGGCTCGTGCTCGCTGCTGTTGCTCACCGAGGACGGCATTATAGCGGCGCGCGACAAATGGGGACGCACGCCTATCGTGATAGGCCGCAAGGACGGCGCTTTTGCCGCCACGAGCGAGTCGACGAGCTTTCCTAACCTCGACTATGAAATAGACCGTTATCTCGGTCCGGGCGAGATTGTGCGCCTCAGGGCCGACGGCATAGAGCAGATGCGCAAGCCCGAAAAGCGCATGCAGATATGCTCGTTCCTGTGGGTTTACTACGGATTTCCGACATCATGTTACGAGGGGCGCAACGTTGAGGAGGTGCGCTTCGAGATGGGAAAGAAGATGGGACAGCAGGACAAGTCGGAGGTTGACTGCGCCTGCGGCATACCCGACTCGGGCGTGGGCATGGCTTTAGGATATGCCGAGGGCAAGGGCGTGCCTTATCACCGTGCCATATCCAAATATACGCCTACATGGCCGCGAAGCTTCACTCCCAGCCGTCAGGAGCTGCGCAACCTTGTGGCAAAGATGAAACTGATACCCAATCGCGCCATGCTCGAAGGCAAGCGTCTGCTGTTCTGCGACGACTCGATAGTGCGCGGCACGCAGCTGCGCGACAACGTTAAGGTGCTGTTCGACTACGGCGTGCGTGAGGCTCACGTGCGCATAGCCTGTCCGCCGCTCATCTACGGCTGTCCGTTCATCGGCTTCACATCGTCGAAGAGCGACCTCGAGCTGATAACGCGCCGCATAATAAAGGAGCTTGAGGGCGACGAGAACAAGAATCTGGAGAAGTATGCCACAACAGGCTCGCCCGAATATAACCGCATGGTGGAGATTATCCGCGACCGCCTGGGCCTCACTTCGCTCAAGTTTAACACGCTCGAAAACCTCGTTGAGGCCATCGGACTGCCCAAGTGCAAGCTCTGCACCCACTGTTTCGACGGCACCGGCTGCTTCTGACGCATGGTCTGCCTTCACCGGCACGACATATTATATAACAATAACGGTGAATGCCGCGGCTGCAACATTATTGCCCGGCATTCACCTTTGCTTTTTCTGATATTCACCTTTATTTTTTCTGATATCCACCTTTATTTCTTCCGATATTCACCTTTGTTTCTTCTGATATTCATCATTATTTATTGCCGAATTTTGTTTTCCGTGCCGTATGTGGAAGTGTGTAGAGGCGTTTCCACACTTTTTTGTGGAAAAATTCCACACCCGTTCCACACTTTTCCACACATTCCACAAATCCCCGAAACCATATAAACTGCTGATAATCAGCCATATAAATATTTATGGCATAGTTTGGCACGGCTGTTGCAATATGAATAAATGAGAACATTGAAAATAAAATTATTAACAATAAAAAAAAAGAAAGCATTATGAAAAAGTTAGTATTCGCTGCTGTAGCAGCTCTCGCATTGGTTTCAGTAAGCAACGTATTTGCAGGTCAGAACGAAAATAAAGTACAGAACACTGTAGTTTCAGACACAACAGTTACAACTCCTGCTCCTGCAGACACAGTAGCAACAGCTGAGTAATAGTTCGGTTAGATAAAAATAATAGGTTAATTCATTTTATCAGAGATACGTGTTATCTCAAAAGGTCTAGCCCCGTCAACTGTGACAGCCAGTTGACGGGGCTGCTTTTGTATATATGCCGTGTGGCATAATATAAAAACAGATTATAAGATAAGACTAATAAAAAGGGCGCACGTCATGACTTTTTTTGTAAAGAAAATGCAATATTGACACATTTTTACTTTATCTTTGCAAAAACGGTATATCGTGCATTAAGGGGCTGCACCGATTGTGCTGAATGTAATCAGACAATGCCTGCGGCTGCCGCGCGACAACAATGATTGGTGATGAAGACAGGCGTACAGTTTAAAATAGGCGCGGGATATACACTCGTCATATTAATCCTTGCCTTTGCGGTGTGGCTGGTTTACGGCAACACAAGGGCTTTCATGCAGATAGACAAGGCCGAACGCGAGTTTATGGAGCGGCGCGACGTGGTTGACAGTCTGGTCTACTGCTTTCTCGAAACCGACAACAGCGAGAGGTCGCTGTGCCTCGGCAACACCGGCGAGCTTGACAATTTCGACTCGTCTTTGAGAAAGACCATGGCGCTGGCCGACACGCTGAAGACTCTCGCCGCCGACAGCGTGCAGGGAGCCAAGATAGACTCGCTGCAGAATCTGCTTGAGCTGAAGCGCGAAAACACACTGATGATTGTTGAGGAGATGTCGAAAAACAATTCTGACAAGTTTTTCCGCGAGAAAGTTACCAAACTTCAGCAGGGCGAAGACTCCGTTGTTATTCATCCCAAGGCCGTGGAGGTGCAGGAAAAGAAAGAGGTGGTCTACGACATAGTGAAGAGCAAGAAGGGCTTCTTTGCCCGCCTTGCCGACGCCTTCCGCAAGCAGCACGCCGACACCATACAGGTGAGCAACCGCAGCCGCAAGGCTGTGAGCGACTCTGCCCACCACAGCATCAACATAGCCGACACCGTGGCCGACGTGCTGAACGAGATTAAGCGGCAGGAGATTAAGGCGCGCAAGGCCCATCAGGAGCAGCTCGACGAGAAGAAACAGACGCAGCAGATGGTGGGCGTGATGCTGGCAAGGCGCATTGAGCAGCTGCTCGAAAACATACGCAACGAGGAGCACCGCGCCCTGCAGACCGCCATAGACAACGACCTGGCGGGCCGCCGCAGTCTGATGCTCAAAATCATCGCGCTCGCCCTTGTAGCCGTAATGTCGGCGGTGGTGCTGCTGCTCTACGTAAGGCGCGACATGCGCAAGGCACGCATATACAACGAGAATCTGGAGAGGGCAAAGGCCGAGACTGAGCGCATAATGGCCCAGCGCGAGCGCCTGCTGCTTACCATCACGCACGACATAAAGGCTCCGGCGGCGTCGATTTCGGGCTTCATAGAGCTGCTGGGCGAATATGTAAGAGACGGAAAGGCAGCGGCATATCTGCACAACATCAAAAATTCGGCCACGCATCTGCTTCATCTCGTAAGCGCGCTGCTCGATTATCACCGCCTTGAGAGCGGCAACGTTGAGACGCGCAGCGTAAGCTTCAGTCCGCGCCAGCTCGTCAGCGGCTGTGCCGAGAGCATACGTCCGCAGGCCGAGGCAAAGGGTCTTGCCGTAAATACAGACACGACGGGATGCTCCGACAGTCTGTGCCAGGGCGACGCCTTCCGCATAAAGCAGATACTCGACAACATAATAAGCAACGCCCTTAAATACACCGACGAGGGCAGCATAGCCATATCGGCGCGCATGCAGGGCGGCAGACTGCAGGTGGACATAGCCGACACGGGCCGCGGAATGACGCCTGAGGAGACGCGCCGCATATTCAACGCCTTTACGCGTCTGCCCGGAGCGCAGGGCACCGAGGGTGTGGGCCTGGGCCTGTCGATAGCGCGCGAGCTTGCCACTCTGCTCGGCGGACGCATCACGCTCGAGTCGGCCAAGGGCAAGGGCACAACATTCCATGTGTCGCTGCCCGTGGAAAAGTGTGCCGCATCTGTGCCCGATGCCGAAGCCAAGACCGCTGACAACAATACCCGTGCAGGCGCAGCCAAGCCCAAGCACAGGCCTGAGGGCATGACAGCCGAAAGGATTGACATACTGATAGTTGACGACGACCGCCTGCAGTTGCAGCTGCTCAGAGAGATGCTTACGGGCATTTCGGGCGGCAGATGGAACATAACGGCGTGCAGCCATGCCGACGAGGCGCTTAGGCAACTTGCCGACCGGCATCCTCACGTGTTCTTCATAGACATAGAGATGCCCGAGATGAGCGGCACCGACATAGCGGCACGCATAGCCGGACGATACGACACGCTGCTCATAGCCATGACGGCTCACGAGCCGAGCATTGAGCCTAAGCTGCTTGAGGCGGGCTTCGACGCGTGCCTGTTTAAGCCGTTTAACACCGGGCGGCTGAAGTCTACACTCGAGGCGGCAACGGGACTGATAATCGACGGCGGCAACACTGACGGCGACGAACCTGCCGACGGAAACGGCAACGGAGCCAGCGGACAAAGCAACGGCTGCGAAAACACCGACGCAACGGCATCCGCCGGCACTGCCGACAGCCACAGCGGAAAGGCTGCAGGGCACAACTTCAAGGCAGTGACAGAGTTTGCAGCGGGCGACAACGACGCGTGCCGCGAGATTCTGTCGAGCTTCATGACCGAGATTGACGGCCACATATCCACACTCGACAAAGCCGCTGCCGACGCCGACCGCACAGCCATAAGCCGCGTGGCGCACAAGGCGCTGCCCATGCTCACCATGATAGGGGCGCGCACCACCGGGGAGCTGAAGGCGCTGTCGCCCGAACACATTGGCAGCATTGCCGACGGCGACATGGCGGCGATGTGCCGTAAGATTATCGACGAGATGCGCGGGATAAAGCGCGAGATAGCCGACGAGATAAAGGCTCTCGGCTGACATTGACATAAGACGGGCGCTCCGGGCGCGGAGTCTCATGCCTGCCGTGGGCCGCGCTGCCGCGTTGGCATGGCGGCGGGCGGCGGTAAAGAATCTTGATGACAGTTTTGTTTTGATAAACCTTAATATAAATGAATCCTAACCTATTATTACCATGAAGACATTCCGACTGATTTTATTCTTTGCAGCAATGATGGCTGTAATGCCTCTGACGGCTGCCGACAAGCTGAGCGAACTGAGACAGAAGGCCGACGCGCTGCATGCCGGCGGCAACAACGACTCGGCGATGATTGTGGCGCGCGAGGCTCTCGACATGGCACAGAAAAGCCGCAACACAACAGCCATAATCGGCGTCAACTCGTCGATGGGCGTATATCTGCGCACCATGGGCAAGACCGACGAGGCTCTGAAACACTACAACGAGGCAATGAAGCTCTGCACCACGGCAGAATTTAAGGCCAATGCCGACGAGGACGCCCGACAGGAGGCTGCTGCCCTTTACCTCAACCTCGCCACGCTGCACATTGACATGCAGCACAAGAAGGAGGCCATGTATTATGCCGGGCTGTCGGCCGAATGGACCGAAAAGTGTGCCGACAAGGCGTTCAGGGCGCAGATGCTCTCGCAGAACGGACTGATGTTTCTGATGGCTGGCGACAATAGCCGCGCCGCCGACATGCTAACCCGGAGCTACGGCTACGCCATGCAGCTGGGACAGACCGACGCGGCAATGAGCGCGGCGGCATATATGGTGGCGGTGGAAGACAGGCGAGGCAACAATAAAGGGGCTGACACATGGCGCGGCCGTTGCCGCACGCTTGAGCCTAAGGTAAGCTCAACGATGACGCTCGTGGCATATTATCAGATATTGTGCAGCGTAGAACTCAACCACAAAAACTGGCGCGGAGCGCTGACGCTGTTCCGCAAGATTCTGTCAGTCAAGGGCATAGAGCAGATGCCGTTTGTTGTCTACGACTGCTACAACAACATGCACGAGGCATACGCCGCGCTGGGACAATGGCATGAGGCATACACAACTATGACCAAGGCAACGGCACTGAAGGACAGTCTGTTTGAGAGTCAGAAGGCGGAGAGCATGCGCGAGCTTACAGTGAAATATCAGGCTAAGGAGAAAGAACTCGAACTGGCGCAGAACAAGGCACGGCTGGCACAGACGCAGATGTATGTCAGCATAGGTCTGCTGATTACACTGCTGCTGGCAGCGGCGGCCTTTGCCTACATAATGAGGCAGAAGCGCAGGGCGCGCATACAGGCAGAGGAGTTTGCACGACTGAAGGCCGACACGGGGCGCAAGCTCATGCAGAAGTATGTTGACGGACTGGAGAACGAGCGCGAAAGGCTGGCGCGCGAGCTTCACGACGGCGTGTGCAACAGTCTGTACACGGTGCAGCTGCGCATAGCATCGGGCAACGCCGACGCCGAGGGGCAGGCGGCAATGATAGACGAGTGCCGCAACCAGGTTAGGCGTATATCCCACGAGATGATGCCGCCTGAATTCAGCTATGCCGACATAAGCATGGTGCTCGACGACTATCTGTGCCAGGCTGCCGAGGCGGGGCAGTGTGAGATAACGTATAAGGCGACGCCCGAGGGTGCCGACTGGAGCCGCGTTGACGACTCTACGGCGCTCGAAATATACCGCATAGCGCAGGAGGCTGTGGCAAACGCCATGAAGCACTCGGGGGCTACGCGCATAGATGTCAGACTGGCTGTGCAGGGCAAGGGCCTCGAACTGACCGTCACCGACAACGGGCAGCCGTCAAAGCGCGCGTCGGCAGGCATAGGGCGGCGCACCATGAGGCAGAGGGCTGCCGCCGTGAACGGACGGCTCGACACGTCGGACAGCGACGGACACACCACCGTAAGGCTGACCATAAGCCGCATGCACGTGAAAACGCCAAAGGCATAAAACATAAAATTCATTAAAAAAACCACGGATTTCCGTTATTGCAATTATGAATGTATGGTATAATTTTGCCCCTATGAACGAGGCACAAAAATATCTGCTGCAGGATCTGTCGGTTGCGATAGTAGACGACCATGCGCTGATTCTTGAAGGATTCAAGAGTCTGATGCAGGGCTGCAACGCCAAAAACGTGGAGACTTTTGGCTGTGCGTCGGGCCTGATTGACGCCATGAGGCGCCACTGCTTCGACATATACATAATAGACATCGGTCTGCCCGACATCGACGGCTTTGAGCTTATCGACAAGATACGCTCGCGGCATGCCGGGGCGAGGATTATCGTAAACACCATACACGAAGAGATATGGCTGCTGAGGCGCATGCTCGACAAGGACGTGAACGCCATTCTGCTGAAGTCGACCGACTTCATGCAGATGGTCAACGCCATAACGTCAGTGATGGGCGGAGAGCAGTATTTCTGTCCGGGAGTGAAGCGCAAGATAGCGCGCTACAGGCAGAAAATAGAGCATCCGTCGGAGAGGGAGACCGACATACTGAAGGCGATAGCGGGAGGATACACCTCGAAAGAGATAGCCAACATGCTCTTCATATCTGAAAACACGGTTGAGGCTCACCGCAAGCGGCTCTTCATAAAACTGGGCGCGCGCAACATTGCCGACCTGATAGTGAAGGCCATCGACCGCGGGTATATCAACGCGTCGGAGATAGTAAGGGGCAACAGAAACGACAAGACCGAATAGCATGGCATGCCGCCATGACAGGCGGCATAACACATTGAAATTAAACACTTTACAGTACACGGCTTTTTGCGCTGCAAAATGCCGTGTTTTGCGTTGTAAAAGGCGTCCTTTCAGAGCCTAAAAGGACGCATATTGCAAGACGGCAACATGCCGGGTAATTTATCTTTACATTCTGTCGTGATTTTAAGCCGGCGAATATTGATATAACATTTATTCGGCAACAAATAATAAGCAGGGCATAAATCTGCCCGACAGGCATGACATTATTATAGGAGAAATGGGGAAAATGTGAAATTATGGGACCTATATAATACGGAAAGTGTGAAAATAGAGGGTGATTATAGGGCGGAAAATGTGAAATTCGGGGGTGAAATTGATGCGGAAAGTGTGAAAAATATGTGTTTTTGTGATGCGGAAAATGTGAAATTTACTATATTTGCAGATGTATCAAGACGTTTGGGACTATGGAAAAACTGCTGAAAAGAAAGATTGACAAATATCTGACTGACTGGAAAAACAGACCAGACAGGAAGCCTCTTATCATAAAGGGCGCCAGGCAGATAGGCAAGACACGCTCTGTTGAGTGGTTTGCAAGTCAGAACTATGCAAGCGTGATAGAGATAAACTTTATCGAACAGAAAAAATACCGTGATATATTCAACGACGGATTTGAGGTGGACGCCATACTGAAGAATATATCACTGCTGAATCCTGAACTGAAGTTTATTCCCGGCAACACCATATTTTTCTTTGACGAGCTTCAGGCGTGCCCCAACTGCGCCACGTCGCTGAAGTTTTTTAAGCTCGACGGCCGTTTCGACGTAATCTGCTCAGGCTCGCTCATGGGGATAAGCTACAATGAGATAGAATCTAACAGCGTGGGGTATAAAGAGGACTACGAGATGCACTCGATGGACTTTGAGGAATTTTTGTGGGCAAAGGGATATAACGACGATTTCACGGCCGACCTGTTCAGTCACATGCTCGACGTAAGGCCGCTGTCTGAACTTCAGATGGAAACACTGATGAGTCTGTTCCGCGACTATGTCATCATCGGAGGCATGCCCGAAGTGGTCAGCACGTATGTAAGGAACAAGAATTTCAGCGGCACGCTCGACATTCAGCGCCAGCTGCTGAAAGACTATGAGGAGGACATAACAAAATATGTTGAGGGCCTGGACAAGGCAAAGGTGAAGGCGGTGTATAACCATATTTCGACCTTCCTGGCAAAGGAGAACAAGCGGTTTCAGATAACCAAGATAGCCAGAAACGCGCGTAACAGAGACTATATGGGATGCGTTGAATGGCTTGCCGATGCCGGAGTGGTGAACGTGTGCTACTGCCTTAATCAGCCCGAGCTGCCGCTGAAAGGCAACTACGACCCCAAAATGTACAAGATATACTTTAAGGACACAGGACTACTGATAGCCTCGCTCGACGAGGAGGCACAGGAAGACCTTAGGGCAAACAAGAATCTCGGCACGTACAAAGGGGCGATATACGAAAATATAGTAGGCGACATGCTCGTAAAGCAGGGCTACCGGCTGTTTTATTACCACAGCGACAGGCCGGCTCTTGAAATGGACTTCTTCATTAGGAGTGCCGATTCGCTTATCCCTGTAGAGGTGAAAGCCAACGACGGGGCTACGGCTTCGCTGAACAGACTGCTGAATGACGACAAATATAATGACGTGAAATATGGCATCAAACTGGGCTACAGAAACATCGGATTTAACGGCAAATTCTATACATTTCCGTATTTCCTGACCTTTCTGCTGAAAAGGTTTGTGGCAGAAAGAAATGTTCAAGGAAAATAAAAAAAACAAGAAGGGTAGTAAGAGCAAAGTCTTTATGAGAAGAGATAACCCCGAAGGTCTGAAAAAACGGATTAAAATATGCCGATAGAAACAAAAAAAGACGGTTGAAAGAATAAATACGGAAATACACAAAATTGATAAAACTATGTGAGGTGTAATGGCAGATTCGGGCTTAACCAATAAAGATATATCAGCATGAGCGACATTTCATATATACGCAAATACCATTCGCCGCTGGGAGAGATAACCCTGGCATGCCGTGACGAGGGACTTACGGGACTGTGGTTTGACGGACAGAAGCATTACGGCAGTACGCTCACCGACATTAAGACTGAGACCGACACGCCCGCGATGAGCCTCGCCGTGAGATGGCTCGATGAATATTTCGGCGGCCATGAGCCGCAGTTTATGCCGCCTGTAAGTCTCATTGGCACGCCGTTCAGCCGCCTTGTGTGGCAAAGACTGACGGAGATTCCTTACGGCACTACGCTTACATACAAGGAACTGACGCTGAGCATGGCTGCCCGTGGCGAGTGCGGCGAGGGTGCGGTTAGGGCTGTGGCGGCAGCCATAGGGCGCAATCCGGTGTCGATTATAGTGCCCTGCCACCGCGTTATAGGCTCCGGCGGCAGGCTGACGGGATATGCCGGAGGAATAGGGCGCAAGGAGTGGCTGCTGCACTGCGAGGGCGCACCGGGCTGGCTGAGAAGGCCGTAAGAGGACTGGCGCGTGCATGTGCCGTCAGTGCCGGGCGTGCAGGTATTTGCGCTCTCGGGCTATGTAATCAGAGACAGGCGTGCAGACCGTATATGGCTTCGGCCATATTGTGCATTCATGTTTTCAGCCCGTCTTTTTGTTCACGTTGCAGTAATTTCGTCAGCTTACTCATTAACAGTCATCCATGCCTGCTAAAAGTCCGGCGGAAATGCGCTCGACATAAGGCAAAAATCACGGCCGAATAATGATAACCGGATTTGGGATAAAGCAAAAACTCACGATAAATAATGATTACAGCGTTCGGGGCAAACGCGCAAAGGCTGCCTTGTCGCTTACGGACAGACAGCCTTTTGTGAAAATAACATTATAAAATAAATTGTGATTATGTTGTCGCCATGCCTTTCGGCATGCGTTCGGGTAATCGTCAACGGCCGTTGTGCATCATCAGAAGTTTACGCCGAAATTGAGCGAAAGACATCCGTTGTGAGATGTGTCGAACGTGTCGTGGCAGATGTTAGACAGACCGATGTCGTAATTTATGTCAAAATAAAACAGGTCGTAAGCCACGCCGCAGCCCACGCGCAGACCGCCGTCGAAACGCTGGAAGGCATCGTCGGAGAATGAGCTGAATGCCTTGCGCTCGTCATAGTTCTTCATCTTGCCGCCCACTCCGCATGCCAGATATCCGCCGAACAGCGGCTGTATGGAGAAATGGTCGTCGATGCTGTAGATATATTTCAGCACGATGGGCACCTCGATGTAGTTGAGGTCGTAGGTCATCTTTTTCTTTTCGCCCAGGTCGTTTATAATGTCCTTCTTTCCGCCTTTCTCGGTGTAGAAGAGTCCCGGCTCGATGTAGAGCGGTATTTCGTCAGAGAGCGGAATGCCCACAACGGCGCCCACGGTGAGTCCTGTCTGCGAGTCGCTGCCGTCGAGCGTAGGGTCGTCAGAGTTGACGGTAGAGAACGCCGGACCTATGCGGAAACCATAATACATGTTGCCTGTGCCCAGTCCGCTGTCGTGCCGTCCGTAAGAATATTCAAGTCGTCCTGTATTCTCGTTGTAGTAGCGGCTGTGAGTATAGCTCTGAGCCTGCGACGGCAGAGCCGTTGCCAGGGCGGCCATGGCCGCCAGTGCCAGTCTTTTTATCGTCTTCGTGCCCATAATCTTCAGGATATAATTGATTTTACATGTGCAAAGGAACTAAAAAATAACGACATGCCAAAGGGAAATAACCTAAAACGTGTAGGGAAAACCCTAATGTTGGGCGTCGACGGCGGCTTTGGCGGGGCGTGTGGTGAGTTTCGGCGTGCGTGTGTGCATTTGCCGCCCTGCATGCTGCTTTGTATTTCATGGCGCGGCTTTTGGGCGTGAGGCATGACACACGGCTGCATGCGGGGCTGCTTATAAAGAATTGTTAATAATTTATTTTTTAACGCTTTTGTTTCTTTATTCTTAAATTATTTATAATTTTGCGGAAAAATTTTAAAGCCATGGAAACATTACTGCCATATGCACTGTTGTGCCTTACATCAATTTTCACGCTTGCCAATCCGCTTGGCACCATGCCCGTGTTTCTAACCATGACCCAGGGCATGAGCGAGTCGCAGCGCCAGTCTATCGTAAAACGGGCCACCATCACGGCGCTTATCATCCTCATCGTGTTCACCTTTGCCGGACAGTTCATCTTCATGTTCTTCGGCATATCCACCAACGGATTCCGCATTGCCGGCGGCGTGATAATCTTCAAGATTGGCTACGACATGCTTCAGGCACGCTATACGCACGTAAAGCTGAGTTCGGGCGAAATCAAGGCTTATGCCAACGACATAAGCATAACGCCGCTGGGCATACCTATGCTCTGCGGACCGGGCGCCATAGCCAACACCATAGTGCTGATGAGCGACGCCAAGACGTTTGCCATGAAGGGCATACTGATAGGCTCAATAGTATTTATCTACGTGCTGACATACTTCATCCTGCGCGCCTCAACGCGCCTTGTAAGCGTATTGGGCGAGACGGGCAACAACGTAATGATGCGCCTCATGGGACTCCTGCTTATGGTCATCGCCGTTGAATGTTTCGTGGGAGGAATGAAACCTATACTCATCGACATAATAAGTCAGGGCGTGGCAGGCGCCAAGTAGTTATTGATTGAGCTTGTCAGTGCGGCATTAGTGTCTGCACGACATAGATTAATGCCACAATAGGCAGGTTAAATAAAAACAATGGCGGCACAGAGAACAACAATTCAGGTTCTCTGTGCCGCCACTGTTTTGCAGTAAAGCTTTATGTGCTTATTCGTCGTTTTAGGCTTTTGCCTTGTTATTTCTTGTTCCGGTCTATGGCCGACTGGCAGAAATGCCACACCACGATGCCTGCCGTCACCGACACGTTGAGCGAGTGCTTGGTGCCGAACTGTGGTATCTCGAGGCAGCCGTCGCTGGCATCTACCACCTCTTGGCGCACGCCCTTGACCTCGTTGCCGAGTACAACGGCATACCGGCGGCCGGCGTCGGGAACAAACTCGTTGAGCATGGTGCTGCCTTCACACTGCTCCACGGCCATCACCGTGCTTCCCATGTCGTGAAGCTCTTTAACGGCTTCGGCAGCCGTCTCAAAGTAGCGCCACTCCACGCTGTCTTCTGCTCCGAGTGCCGTCTTGTGTATCTCGGCGTGTGGCGGACAAGCCGTGATGCCGCAGAGCCACACAGCCTCCACACGGAAAGCGTCGCACGAACGGAACACCGAGCCTACGTTATACAGGCTCCTCACGTCGTCGAGCACCACGATGAGCGGCATCTTCTCAGAACTCTTGAACTCGTCCACCGTAAGACGGTTCATCTCCGTAACTTTTAACTTGCGCATAATTATTTAAGTGAAAAGTGAAAAACGAAAAGTGAAAAATCTATGTGCAGGGTTAGTTAGATGAAAAGTTAAAAGTGAAAAATCTATATGTCGGGTTGAATGAAAAGTAAAATAAGGCTTATGCCAAACGCTATTTCTTCTTCATTAACCCAAAAATACATTTGGATTTTTCACTTTTCACTTTTAGTTTTTAACTTTGAACGCCAGTGCATACATTCTGATCTGTTTAACCATTGCCAGCAGACCGTTTGAGCGGGTGGGCGAGAGGTGATCTTTCAGACCGATGCGTTCGATGAAATAAAGGTCAGCGTCAAGAATCTCCTGCGGTGTGTGTCCGCTCAGCACGCGTATCAGCAGTGCGATGATGCCCTTAACGATGAGCGCGTCGCTCTCAGCCGTAAAATAAATCTTGCCGTCCTCATAGTCAGCCTGCAGCCACACGCGGCTCTGACAGCCGTCAATCAGGTTACTCTCCGTCTTATACTTGTCGTCGAGCGGCTTCTGTTCGTTGCCCAGGTCAATGAGCAACTGATATTTGTCCATCCAGTCGGTGAAGTCAGAAAACTCCTCAATCACCTCGTCCTGTGCTTCATTTATTGTCATAATATCCTTTGTTTTTAATATGTTTGTAAACAGTTTATTATTTTATCTTATATCATGGCCATATTGTCTTGGCCATTTTAATTGTCTGATATTTAAATACTTACACGTTGTGATGACTTATTTGCCACCTTTCTCTTGGTCATTATTTGGCCATTTAAGTTCTCCGCGCTTCTTCAGTTCCTCAATGCCTAAGATGAACGCCTTGTCAATAAGCACGGAGTTTCGTTTATAATTGTTGCTTATTTCGTAATATGTGCCATAACCTTTCCCGCTTGCAGTAAGGATATTTTGGTCAACCATGTGTTGTATATAAACTCTTACCTGGCGTCTTGTAAGATGACCGTCAAGAAGTTTCACAAAGTCTCCCATTTTGGCTTTGTTATATTTTGTGAGGAATGGTATAATTATCGATGTAACCTGTGAAGTGTTCCAGTCGCTCTTTTTTGAATATTCTGCTGTATTTCCTGTAAATTCGTAGTAACTCCGACACAATATGTAATGTATGCCGTTGGTCTTTCCGCGCTTTTCTATCAGGTTTCTGTCCATGAGTTGCTTTATTACAGCCTTGTCTAAAGCTGTAGTTTTTTCATTTCTTCTTATTTTGTCTAAAACAACAATTTCAAAGACAGACAACTTATTGTCTTCGGCGAGATTCTGCTGTACTGATTCTATGAAAAGGGCAAAGGCCTTGTCTTGAATTATGGCCGACAATATAAGTTCAACGTTGAACGCATCACTGCCTGAATAGTCAGGAGCTTCTTTGCCTTCAGACAATGTTCTGTAGAAAATCTTGTCTACGCCCTGACCAGAACGCTCTACAATGCCTGTTTTTGACAGAACATCTGCCAGCAGGCGGTTTCGAGGTGTGCTTGGTACTGTGAGGATGTTGTCAATAGTTACGCCATGAGGAAAACCGCCGGCATTAGTAACAATAAGTTTTTGCGGATATTGTTTAATCATGGTTTCACTGTGCCGGGTGTAGTCTCTGTGGGTTATTGCGTTGTTTATGGATTCGCGTATAACCTCTTCATTGAAATAAGGAACATCAAAGATGTATGGCCCTTCTTTAATCTGGAACTTACCGTTGCGCAGGTCTATGTCGTGCCACAGCCTGTCTATCATTATAAAGAACGGCTGCGAATAGGATATCCTGTTGTCGAAGGTTATTTGCGATTCTGAATGGCGGTATTCAAGCATCACTGATGCCTGGGGATATACACGCTTGATAAAATCCTCTTTGCCGAGTAATATCACGGCGGCATTGGTTATTCCTTCATCAGTTATCAGTTGCAGGTCGCTCAGAATCTGTCTGTTGCTGAGTGTGAGAAATATCGGATTGTTCTGTTTCCTTGCATATTTTTCCTTAAGAACAGACAATGCGTCAGGATCTAAATCATCTAAAGTGGCATCACGGCAGATCTGTTGTGAAAAGTCGGGTTCGTTTTCCTGAATAATGCTTAGATAAACTTCATCCGACATAGGCTTCAGTTCTTCGCCTACTCTCATCAGTGGAACGTCTTCAAACTTGAATACTGTTCCTGCCGGTCGTGGCGGAACATCTATCACGAGAACACGGCCTTTTTTTTCGGCCTCATCTTCATATAGCTCGTATATTTTCGGTCTTATGCCTGTGTCGCGGTATATGTTTGCCTCCAGTTCGCCCGTGCTGTTTTCGTTCTGTCTTGTTCCTACAACTTTATGCGGATATTTGTCTTCCATGCCGATTACGAGCGAACCGCCTTTTTCGTTGCATAAGGCGGTGACATAACCCAATATGCAGCGGCGGCGTTCCGAAGGTTTCAGTCGCGAGCCTCCGTCATAGGCTACATTTCCGTGTTCACCTTTCTTGAACTCCACTTTGTCTTCCGACTCCTTGCAGTATTTAAGTTGCTCTATCGACCACATAATATAAACGGCAAATATCTTTTTTTAATTTAGCATATAGGCTAATCACGTCATTTTACTTTAACTCTCGTCTTATGAAAGTGAAAAGTGAAAAATGAAAAGTGAAAAATCCAAATGCAAAGTTGTTTTATGCCAACAAGTCATTTGATTCTAACTCCTTAACTCCTAAGAAGAAAAGCATTTGACTTTAACTCCTTTAACTCCTAAGAATAAAGTCATTTGTCTTAACTCCTTAACTACCTAACTCCTTAACTCCTAAAATTTAATACTTCGGCTCCACCTTAACCAGCTTAAACAGCTTGTCGCTCGGTCTAACTTTGTCAGGCACCTTAAACGATACTCGGGTGCCCTTTTGGGCAGTCTGCACGGCATGAGTGTCATCGTGAATCTCCTCGACGGTTACATACATCACGCCAGTGGTAGGACCTGTTATAAGCATCTTGTCGCCTACAGAAAATTCGCACGCCTCGCACGAGAACTCAGCCACGCCGAGCTTAGAGAAATACTTGACGCCCTTGCCCACGTAAACCTTGCGCTCCGTGGCGTTAGAGCCATAGTTCTTGTTCCATTCGCCAAGGCGCTGTCCCTGGTAGTATCCGTCCCAGAATCCGCGGTTGAACACCGTTGCCAGGCGCTTGTCCCATTCGTCCTTCTTCTCCTCGGTGAACGTGCCGTCAAGCACGCTCTGTATGGCCTCCTTGTAGCATTTCACCACGGTGTAGACATACTCAGGTCCGCGTGCGCGGCCTTCTATTTTGAACACCCTTACGCCGGCCCTCATCATGCGGTCGATGAAGCGCACCGTCTTAAGGTCTTTCGGACTCATTATATATTTGTTGTCAATCTCCAGCTCCGTGCCTGTCTCTTTGTCGGTCACGATGTATGAGCGGCGGCACAGCTGCATGCACTCTCCGCGGTTGGCAGAGCGCGCCGCGTTGTCAAGACTCAGATAGCACTTGCCGCTGATGGCCATGCACAGCGCGCCGTGGCAGAACATCTCAATGCGAATCTTCTTGCCCGACGGTCCGCAGATGTTCATCTGCTCCGCCTGCTCATGTATCTTTGCCACCTGCTCCATCTTAAGCTCGCGTGCCAGCACCACAACGTCGGCAAACTGAGAGTAGAACTTCAGCGCCTCGATGTTGCTTATGTTAAGCTGTGTGGACAGGTGAACCTCCTGGCCAACCTTTCGGCAGTAGGTCATAACGGCCACGTCGCTCGCTATCACGGCCGATATGCCGGCCTCCTTGGCGGCGTCGATAATCTGGTGCATCAGCTCGATGTCTTCGTCATAGATGATGGTGTTAACCGTCAGATACGTCTTTACGCCGTGTTCGTTGCATGTTGCTGCAATCTCGCGCAGGTCGTCAATCGAGAACGTGTTGGCAGAGTGTGCCCTCATGTTCAGCTTCTCGATGCCGAAATAAATCGAGTCGGCACCGGCCTGCAGTGCTGCCTGCAGACTCTCGCGGCTGCCCACGGGCGCCATTATCTCATAGTCGGAAATGTTAGTGTCCATAACTTATAGTGAAATCTTGTTGTCAATACCCATTTGTCAAAGCCTTTCGGCCATTATAAAAAATGCCCGCCGTAAAAAAGGACGACGAGCCAACCTGAATGTTTTCACAACGGAATAATCCTTATTGTGATTTGCTTAAAATTCTGTCTGCAAAGATACTAATAAAATGCTAACACTCAAACAGTTTTTCATATTTTTATCATATTTGCCCAAGAGCCTGTTTAACCTTTATCGGTCGCAAGCCGGTATATGGTTTGTTTCTGCAGGCAGATTGATGTTTTTCATCTATCTATTTTACATATTGCTGCCTTGCCGTCTGCTATTTAGCAGGCATAACGGGCTATGTCTAGAAAATAGCGGACGGCAAGATATTCAATATAAAAACGGCAATAGGGCTATCTTAGCTTCATTCCTATAAAAATAAGAATTTCTCTCCCGTTTATAAAAAACTTAATATTTAGTCAGGCATTAAATCAGATTATCTGTTTGTCAACGTGTAATGTATAGCAAACTATCTTGCCGTCGGCTTTTTTGACGGTATATTTAACTTCTCCATTAAGGTTTAGCCCCTTTCGTTGTTCTTCCCATGTTATTTCTTTTACCGGACGGTTGTTTATGGCTATGATTATATCTCCAATTTCAATACCGGCTTTTTCTGCTATTCCGCCTTTGTATAATCCGTTCACTATCCATCCTTCATAAATATCCGTGCGGTCAAAAGTTTCCATGTGAGTTACGGATGATTGCATGTACACTCCTTTATTCTTGTTGCGTTTCACCCACACTGAAGAGTTTTCCGGATCTAAGACAATATCGTATAACGACCATATTTTATTTCCAATCAGACCTAAATATGGCTTGCCAAATGACAGAGCGCCTTTTTCATTAACAGAATAATCTATTACGATGTCTTTAAGTGTATCTGTCATACAGAATTGTGCGGCTCTTATAATAAACTGGTCAGAACCGCCGCCAATGCCGCCGGCTTGTGTCCTGAAGTATGCTTTCGGTATGTCATCAATATTCAGAGAAGATGCTGCCTCGTTAGTAAGACTGATTGAGGATCCACATCCTAAATCCATTCTGAACCATCCTTCCAAGGTGTTCTTCTCGTCAATCTGAAGTTTGGCCTTTACATCTATACGGTTTTTCTCAAATCGTGCGTCAAGTTTTATATAGTTATCAAGCAAATCATCTTTAAACGGTTTTTTAAGCTGTTTTATGTATCCTTCGCTAAAATTGATTTCCAAAGGAGATGTCAGTAGGTGAGTGTTGCCTAACAAGCCGTCGGTATGTCTGCCGAGAATGTCACGCAGCTTAATTATAGGAGTAATCTTGTTTTGATATTCCATATCGCCGCAGTGAATCTTGACGGGCTCGATGAATATCTCTACGCTTTGAGGTCCGCTGTTGCCTGCTCCCCCGATTTTGGCCCTGCCTTTTCTGCCGAAAGCATTTTGAAGATTATTTACTTTCAGATAATCTTGGTCTAAGTATAGAAAATCAGCCCCGGTGTCATAAATTAGGGTAACAGGTATTGTGTCATTAAGCGTACACTGAAAATAAAGATGCCTGTCAAAGATAAATGGTATTGCCCCTTCAGGAATGGCCGCAATGCCTTTTAATGAGAAGAAAAACAGGAAGAGAGAAACAATATAAAGATTTCTTTTCATGGGCTTAAATATTTAATTAGTATTGTATTAATCTGAGATAAGCTGTCTCTATTATGTGCCGACGTGGTGTCTTTCCGTTTTAGGCAGCCGGCACGTGTCAGTTCTCAGGCAGTCCTATTATGGCTCCGTTGAAGTTCTCCTTCACTCCCACTACTGCCTCAGCCTGTTTTACCATCTGGTTAAGTTCTTTGTTGGGCTTAACCAATGCCGCCATGCTCAGGAAAGTTCTGTAGTAAGCCTTCTCCATGTCGTGCTTGCCTATAAATCCGTATGCCTGCGCCGTGTTGAATATCGTGGCCATACTGTTGCGGTTAAGTTTGAGCGCCTCACGCCATGCGTATATTGCCGACCAGTATTTGCCCTGCTTGTAGTAGCCTTCGCCCAATGCGCGCTTTACTACAAACAGCACTGTATGGTCGGGCTCCATCAGTTCGATTGATTTTTCCAGATAGTCAATGCCCTCGTCTAATCTGTCCATGTCGACACACACGATGCCGAGGCGGTAAAGACATCCCGCATTTTGCATCTTGCTCTTTTCGGCTGCCTTGGTGAGCCATTTGCGTGCCATAGGGTTTTTGCCCGTCTGCATGTAAGCCATGCCGAGCGAGTAGACCGTGTTGTAGGTAGAGTCGCCCAGTTCGAGCAGCCTGTTGTAAGCATTTATAGCCTTGCCGTAGTCGCGCATCAGAAAGTTTGCGTCGGCATATTCGCGCATCACGGGCAGACACGTAGAGTCTGTCTGCATATACTTTGCCGTAATGTCATAAGCCTTTTGTGGCGACGATATTTTGTCGTCGCTGTTGTATATGTGTGCCATGTATGCCGTCACGATGCCGTCCATAGGGCATCTGCTCAGCAACCTGTTGCCCCATTCTATCTGTTTTGCCGTGTTGTCTATGTATCTGTAGCAGTCAAACAGCCGGCGCATCGTCTCCACATTCATACTGTCGGCGCTTTTCTTTGCCATATCTTCGAGCATTGCCGCGCATTTGCGGTATTCGCCGCGCATAAACAGGCAGTGCGCCATCTTGTCCTTTATAGCGTCAGAGCTGTCGGCCTGCAGCGCCTCGCCGTAATATTTCATGGCGTTGAACGTGTCGTTTATCTTCATGCAACTGTCGCCCAGTGCCTCTTTCACGTCATTGTCGGCTCTGGCTGAGGCTGCCGTCAGCGCCATTAGCAATATTATAAGATTGATTATTCTCATAGCAATAAAATTTTATTTTAGCGATGTATAGTTTTTCATTTTTGCCTTATGCAGAAGGCAAATTCTTGTTTCATGTTATGCAAATATAGCGAAAATATGAGAATGTAGTACAGAATATATCGTTTTTTAACTAAGTTGTTTAGTCATGCATTGTTTTTTAACTAATCTGTTTAGTCTATCCGTGCATTTTCCTTTGTCTTCCGTGTATTTTTCTTTGTGACGACATGCGGTTAAGGTTATTATTCAAGCTCTAAACGTGGTGTTTCTTTTCATGGCTTTATGTCCGTGTCCTGACATATTCTGTTAAGGCTGTGATTCAAATACAACTCTTTGTAGAATAGTAGTGGTAAACATATTTTTCAATTTGTGAAACGTAAAAAGTCTTTTTTACATAAAAACTGTTGTGAAAACAGCATAATACGGGATATTTTGATTAAATTTGCGTATTGATTTATAACCGAAAAACAGCAGAAACAATGTTTACCAAAATCGAGATAGAGCGGTTCAGAGGCATAAGGCATGCTTCTATAGAAGGCTTTAAGCAAATTAATCTTTTCTTTGGAAAGAATAATTGTGGAAAGTCTTCGTTGCTGGAGTCTTTGTTCCTGGCCAGTGGCTTGTCTAATCCGTTGCTGCCTATCCGTGTGAACGTTATGCGCGGTTACAGCAAGGCACGCTTGAATGATCTTAAACTTGATTTCTATAATTTAGATACAAGTCGCCCCATCCATATCCGTATGGAAAACGAAGAAAAACGCGATTTGGATATAAGCCTGTTTGAACAAAGTCAGAACAATGTGTCTATAAATGCTGACGACAATAACATCCTTTCAAATGTTCAAGAGGGGAAATACGGATTGAAATTTGATTTTAAGGTCAACGGCAGGCATTATGAATCGCAGATACGTTTTGATTCGGCAAACTCAACCGAGGCAACAAGCATCGTGTCAGACCGGTATGCTGAATCGCTGCGATGCACGTATTTAAGTCCTAAATATGACTTTAACGCATCAATACAGGGCCTTAAAAATATTCTTCAGAATAAGGATGAGCACTTTATTGTGGAGGGGCTTAAAATAATTGAGCCGCGCGTAACCGACTTTATATTCGCAGACAATGAAATGCTTGTCGACATAGGCCTCGCCAAGCGTATTCCTGTCAATATGATGGGCGACGGAGCAAGAAAGATTGTCTCTCTTCTTACAGCCGTATACGATTGCAAGGACGGTGCTCTGCTCGTTGACGAAATCAGTAATGGCTTCCATTATTCTGTCATGGGCAGCCTGTGGAAAGTTCTTATAAATGCAGCTGTCAGGAACAACACACAGCTGTTTGTAACTACGCACGATAACGACTCGATAAAAGGGCTGCGTAATGCGGCGTTAAACGAGTTTGATGATATTGTGGCCGCTTTTAAACTGCTGAAGACTTCTGATGATGAACTAAAGGCGTATCACTATTCTTTAGAAAGTTTGGATTATTCGATAAATCAAGAAATTGAAGTAAGATAATATGACTAAAATTTTCATCGAAGCCAGGAATAAAAACACCGCTGAATATCATTTCATTAAAGCAATACTGAACATCTTTTTCCAGGAAAGAGATGTTGATTTTATATTCATGGACGGTATTGGAAACTTATTCAAGGAAGCCATTGTCAATCAGATAAGTCTTGCGCAAGAGAGCGGCGAACAAGTTATCGTTCTTGCTGATGCCGATACAATAGCCAAAGGATACGGATATGCCAAGCGTAAGGCAGAAATAGACAACGGTATGGCTGCCCATGCATTGTCATTCTCTTATTTCCTTTATCCTGACAATCAGAACGACGGAGACGTAGAAGTGCTTATGGAGAAAGCTGCGCGGCACGATTTACATTCTAAGTTCTTTGATTGCTTTGAAGACTACGAGAAATGTGTTTCTGGTGTAAAAGATGAGTCGGGCGAACAAAAATACAATGTGCCCAATCTGAAAGGGAAACTGCATACTTATATGTCGGCACAAAAATTACCGGGCAAATTGCGTAAAAGGTTCGGCTTAGGCGATTGGCTGTTTGATAATAACGATTATTGGAATCTTGATGTTGATGCCTTACAGCCATTAAAAGATTTCTTGGATGAGAATATTAAGTGACATGTTATTTAAACGTATCTTTTTATTATCAAAATTGGTAATGTAACATTATATTTATTTGGAAAACAGGACTCAAATATAAGAAAAACTTATAATTGAATCCTGTTTTTATTTTTGTAAAGCTCTTTTTCATTTAGTAATCACTATACCTTTAAATAGTAATTCTGATTACTTATTGCGTTTATCTTTTTATTGCTTTAAACTTATACTTTTCTCCAGTACTGTTTGAATAATTAATAGTTGCAGTATTTCCTTCTAAGCTTGTGAACCTGTAATACTCTTTAATTGGATCCAGCGTTGTTCCTACAACCGTGTTTCCTTCAATTTTGTATGTTCCTATATAAGAATTACTGAGCATTGTAGTTCTATAAGTTCCATCATTATTTAATTTCATATAAATATAACCGTAAGGAACATTAAAACTTTCTCCGTCTTGTTCAGCCCAAATAACATCCCAAGTGCCAACAACCAAAGATTTTGTTACAAAAACTTCTTCCTCTTTGTCATCTGAACAAGCATAAAATGACAAAACCATTGTTGCACATAGCAACATCATTCCAAATAATTTTTTCATTTTCAAAATATTTTAATTAAACGTATATGTTAATAAAATTATCCATTCATAGACGATATGTCATAACGTTTAATCAAAATAAAAGCGCAGACATTCGCCATACGCTCTCTGGCTCACCACAAGCCCGAATATACTATGGAGAAGTCCGCGCCTAAAGGCACGAATCCCAATGTATATTCTTTAGCTCTATCTGTGTCGAGGTGGTGATTCGAGAGCGATTGAGCTATTAAAAAATGCATCAGCTAAACTAATGCACTGCAAATATACAAAAAATTTCAATGGCGCAAATTTAAAATCAGTATTTTTATTGTCATATTTTTGTATCAGAGTTTCATTGAAATGTAATGATTTACTTGTTATTAGCTGATGATAAATTATTTATTTGTCTACTAGAAGCCATGGGAATATGACAATGACGCTTTAGAAACTTTATGTTCAGAGTGTCACAAGAATAGGCATAAATTATCATCTGTACCAATATATCAAACATCAAATAATGAGATACCTGTGAGATACGCTTCGATATGTCGGAGATGTAATGGAACAGGATATTTGCCACAGTATAAATATTATGAAAATGGAATCTGCTTTGAATGTGGAGGTGAAGGAGTTGTTTTAGATGATTTGTAAAAAATGATGTTGAATTAATATTGCTAAATGGAATTTATAAAGACAATTTTTATTTGGAAAAGACAAAATTCAGATATATTCTATTTCAATAAAAATAATTATTCGACTTAATCGGATAAAGGTAAAAACCCATGACAAAAATATTTTTCAATCTAGAAAATGAAAAGTAAATGTATGTTAATAATATAATGCTACAGATGTTATTCTATTAACATACGTTTACAAATAAAGCAATAAATGCCCCCAAAATCTATCTTTTCAGAGCCTAAAACCTGTGTTTTGGTTATCTGAAAGGGCATGTTTGGATACGTAACCGGGCCACTTTCACATGAAAAGTGGCCCGGTTATGTTTTTTAACAATTATGATTTTTGACGAAAATTTCTGTAATTGGCTGACTGTAAGCACGTTAATAAAATACACGACTTTTTGGCCTTTTCCGCCCAAAATCACGGATTGAACGAGAGCATGGGTGTTCTGAGAGCGTTAAATGAACGGGCGGAATGAAAAATAATTACAAAACCGTTGCGCGCTTCATGACGTCTTGCTCCGTTTATATTCTTCTTTATATTCAACGATGGGCATGTTGTAGAGCACCGACTCGTCGCCTTTGCGCTCTACATAATGCACAAACGATATGTTGTTCTCAACTATGTGTATGTTGTCGCTCGGCGTAACAACGAGCAGCTGCAGATGGAGCTGGTTGCAGAGGTCGAGCAGATAGCGCGCCTTGTCCTCGTCCTGCGCCTTGAAAGCCTCGTCGATGGCTATAAACCTGAACGACGACTCGAGACCGCTCTCGGTGAACCCGAACTGATAGGCTATGGCAGAGCCGAGTATGGTGTAGGTAAGCTGCGCCTTCTCGCCGCCCGACAGCTGCCCCATGCTCTCGTAGGTCTTGTATTTGCTGCCCGTAGCCTGATAAAACTCCTCGGCCCTGTAGGTGAACCATGAGCGCACGTCGGTAACCTTGCTGCGCCACTGCCCATCCTCAAGCTTCTTCATGAACGGCTCTATGTGCTCCTCAAAGTGGCGCTGGCGGCCGTCTGTCGTAGAGTTTACCTCGTGTACGTTAGGTATGGCCTGCCTCAGCAGACTGCAAAATTCCTTGGTCTCGGCGTTCTGCTTCTTGGTGGCGGTAAGCTGTATGTAGGTGCCCTGATCCTTGTTGAACACAATCTCGCGGAGCGACCTGTTCAGATGGTCTATCGCCTTGTCGATGTCGGCCTCCCAATGCTCAAAGAAACATTTGTATGAGTTCACCTTGATGTTCATCGTGTCCTGAAGATACTGATTGAAGTCATTCTCATAGCTTATCAGGTCTTCCTCTTTCAGCTTGCTGTAGAGCTTCTGATATTCCTCGATAAACTCGGTGTTGTCGGCGTCGGGCAGACTGCTCACGTCAGAGTTCCAGTCCTTATACTTCTCGGCAAGCTCCTTCGAGGGGCGCTTAAACTTCATTATCTGCTTTATCACCTTCTTCTCCAGGTCGTTCTTCTCGTTGCTTTTGTTTCTGAGAGTGTTCTCCAGATACGTGTAGAACGCGTTGCGCCGGTTCTCGAGGCTGTAGAGCGGAATTTCGAGCATCTCGGGATGCTGCTGCTCAAAGTCGAGCATGTCTATTACGCCAATCTTGTTGACAAACTCCTGATAGCTCAGTCTTTTGCCCGATAGGTCTTTCTGCTCCTCGCCAATGTTGTATATCGTTATGTTGGTGATGTCCTTGTCCTTTTCCATCGCCCTCACCTTTGCCTCAACAGCCTTCAGCTCTTCTCTCAGAGCCTGCCCCTTGTTGTCGGCAGCCTCAAGTTTCTTCTTCTGCTCCTCAAGCTCCTCAATGGCCTGCGCGCACGACATCCAGTCTATAGCCTCGTGGTCGTCGAAGCCTATCAGCAGGTTGTTCAGCAGACTTATGCGCTGCCGGCATTCTTCCTGCCGCTCCTCTATGGACTTAATCTTTGCCCCGTTGTCCTTCAGTTCGTCCTGCAGCCTGCATATCTCCTTGGTTAGGAAGGCTATTTTCTCCTTGTTTTCCCATCCCAGCACATAGTTGTCCCTGCTGCGGGTTTCCCGCCGGTCATCTTTTTCGTGCTTGTTGCCAACCGACTTAATCAGTCCTTCCTTGGTTACGGCCTTCTCGCTGTAATCGTCAAACTCGTCAAGGTTGTCAACGCAGGCGTAGTTGTATCTCTGCGAAATCTCGTCCTCAACCCATTCAACATACCTGTTGTCGGGCTTAAACTCAATCTTGCGTATCAGGCGGTTGTCGTCGTCGTCGTTTATCTCCATGTCCTTCAGCGGCGTAAAGCCCTGATAGCGGTGATAGACAATACGGCCGTTGAGGTTGTGGCTGTTTACATACTCGTTTACCGTGTGATAATATTTCTCGGGAACGATGAGCCTCAGCGCGAAGTTGTGGAGTATGCGCTCTATCGACGGCTCCCACTCACGCTCGCTGTCTTTAACCCTTATAAGCTCGCCTATGAACGGAATGTCGTCGGGCGTGGCACCCGTGTGCCTCAGTATCTCTTCCCTTATCTCAGACACGCGGCCCGATATGTTGTTCTTGTTCTTCTCGAGGTCTTTTATTATCTTGGCGTTTTCCTCCAGATTATTCTTTATCTCGTCGGCCTTGTTCTTCTCCTGTCTCAGCTTTTCCGACAGTTCCTCCAGCTCGCCCTGCCTGTTAAGGTTCTCCTCTCTGGCGCGCTTGCGGCTCTTCTCAAAGTCGTCTTTCAGCGGGTTTTCGGGCAGTTCAAGCGCGGCTGCAATCTTGTTATACTCCTCAGCCTTTAAGGTTCTTTTGTCTCTCTCCTTGGTCAGCCTCTTTATTTCTTCTGTCAGCGAGGCTATCTGCCGGCTCACTTCGTCGTTGTCTATGTCGGCCTCAATCTTTCTGCGCTGCCTGTTCAGCTCCTCGAGTTGTGCCGTAAGGTCTTTCAGCTTGTCGTTCTGCTTCTGCAGTTCCTTCTCGTTCTCGGCCATTTTCTTTTCCGACAGCGTTACAATCCTTGACGCAAACCAGTAGGCGGCAATGCTCTTGTTCTGTTCAAGCTGCCTTATGTCCTGCTCAATGGCGTGCAGCTTGTCGGCGTTGTCGTTGATGGGCTTCAGCATGTTTATCTGTTCCCTCGTCTTGTCAATGTTGATTTTTGCCTCCATCAGGTTGTGGAAGTTGTCGTGCAGCTCGGTATACTGTTCCTCGGCAGGCTCCTCGTCGAGCATGTTGTTGCGTATAAAGCTGTTTAGGTCGTCAAGAATCTTAACGCCCACAATCTGGTTAAACAGCGTAAGGGCCTTGTTGGAGCGCATGTTGAACATCAGGCACATCTTTTCGGCATAGGCATAAGGACCGTTGCAGAAGTCGATCACCTTCTTGGCAGAGAAGGCATTGTAGTGCTTTTCGAGCTGCTTGCGCCAGTCGCCGCGCGAGTCAAACTGCGCAAAGTCCTTACCTATTTCGAGCGGCGCCTTGGCTATGCCGTATATGGTCTTTAGTTCCTGTCCGATGAAATAGCGTATCTGAAACAGCGTAACCACCTTGCCGTCGGCATTGTTAAACGAGGCAAGCAGCACCGAGCGTGCGTTTCGGTCGCGCAGCTTCAGCGTTATGGTTTCGGTGCTGCCCTCTTTCTGCTGCGTTCCGTAGCATCCCAGGACATACGACTCCTCCGTGCGCGCTCCTTTCTTCTCTATGCCCGACGACTGGTTGTAAAACCTCTGTCGCTTCAGCGGCACGAGCAGGGTGAGCAGCGCGTCTACGAGGGTGCTCTTGCCCGATGCGTTGGCTCCCGTGAGCAGCGAGTTGCATCTCTGGGGACTAATGCGGTAAACCCTGTTGTTGAACGTTCCCCAGTTGTAAATCTCCATATAGTCGAGTCGGAATCCGGACTTCTCCGGAGTCGTGTTAAATAGATTCATCTGTTGTATCATACTCTTTCAGCTTTTTTTTGAATTCGGCAAGGTCATCCAATGTGACTTTTTCCTTTATTATGCGGTGTATCCTGTACAGCGTCTCGTCGGTTTCGAGCTTTTTCACCTCGGCAAGAAATCCCATGTCTATTACTTTTGATATGTTGGAGTCGAGGTCTTGCCTGAACTTCACCTGATTGAATCCCACGGGCAGAAACATCTCCACCTCTTCCTTAATCTGTGTTGTGGTTACATATTTCTCGTCGGCCTGCGAGTCGGTAGGGTTCATCTCAAATTCGTAAAGCATGTTGCGCAGCACAATAAGTATCACCGAAATCTCAAATCCGAGTTGCCTTCGCGTGGCAAGGTTTATGGTCTTGCCGTCGTCGAGTACGGCCTGCCTTACAAAGGCAAAGCCCTCATCCTTCTTGACAATGAGTTCGAGGCCAATCACGCCGAGGTAGGCCTGTATGTCAGCCTGGTATTGCAGTATGTCGTTCCAGGCAGGGTCGTTATATTCTACAATTCCTTTCAGTAACTTTACTATGGCCTTCGAGTAAGGCTTTATGTCTGTTGTGCTCATTTTCTGACTATAATTATTTCGGGTATTACAATCTTTCTCCTGTTATCCGTGTCAAATATTATGTCTTGCGTCCTGTCGGCATTCACCGTCGTGCTGTACCCTTTCAGCACGTTGATGTATCCGAATATCTCCGTCAGTCCCTTGGTTATGCCCTTTGATGCCTCAATCACCTCGCCGAGCGTGGCCTGCTTCTTCTTTTTCAGCACAGCGTCGATATTGTTGCGCAGCGTCTCGCGGTCAACAAAGTAGGCGTTATACAGCTGCCCTATGCGGTTAAGGTCGTCCATACTCAGGTCGGCATTGGCAGGCCTGTCGTTATATTCAATCTCCTGCGCAGGCTCCAGCGTCAGCGGCCTTTCCAGCGGCAGCCTTATCTTAATATCCTCAATCTCGAAGCCTATGTCGGGTGTTTCGCGCCTTTTGCTTATGCCTATAAGCATCTTCTTTATGTCGTTGATGGTCTGTTTCGTAACGCTGTAGTCCGACTGCTCGTTCTGTCTTATTATGCGGCTTAGCTTCTCTGCCATCCTGTCGTTGGTGCGGCACACGTTCTGTCCGGCATTGAACAGATACAGAATTATGTCCTTGAAGAAGAAGTCGTGCACGTCGATGTGCCTGTTGTCGAGCGATTCAAACAGCTCCTGCGTCATGGTCTTCCATTCATTCTGAAGGTTAGACGACAGCAGGAAGTCCCAGAAGGCATAGAAGCTCTTGCCCTGCGACGAGTTCTTCAGCTTGCTGTAGGCGTCGAAGGTGTAGTTAAGAATCTCCTTCTTCTGCGAGTTCTCGGTCTGCTGCTGATAAATCTGCTTGATAATGTCCTTAAAGTTGTTGTCCACCTCCTTAAAGTCAGACAGCAGCTCCTTGGCGAGCTTGTTGAGCGAGTTGTAGCGCGGCACAATCTGATAGTCCTCAAACACCGTCACGTCGTCGCCGTTTTCCAGCTGCTCTATCTGCCTTTCTATCTCGGCCTTTTTCTCCTTAAGCAGTTCAAGTCGCTTGCTGCGGTCTTCGTTGGTAAACTCAACAAGCTCCTTAAGCTGTCCGAAGAGCGAGTTGAACTTCGACTCCGTGCCCACATATTCCTCCTTTCTCAGACTGTTGTCAATCCAGTCGATAACCTTGCTCGTGTATGCCGAAATCTCATACATCACCTCGCCCACTTCGTTCTGATAGTTGGTCAGATATCCGTTGTTGGTCCAGTTGGTTATCCATCGTCGAGCCTTCTCCTCGTTAGTTTCGATAGTGTTAGGCAGTTTGTCGTCGTCCTCCTCCTCGATGTCGTCGTCGTCCATCCCGTCGAACCTTATTACAAGTCTTTGGTGAATATACTCCCACGACACGGCAGTCTTGTCGTCGAACACGTCGAGCAGGAACAAGAGGAAGAACTTCAGGTTCTTAGTCCTCATTTTCAGCAGTTTGATGCTGGGCGAATTTTCCAGTATATCTATTAATTGTATTTTGTCCATGAGTGCTTAAATGTTGTGCAGCACAGAATTTTTATTGTATATAATTCTTCCAAATGAGCTGCAGAATGTATGGCGAATTTAGCAAGCGGGTGCAAAAGTACTAAATATTCAAGAGAAATTTTTTCTTCAGATTATGAATTTCAGGCTCACCCCCCGCATTCCTGCTGATTTGAAGGGGAGGGAGGGGGATTGAAGTTTTTGGGGGGATATGTAGGAAGGTGTCGTATAAAAGAAGAAAAGTTAAACGTGTTAAAGTATGGCTTATGAGGGTAAAAATTCCGGTAATGATTGAAAAATAAAAAAATCGGCTCCCAAAAAGGAGCCGATAATATACGAATGATTCAGATTGGATAATCACAGGAATGTCATATTGTTGAATCTGATAGAATGAATTTGATTACAGTTACTATATTTATTAACTTCATGCAGTCTAAAAATAAACATATGTAAAAGAGCTATTGCCTTAATAATATGTTTGTTCTTATTTCATATCAGTACGAGCCGGTTCCATGACACAAGTCGCATGTTACGTGCTGATGGCCTGTTCCTACTTCACGGTTGCATGTGGCAGCAGGTCAGAAATTTTTTTGTGTCATGGTCTCTGGCAGGATTTATGACAATCAAGGCAATGGGAATTGCTCGTCCTTAGAGTCTTTCGCCTTTGACATAACAGTCAGAACTTCAGAAAGAACATTAAGTTCGCCTTTTGTTTTTCCTTTTATTATATTTTTCTTTATACCTATTAAGTCCTTCATATATAAATTTACAGGCATCATTCGCTCGTCCGTACAACTTTCTGAAAAAGAGTATGCTACGATGGCAGACATCTCAATAGGTGAATTCTCCGCTGTATATTTGTAGTGGCTACCATTTTTTAACTTTTCTTCTTTATAGGCCATTCTTAAACAATAGTCATAAGAGCTTAGACTTATATCAACAGAATAATGCAAACCTGTAGATATTTCTGTGTCTTCATTTCCAAATAAATATATTGCATTGAGGTCGTAACTTGCTTTCGGTGGAATAGAAATAACACGCTGGGCATATGTCGTATTGGAAGTGCCATTTGTTCCGCTGCCTCCTACATTCACACCATTAGCAAGAGTGCCCACAACGCCACCGACACCAAAAGCTCCTGCTATGCTGCCCAGATTGACAGCTCCACCAGATGTTGAAGAAGAATTTGTAGTTGTTGAAGAAGGGACATAATAACACATTGACTTACCCATACGTACAAAGAAACTGTTGCCGAGATCGAGATATATTGTACGGTTTGACTTGTTTTCCACACGCACTACAATAGCAGGATTATATAATACATGTTCTTCATAGAAGAATTCTTTCCTGAATACAGGAGCCTTTTTTTTACCCGCTTTAAACATTGTGCCTAATACAAAACTGATACTGACGTTGCCGTCATCCATAACCGAGCCGTCTTTCACTCCAAAACCTATCAAGGCTCTGTTTGCATCCTCATCATCTTCGCCTTCCTCCGGTTTGTAAACTATCGCATCGTTCATATGTGATATGAGTTCTTCGTTGGTTTTCTTTGCTGCTTCATTCAGGTCAGATACTTTCAGCATTACAGGCTCGCTGGTTGCTGTTTCTGCAGTTGCCGTGGCCTGTTCAGCCGCCGGCTGTGCATCTTCATACAGGTTAACGGTAGAACCATTCTGCCGTTTCACCATCAGCACTTTATCCTTCTCCATTCGCTTTATTGCTGCGTCGGCCTTGTTTTCTGTGCAGTAAAACACAAACTTCTCGCTTATCTCCACATTCCAACCCTGAATCACGTCGCCGTTCTTCGTTATGATTTTGTCTTGTGCCTGAGCCGATGTAGAGAGTCCCAACTCAATAAAAATAAAAGAAATCAGAATCCAAATATTTCGCATAATATGTTGTTTTAATATATTATAAATGATTTTCCTAAATACCTTTTTTACGCTGTAAGCAGACTTGTTGTTAATTTCATATGGAGAGAATCGCTCGCCCATGCAAAGATATACAAAGCGTGGTTTATATGCAACCGTCCTAAAGGCGCATATGGGCTATATGGTAGGGAACTAAGTTTAAATGGCTGGAATTCGTGTCTAAATGGCTGGAATTTTTATCATCATAAATTGTGCTTTTATGGCATTACATATGATGTCCGGGTATCTCTGCAAGGCATTGAAAAAGGAAATACAATTCTGTATATTTCTTTCCGATTCTGAAAAAATAAGAGTTCAACAAATCCACGTAAAAAGATTTGTTGAACTCTTATTTTTAGTATGATTGTCTGTTAAATAAGTCTGCCGTTTGAGTTAAACCGCGCATGGCAAATATGTCAGAGATACAGCTCACATTCTTTTCTTGTTGAGCATGCCTTCTTTAGCATAATGTTGGCCACGGCTATTAGCAGCCTGTTCACCTTTCTTGCGCCGTGAGGACATACGGCGACGCAGCGCATGCATGATATGCAGGCCTTCTTGTCTACCTTTGCAGGGTTGTCCGTGCTTATTGCGCCTACAGGACATCTTGAGGCACACAGGCCGCAGCTTGTGCATTGGGCTGTGGGGCGGGGCACAAAGCCTACGCTTCCGGCCTTCTTATACGGTCTGTTGCCGGGTATTGCAGGCGTGGCGAGGTTGTTTCTGCTGAGTTTGGCTGCTATCTTTTCGGCAAATTTGTCAAGTGCCGTATAATCGTCACGGTCGGGGCGGTTGGCGGCATATCGGTGAGCTATCGAGTGCTCGGCTATGGCTGCCACGGCCGCCACGACGTTGAATCCTGCCTTTATGGCGCAGTCTTGCAGTTCGGCCAGCGTGTCCTCATAGGCACGGTTGCCGTATACGCATACTATTACGGCCCTTGCGCCGTTGCCGCTTATCTGCGTTATGCGCTCAGCTGCCGGTGCAGGCACGCGTCCGCCATACGACGGCACGGCTATCACGGCCACGTCGTCGCCATTGAGAGTAGTGCCATTAAAGTCGGTCTTGCGGTCGGTAAGGTCAACGTTTACTGTGTCGCTGCCGAGCTTGCCGGCCATAAATCCTGCCACCTTTTGGGTTCCGCCCGTCGGGCTGAAGCATATTTCATATATTTTCATTCTTCGTTGTCAGATGTTTGTCTTGTTGCAAATATAATGATTTTATGCCAAATTCAAATGAAAAAAACTTTGTTGTTATTTATTTGCCGTTGCTCTCGCCTTTCGCTATCTTTAGATAAGCCAGGATGCGGCTCGGCAGTGTCAAATGAAAAAACTTTGTTGTTTTTTTATTTGCCATTGCTCTCGCCTTTCACTATCTTTAGATAAGCCAGAATGCGGCTCGGCAGTGTCAAATGAAAAAAACTTTGTTGTTATTTATTTGTCATTGCTCTCGGCTTTCGCTATCTTTAGATAAGCCAGGATGCGGCTCGGCAGTGTCAAATGAAAAAACTTTGTTGTTTTTTATTTGCCATTGCTCTCGCCTTTCACTATCTTTGCAACGGATTATGAAAAAGACGGGGGATACTTATGAAATACACGACAGAAACACACGATAATGAACGGGGCACTGATAGAGAATTTATGAAATCGGCGCGCAATAAGATAATATGCCTTTTGCTGTTTGTCGTAGGACTGCTCATGCTCGGCGGAGGCGTCTATGGCTTTGTGTCGCTGTCGAAGGCTTCAGGCGCTTTTGGTCATGCCACCGGCGTGATAGAAAAGATTAGTTCTAAAAGAGAATACCGACACAGAAAAATGCGCATACACACGGAGATGCGCATAAGCTACGAAACAGAGCGGTATGGCAAGATGTATGTTAACGAAGAGTGTCATTGGCCTTTCAGAAGTGAAGGCGACAGCATCGGGATAATATATAGGCCCGACAACCCTTATGACATACGTGTTCCGGGCGAAGAACGCTGTATATGGCTCACGCTGATGGGCGTTGGGGCATTGTGCCTTGCGGGCGTGTGGCTGATGTTGAGGCCGCAGCGGCGTACTGACCGACAAATTGGATAATCATCAAATATCTATATACATGAAAAATAGAATGTTTTTGCAGACAGCTTTTCTGCTGGGGTGCATGGCGGTTACAACACCGGCCATGGCACAGTTTAATCTCAAGAAAGCCGTGAGCGGCGCCACAAAGGCCGTTAAGGCCGTAACTCTGACCGATGAACAGATGAAGGAGTATGTAAAGGAGTATATCGACTGGATGGATAAGCATAATCAGGTGTGCGACGCCAACAGCCCTTACACCAAGCGGCTCAGCAAGCTGACCGAGGGACTGGGTGATGCCGATGGGATTCCGCTGAACTTTAAGGTTTATTATGTTACCGATGTCAATGCCTTTGCATGTGCCGACGGCAGTGTGCGCGTATTTTCGTCGCTGATGGACATCATGACCGATGAGGAACTGCTGGGAGTCATTGGGCATGAGATAGGCCATGTGGCTCACCGCGACTCAAAGAAGGGATTCCGCACGGCACTGCTCACTTCGGCTCTTAAGGACGGAGTGTCATCACAGGGCGGCACGGCAGCCACGCTGACCGACTCGCAGCTGGGCGACCTGAGTGAGGCGCTGGTAAATTCTACTTATTCGCAGAAGCAGGAGCGCGGGGCCGATGACTATGGCTACGAGTTTCTGAAGAAGGCCGGTAAAAATCCGTGGGCCATGGCATTGTCGTTCCGCAGGCTGAAGGCTATGGAAGAAGAGGCTGGAGTGCAGAAGACCAGCAAGCTTAACCAGCTGTTTTCTACTCATCCTGACCTTGACACACGCATAAAGCGTATGGAAGAGCGTGCCACGGCCGAAGGCATAGAGAAGCCTGCCGACGCCAAATAGTGTGATTACTATGGAATAATAAAAGAAAGAATGTGTGACAGAAAAGAACGTTTATTCATCTGGCACACATTCTTTTTTTATAGTCTGCTTTTGCAGGCCATTTATCATTGCTGTGGTAAAATATAAATCTCCTCTGTCGAAGTGAGCCGTGAGCTGTGTCTTGAATGCCGAAAACTCCCGTTCGCTTTAGGCATACAAGACCTTAGTAAGATAACATCTGTAAAGACTGTCATGATTAGTCTCCTTGAATTTCTCATGAAATGCAAAGCTGCTGCTTATCTCTCTTTTCATATCGAAGAAAAGATATATACATTCTTTCGTTCAGATTGATATATGCCTTAGCCGTGTATGGCACGATGCACATTAATGCCCAAGCCGCAATAATTATTCTCTTGATTATGTTACGATGTTTGTGCTGAATGGTAGAGTAAAGTTGACAATGCAAATGTGTGAATAAAAAGTGACACATTGAAAAATGTGTGTTATATGTTGATATTACGAATGATGAGTTTTATAACGATTATAAAGTTCTGCATTTTTAATAATTTAAACTGTTTTTGTCCAACAAGAAGTCTTTCAGACCAATTGTCAGTATGCCATCTTCATTCCTTTTGGGCTTAATGTCATCTTTAACGATGATTATTTTCTTGAAAGAGTCCTTTATCCTCAATAGTGATGCAGACTCATGAGCCTCTTTTTCTAATGTTGGCATAGCAAATGCTGATTGGATATAATATCGTTGACTTCCTTGGTTCACCACAAAATCAACCTCCAACTGTTTCCTTTTCAATTTACCATTTTTATCAGGTTCTCTAGTTTCCACCATACCTACATCCACATGAAATCCTCTTGTGCGTAATTCATTGTATATGATATTCTCCATTATATGTGTCTCCTCTTGCTGTCGGAAACCTAATATGGCGTTTCTTATTCCAAGATCTGAGAAGTAATATTTTGCCAAGGTATTGATATACTTCTTCCCTTTGATGTTGTATCTAATAGACTTTTCCACAAGAAATGCATCTTCCAGAAAGCCCAGATACTTGTTTATGGTCTGATGGTGAATTGTCACATTTTTGACACTTTTAAAGGTATTTGCAAGCTTTGTCGGATTGCATGACGACCCGATTGAAGAAGCGATAATTTTAACTAATTCATCAAACTCTCCCATATTCTTTATCTTATGCCGTTCCAGCACATCTACAAGATATACACTTTTATACAAGTTATTCAGATAGTCCTCTTTTTTCTTGTCTGTATCAAACGTCAGAATAAGAGGGAGTCCTCCGTATGTATAATAGTCTTTCCAAGCTTGGTCTGTTGTACCATTATATCCTTCACAATATTCAGAGAATGACAATGGGAACAAATGTATTTCATCGCCTCTACCCCTGAACTCTGTCACAACATCAGTTGATAGAAAATGCGAGTTGCTGCCTGTGACATATACATCAGCATTTGAGATATGCAACAAGCTATTCAACACATCAGTAAACTCATCCACCATTTGTACTTCATCGAGCATTATGTAGTATAGCCTTTTGTCTGTTATCTGCTCTTTGATATATTTCAACAGATTATCAGGATCACGCAAATCCTTGTTGGTACGGTCATCCAAGGCAATTTCTATTATATGGTCATCTGAAATTCCTTGCGAGTTCAGATACTCATGAAATAATTTGAACAGAAGATAAGATTTGCCGCATCTTCTGATGCCTGTAATAATCTTTATTAAACCGTTTCTTTGGCTTGAGATTAGTTGGTCTAAATATTGTTGCCTTTTTATATTCATATTTGATTCTATTATCAAAAAGTGGTAATTTTACCGTTTTTCGTCACTGTAAAGATACGGGAAATATTTTAGAATCAGTCATGTAATTATCAAAAAGTGGTAATTTTACCGTTTTTCGTCACTACATAAGCCTTTTAAGAGTGCCTTATACCATAATTCATTATCAAAAACTGGTAATTTTGCCATTTTTTGTCACTATGTACCATTCATATTTCCTGATTGGCAATATTACAGGACAATGGTTTCATTTATTGTAATGTCGGAAACATTTCTGACTGGATATTACTCCATTTCGGCATAAACATAGTTTTATGCCATTAAATATGTATTCAGTATAAATTATGAATGATATTAATATGTGAAACTTGTGGCCTTAAAATCATCCCCCCTTTGACCGCCACAAGAGTAATCATAATTTTCAATTCTCAATTCTCCATTCTCAATTGGCAAAATGCCCGTCACGCGTCAATGTTGTATTTCTGAATCTTGTTATACAGCGTCTTGCGGTCTATGGCGAGCAGCTGCGCCGTCTTGGTCTTGTTGCCGCCCGTGGCGCGCAGGGCATCTATTATGCGCTGGCGTTCGGTCTGTTCGTCGTGCAGGGCCGTTGGCTCCTGTCTCACGGGGCGCGTCATGGCTTTCGACAGCTCCTCGGTGCCGATGTATGAGCCGCGCGTAAGCAGGGTGGCACGCTTCACCACGTTGTTAAGCTCGCGCAGGTTGCCCGGCCAGCTGTATCGCGCAAGCATCTCCGACGCCTTGTCGTCGAATCCCGTCACGTTGCGTCCCAGCTCCTCGTTGGCCTGACTGACAAAGAGGTCGGCAAACAGAAACAGGTCGGCGCCGCGGTCTTTAAGTTCGGGCATGTATATGGTGAACTCGTTGATGCGGTGATAAAGGTCCTCGCGGAATTTTCCGTCGGCAACGAGCTGCGCCAGGTTGCCGTTGGTGGCGCACACCAGTCGGATGTCCACGCTTATCTCCTTGGGCGAGCCTAACGGGCGCACCTTGCGCTCCTGAAGGGCACGCAGCAGCTGCACCTGCACGTCGTAGGTCAGGTTGCCCACCTCGTCGAGGAACAGCGTTCCGCCGTTGGCCTCCTCAAAGGCTCCGCGCTTGTCGGTCGTGGCGCCTGTGAAGGCTCCCTTGGTGTATCCGAAGAACTCTGACGCCGCCACGTCCTTGGGTATGGCTCCGCAGTCGAGCGCAAAGAAGGGCTTGTCGGCGCGGCTGCTCTGGCTGTGAATGCGGCGCGCCACATACTCCTTGCCCGTGCCGCTGGCTCCGAGAATGAGCACCGACATGGGCGTTGGCGCAACGAGGTTGACATATTCGTAGAGCTGGCGCGAGGCCTCGCTCGTGCCTTCTATGTATTTCTTGGCGGCCGTGTGCGGCTTCTGTTCTGCCGCCGTGGCGTTTTTGTCGGCTGCCGTTGTTGTTGCTGTCGTAGGTGTGGCGCCTGCCGTGGCGGCTGCATCGGCGTTGTGGCTGTCGAGCGCGTCGTTTATCTTTTGCAGCAGGATGTCGGGCTGCACGGGTTTGGCTATATAGTCGCACGCTCCCGACTTCATGGCCAGCACGGCGTTCTGCACTTCGGCATAGCTCGTCATCACGATGAAGGGCGTCTGCATGTTCTTCTTGCGCAGCCAGTTGAGCAGAAACAGACCGTCGTGGTCGGGCAGACGGAGGTCAGACAGTATGAGGTCGAAGCCTGTGCCGTCGGTCACAGCCCGTGCCGCGGCGCTTACAGAGCTTGTTTTCTCAACCGTGAAACCTTTTTTGCGCAGCCATGTCTGCATCATGGTGGCGTATGTAAGGTCGTCTTCAACTATAAGGATACTTGCCATGTCGGTTAGAATGTTGTTACGATAACAACTGCGTGTCGTCATGCAAAATTAGCTTTTTTATTATACATGGCGCAATAAACGTAGGTTTTTTATTGCTTTTTAAAACTTTACGACCAATGTTCTCGCCTTTTAGACATCCATATTTTCAGCTCCTTTCTCGCCGTTATGTCGCCCTGCATCAGTCTGCAAATCAAAAACACGCTGAAAATCGTAACCATTTTATATGTTTTTTCTTTCAGTCTAAATATTTAATATGCTTTATAAGGCTGTATGTTAAGCAAATGATACACATCTGCTTTCATACTGTTAGTGGCCTGTTTACGACCCGTAAGTGGCCCACTTTTGATGCAAAAACGGTCCACTTTTCAGTTGTAAGTCATAGGCTTTTTCGGCATAATATGTCAAAGCTCTTTAAGACTATAATCAAGTATTTTCCTGTTAAAACTTTGTAAAATCATCAGTTTATAATAAGTTGTGTAACTTTTGTATAATTAATATATTACCTCTTTTAAGATAGTTTGAGAGATTACCTTATTTTTTGTAATGGGTTGGCAATCGTTCCTATTGGCGTGGTTTGGGTCATTTCTATTTCTGATTTTGAAAGTTTATCTTATATATATTTATAAATGAATTATTACTTAAACAGAGGACTTTAATTGTTGTTATACTATAAATTATATGTAAATGTTTTGTTGCCAAGTAGATATGCGTCAAAAAAATAAATATCTTGTATGATTTGCCCCACACCAAAGACTCTTACTAATAGATAATGCTTATGATTAATATCATTGCATTGTTCTATCATCGAGAGTTCATTATAACTAATAGGCATATTAGTTTGGCTTTCCTTTTTTTCTGTTGTGGCTTTCACTTCAACAAATACTTTTGTACCTTTTTTTGTTGTAAATGATATATCATATTTTGCATAATTTCTCTTACAATAATATACCTTACCATTCATTTCGATTTTTCTATCATAATCATTTTCAGATGAAATGGATAAACATTTTGGTGCGTATCCCATTTCTTTTAATTTTTCAAAGACAATTATTTCTCCCTTAAATCCTGTAATTAAATTACGTTCTTGTTCTGTTTCGTTAGGTGTACCTTAATTCCGCAACACATATTGTTAGAAATAAATTTAAAATACTGAGTAATA
>ENA-UONW01000349-UONW01000349.1-human-gut-metagenome-genome-assembly--contig:-CS52-NODE-349-length-69582-cov-13.975506_pt1 | contig 69582 bp, 74 predicted proteins | sample MGYA00242463_ERZ724010 | MGnify/ENA metagenome assembly ERZ724010 | reverse complement strand
AAAAATTATATATGTACATATCATAATAAAAAGAAACACTAGCTATAATTGATGAATCAGGTGGAAGTATTAAATCAAAATATAAATTATTTGTTGTTATCGTTTTACCATTACTGAATGTTAAAGTAACTGGTCCAGAATTTGTACTAAATCCTATAATACGTGTATATTGATTATTAAATGGTTTTAATGTTGTTCCAGTTTGTAAAAGATAATAAAACACTGTTGATTGGATTGTTTGCCGTATTTTATATGATGAAAAATCTACAGATATTATTTGATTATTTTCATCAATATATGTATTATTTTCCCTTAAATTCCCCCCCCCCCCTAAAACAGAAGGTTCTAAAGGAATTTTTTGATAAAGAAATGCATTATTTTTTAACAAACAACAAATTCTATCTGATGTTGGACATCTAGGTGTTATACAATTATAATTATTAAATACACCATTTAAATTAAGTGTAAATTGATTTTCAGGTTTTGTATAGTCTACAAAAAGAGTATTATTTGTAACAATAGCAGAATAATCATCATTTACTTTGTTAATTGCATTTGCAAGTTCTTCAATAAATTCAGAATAAGTATAGATTTTAGGTGTTATATCAAGTTCAACAATACTGTCAAAAAGATTTAAATTTGTAACAGGAAATCCATGTCTAAATATAAAATTTGGGAAAAATGGTAATTGTGGAAGTCCTGCTACAGTAAAATCATAATAAAAATAAGTCATATTATTTGTATTTCTTCTAACCATCATATAAGAACCATTGGTTGTTACATAATATTGTTTGTTAAATATTTGTAATTTATTATCAGTACTAAAATCATTCCATGAACTTAATGTATATATTCCTGATGAAGGATAATTCACATTTAAATTAGTGCCAATCCAATGTGCTAATATTGATATATGCGATCTATTTTGTGTAAGTTTATACAATCCTGATGTATTTGATGTTGCAGTAAATTCACCATATGAATTAGTAAGAGTAATATGTTTATCAGAACTTCTTAAATCTTCATAAATAACATCCAAGCAAGATTGTTGATTAATAATAATATTATGAAAATAATAGCAATTACTAAGTGTTGTTCCTTGTAAAAAATTTTCATTAAAAATTAAGTATGTGTAATCAGAATAAACTTTGTTAAAATAAATATAATTTTTAATTGTATTTTCATTATAAATACCTTCAGGTATAATTTTTGTATTTGAAGAAGTAACAATTATGTTACAATTTGAATTTATATTAATGTTCATTAAATGTTAAATTAAAATGATTTCAAGTGTTTCTATAACATAACAATTTAAATCTAGATTTGTTGATAATTCATTTAATTCTGTTACAATATCACAATAATGTATATATTGTGTTCCAACAGAATAAGTAACATCATCAAATGTAATATCATTTTCAGATACATTATCTAAAAAAATATCAACTGTATGAATATATTGATAACCTTTATATGGAATTGTTAACTTTGATGTGAATGAATTATTAAAGGTATGATCGTAAGAAGTTTGTTGAATAAATTTATTTTTATCAAGTTGTTTGAGAGTATTATCATTAATTGATATATAATTTGATTCTGTAATTGCATACATAATATTACAAAGTGAAAAAATAATATTTCACTTTGGTTATTTTATTTAAAATTTATTTTATTAATTTTCAATTTATACAATTTATGCAATTTTTGTAATTTTCACAATTTGTGCAATTTAAACAATTTATGCAATCTTTGCAATCTTTACAATTTTCACAATTTATACAATTTAAACAATTTATACAATTTGTGCACTGTATACAATTTTTGCAATTTGTGCCATCTTTGCAATCTTTACAATCTATGCAATTTGTGCAATCTATACAGTCTTTACAATTTTTACATTCTTCACAAAATTCACAACTTTTACATTCTATACAATGCATAGAATCATTACAATTATCACAATATTTACAATCATTGCAATCATTACAATTGTTACATTGTTTACACTTTGTACAATTTTTAATTTATTTTATACAATCTGTACAATTAATATTTGTGTTTAAGTATAGGCTGATTACAAAGTAAAAAAAAATGCTCAATGAGGGGATCGAACCCTCGACCTCTGCGTTATAAGCACAGCGCTCTAACCGACTGAGCTAATTGAGCACAATAATAATGTTTTAACTTTTTAAATAGGTATAAACCTTTAAAGAAAATGATTATAATAATTTTCTTAAGAATAAATGGAAAATATATTTACCTATGAAAACTGGCCTTACTTTTTTGTTGCTATTATTATTTTCCTAATACTGATTAACATGAAGAGATGTCATCAATCTGGAAAATTCCTTACTCTCGGTGCTAAAGAATACGCCGATAAACGTGCAACTGTTGCAAATATTGCACAACAAGTTTCTGAACAAACTGCAGCCCAAATTGCCAAGCAAGTTTCTGAGCAAGTAACCGAGCAAACTGCTGCTCAAGTTGCAGCAAGAATTGCTGCTCAGACAACTGCTCAAGTACTTACTGAAAATTTTGCTGCGAAGAAGCCTGTAATTGTATATAAGAATAAGGCTAATCCCACCCAGTCTAAAATACCAAAGACTTTTACAGAAAATTTTAAGAAGGTAACAGTTGTTCCTAAATCGAGTGTACGTCGTGTAGCTCAGCGTGAGAATTTTGCACCATATACATATGATCGTAAGGTTGAAGGTGTTGACATGGGTGCAGCTGGATGTAGTGGTGGAGCATGTACAGATTGTTACAAAAATTTGAATGACCAGATTAATCTTGGTGTGAATAATTATATATTTCCTAATTGCAATAATGACGTGATGTGTTTGAATGGTTGCAATATTCAGGATCAGATTAATAATTATCAGTATGATTATCGTATGGGTCAGTCTGTTACTGAGCTTGAACGTTCACGTAGTGGTATGTATACTTCTTTAAATGTTGATTCTTGTAGTCAGGATTGTCCTTCTATGGGTTGGATGCCTCCTGCTTCAACTTCGCGTGATGCTGCTGCTGAATATATTTCTACGCTTGTGCCTGTTGAAGGTCTTAAAAAAAAGTAGAGTCATTTGTAACTGATCAAATGCGTGATGATTATGAGAAATGGAAAACTTGTCCAATCGATGCTATAAAATTAACAAAACTGAATAATAATAAATTGCAGTTAATGTATACTCCTATTGGAGCTTCTGACAGTATTCTTACAGACCAAGTTTATCGAGATATTGACAATTTTAACAGTGATTTTTTTAGTGATTATTTTGTGTATCCTAATGAAGCAACATCAAGTGCAGGTGTACTTGTAAAAGATGTATGTAGTAATATTACTCAAATAATGTATACAGATGATACGACAGGTGTAGATGTAACTGGGACAACATTAACAGAAGGTGAAATTCGTGATATTGCAGCAGATAATGGTATTAGTGATTATAACCCAGATCAAGTAAATGAAGAGATACTTAAAGTGAATGAATTGTTAAATAAAATTAGTGAAATTCGTAATGACCAGACAATTGATGCTCAAACAATTGAATCTTTAAAATATGATTTATATAAAAAGCGTGAGACTATAAAGAAATTATTGGACACTGTACAAAAATTGCAGAAGCGTAATTCTGGGTTAGAAACTTCATTAAGAGCTACAGAAAATTTATTGAAAGACTGTAATGCAAATTTGAATAAAGCATTTTTATCTGAAAAATCAAAATATGATTCTGTTACTAGTAATTATTCATGGCAGGGAGATGATTTAGATAATCCTAGTTATACAAGTCGTTTTGCAAGAAAAGACTCATCAACAGATTATCTTGATCCTACACTTACATATTTACATCAAACTGTAATACCATATAATGCTTAAAACAAAGTAAAATTTTTTACTTTGTTATGACATGTCTTCATCAATAACAAGATCTGTTTCAACTTCTCCACCAACAAGTTCATTTTGATCTAACACTTCTACTTCATCTGCATATGGTAGTACAAAGCCTCCAGGAGTATTGTTATTATTATTGTTATTGGTTGAATTATTATTTGTATTTTCGTTTTGTTGTTCATCTGTATCTAAATCACGCAATTCTATTTCGGAATTTTCTGTTTGTTTATTATTGATTCGTGTGATTATACGTTTTGTTCGAACATGTGTATCAATATAAATATCAGGAGATATAAACAGATGTGTTTGTATTTTCAAGTCATCAAAAAATGCTTGTAATAGATTTATATCCACATTGTTATATACAAAAAACTCTGATATAAATTTATTTATAAGATCATTATAATTGTTAACAGGATTTTTCAACAAGGTATATCCATATACCTTATTTAAAAACAAATATGTATGGAAATTATCAACACATGTATTTAATATTGCATAATGATTACAATTTTCAATATCTGCACACAACATATACCATCGAATTAATCTATCGCATACTTTCATATTTGTATTTAAATCTCTTGCAACTCGGTTTTCAGGATTTACAACATAATATGCTTGGGTATAATTTGGTGTAATATTGTTATAATCAAATGCAAGTGTGAGTTGTCCATGTTCTTCTATTGTATCAATTCCTGTTATGGTTGCTTCTATAAGATTTCGTATTTTTGACAATGTTTGTTTGCATGCATTATTTGATATAAATAAGTTGTTTAAAAAGTCATTATATTCGTCTGTTTTGACCATTATTGTATTTTTAAATGCAAGAAGTGACTGATACATTTGATCAATATTCGGCTCTGGATCAACCAGATCATTTGATGGAGGTTGAATTTTGAAGAGTATATTGTATAATGGTGTAATAAATGATGAATCAATCCATTTAATAATATCCATGTAATAGAAATTTATAACTTTCTTGTCATTATTGAAATAATCCTTTACAATATTAGATTCATACCTGTTTTTAAAATATTCATCAGCTGTTGGAAAATCTGCATGTAATAATTGATTAAAATTCATGTTTTTGTCAAATTTACGTGTTACAATATCAGGACAAGTTATTGAATCAATCACTCTATTAATAATTACTCCATTAGCATTGTTCAACAATGGTATATTTCTTTCTCTAAACATTTGATAACATTCCTGAATTAGAGTTTCCTGCTGTTTTAACATTTCATTATTTGTTGCACCATAATTCAACATACGATCTGTCATAAATATAGACACATCAATATCCAATTTTAAATCTGTAATAAATGTTTTGATCATGTTATTTATCCAATCAACCGCACTAATATTTGCAATATATTCTTGTATGTTATTTGTAGCAATGTAAATATTGAGGAATCTTCCTGTAACAAAATGTTCAAAGCTATATACATTTAACATTACTTCTTGTTTTGCTGAATCTTGTATTACACCATTATATTCAGTATTCCAAAGTATTGACCAATTTATGTCATTGAAATTATATTCATATGTTTTTTCTTGATTTGCCTCACATTTTACTTTGGCCATAAGGAATGCAACAAATATAATTTTGAAGAAACGACGGCTTTTGCGAAATATATTCTTCAAGAAATTTAAAATATTTTGGACATTAAGTTGCCTCATATCAACATTTTGAGACTCTAATTTTTGATGTTTAGCATAATAATTTCTCAAATTATAATATGTACGTGTATACCATATTGTTATAGTTTTACTGATATAATTAACACATCCTATATTACTAATGGCTATTCTTATAAAATACTGTATGGTAGGATCTGACACACTATTTAAATATTGATTCAATATTTTTTCATTATTAATATTTGCTATAATTGCTTCAATATTAATATTATTGATAGCATTATTGTTAATATAATTTTGAATGTGAGATATTATTTCATCATTGTTAATGTAGTTATGTACAACAGCAGCAAAATATTCAAGAATTTTATTTCTTGCTGTAATTTTAGATGCAAGAATATTTGCAATTGTATTGTAAATATCTTTTTCAAATTGATCATACAATGAACCTTGGACTGCTGGCTGATTATTTTTACGATTTTTTTTAGGAGGTGCAAATGGACTGGAATCATATGTTTTGCGTAACTTCTTCATTTGACTACTATGATATTGTGCAATAAAAGCTGTTACATACTGCGGATTCGTAATAAATGATGAATCGATTGCTTCAACGATTGGACTTAGCTTGTTCCAACTTTCCTTTGCTGTGTCTTCTTTTTGGTTTTTATACCAAGTATATTTAATAGTAGCTTCAGGTTCAACAGTATCCATTCCATCAACAAATGCTTGTTCATCATTATAATTACCAATAATTTCACCACAATTCTTGCAAATTTCTTGCCCATTTAAACGTACTATCAACCCTGTAGGATATGGTTCTTTCTTTAACAAACATTTCGTATGATCACAACATACATACAAATATGTATTTTTTGTATACCAATTATACTTGATCAACGTACATTCATCATCCAAGTACTTAATTTTTGCAGTTGAGTCCAATGTATCCCATTTAGGATCTTCTCGAACCATTCTGGGCACATTTATATAACCAACTTTTTTATTAAGCACAGTTGCAGGATATTGAAATGTATTAATATACATATCCTTGTACATATTATATGTTGATTCCAAATTAGCATTGTATTCTGTTACAATAATACCATTATCATATTGATTATTTATGAAATTAATCCATGAATACCAATCAATATTGCTTAAGTCGTATATATATGGGTTGTAAATATTGTGAGCAGTTCGAGCATAGCTGTTTAAATATGCTCCATTTTCTGCTTGAGCATTTATAATTTTCCGAATAGATATGCCTGAATATATATTGTTATTTTGTGAAGATTCAGGATGAATATAACGTATATCTGATGATGAAGAATTATATCCTAGTGCTGTATTTGTTTGATCTGGTATATTCAGATCTACCCATGAAATGCTCGTGTAATTAGATGTATAAATGGGTGAATAATCTGTCATACCAGTATGTGTATTAATTAATACAGTAGGTTCAAAATTAGGAACATTTGTTGAGTAAGTTGTTGAATCTTTGAATACATTTTGAAAATCGTTGGTATTGTAAAAGTTGATACTAGAAAAAGAAGAAGGATGTTTAATTGTATTTTTAAGTAATATAGCATAATTGTCAAATGCAGGATTTTCCTTCCAGTAATTTACAGGAATTTGTATCAAGCCAACTGCATAAAATTTATTCACATTTCGCAAGACAATCTTGTTATTCGATAGTTCAGAATTACTTACAACTGGAATATATTTGTTTGTTCGAATAGGATAATCAGTTGTTTCATCTGTATAATTATGTATATATAAATGTTCATTTGGAGAATATTCTACAGCATATTTTGTTTCAGGATCAATTGTATATTGAATAGGTGAATCATGTGCAATAAACAAATAAATATAATCAACATTTTGTTCAAGGCTAAATTTATCGACATCAAATGTTGCGCAATCATCTAAGTTTTTCTGATAATTGTCGATTAAGTAATTTTTCAAATATTCATACTTTTTATCCATTTTACTGAAAACAAAAAATAATTACAGTAATAACAGCAAAAGTAATAATACACCAATACCAATTCCACCATAGATCATATAATTGGTTGGAATACTATCAAGAGTTAAATTACTTCCATTTGAAGATTCTTCAGAATTTGTACACGCACTTTCATCAGCTATACCCCATCCATTACTTGTACAAAGACGTGTAATTTTTCCCTCACCAGACGTACAAGTTTTCGATGCAGTTTGACCATATAAAGTTGCTTGAAAACCATTGTCAGCTGGACAATAAGTGGTTGTAGTTGGTGTAAATAAAGGAACAAGAACAATATCTGATGTAATTGGTGTGTTATCAAAGTCAAATGATGACATCCCTTTTTTTAATTTAATTAAAAAAATGTCAATATTACCGATAAATGTTCCGAGGTTGTATAACAATACTAATATCGTGTATGACCAAATTTCTGCACCAAGTATTATCACTGTAACCTCAACAGGATATGTCGGTGTTAGTTATTCAAATGGTATATTTGTGAGTTCAGGGGATCAACCAAGCTTTCAATCGTATGAAGGTTTATTGTATTATAATTCGCAAGGAAGTTTAAGAGGATTAGGAAATATTAAAGAGACGAGTTTAATATATTATGACAGTACAACAGATGAATATTCCAATATTGCTATAGAAACAGGTATGTTATATGGTGATAATAATACAGTCCATTTTATATCTCCTGCAAATGGTATATTTGTGAGTTCAGGAGATCAACCAAGCTTTCAATCATATGAAGGTTTAATATATTATAATTCACAAGGAAGCTTAAAAAGTATAGGACCTATTGGTGAAACAAGTCTAATATATTATGATAATGTAGATGATACATATAAACCTGTTTTTATGGAAAAAGGAGTATGCTATGTATCAGATGATAATATAATCCAATTTGTACCTCCTGCAAATGGTATATTTGTGAGTTCAGGGGATCAACCAAGCTTTCAATCGTATGAAGGTTTATTGTATTATAATTCGCAAGGAAGTTTAAGAGGATTAGGAAATATTAAAGAGACGAGTTTAATATATTATGACAGTACAACAGATGAATATTCCAATATTGCTATAGAAACAGGTATGTTATATGGTGATAATAATACAGTCCATTTTATATCTCCTGCAAATGGTATATTTGTGAGTTCAGGAGATCAACCAAGCTTTCAATCGTATGAAGGTTTATTGTATTATAATTCGCAAGGAAGTTTAAGAGGATTAGGAAATATTAAAGAGACGAGTTTAATATATTATGACAGTACAACAGATGAATATTCTAATGTTGCTATAGGAAATGGTGTATTATATGGACAAAATAATGTAATAGATTATGTTAAACCTGAAGAAGATAATTCAATATTTGTTTATGATAATAATACATATACATTTCAACCGCTTAACCAAGGTTTATTATATTACAACAATATGATATTAAATTTGGATTTTCCAAATACAAACAGTTTTTTAACAGGAACAAATGATGGTATTAAATGGGAAAATGCAAAAGGTAATACAATGTATTATGTGGATAGTAATTCATCATTTAATTCATTTGCTACTCAAAGTGAATTAGGAGTTGTTAATAATCAAATATATGATACATCAACTCGAAATTATATTTTATCACAACCACATGTAACAAATCAATTTATGTTAAATAATGCAGAAGTGGTTGGAACATCTGGACGTATTGGTAGTGCATATATTTTGCTTGGAAATCCTGAAGGAGGAATTACATATTTAACACATAATAATCCAAAACCTGATAATATAAATAATGCAAATTACTATGTAATTGGTGTTACTGAAAATTATAATGAAATGTGGATGAAAAATATAGATAATGTTTTTTCTGAAAAAACATATACACAAAATATTAATGCATTTATTGGATTATCAAATAACAATATTGTTCAGACAGGACCTCCAAACGATTCTAATAATTATTATGTGCTTCAATATGATGGACAGACAATTACATATTCTGCACTAAATAACATAAATAATATTACTCCATCTGCACTTATAATTAATGATGTATTTGATTATACATCATCGCGTCTATTAGGATATAATAATACTGAATCACGTTTTGAATATATTGAATCAAGTAATGAATTAGAATTTCCCTATTTAGCAGGGAATACATGGGAGAATTTATCAAGCATTCAATTTTTGTCAGATATGAATGTTGGTACAACAAGCACAAGAACAAGTGTTTATCCATTAGTTATCCAAGGTAATGATGGATATAAATTAAATTTATCAGGTGGTCCATATGTATATTATAATACAGGATATGAATTACTTGCAAATATTAACAATTGTATTTACAGAAATAATTTAAACATTAATAATCCTATGTTTATTACACAACAAATAGAAGGTAATAATGGTCGTATACCTATTCAAGGATATTCATTATTAACTGTACCAAATAAAGTTTATTTTAATTATGATAATGTAGATTTTAATACTTTATATGGATTTCCAATGTGTGAATTTTCATACTCAGATTTATTTGGAAATATGATACAAATAAATTATGAAACACCTGTTAAATTATGTAATGTAATATCAAGTGAGTATGTATATATATTAAATATTTGGTCAGATATGAATACTGCCTCTCAACAAAATATAGAGACCATAATGGACCAATATAATGAATATATTCAATCTGCTACAAATGATCTTTGTTTAGTAATACCTACAACTTTTTTTAATTCTGATTATACTTCAAGTATGTTTTTAAGTAATTATAAGGATAGTATTCATACCTTAAATAATACAATATTTAGTAATGCTTTACAACTTAATGTTAATATTCTAAAAAATATAAATATTGTACCAACTATACATAATCATATTTTCAATTATCCTACGTTGTTTACATTAAAATTAAATGTAACTCAAATAGTAAATACAAATTATTTAGATGGTTCTTCAAAGTATATTATTCATTCAATAGATAATACTGGAAATATACTTTATGAAAAATTATCTATTTTATCATCTGATTTATTAATAACAAATACATCAAATATAAATTTGAATAATGTATTAATGAAAGATACAGATGGACTTACTGCTTATTCAAGTATATTATCAGGTAATTTAATATATGATCCAGAAAATATTAAAGTATTATCTAATCCAACTGATGTATCTGTATTAGAATTTGATTCAGATTTATCATCTCCTAAATGGGTAAATATTCCATCATCAATAGGAATGTATGTATACGGCTCAAATGGTGATATAATACCTATAAACGCTGCAAATCTACAACAGTATTGTGGTATAACTGTTAATCAAGAAAATATAATTCAAAATATTGATGATTATTTAATAATTAATAATAATATATCACAAAATATATTTTATGATGGATTGAGATTTAATGTTAGCTTTTTTTCAAATACATCAATAATAAATCCTGATATTTGTGATTGGACTAATGCATGTGATACATATAATAATTTATGTTTAAATAAAATATCTAAATGGAGTAAAATTATACAAACTCCTACAGCAGAAAGAATTGTAAATGAAAATGATTATTCTTCTATAAAAATAGAGTTAAGTTTATCAATGCAATCATTTTCAAATACAAATAATATATATAATTATGTTTTAGGAATATACACAAATTTATTTCTTGCTTTAAATCAAAATGATTTATCAGTAAATCTTCAATATAATGCCAATAATAAACCTAATTATGCTGATATAATCCCAATAATGAATAGTTCTAATAAAATGGCTTTAATTGGATTAATACCATTAAAAGGAAATGATACTTCATTAAGTGATCCTATTACAATTTCAACCATTATCAAAGGTATATGTAATATAGATCTTTTTACAAATGGTAATCAAATTTCTCAAGAAGTTTTTGCAAATAATTTTATTACTATTCGAATAATTTGGGCAAATATTCCTAATTATAATTGTGGTTTTACATATCCTACAAATCCTTATAGTTCTAGTGAATCTATATCATTAATTCCAAACATATCAATAGCATGTAATTACTTAACATCATCAATAAATAGAAATTATATAAAAAATAATTTTTCTCTTAATGCTACTTTAAATCAAGATAAAACTTTTAATTCAAAATCAATAGAAGCAAATTATAATTATACTCAGGCTTTTAATAGTGTACATGGAGTTATGCATATAGAAATCAATGATATAAATTTTATTCCAAAACAATTAATCAATTTTATTATATCTGAATAAACCTTTACATTCTTTTACTTTGATAAATTAAATGATAGATTTTCAACTCTTTGTAATTAATTTGTTGTGTATAATAGGAGCATCATTCCTTATTTTTGTAATTCTTACACACTTTAATCTTACAGATGCTAATAAAGCAGGATTATCAGTATTTATCGGATGTCTTGTTGTTATTGTTCTTTATTGTTGGATAAATGTGCCCAAACTCGCATGTGATGTTTGTATGATGACTAACATCCAGGACAATAAGCTTGTTCGCGAGCAAATGGCCAATTTTACCAACGATACTCCCAAATTTGTATCTGAGCAAGATGGATTGATCATTCCTGAAAATATACATGGAACAATGCGAACAGATATTAACTTGGATAAATTCTTGAAATATGGCTATATGTCAAAACAACTGAAAGAAGCAATGTTATATCAAAAGATGTATGCTGGAACAAATCCTCCTCCAAGCATGACTGCAACTACACAAATTGTTCCACCATTCAGTGATGTTGTTATTCCTGTAGATACTGTTTTGTTAATGTCCGAAGTTCCGGAAGCAGTGAGTACTGCCAAAGTAAATTCCCAAGTTGCAGAAATTGAAGACGAAATAGCTACAACTGAATCTGATCAATTTGAAGTTCCTGCATCAGAAGTAACTGCAATTGAAACACCTGCAGGCAATTTGGAGACATTTACAACTGATGTTACAAAAGTGCTTCTTTTCTTTAATCCATATTGTGGATATTGTAGGGATTTTATGAAGGCTGGAGGTATATGGGAGTCTGTAAAGGGGTCTGTAAAGGATTTTGTTGATATAATTGAGGTAAATAGTGAGATTAATCCTCAGATGTGTCGAGAGTTTAATGTTCAATATTACCCTTGTTTGATGAAGGTGAAAAACAATAATATATATGAGTTTACTGATGCTCGAACGTTTGTGAATGTTCAGAATTTCTGTTTACATTAAAGTATTGCAAATTTGTTTACATTACTTTTATTTTAATTTTTCTTTAAATGCAGCCTGCAAAAGATAAATTATACTCATATTCTATAAAATATTTACTGTTGTATAGAGGGGATCAAACTGAAATGATTTACATGATGATAAAACCATTTACAACCAGTCAATACCTTTTTAATCTGTTAACAGAAAGTGTTATATTTATTGATGTAGATTCTAAACCTGCGTTTACACAGTTGATGCAAACAGAATTTAACAAAATTCAAAGTTTACCAGCTCTTGTCGATGTAATATTTAACACTGTAATAATAAAAATAGACGAAATCTCGTCATTATTGAATGAATTGTTAATTGATCTTACAAATGTATGTAATCAACCTGCATGGGATGCAGGATTTTTAAATAACAATAATAATATTCCTGAATATGAGATGAAATATACAAATTATTTAACTGAAAAATTACATCCTGAAAATGGATTAAATATAACAAATACAGCTGCTTTGCAACAGTATATGGATGATTATGTTCGTGATAATATGACACGTCAAGAAATTAATTTTCCTAAACAATCTGTTTATAATGATAAACCTGTTGTAATAAAAGATAAACCTGATAAGACTATTCAATACAATAATGAAGTAAATCAAAATAATATTAATTTAAACCAGATGCAACTTGATTTAGCACAATAAACACAACAATAACATTTTCACTTTGTAAATGCAAAAATCTATAATTATGTTATTCATTTTGACCACATTAAACTATACTTTTTAGTACAATAATGTTCATTAATACTGTATATGTAATTCACTAAAATTATTTTAATTATGGCTGAAAAAGTGACTAAATCAATTCTAAAGCATAAAAATACGAATGAAGAAGAATATGTAATTTTGTTAAAGAAGGCTGGTTATTCAACTTATGTTAATCCAGATTTCCATTCTGACTTAATTAAGAACATATTTAAAAAGTATATTCTCAAAGATATGCCGAATGAAATAACTTTTCAAGCTGTTGATAAGACTATTGGTAAATTTACTGTGAATGGTGAAGAATATGAAAATCCTATTTTATATGAATTTACTATAAAAATAGTAAGTTTTTCTATAATTTTTGACTATACACTTCTTGTATTTTTAGACAATAATTATGTATTCAGATACTTAGATACTGAAAATGAAGTAAATATAATACGAAGTCATGACAAGTATACATATTATACATATATATATACATATATTCTTGAAACTTTTGCAGGGAATACTCCTGAATTAACAGACAATTATTTTAAGTTGTTGTAATATATTTAAATAAATTTAATTAAATTAATTTAATTAATTGTTAGTAATGTGTCTAATGAAAAATTTAACTTTGTAATAACATTATGAATATAATCAAATTCAATACAATCATCTGTATTTAAATCTCCATTGTTCAATAATGTTGTTATCTTGAAACTGTATTCATTCTTTTTAGGACTATCACTATATGTTCTATTGATATATTCCATTAATAATTGAAGTTTATTACGTTTAGAAACTTTGCTCCAATATTTATGTTTACTAGAACAGTTTTGTGTTTTTGTTGTTGGATATATTTGTTGAATATGTTTGACTGGTTCTACCGCAATTGCATTCTTTATTTTATTTAATGTATACATACGCATATTGAAATATTAAACCAATTTAACAATAAGTCATAAATTTAGAAACAGTTATGAATACAATAATTGAGAAAATATTTAGCACATTTCCTAATTCTGAACATATAGGAGAAATATTTACACCTAAGGAATATGTTGTACGTATAACATCATATTTGAAACAGATTATACCCCCTTCAAAACATGTAACAATTATTGATCCATGTGCAGGATTGGGTCAGTTTGAGTGTTTTTTACAAGATTATACTGTTATTGCAAATGAGATTGAATATGATAATTTCACATTTATACAGAAACATTTTGACATTGATTATTTAAATAATGTTAATTCATTAACATACACCATTCCTGAAAATATTACAGCAGTTATTGCAAATCCACCATACAGTGGTCATATAAATAATGGTCAGGCAAAACGTAGTGAAATATGGACACTTTTTATAGACAAGTATTTTTTTCAGTCGAATATACCTTTAGGACTGTTTATTATCCCATGTAAATGGATGACAATAAGAAATATGTTTTCAAAAATGCTCGATTATATTTATTTTGTAGATATTCTCGATGCATCAAAATTCTTGTTGAAAGAATCGAAATGGACTATGAAAAAGGGAATATCTGCTCGTATTATGAGTGGTGTTTGTATTGTTATTCTAAGTAAAACAAAACCAGCTACATTTGGCTTACAATCTTGTTGTAATAAAGTTATTATTCAGAAAAATACATTGTATGATATTGGTATACTACCTATTAACAGAACATTAAACATTGATGTTTCTTGTCAATTTATTCGGGTTTTTATGCAATTAACAAGTCGATTTGGTAATATTATGCAACGTTTCTTATCACAGTATCATTATGAAATACATGGTAAAAAAAGACTTGATAAAAGTATAGATCCTGCAAATATTTATCAAAGCAGGAGAAAACGTTTATTAAATAAGTCTGTAGATCCATTAAAATTTAGTGTAAATACTCATTTTAATGATTATAAATGTATTCTTGCAACTTCTAATGAATGTTGGAATGGATATATATTTAACTTTCCTGTAACAGTGATCAGACCATATATGGTATATACATCTAATTATATTGGATTTTGGGGGTCTGAAGATGAATGCAAAATCATGAAAGATATGTTTTCAAGTAAGGAATTTAATGTATTATTGTGTATGATTAAGCAAACACAAAATTTCAACAGTAATTATTTGTGGTGTACACCACTTATTACTTCTAAACAGGATTTAATTGAATTTAAAAAAGAACTAAAGATATTTGAAGATTTTATGCAGACATTTAAGTATGAATTACGTCGTCCATATGATAAATCAAGATTTTATAAAGAATAAACCATTATTTTTACCAAATCAAGCCAATTATTCGATTTGCTATAGGAGAATACAAATTTTGATAGAAGTTATTGGTATGTTTATAGAAGATAATTGGAACTTTACAGACAAAAATAAATGAATAACAAGTATACACTAAATGGCACTGGTTAGTATTTTTACAAGTATTTGTTCAACAGTTGTTAAAGTTATTGATAAGTTATATCCATCTCATATTAAAGATTTTATACACAAACTTCATTCTTCTTGTTTTGATTCAACAGTTGTGTATACAGATAAAAATGTTGAAATGGAGGGTGTAAAAACATCGAGTGTTCTAACTCCTGATATAATATCACGCGCAACCGAATTTAAAGACTATGATGTTTCTTTCAAAGCATCTACAGATAAAGTAACTCAATTACCCAAAGTAAAAAAGTAATACATTAAAATTCACAGATTGGTTTTTGTTTTAGTAAACTGAACATCTCATATTTTTTGCAAAAATGTTCAAATTTTACTTTGTTATATACAGGCTCAATCATATCAGAACAAGGATAATCAAATCGTAATGAAACTAGCTTTTGCATTTTAGGAAGAACTGATGTTGCAGATAACATCTTTTGTTGTACAGATTTAGATAATTTTTCAAAATTTTTATAAATATTATTAATTGATCCATACTGATTTAGCAACTTGCTTGCAAGAATTTTGCCAACACCTTCACAACCACTTATATTATCTGCATTATCACCTACAAGCATTAACCATTCACCAAGTTTACTACTATCTACACCAAACTTTTTGATAATATCATCTTGCGTAACAATTCGACGTAAATTAGCATCATAAACACGTACATCACACGTATCGTATGTTCCAATCAATTGATATAAGTCTTTATCTCCGGTATAAACAGTTATGATATCATATTTTTGAATATTTTGTTTTGTTAAGGATGCAATGATATCATCTGCTTCGTATTTATTATTTGAATCATGCAATGTATCTTCAATATGTGTATATCCACAAATATCACATGCATTACGAATAATAGGAAATTGAACTTTTAAATCGGAAGGAACTTTACTACGTGTTTCTTTATAATCATCTGAAATATTGTTTCTAAAGGAGTTACCTTTTGTGTCAAATACAATAATCATTTCTGCATTTGGATTGTTCTTTTTGATCCGTTGCATTGACTTAATAAACCCAAAAATAGCTCCTGTAGGTTCACCTTTTGAATTTTTAAAGTTTTTGTGTGAATAAAATGCTCTGTAAACATAGTTTGAACCATCGATAATAATCAGTTCAGTCATTTTTTTTTATTGAAAATTTTTAATTTATAAACAATGTTTACATTATTTGCTCCAAAAGTTATAGTTGAAAATATAATTGAATATACTATTCAGGGGATTATTTTAACATTAGCTCTATTTATTATTCCTTCATTCAGAACTATACACCATGATATTACATTAGCCAGATTTAGCTATATTACATTGATTATAACAAGCATGCTTGTTATAATTGACAGAGTTCTGCCAGATATTGCAAGGTCATTTAGATCTTTCTCGGGGTTGGCCATTTCCACTCTTTCAAATCCGAACCTTTAATATTCTTTTTGTATATTATGTAGTATATTACGTAACCAATAATCAAGATTGAAATTATTACAAGAAATAGATTGATTTTGAATGAATTTGTAAATGATTCTTTATGCCACCCATCAAATGTATAACCTGTTTTCTCACAATTTATATTTTCAAATTCAGGATAATCCTTTTTTGTAATGATTGTTTGATAAGGAACATTCAAAATTGTATCATTATTTCCACAATTTTTGAATGTAACAGTATACATATTTGGAACAGTATATGCATTAAAAACAGTTGGTTCACTAAAAGTCATTCCATTTTGATATATTGTGCCATCAGATGATTTCCAATATTGGAATGAATAGCCAGATGTTACAGAAGGTGTTGGAACTGTTATTTTGGATGCAGGATAAGTTAATTCATTTTCTTCTGTATCAAACTTCGAGAATGTTTTATCAACACGGAAAGTAATAATTGGATCTAGTTGTATTTTTACTACTGTATCTTCATATATAGGTGTGTCTAATGATATTTTATTATAATTATTGTCAATAAGTGTAGTTCCATCTAGATTGTACTGTTCTTTATCAATCAATGATTCAACAAATTCACGAAGTGTCCCACCATAAATTATTTGAGCTTGAATTGGTTCACCATTTATAAGCAAAGTAACTGATATATTGTCTTTCACTTCTTTTACAAAAGTTGGGATTAAAGTCATAAAATCATATAATTTTGTTACATTGTTTCCATTTTCATCTTGTAAACCAGTGTATGTAAGATTGTCTGGATGACTACATATAATTTGATCTGGGGAAGATATTACAATTGTTTCACCATATTTATTAATATTATATTCACCATATTTATCTTTATACGCACATTTTCCTCCAAAAGAACTTGGATTTATAAATACAGAATACATTTATTTTAATATATTAATTATAAATGAAGAACATTTGGATGAAGGTTTATAATTTTTTTCAACGCAAAAAGACAAATAGTGAATATGAGCAATTAAAATAAATAAATTCAAACTATAAAATGGGTATACATATTAAATGTGTATAAGTAACGTAATAACAAAACATAATGGAGTTTAAAATGAATGAAGAATTTGTATCTGCACGAATATTGGATGCAATTATGAAATATTTAAATATTTCAGCAAATGTTATAGATGTTAAGCAATTTATAGAAATTCCTAAGTACATATATAACAGAAATATTGATATAAATAGCAGACCTGTCTTTTCATTTAAGACAGAAGAAGAACCATCACATTATTATCTTGTAAAAATGACGATTGGTGATAATAATAAAATAGAGATATATTTAGCAATTGAAGCAATATTCGAATATAATGAACAAAATAATTTTATTTGTAAGATTATAAAATTAACAAATATTACACATTAAATTTTAAAATTTTTACTTTGTTTACTACGATTATCAAAGTAAAAATTTAATGGTGGTAACATTTTGTTAAAGTAAATGCACTCCTGTTATTGTTAATGGTGTTGCCCATTCAATATTATGCAACATATATTTATATTGCTTAAAATCGATTTTATATATATTATCATTGTTATCAATATATACAAGCATTCTATAACTTGGTGTAACAACTTCATATAATCGTGGAGTATATGCCATAACTATGTTATTTTCAAGGAATTTATCAATACGTGTTTTATCTATTGTATATACATTGAACACATTTTCATCAAAAACGTGTTCAATGTATGACTTAATTTTTTCCTTTTGCAAAAAAACTTTATTAAATTCATCATTACGTGTTTTCATATTGTCTATATAATCTATAGGAAATACATCCATGGTTTAATACATAATTAAAAAGTTTTAATTCAAAGAATTTATGAATTTTTCACAATTTTACAAAAAGCTTGAGTTAAGTATATAATATCATCATCAAAGATTTCAAGCAATTTTAACATCTTTTCAGCTGCTAAATCTTGAACTGCATGTATAATTTTAGTATAATTATATGTAAGCTCTGTAATCACCTGTTCAACTTCTTTTGAAAAGATAATACCATATTCACATAATAATGAACTCTTACAATCGTTAATCTCTTCATTATACTCTGTATCTTTATTCGATGTTTCACGAAGAATAATTTGTAATGCTACAAAATCAATAATTTTATCAATATTTACAATCCCGTGAGTTTTATCAAACTCACTTGCAGTACGACATGCAATATCCATCACATAAGGAGATTTTTGGAATATTTTTATCATTTTCTTAAATATATTCGTTGCATAAAGATCAATCATTGTTTCATAAAGTTCAGGATTAATTTGAATGGTCTGCATTTTATTATTATAATTATCTTTTTAATTTACAGATTTACGTACTATTGAATTTACTTTGTTCATTGTTGTAGCTGCGGATACTTTTCCTTCTTTTAAATTTACATATGTTTCAAGAACATCTTTATACACATTGAGATCGAATTGATTAAACTGATCATTACGCAGCATTGGAAGCATTTGTGGAAGAACTGATTGAGTATATGGAAAGTAGGAATCAATAAGTTTTGTATATGTTTGTTTATGAAGATTGTAAGAATCGTTAAGATCATTCATGTATTGGTTGTAATCATTTGTTTGAGGTTTATGCAATCCAGCAACAAGCGCATGAGAAATTTGTTTCATTGTATTACGAATTTTGAACATTTCTCCTTGATTATATTCGGTGATAAATTTTTCGTACTCTTTTAAAACTTTGTTAATGTCCATTTAAATAATTGAATTTAATTTTAAAATGGAAGACACATATAATAGAATTTTATTTAAAGCAAAATGTATCAAGCCTATTGTGTTCAAATTGTTGTTTAATCTTATTAAAGAACCATTGCGTGATATTGCATTGCATTTAACTCCTACAGGAATTGAATGCCAGCATTATGATATATCTAATAATATTCACTGTATATTAAAATTGTACGAAAATAAATTTGAAGATTATTACATAGATGAACAGTTTCGTGATGGTATATATGTTGGGTTTAACACAATCAACATGGTTAAAATTCTTAAAGGTATTACTGTAAAAGATGAAGATATTACATTTTATGTTCGTGGGTTGCCTGAAAATTTCCGATTTTCTGTAGAAATTAATGGCAATAAAAAAGGATGTAAGCTATCTGCTGATATTGATTTAATTGATATTGAACCTCAGCGATTTACAATTCCTGATTTAGAAAAATATCCACTTATTATTGATATTAATTCTAAAGATTTTCAGTCCATTATCAGTCAATTAAAAACAGTAAGTCATGAAATTCCTCGTTCGCAAGATATTGAAATAATGTATTATAACAACTTGCTAAGTTTTACTATTCCAAACAACATTTATGGTTCAGAAGTAAAAATTGAGAAGCCTTATGAAGTGAGTCCTGATTTAAACCTTCATTTTGAGAACATAATTTATATGATTACGATTAAGTTGCAGATATTGATTAATTTAACCAAATCTCCAAACTTGTCGCCAAATATATTAATTTATATGAATAATAATGCACCTGTCTTTTTTGAATATAATGTTGGTACGTTAGGCAAGTTTATTATTGGTATGAACACAATTGATGATTTTGACAACGAAGAAGATGAATAATTTTGATTAAAAGAAACTAAAAAAAATATTAAATGTCTAGTAGTGCTTCAGATAATACACTTGAAACGCATGTTCAGGAATTGTTAAAAGAAATATCAGAAAAATATAATATATTAAGATTACCTTTTATTAAAATATTATATCCAGATATTTTAGAAGATCGTGAAATTATAAAAGATTTAGATAACCAATATCAGTATTATCTTTTATGTATCATTATTCCTAATCAAAATATATCGATTGAATATAATATTGCTGTTCTTTTTCTAAACAAAGAGTCCGAATTGTGTATGTACGATTCTGACAGCTATACGCTTCAACAAAATAGTAAGTGTTTAATATTCAATCCACAAAGTAGTAGTATAGTCAAACCATTTAGCAAAGATATAATTGAAAAGAAATTAGATGAATGCATTAAAATTTCAACAAATTATATGAATAATTATTAACAATACAATTTAGACTATTGGTTGATCCAAAGTAAAATATATTTACTTTGAATGGTAAGCCAAGTTATTCATTGATCACACATATTTATATTCTGTAACAAAAATAAATATTTAAAAATTGTTTAAACAATATTTAATGGAACCTAAATCAGTATATGATTTTGATTTAAATGATATTTTTATTTTTTTAAATCTTTCATTCGAATATTCGAATAATTATTGTATTCATTTATCAGAAATTACTTTTGAAGAATTTGCTAGGCAATATAATAAACCTATTACAGATGAACTTCATACAAGATATTTTATGTTTATAACACCATACAACTTTAAATTATATTTTCAAAATCAAGATAAAAGTGTTAAGATTACTTATACTTCTATTATATTTGAAACATACAATAAATGGTATCAAACAACAAACAGCTTATCCAAAAATAAAGAAATTACAAAATTCTTTTTCCAAAAAGTAACTTTTAATAAAGAATTTAATACAAATCTATTAATTGCAATATCAGAATATTTAGGATTGAATAACATAAGAATACAAGAAATTAAACATTTTAATAAACATACTTTTTATGTATATAAATATAAAGATTATTATGATCAAAAACGTGCGTTAGAACAATCAGATCTTGAAAATACAGAATATTATTATATTTATTTGATATTAAATCCTGTAAATATTAATGTAAATATTGAAATAAAAATAGCTGTTAAGATTATTAACGATTTAAATAATATTACTGTATTGGATCTTATTCAAAGTAAATAACTATCAATACTTCAATCTGCATTTTACTTTGAATGGTTGAAGTTATTTAGCGCTTGCTGATTTAGCCAAAGTAAATTTTTTATTTATTTTTATTGTTTATTTGTTATTTTATGACAATACTTCCATCACATCCTTAATTGGAAGATCACTTAGCAATTCACGTACATATATAGGATTTGTCAACAATGCTACATATTGAATATTCATTTGACGCAAATTTTCAAAAGGAGTATTATTATGATCCCAAACATAGTTTGGATCTACACGCATCAACATGTTTACCCAAATCTTAAAGATCGTACTGTTCAACTTGTTTACACGTACAACCATATTATTAAAATATCTACTAATATTTCGAGTAGTAAAATCGGTAATAGTCATAATCAATGCTTCAAGCAATGGATTGTGAATAAATTCTTCATATTTCGGCAAAAATCGAGGAACTACTTCGAAAAACAATTTCATTACATGCATATTTTCATTTGGTTTTGCATAAAAATGCAAGAAAATTGTGTTGATGTCTGTACGGAATTGCTTCTTTATTTCTGCATATAAATCGTTCTGTACAATAATATTTACACCTGTATCATTCACTTGCATAATATTACTCTTTTCATCAATCTCTTCATTATTCACATCAAATTCATCACTATCAACAATCTTACCATCATGAACACGAGCAATAAATTGCACATGTTCCTCGGTTACAGAAGGATCAAATGTAATCATTGGATGAGAATAAACGAAGAAATATGTTGATTCACGATCAAGCTTGTCTGTATCTAATGTATTAACAAATTTTTCAAAAGAATGACCAATCTCTACATTATTCCAAGTAGCGATTTCACCATTAACCAACTGAGATGTAGCAAACTTCCATGCATTCAAGTACTTGTTCCAAAATAATCTGAACCAAGTACCATCATAATACTTGAAAGATTTCTTACCTTCTTGCAAATCTGCACGTGTATATGCATTCGATTCATTAGAATATGTAATATTTGGAAGTACATTGACAATAATTTCAATATCATCAATTGTTGCTTCAAGAGGATCAGCATCACTTTTGAAAATAAGTCCATTCAGATATGAAAATTTATTTTGATTGGTGTAATTATAGTTGATCTTAGTCAGATAGACGTTTGACGCTCCTACAAACTTTGCAGGAATGCGCTTGAACATCTTGGAGTTTTCAGGGTTAGAAAAAAGTTCGTAAATAGTAGCAGACATATTTCTTATAATATATAAACTACTCTTGTCTATATGAGTATAGATTATTGTTTTAAATTCAAAAAATAAAGTAGGTAAGGTAGTGTAATGGAACTAGATCATTTTTGTAAGAATGGTGTAATAGTAAGTATACCTGTATCTGAGTTAAATCGTCTTAAACAAAGTACGACATATAAAGAAAAAATCTCTGCATTTCAAGCTAAGGTATATTATCATAAAATTCGTACAGTTTGTTTGACCACGGTAAAGGAAGTAAATGAAACACGTGCTATTGTAAGATTGCCAAAATACTTAACTCCATACCATTATAATCAAAAAATATATCCTATTCAAATTGTAGATAATATTAAATTACATCCTCAACAAAAAAAATATTTCACATTGCTCAAAACAGCTATGAAAGAGAAACAAGGTATTTGTTTGAATTTAAAGCCTGGATCTGGTAAAACAATATTGGCAATAAAATTATTGTCTTTATTAAAAGTAAAGACTGTAATTGTAGTTCATAAAGAATTTTTGCGTGATCAATGGATTGAATCTATTGTAAAATTTACAGACATTTCAAGAGATGCAATAGGGATTATTCAAGGTTCAGTATGTGACACAGATAAGCCTATAATAATTGCAATGCTTCAGACACTTTGGAAAAAAGAGAGATTAAATATTCATTATAATTTGTTGATTGTTGACGAAGTTCATAATATTGGTGCTGAAGCTTTTTTCAAAAGTTTAACATGTGCATTACCAATGTGTAAATATACATTAGGACTTTCAGGGACTACTGAGCGAACAGATGGATTAAGTCCTTTATTTGAAGCATATCTTGGAAAGATTGTGAAACCTGCAGATGATTCAGTACGTACATTATTGACAGTTATTCCTTATTTTTTAAGCAGTGAGAATGAAGCGTATGTTTCCAAAGTAAATAAGCGAACAGGTGTTTTAGATGTTGTTGGTATAACAACAAGTCTTGCAACATACGAAGCACGGACTGAATATATTTTTAAGATTATTTGTAAATTACAAGAAAATAAATTAAATCAAATTTTGATTTTGTCCGAACGAATTTCCTTTTTAGACAGGTTGAAAGCCAAGTTAATTACAGCGAATATTCGTTTTTCATGCAATTACAGTAAATTTCGAACATATACATCTTCTGACAATGGCATTATTCTTGCAACATATGCGATGGCATCTGAAGCATTTGATGTGCAGGATTTGAATGTTCTTGTTTTAGCAAGTAGCATATCAACACCTAATAAATTTTTGCAGACAATTGGTCGAATAAATCGAAATTGTGAGATAAATAAGTCTGATAAAATAATAATTGATATTGTTGACAAGCCATTTTCATACCAATATACAAAACGGTTAAATTTATTGCGAAATAATTTTGATGTTATTGTTAAAAAGGGGTATGAAGTTGTGATTAATTAAGAGGTAGTGTATTTACTTTGGCTAGTACAATGGAATGATCTTTGTTACAGAATTATTCCATTTCCGCACACTAATATTTATTAACAAGGACCATTCTTGCAGCTGGTTTAACCAAAAGTAAATTTTACTTTGAAATCTTTATTTTCTTTAAATAAATGGCATATCCTTTGGAAAATCTCGAAATGATATATCTTGATGGGCGTAATCCATCTATACAAAAAGGAGCTCAAAAATATCCAAATGATTATTATAAACTTCGTGATGATTATCATGCTTTGAAGAATAGAAATGGTGTTCGTTATAGCTATGAACAGCACTATGATGATGAAACTATTGTTTACAATACGGTAGGTCGTAAAAATATTGGATATGTAATTAGAAATAATTTTGATAAAAAACGTTTTGTTATATTTTTTAATACTTTTTATCCAAATTCTGAAGAAATTAGAATAAATAATAATCTTGCTATGAAAGGAATACGTCCTTTTATTTATGAACATGGTATGGTTATGGATCCTGAATTTTATAAGTTGCCATTTAAAGATCGAAAGTATGATTCTAACAAACAACAATATCAACAGCGTAATGATGATAATTATAAAATATTTTACTGGATTACTGATTATTTTACACCCAATGAATACCTAAATACATTTGTTCAGAATGATGCATCCAATCTTGTATATGTTTATAAAATGTTTGCAAAAATGCTACCAGAACTTCATGATAGCAATTATGTTGTTACTAAATTTGAGATGAAACAAATGTTTTTGGGTCATTGTGATAATTATCGTATAAATGATTTATCTACACTTATGTGTGTTTCGCATATATCTAAATGGTTTGACTATCCTAATGAAAAATATAATCGTCAAACACGACGTTTGGAAATTCCACCTCCTTCAAGAGATAATGTATATGATTTTATGATGAACAATATTGTTAAAATTGATTTTTCACGCTATAATTCTGTTCGTACAGATGAGTCGAATCTTGTGGAACCAATTGATAATTGGATGTCTGTTATGTTTATTATGCTTGACATAATGGGAATGTTTATTCCTGATTGTATTATTTATGACAATGATTATACCAAGTCTCGTTTCAAGATTGATTTGGACAAAACAATTTCGTATGATGAAGCAAAGAGTATGTTTGACAAAAATTACAAAGGAACACCAGAATTGTATAAATATTATTTGAACAAATATTTAAGTCGTTTTGAAGTTCCTGTTACAAATGTTGATCGTGGTATTAATTTCCGACAGAATGAATATATGTTCAAGAGTAAGATTGAGAATACAATTAAATTGATGAAACTTTGGAAAAAGAACTTTATGACCTATGTAAACTGGATGATTATTAATTATAACCCTAGCAGTAACAGTAAATATATAAAGGATAATATTGTTGAACTGATGGAATATTTGTCTACAAATAATGTTTTTAAGGTTGATGGTGTTGATTGGAAATATTATAATCTATTTGTTGTTAGTCTTGCCTATCTATCAAGTATCAATCAATTTAAGCGAAATTATATTGATTATGAATTTATGTCTGCAAAAATGATGGATATTCTATATAAAATAACTGCTATATATACTCTTACAATTGGATATAACCAACCTGAATATGTCGATGCAGTTATAAAATTGAACTCTGATAAGCGAATTGATATAAGAAATGTGAATAATTTCGTGAAGTTTTTCTTGGATAGTAATGCTGAATTTTATCCTCTTCCATTTACAATATCAAATGAGCAGAAACAAACTTATACTCGATTAGAGCAATACACATGCATGCATAATTATTCTTATCCTATAGTACGAGAGTCACCTGAATTGCAGCGAATTATGAATAACGTAACAGGGGTATCAATTCCTTCATATGCATTTGAAAATGAGAATTCAAATAATTATTTAAAGAGAATGAATGCTTTATCTGCGTATACTGTAGGAGAACAAAATTTGGATGCAGATCCTAGATATTACAATGCAAGAAATATAAATAAAGACCAAATTAATCTCCGAAACTTTTAACAAAGTAAAAAAGAATTAAATTAATTCATTATACGTAAACGTATAACGATAGGATGTCTAAGACGACCTTTAGAAGCATTTTCCATACCACTAATTTCAGCAAATAATATACCATTTGCTATATATTCCTGCATATAATCTTCTGCAAGCTGTGCATGATCATCATCTGTTAAACCTGAACTACAGCGAATTGTGTTGTTATTATATTCACATATAATAGCCGCTTTCCATCCATAAAACCATCCTTTTGTGACAGGTGTATAATTTGGATGTGTATTTGGTGGTGTAATTTTTACTTTGTTTCCATTTGCATCAATGAAAAATTGCCATTTATCAAGTTGTTTTCCTGTATATAGTTGCGTGTAATCTTCTGTTCCTATAATTTTAAGATCATAGGATTGTGTGTGTTTTTTCCATTTGAGAGTTTGCCAAGCAGTTCGTTTACCTGGTGAATATGGATAATCTTTTTTAACACACACTAAACCTTCGCCTTTCAAGTTTATAACTTTGTCAAAAAATGCTTGAAAATTTTGTGTGCAAAATTCTGTGTGATAGATATAATGAACAGGGTCCGAATATTCACTTGCAAAATGATTTATAATGATATTCATTCGTGTTTCATATGGTTCATTTATTAATTCAGTATTATCATACATTAAACAATCAAATACCACTGCAACAATTTTTCCATATTTATTCTGTTTTGTAATTGCAAGATCTTTTAAAGATCGCAATATAGATCCAACATCTGTAGACATCGTTCCACGATTAGCACGGTTTGAGCCATTATTCATACACAGTTCTGCAAGAATAACAGTATTATCAGGAAAATTGCTGAATTCTTCAACAAGATGTGGTAATTTTGGAGTATAATCTCCGTATTGTTGTGTCTTAACACTAATATTTCTGCTTCGAATATATACGCAATTATTGATTTTAATGATCATGCTAGCTTCTCCATCATGTTTTTCACTTGCGATATACAAATTATCTATATTGTTTTTTATTAAATTAATACGTTTGTTACTTTTATCAGGACAATCATAATATAATTGCATAGGCATTGTTATATATTTTTCCAATAAAGAACTCATTTAATGTTTTTTATTTTAATGCCAAAAATTTAAACAATTTCGTTACTAGTGTTTATACTAAGTAAAGGATTAACTTTAGTATGAATCCACCACATTGCTTGTAACAAGCAATCAGAAAGATCATCTTGTTTTTTACTCGTTTTAAAGAATAATCCCCAATCACTGTTTCCAAGCATGGATTTAACACTGAGTTTGGATGCCTTTTTCCGATTTGCATAATTGTTAGGCAATATAACATTTTTGTAAAAACATGTTGTTTCTTTCATTTTTTTAGAAGCATTTACAAATTCACACTCATATCCCTTCCTTGTAAAATAACCAAGTATAAGCATACTAATGTTTTTCATTTTAATATTCTTAGTTGGCTGATTTTCAATTAATACTTTATCTACATTAATATCTGTAAATACATTATCAAGTGTTGAATAAAGATCTATCGCTATTTTTTCAATAGGTGTATTTGTAGCTGTTTTAACCGTTTGCAAGCGTTGTTTAGGAAATAAAGATGTTTTACATTTGATGCAGTAGAATAAATTGTCTTTTACATGTGTTGCAACACATTTGCAGCCTTTAGTTGAACACGTTTCTTTGCCAGAAAGAATATTTATATCTTTCCAAAACTCGATTGTTACTGATTGTTGGATATTAAGTATACAGCAAGCAAGATTGTATATACCAACATCAATTGACAATATTTTCATTAATTTAATTTAATTATTTTTTATACTTTATGTAATAAATTTAATGTCTAAGCAAAAGAAGAAGCAGCTAGATCTATCTGAAGTTGGAGAACCTATTGAAAATTCTCTTCAAAATTCAGAAATTAATGATCTCGAACTTACGAACATTATTAATGATAATATGGCCACAATTAAGAAAGATTTAGACAATATGAATATTGAATTACAACAAAATTCTTCATCTGATGAAAAGAACCAGTCCGACAATGAATATGATTATGAGGATACAGAATATGATTCATATGTATCAGAACATTCATCCCAAAAATCTGAACCACAAAATGATATAAACCTCGAAATTTTGCATGCGCAACAACTTGTTACAAAACGTGACCTTGTATATAAAATCCAGCAGCTTCAACAGCGTTTGTATGATGTTGAGCTTACTCCAAAAACATTTACAACTGCGGACAGTTTGAATGAATTGCAGGCAGAATATGATCGACTTTATAAGATTAAGCAGCACAAGAATACTCGAGATTGGTATCGTAAAATTTTGTTTGGTGTTACGAAGGGTCTTGAATGGGCGAATCATAAATGGGATCCTGTAGGGCTTAAATTGGATGGTTGGAGTACTGAAGTTGCTAGTAATGCTGATGAATTTGATGAAATTTTCGATGAGCTTTCAGAAAAGTATGGAGGATCTATTAATGAAAAAATTGCTCCAGAATTACGATTAATTATGTTAATTGTTTACTCAGGTGTAAGTTATAGTATAAGTCAAAGTTTAACACAAGATCATTCAAATAGACCAGAATTTACTGAAATTATTAATAAAGATCCTGTACTTCGTGAGCGATTTATGCAAGCTGCAACAGATATTCAGATGGAAAAAGCTCAACCTCAAGTTTCGCAGTTATTTAGTAGTGTAAAAGAATTTTTCAATGATGATAAGCCAACACAAAGTAGTAATTTGAGAAATTTTATGACAAAATTGGATAATTCTGAATTAAATGTGAATGAGCTTGGTTTGTAATTAAGTTAATTCCAAAGTGAAATTAAATTTATTTAAATAAATTTAATGTGTTTAACAATATAGTAATTCCGTGGATTTAATTCAATTAATTTTGTGTAATTAATGATTTTAACATATTTTCCATTTAAATCAGCAGTTAGTGATGGATATAATTGAACATTTGTAGAAATGGGTAGAATATTTGGTTTTATAATTTCATATTCAGTGCGATGACTATTAATTAATTTTGATATCTTTTGTGAATATATTTGTAATTGATCTTCATTTTGTGTTCCAGAAATTAAAACTTTTCCTTCTTGAAATATCAACATTGTGATATATTTTGATTTATCAACCTTATATTTAATATTTATTCCTTGATACATGGTTTGCTCAAATGATATAAAATCAACAAAATCTTCATTATGAATATTTGTTGTATTGAGTGCATTGTTTATAATGTAATTGTAAAATTTTGCACGATCAAGAATAAAGTCAAACGTTATGATAGCATTTATATTTTCAATCACGATTTCTGCATTTTCAACTTTTTCAACAATATTTTCAGGATTTAACAAAAATGATATAGGAAATATTTTTGTCTCTGATTTTTGGCGAATAATTTCTTCAAGAGGTGTATTTTCAAGGTTTGAAACGAAGTTTTTGGATGAATAATAATAGCAAATGAAAAAGATATTTATAAAATTATAAATATCATCAGACCATATTGGATCTATAAAGGCATCAAGAAGACTGATTTTGATGTAGTTTTTTCCAATGATATCAAAAATGCCAATCTCTACAGGATCATTTATGGTGTTCATAAGTTTTAATAATTGAACATGATGGTTATGAATAAATTTAGAATAAGTATTCGTTGAATTATCAAAAAGTTCAAGAAACTTGTTGCGACAATTGTGCATTGGTTCAAAAACATATGTTAAAGATATGATATTTTGTAAAAATAAAATAATAGCATGTTTGATAGTTTGATTATCATGTTTCATCCCAGTAATAATAATATTACCATTATTAAATACTTTAAAATTAACATTTGTGACATTTTCACTTTGTATGAATTGGGCAGTTACAGAACATTGATTTGAAAAATCTTTGCGTTTTTTATGTGAACTTTGTTTAACTTCACGAATATTTCCTCTTATTTGATCTTGAAAACGTGTTCCAAGAATGCGTAAAGAAGCTTGTTCATTTGAAGTTACAGAATTTAGTATTAATTGTTCAAACAATATAAAGATATTAATATCTACATTTAAATTAATATGGCATGTTTTTAAGAGAATAGTAGGTTGCATCAACTGAGTTGAGTTAAATTTTGTTAAATGTGTTAAACACTTATCAGAGAATAGTTAAATTAAAAACTATGAAATCTTATTTAAACAGAAAATTATTGTTATTCATGTTTATAATAAAGTTGCCACTTACTCGCAAAGATATAAAGCGGATAGAAAATAAATATCATAATGAAGTTGTTATACAGTCCAATGAACAAACCAAAAAATCCATTGAACAATTTAAATTTGAATGGACAAACCCAACAAATGATTTTGAGTATGTTCGTTGTTGGAATTGTGCATACAAAATGTTATATAAAAACAGTATTGGAATTCCTGTAGATATAGTAGATCAATCTTTCCGGTGTTATGGATATTTTTGTTCTTGGGAATGTGCTGTACGATATTTGTATGATAATTTATTTATTAGTAATCCAGAAGAATATTTCAATCAATATTCTTTATTATGTGTTGCCTACCAAAAGATAAACAATTGTACAAAGTGTGTGTTAAATAAAGCTCCTCCCAAAGAAGTTTTGAAAGAATTTGGTGGTACGGTTGAATATAGTGATTATAGAAATGTGAATCGAAATATTGATTTTTATAAGCTTCCGTTGGTTCCTTTAAATATTTACATAATGAATATGAGTAAATTACAATAATTTAATAAGAAATATTTTACTTTGGCCAAAGTAAAATATTTCTTTTTTTAAGAAAATTCAAACATTTTCATGTCTATATCATATTTTTTAACAATAGTATTTAAATCTCTTTCCTCATCTTCCCCACAAATAATTGTTACAGCTGTACCTATTTTCCCATAACGTCCACTACGTCCAATACGGTGAATATAATCTTCCATATTTGTTGGAAGTTCTAATTGAATAACATAAGAGATATCTTTGAAATCAATTCCTCGTGCAATTAGATCAGTTGCAATTAAAAAATTCATACTTGATCGTGTGAATTTGGTCATAATAGCATTACGTTCTTCTTGATTCATTTTTCCATAAATAACATCACATGTATAATTTTCATTTGTTAATGCTGTGAATGTTTGCTGTGCATGAAATGCAGAATTAACAAATATAATTCCGCGTGAAAGACCAATGATAGGAATAATGTCAATTAATGTTTCAACTTTCATTGTAAAAATATTGCGCTTTGTATTCGAACTGGTAAGATCAATATAATATTGAGTAATTCCATTTAAAGTAATATCAGAATCATCTAAATATTCTTCAATATTACGTCCATTTTTCCGCATCATTTTGCTGCGGATAAAATCACGAACATTATTACTAAATGTAGCTGATATTGCTAATAAATGAGTATCGTTTGTACATAATGTTTTAATGATAGTTTCAAGATCATACAAATTTTTAGCATGACCATTATTAATAAAATTGTCTGCTTCATCAATAACCATATATTCAAGAACTGCTTTTTGATGAAATTGTTTGCAACTTTTCTTACACATTATATCAATTATTTTGCCGCATGTTCCAATAATAATTGTAGGCCATTCAGGATTAATTTCTGAAACAAGTTCTTTGCCAATACATTTGCAAATATTGATGTGCATATTACGTGCTAACATAGCAGAATCATGAAATACTTGATTAGCCAATTCACGTGTTGGTAAAACAATAAGTCCACATATAGTGGGTGAATTATATGAAATGTTATACAGCAGTGTTAACAAATACACACCACTTTTACCCATGCCTGAAGGATATTGAAAAGAAACATCATCATACGTGGATGGATCTATTAATTTTGGAAGCATGATTTGTTGTGCATGTGACATTTCACTCCAACCATATGCGTATATATTTCTTAAAAGTTGCATATCTTTGTCTGTCCGAATGTGTATGACAGATTCAAAATCTTTACTTTGTTCAGAATTCATATTAAAATTATAAATTAATCTATTAAATGTTAATTAATACTAAAATAGGTAAATTTCAACTGAATGAACTTATGCAACTTTTAGTTACTCGAAAATTAACAATTGACCATTTTCGTCTTTCTAATAATTATTTTAATGTAGAGCTTATAAATATTCATGTTCCAAATATTAATCACACCAAATATGTTCATTTGTTATATTATCTTATTCTTTATCCAGAATATTTATCTCTTGTTACACAATTTTGCAAAAATAATTTAATTCGTATTGAAGATGTAAGCATTCAACCTGATAATATAATAGATCCAATAAATTTTTGTCATCCTATATTTATTCCTGTATTATCAACATATGGATTTACATGTGATCTTACTACTACACGCAATAAATTTCTAGAAGGTGTGCTTCTTCATTCAGCAATAAAAGCAATGATTGCACAACAGTTAATTATTCCTGAAAAATTTTTTAGTGCAATCAACTATGATGATTACTTAAATCATATGATAATATCTGTTATGGCTGCTACTAAATCAACAGCAATTGATCGACAGAAAATTATTATTGAGCAGTACATGTTAGGGTTAGCATTATTATTTAAATATAGTACGAATATATTTACAACATCTCACTTGAACAAAATACTTTCGTGTAGAAATATAGAAGTAGTTCAACGAGTATTACGTTATATAAAAATAAATCCTGATAAATTTAATATTGTATCGAAGCATATTTGTCTTGATTCAGATTTTATAACAGATGATATTCGAGATATTGTAAAGTTAACATTTAAAATTTAAAATATTATAATTGAATATAAAAGAGTATGCAATTAGATACAATAGATGAATTATATGAATACATCAACACATATTCATGTAATTCAGAAATAAAACATTGGAATGTATGTAATTTTTTATCAAGATATTTATCTAGATTACTAAAATTAGACACACCCAAGATACATAATATAAATGGTGATATAGCAATTCTTAATTTTTTTATAGGAAATTCATATTTAACAGATTTGAATATAAGTATTCCTGAAAATTTCAATATATTTGGACCATTTACATATGGTATGTTAAAAGATATAGGCAATAATCAAAATTGTATTGGATGTATAAATTGTACAAATTGTAGTAATTGTCAAGGTTGTATAGATTGTCATGATTGTGCAAACTGTGAGTATTGTAATGGATCTTCAATGTGTGTTAAGACTATTGGTTGTAACAATTGCATCGATTGTAACGATTGTCAATGTTGTACTAATTGTACTAATTGTAAACGTTGTTTTGTGTGTAATGATAGTAATGATTTGGATTTGCAATGTTCGTGTTTGAACAACATCAGACAATTTTAAAATTGAACACGTTGTGAGCGTTGTTTGATTTGTTTATATGTAACTGTTTGTCCATTGTCAAAAAAATATGGGATAACATACATAGTATGTTGATTAATTGGAACATCAACTTCTTCATAATATTGTACAGGCTCAAGTGCAGGAATACAAAACATTGTAATATTATTAAATTCTTTGTCTTTTTCCCACCAGAAAGGTATGTTTGTGTTTGGTATAAAATTGTCAAAATTGGATGGGCATGAGTTCATGTTTTATTTACTTTGGAAATCAAAGTAAAATAAATTGTATTTATAGTCCAGTGGACCCAAATCCGCCAGATCCACGTTTAGTAGTATTTAATTCACATTGTTCAGAAAAAACTACTTGAGGAACTGGCATAATAACAAGTTGGCAACAACGGTCTCCCACTTTGTACCCTTGTTGAGAATCAAACTTTCTAAATTTGCATATAATTTCTCCTCTATAACTGCTGTCAATTACACCTACACTATTTGCAAGCATCATATTCGTTTTATATACACTACTACGTGGGAATAAAAATCCTGCTGCTCCTTCATCTGCTTGAATAGGAGTAACAGCATGATCTGTAATTTTTTTAAATTGAATTTGCATTTAAACTGCAAATTGTTATTTTGATGTACATTTAGTTTTGAAATTAAATTCTATTATTATTATTTCTAGATTCTAGTAAATTCTATTATTAATTAAATAAATAAAAAAAAAATGTCCTCAACAGATACTTCTGCGTTCTTACCATTTGTATATAAAAATGCTTATAATTATACAGATATTGCTGAAGCTGCTATTGTATATAAGGATAGTGCATCTTCATTTAACAGCTTGGTTGGTACTGCTGATGATGCCAACAAAGTTCTTATGTGGACAGGTACTACATGGAGTTTACTTGCTATTGGAGCATCCAGTTTTCCAAATGTAAATTCGGATTATAATGGTCTTATGTATAACAATGGAGGTGACTTTTATAATATTGATGGAATGAGTACTGATGCAATTGTTTATGCAATTAAATATACTGCTGCTACTTCTACTTTTAATGGTGTTGCTGTAAATGAACTTGCTCTTCAAACTTTCGCAACTTTGCCTACTCCTGCTACTGGTGAATCTGGTCAATATATGATCAAAATTCAGGAGGCTTCTGGCAGTTATACATATTCACTTGAAACTACGAATTTCCTTGATACTCCTACAATTACAAACAATTATGGATATATGCTTACTTCTTCTGACGCAGGTCTATCCTGGAGTAACGCTACACCAAGCCTTTTGTATGGAGTTGGCATAACTACTTCAACAATCAAATTTATTAATCCTGAAACTAGCTCGTTTGATGATTTGGAAATTCCTACAAGTGAAGGAAATTACATGTTGAGTATATCTTCAGATAAGGTTGCTACTTTTTCAATATCTCAGGCTGTTTCTGGATTTAATTATACAATATCATTGAGTGATACTTCCAATATTGGTAGTGATACTACAACGATTGCATCTGCAATAGATGGAGATGCAAGTTATGTATCTGGTGTGAGTTATATTATTGAGGGTAATTTTGATGTATATGTGTCTGATATTACTCAATTGGTTGATTCTAGTGTTGCTGGAATAGATATTGTTGCTAAACTGCCAACGATTATAGTCAGTGCTGGTAGTGACACTTTGGGTGTGTATATTATAAAAACGAATCAGCCTTTGCAGACAATTCATTTTGCAAAGGTAATAACTGGGTCTGCTACATTGCCTGCAATTACAGCAGTTGTTGCTTATAATGGTATTCCTGATCCTGATCCTGCAGATGGTTATATAAAGTTTATTGCTGCTTCTGCTGGTGTGAGTATGATTCCGGCTTCAAAGTAAAAATATTTAGTGAAGTTGTTTTACTTTGGAGTTAATAATTTTTGTAAATCCGGTCATTGCCTATTAAAAAGAAGTTAATTTTATAATCATAGAAGAATAATGTATTTCCTAAATTACTAATTCTAGCGCCATTTAAATACCGCAGTTTCGCAGCTACGAAAGTATACAAGGATTCATCAATATAGCTTGTCGACATATTGTATGAATATTCCGTTAAATAAACTGCTAATAAATATAACCCAACTACACTTCGATATTTGACTTCATTAATTGTTAAATATCGAGAACATAAATAATTATGAATTGTTGAAAAATTCTTGCGAATTAATTCTTCAAATATACAATGATCGATATTTTCTGAAGGAAAATCAGGCTTTATATGAACAAAATCCTTAATATCACTTATAAGCGTATTATATACATTCCGTTTAATACATCCAATCAATCGTCGAAATTCCATTTTTAGTGGACTTACATCATATTTGTTAAATATATATGGTTCTTTTGAATCTATAGCAAGTGCATTAAATCGTGCAAAGAATGGAAGACCTTGCTGAGCCATTTTTTGTACATGCTTAAAATTCCAAAATGTTCCACCAAGCAATGTTAACAATACAAATATTAAACTGCAAATATCATCGACATAGGTATGGCGTTTTTCAAAAGTACTGTAAAAACTTTCATGCTGTTTTCCTACTTTATCTGAATATTTGTGCGAAGGAATACGTAAAGCATCAAAATCATATAATTTAAGAATAAGGGATTTATAATTTGAATTATAAATACATGCAATATTAGCAGGAGATAAATCAGGATATTCCAATCCACAATTATGCAAACGATGAAGATTATCAAGCATTATTAGACCTATTCGAATAGCTGTACTATACGAAATTACTTTGTTACCTCTGTACATAAATTTATTCAAAGGTTTAGCATTATCAAAATATTCAATTAATGTTGCATACGATTTATTGATAGTTCCTGAATAGTATACATATGGAACGCAATTACACCGGTTTGATATTTGGCTGATTGAAATATCTTTTATTGGTTCATCTTGAATTTTTAATGCGTAGGGATGATTAATTTTGTTTCCATTTATATCAATTATATATGCAAGATAAACAGTACTAGTTTTTCCTTCTCCAATAACTTTATCAATTAAAATTGGAATGGAAATGTTATTATCTGTATTTAAAAAAATTTTAATGTTAATACTCATATATTAAAAATAAGGACTATCCTTTCTAAATGAATATTTACACACAAGGACAGAACAATGTTACTTCATCTGTAAAACGTTATCAAAATAGTTCTGAACTCCAAAATCCGGTGTATATGAGGAAGCCTCTCAATTATATAGACCAATATACAAATGATCGTATCCCATTAAATTATAATCAATATGTTCAACGTCCAAAGATTGATCGTTTACACGAAGAATCTAATCCAACACAATTTTTTAATAATCCAGAATACTCTACTCAAGATCTTTTTTTAACAAATCAAATTCCTAATCAAGAAGAAGCTATTGTAAAGCAAAAAATTGATAATGAATGGAATATTCGTACACAAACCGAAACTATCAATATTGACTCGCGTGCACGAAATTTTAACGCAGAAGATTATGAAGATTTTTTAAAAGATAAACGTAATGATGTAAGTGTTCAAGGATTATGGTTATCAAGTTATATATTTCCAAATAACTTCAACATCAGTTTCAACAAACAGTATGCAAATATTAAAACTGTAAAACTCACATCTGCATTATTTCCAAACACACGTTCACGTACAGTCATGTATATCGATGATACAAATAATTATTTTTTCATAACAGCATTAATGAAAGCTCCATGGCTTCCATTTAATTTTCACATTGATCAAACAACAAATCTTTTTGATTTCCAAAATTTTTCATTCTCTGTTAGCGATACATATATCAAACTGTATAAGTTCTTCCAAGAAATTGAACAACCTTATGGCATTCCCAGAAACATTACCGACACCACAATCAATAATTATACAACATTGAGTGCAGATATTTTTGCATTCATGTACACTTTTCAAGACTTTACTGATACAAATGAATGGATGTGGCTAGGTGAACATATATTCAACAATACTATTAATCATCTTGTAAACATGGAATACTTTGCAATGACACAAACACCTATTACATTTGATAATGGAAGTAACTACACCTGCGAATTTTATGTAAATACAACCATTACTAATTTTAGTGATACAAACACAGAACCATATGATAAATATATTTTAGAACATTATTGCACACATACCTATACTGATTTATCAGGTATACTTTCATCCTTATATACATCATATACAATTCGAATAACATATAATTTTCCTGAATTTATTATTGTATCTCTTGTTACAGAATTTCCTGAAATACTTGAAGATAATATTGTATATATTCTTGGCGAAGAATCAGATACAGGAATTATCCCTGTATCAAATGTAGTCCAAAATGGTATCACACTTTCATTTAACAGAAACACATTTATTTACTTAAGGGGATATGAATATACTGTTCATTATACATTTGTAGTTCATGAACGAACTGATGTGGAGTATGAGATTAACTTGGATGTATCCTATAATATATCTTATATAGATTTACTTCCATCATTAATAACAGGAAGTGTTACAGATATATCTTCTGCAGATTCAAGTAATGTTTTTCTTATGAATGGAATTTTCAATGGACAATTATATTTTAATACAGAAATATCAAATATGTTGTGTTGTGTAGCAGATGTAAAATGGCAATCTGAAAATAAAAGTCACACAGATACATTATCTGGATATAGTACTGGTGTGATTATTCCTTCTACAGAAATTGGCTGGAATAATTATGTTCCATTGGGTGGAAATATTAATTATATAACAATGTCTGCAGGAGTTTTAAATAATATTAATATTTATACTCAATTTGAATCTGAGGGTGCTAAATATTATGGAACGTATGTGCAAGGAGTTCCATCGATAATTGGTAATTCTCTTACAAATATTACATCTTATGTTACACGAGCTATTGAAGCATATTTTATGACGAATGGTTTAGATTATTCAACATTTACATGGAGTTACACAAATGACTTGTTTTTAAGTGAAGAAACTGTTTCTAAAATTGAAATTCCATATGGTGAATATACACTAGATGAATTTATAACAGAAGTTTCTAAACAAACAATCAAAGTAAAAAGTGTAAACAATATAATAACTTCGAATGAAGGAATTGATTATATTGAGAATGTAAATGATAATTCTCGATATTATTTTTTTGTTGTTGTTCAATTTCAATGTAGACTTAAAGTCTCTACAGAATATTATAATAATTCCTACTTGCTCAAATTCGAAATAGATAATGACAGTATTGAACCATTAGAAGAACCTATATCTATAACTGCATATGGCTATACACATACATTTACTCCAAATACAGTGATGTATGACATTGTGTGTATGAATGTGTATAAATATAATGTTACAGATGAAATTATTTTCCAAAATTTTTTTACACTAGAACCATTCTTTTTTCATCAAGAAAGTGCTCCAGAAATTTCTTTTGTTCAAACAGTTAAAAATCCAGAATACACCAAATATAACTATGCATACAATGTTAAACAAACTATCCAAGATGAAAATCTTGACAATATTACATTCTTTCCAGCTCCTTTAAATATGTATAACAACACATATGTATTTCCTATTAATTGTACTGTTACAATCACGCCTGATAGCTCCGATAGATTTACTTTTTTTAAAATTCTTCCTGATTTACCCGAAGGATTTACCATATCTGGAACAACAATTACAGGATCTTCTTCAATACCATTTGAATCTATTCATTATGTATATTTCTATTATTATTCTGGAGAACAGTTTCGATATTATCAACAAATAAAGCTAATTAATGTTGCATTTAAATATAATTACTCAACTGTAAAATTGCTAAATGGATACAGATTTCAAGGTATTGAACAAATTGCAATTGATTCAGATATTATTGCAACACCGTATACACACATTGCAGTAGAATTGGATAAAAACTGGATTGATTTATCAAATCAGACAAGTACAGATGTACAAAATGTGATAGCAGTTGGTGGTGGAGTAAACATTGGTTATTTAACTGGTGATATATATGGAACGCCAACTTCTGAATTTCAGATGATATTAACATTAACAGGAAAATATAATTATGATTACTATGGAATTGTTGATACTGGTTCGATGATTATTCATGATTCTGATGGTAATCAATTGACCAGTTCATCATCGTATATACAATCTACAAGTGTTGAATTAGTGTCTGTTAATGCAGATTTATTTTATGGAGATAACAGTTTTATGGTATATGCATATAATTATATAAGTGATGTAAATGATAGTGTTCCTCAATTTGCATGCTGGGCAAAACCTGTGAAAAATGAAATAAACAATTTTATATCATTTCATATTTACAGTGATGATATTGTGTCAAATAAATTGCTTAAAGAACTTCATTTCAGTTACACAAATTCGAAAGACATTGTACAAACACGATATTTAATTGATTATTATCAGCCTACTCAAGTGTTTACTATTGAACAAACACAACTTCCAAACATTCGTTCTTGGACTATAAGTGAATATACAGATAGTATTATTGACAGCCAATATGCAAATACAACATTATTAGATTATTATTCAATAGCTGAAAATGCAGTTATATATCCTTTGCGTCATACTACATTTGGCTATGCATCTTCAAACACGCGTAATATTGATGTGTATCAATTTAGTAACAAAGGAGATATTTTCAATCCTGAAAGTAGTAATATTGATAGTCGTTTGTGGTTTGCAATTCCTGCATATGTAAAAAATGAATTGAATGGTTATATTTTTTCACAATATTACATAGAAGACTGGATTACAAGTACAGTAATTAGTGACAAAGAATATTATTTATATTATCCAACAGGATCCTTCAATATTACTCCAATAACAGATATTGTGGATAGGATCGACCCTACGATTACGCAATATGCCAATATTTTAGATATATCTTCAGCTTTATCAGGAGATATAAGCAGTGATGTAGATATATATAAATATTGTTTATACAATCGGTGTAAAATGGATCAAAAGATAATATATAACCCTGTAAATTTAGACCAGACATTGTATACAAATATAACTGTGCCTGATATATATAGTAACAACAATTTGCTTGCAGTTCAGGTTGCGTCAAAGATGAATCGTATCGAGCCAATTGTTGATGAAATATTGTCCGAATATGATTATTATAATTTTGAAGATTTTGTGTGGCTTCAGTTATATACTGATAATTATGGAGAGTTTGAAAATATATTTGATCCATTAACAAATAGATGGTATTTTGCTAAAATCTTTTTTAAGCACTGTGAAAAACGAAATGATGTTTCATTTAATTATTTCGAATGTCCATTATATTTATGTAAAAACTTGAATTATATTCAAGAATTGAACAATTTGCAGGTTCGAATATTTGACAAATTTGGAAATCTATACTCAGATTATGATTCAACACATTACAATTTTTCATTCACGCTAGACATTGAGTACTTTATTGATGATATTCGTGCGAATGGATTTAGCAGTCGTAGACCAACACAGGACAATGTTATTTATAATGAAGAATTAATGGCATTGCAACGAACACTTGGACGTAAATAATTAATTTCATTTAAAATACCACTATTCTTTTATTAAAATGTCATTGGAAGATTTGCGTAATAAGCTACAAGCAAAATTGAAAAAGTCATGCGTTATTATTGTTGCAAATGGCAAGGCGATGACAACTCTGAAAGAATGTTGTAAAAGTCTAAAAGAACATATTAAACTTACAAATGATGTTGATTATTATTGTATATTTGATCTGCCAATGTTTGATCAACTTAATGAAATGGGTGTTGAAAAGGATGGAAAGTGGTTTGTTGAAGATCTTTCAATTACACGAATTATTACACAGTGCCCACCTATTTTTGCATCTAGGTCAACTTATTGGAATATGTTGAATTTAATTCCTAAATTTCATGAATATGATTCAGGAATTATGATTTCAAGTAAGGTTGGCCTTGGTAAGGATATTACAGACGATATGATTAATAACGGAGCTTCTTTTACAATCCGAAACAATATTAGTATTACATGCACAAAGGATTTTACAACTGGTCAATATATGCGCTCATGCAATGAAGATTCCAGTGCTTATAAGTATAGTGAAGAAGATCTTCCAACGTATAACAATGTGATTTGGGGTGGTGATATTGTTGCTTGTTGTACCGAAGTTGAAAATATGATTGAGAATGATCTAAATAATAATATCCTTCTTGCTAATCCTTCTTACTATTTTAACAAATATCTATGGAATCATAAACCTACCATTGAATGGCTTGAAAATATTGATTTCCAAAATGATATTCAATTATGTTTGGACAAATGGAGGACTGAAATTGATAAGTTGAATAAGACGATGGTTGAATACGATACAGCTCATCCTGAGAAGGAAGTGAAGGATAAGAACCCTAACAATCCTGCATATGAGAATCTTCCTCCAGTTTCGTATAAGCGTGTTTCATATGATGATAATGTTGCTGTAAAGATTTTGAATACTGATCCAGAATATACAGTATTGTTAATGTCCAAGAGTCAGCGTCAGTTTATCAAGTTTGAAGCTTAAATCATGTTAATACTATTTACTTTGATTGAATTCCCAAAGTAAAATTATTTTACTTTGGAAATTCATTAAACAGGAAAAAATTCAAAATCTTTTAATTGTGTGGTAATATTATGTGATGTATGTATCAAGTTCTTTAAAAAATGTAAAATTAGAAATTTTACCATTGATCGATCGAATATTTGCACTAATTGGCAATACAAATAATCCATTAACATTTACATACAACTTTAATACACTTGATATCTCAACAAAAGAATAAAGTAAGGATGGTTTTTTGTTGATAGAACACTTTATATTTTCATAATAACAAAAAATATTCAAATCATTATTTTGATTAAAATAACAACTTTCCAAATAATTTGATAACTTCATTAAATAAAAGTCTTCATATGGCTGTAATTTATTTTCAAAATTAGATACTTTTTCTAATATTTGTATGTAAGGATTATTTTTATCAAATATAACTGCAAAAAAATATTGTTTATTATTCTTGTAAACTTTAAAAAATCGTATTTTATTAGGAATAAGCAAGGCATCTTTCAATTTATTCGTTAGATTGGAATAAATTTGTTCAACTTTATAATTATTCAAGTCTAAATTTATTATACTATCATCTGTATGCTTTTTGTACAATTTTATAAAATCATCAGTACTAAAATTATCAAAGCTATATCTTTCTATTAAATCATCATCAAAAAGGCTGTTAGCTGGTTGATTAAAATTTTCCTCAATTAATTTAAAAAGTTTGTCAACTGTTTGATTAGGAATTGAATATCCAGGAACAGGAGTTAATGATAGATAATTAATATCATCCAGGTTATCAACTGCTTGATTAGGAGGAATTGGACATTTAGGAACAGGAGTTAATGATAGATAATTAATATTGACCTCAATGTCACCATTGTCTTCAATTTTATTAAATGGGTATACATATGTATATTGTTTTACAGGTTTATTAAAGAAGTTGTCAACATTTTTTGTAAAAGAAATTTTGATTATAGTACCATTAAATGTAATTACATTACAAGTAATAATGATTTCAAAACCATCAATAGGAATATATAAATTTAATATATTGTGTATTTTAGATGAATAAGAGTGTGAATATATGTAACAACAATTTATATTTTTATAATAATTAATTTTAATACGATTACCATCATATAATATTTTACTATTTAGATAACTATTCACAAGTCGAGATATTTCATTCAAATAAAAATATTCATATGGTTGTAATATATTTTCAACTTCTGGAGTTTTTAGTAGTTTTTGCAAATATACTTTATTCTCATAGAATATTACAGCATAAAAATCTTGATTACAAATTGTATAAAAACGAATATATGGATATAAAATGTTTGCATCTTTCAAAATTTGAATTATGTCATTATTTTGTGCAATTTCCTTTATATCACATATATCTATATCTAGTAAGTACTGTTTTTTGAATAATTCAGCAAAGTGAGAAATATTAAATAAAATATATTTTTCTGGACCATTAAAATTAAGCATATTCTTATAAGAATATGCTTAATTTTTTAATAATTTTTTTTACATAGATATTATTTTGTTATACTTACGTTCTTGGTCAAACAACTGATTAAATTCAGAAGATTCCTCACTTAAATCTGCACAAATATCTGATTCTCCTAAATACATATCATTTATTTCAATTGCTCCATTAACATTTTCGGTTATAGCATCTAAATTATCAAATAACAATCCAAATTTTGGCGTATTAATTCGTATAATTTCACCACCTTTACCAACACAATTTATTTCGTCAACCGTTTGATCATATGTTATAGTCTGTGTACCATCCTCATTCACTTTGTTTAATTTGCAGTAAGAATAATTATTTAATTCATTTCGTCGTTGTTCACAATATTTTCGTAAATTATTTTTATCAGGTGTTAGAAGAGTATAACCACCAAACTGAGATGGATCATCAATATTGGAATTAAGCATTTGAGCTGAATAATAATAATTTTTTGATGAAGGATCGTTGTATCTGTAAATATCTTGTTCTATATGAAATCCATTTACAGATACATATAACACTTCACCTGATGTATTAATTGCTACAAACACGTTTACAGGTAATTTTGTAATATCACCTTGTTCTAAATAATTGGATGTTTGCAAATTTCGATTAATAATATTACAGACAAATTTTATAAAATATACATTTGGTGCATATTTATATGTGTAACATTGGTCTATACTGGTCGGTTCAAGAAAAATTAATGAATAGGATGGAATATGTTGCTCAATTTGTCTTGTGAATGACTTAATTAAATTTTTAACTTTGGATGTATCAACACTATCAAGTTTGTTTGTTTTACCATCAACAAAATCATTGAAAATGTTCAAAATATTTGTACGCACAATACTTGATTTCTGTGTTGTTGTTGCACGAGCAGCAGTTATAAACATTGCAAGAGGATTATATTGTGAGAATGCTCCTGTTGAACGTTGATCAAATGGTTCTATATGTACTTGGAATATTATTATGATAGCAATAATAACAAGAATAATGATAATTATCATCATTTAATAAAATGAATAGAAAACACTTGATTATAGCTGTAATAAATGTAATTATAACAATACTTATGATAATTAGTAATATTGGTCATAAAGAAAGTCGTGTTAATTGGATGTTAGATGCTGCCGATATAGCATTAATATTTGGTGATATATAATACAGCTTTTGTTCTTACACAAAGTGAAAATATTAACAGTCATCAAAGTAAATTTTTATATTTTTATTTTATTTTTATTAAAATTCAATCAATCCTTTCACAAATGAACTTGTAAACAAATCAGTTTCACCTGTAAACCTACTAAGATCATAGTAGTAGTAATAATTATCACCATCATATTCATAAGGTCCATAAATATGTTTTACACTTTGTTTTACACTTATGACTGGAGTAATAAGATAACGAAACTGATAGTTCTTATCCAAAAATACAGGAATCATATAAATATAATTATCAACTCCTCTTTTAACAGTAATTCGAAATTCATACACAATTGGATTGTTATAAGTTACTCCATCCACTTCAAACTCCCCAGTTATGTTAGTACTAGAATAATCCTTGAATGAAAACTCGTTATTTGTCAAGACAACATACTTTTTGAGTATACTCTCAATAAATGTTGAGTCATTATAAAAAATTTCATTATAATACTCAGGATTATTGTAGCTAGTATATCCAACATTCTTCAGAATATTCATCATATTATTAGCAGACATGATATTCGTACTCAAGTGTAGATTTCTTTCTTCACCTGTACTAATGTAGGTTGGAGTGGTGTGTAAGGGATTGAAAACTTGGTTTATTTCAGGAAAGCTAGACTAATGTATTTGTTTAATACACTGTAAGGTAGTCTAGACTACTGTGAATTTATTGTACAAAAATGTATTACATTGTATTAAAAAATGGTTGTAAAGAATAATTTAATAATTTTATTTCAAAATCAGCTTGTTGAATATATTCATACAGTACAATCACATATTACGCCTATTCTGTATGACCAGTTGAAAGATTACTTTATGAGGTTTAAACAAGGAACATATCCTCAAAAGATGGAAATGCTTGTCGAATTTATTAATAATCTTATGGAATTTAATCATGCCATTATTTCTAAAGATTCATCTATTTTTGCTTCTGATGATCTGATATATGGTCAAAGACCTACTATTTGCCTCATTCCTAGCATCGATTTTAGACCTCTTGTTAAAATTAATGAACCTGTTATGTGGACAACTATTCAGAAAATGTATATTATTGCATCAAGAATTATAGCAGAAGATCCTGAATATAACACGCAAATTACTAAAAACATATTTGACTCATTTGTTGAAAGTATGAATATGTCAAATGTTGAATATAAGTCTGGAGATTTCCTAAAGAAAATGTGGAAGAATTTTCTTTTCAAATTGAATAATGATAAAGAATTGTACGAATTTAAAAACAAATGTACTACAAATATCAGCATGGATGAATTAGTATCTTTTGTGAAGGCAAACAAAACTACACTTGTTAAAATGGTTAAACATATTATTTATATTAGCAATGATACATTTAATGAAGAATCAAATAATATAAATATATTTGATCTTCGTGATGACTTTATAACACTTTTGGAAACACTGGATAGTTATATTGCGAACAAAGACAATCGTATTGTTGTTAAAGGTTTGTTGAATATTGCTAAAAACATTCCTTTCTTTGTAAATTTGCAGGAAGAATATAAACAAAAATTGGATTTTGATGGTGCACATATTATAATCGAAAAGATTATCTGCGTTGCAAAGGAATTTGATGATAGTCAAAATATTTTGTCCAAAGTAAAAGAAATTTTGAATAAAGCAATTGTAAGTATCAATCAAGAATCGTTTGACACTACGATTGAAAAGTATATAGATACTGCAACTAAACAAGTATCTACAATTTTACCAATGTTGACAAATTTAACAACATTTAAAGAAACAAAACCATCTAAATAATATAAAATGAATTATATTCAAATTCATAATGATGCATCTATATCTTTACCCAAAGAAAATGGCAAATATTTTTTGAATGTTTGTGATAATTCTTACACCTTTGAAAAAGAAACTAGATCTATTATTGAAAAATCATGGTCATTTAATGATGATTCTTCTGTAATGAAAAATACTTCTTTCACATTTAATAATATTCCTCAAGGAAAATATTTGTTAATTCTTGACACAAATGTTTATAACAAACTTGCACCTACAACAAACTCAGAAGCAAGTATAGGTTTTAATGAAGAAGGTAGATTTTTTTCTGTTACAGAAATGCAAGGAGTTCAAAGTAGTCATATTGTTGCTACACATGTTCTTGATGTTAATAATACAAAGCTATTTACAATTTATGTAAAAGCTAAAAATTTGGATAATTACATATTTAATAATTTTGATATTAAGCTAATCCCTTTGTAACAAAGTAAATTGTGAGTTGAATTTTATAACTCACAAATTGACTTTGTATTTAGCAAATTATCAAGTAATCGAGGATCTTTACGACATGCTTGAACAAATGGGATTGTTTCATTCAAATCTTTACGATGAAAATTAATCCATTGTGGATTACGTTGAATTGTTTGCAATGAAACAAATTCTAATTCATAATACATTGGATTGTTATTTTTAATCCAATATCCATTTAGTGGAATATCTGTTAATACTTCATGATGCAATGAATTAGTATTCGTATATCTTGTAAATGTTGATATATTGTTTATAGTATTTGGATAACCATTCATATAACATTCTACATTAAAATTATATGTTGAACATAAACACATAAAGTTGGAAGAAACTTCTAATATCTTCAATTTAGCTTTATATTCATCTTCTGAAATTGACTTAAACTTACATTCAAAAAAATCACATTCATCACAATCACATACTGCTAGCTGCAACTGAATTTGATGGTAATAACCATATGGAACTGTACCTGTTATTTGGCGTGTATATGGACATTTAATTTCAAGAAGTCTATCACTTTCTGTAACTCCATCAGGACTAACAGCACAATATGGGAGATCATCATTTGTAATTAAACCAAACTCTTCAACATGCTCTCCTGACAGATATTTGTACACTTCACGTGCTACTGGTTCAAAGATTTCACCAAAATTTGTAGCATCGTTACCTTTAAATGAAGAAATTCCACTAATTTTTTCTTTTAAATATTCAATATAATTATCTTCTTTTTTATCAAAAAGTTTGTACACATTGCTTGCTGTTATAAAATTATTTCGAAGTGTTAGCCATTCAGGAGATTTTTGTGCAACTTTCGCATATTTCATTGTTCTAAATTGATGAATTTTATTCATGTTATTCTTTTAATAAATGTCGGAATCTAAAATAATTAATATATTAGCCAAAAACAAAGAATTATATAATCCAACACCTCTTTTAAATTTAGACCAATCACGGTTAGTTGTTAGTCTTGATCAAAACATTATTGATGATATTAATCATCAAATTGAAACCAAACAACAAATTCTTGAAAATGACCCTTTATTTGCAACGGTAAATACCTTTTTTGTGAATATCATTGATCTTTTTTATGGATTTATGCAGTGGATTGCACACCCTTTACAAACAAATTTATTAACAGTTATATTTACAGGATACAGACCTATATCACTTGTAATATTTATTGGATTGATTGTATTTATAATTTCTAAATTATCAACATAATTTTCTTAAAATGTTTTTTTTTTTGTTAAACTTTTTTATAAAAATGTCTATTGCATATGTTTATGAAAATAAGTTTTATTATCAAGACATTCCTGATAATAATATTATTATTAAACAAGGTGCTAGTTCATTTACAGATATTGCTCCTACTGAAGGATATTTAATGTATAATGGTGTTAATTATTATTTTGGATATCCAACAGCCGCAGAAATGATCAGTAATTATTCAGATACAAATAATCTTATTATTCAAACAGAAAATAATACACTTAAACAAATACCCGTTTATGGTGATTTATCAGCAAAAGTTATAAAAGTCATTAGTAATGAATATCAACTTGTAGATTTTACACCAGAAAATGCTATTTCTGAATTATATAATTCATCAAGCAATCAAATTTTCATAACTTCTGAAGGAAATTGGAATGTTATAAACATACCTACAGAATCTATCTCAAATAATTATTGGGGTGTAAAATATGATAATATTTCAGATAAATTTACAGTTGTTAATCCAGACAATTATTATATTCAAGAGCAGTTTACACGAATAAAATATAGTATGAGTTCAACACTTGATGAAATTATTGCTGATGGAAGTACAAAATTAACAACTACTAATAAAAATATTTTAGATGTACCTTACATAAATACAGTATTCAAATATGGTACTCTGGAATCTTCAGGATATTATTATACGAATATCACTGTAACATTATATGTTACAAATTATGATAATATACCTAATACTGTATATATAAATGACATCAGTACGGATACACAAATAACAAGTAATGGGTATTCTGTTCAGAAAATAGAAGTATTCAATGAATGGGAATATAATGTTGTTAATGTTCGTCTTTCTAATGAAACTACATCTAATGTATATGTAACAAATAATTCTAATAATACCAATTTGTTTTGCTGTTACATGATTATTCTTAGAGAAAATTTAACAAAAGTTAATTAATTATTTCAACATTATCTTGAAATGATTGAACAGTTGTTAAATTAATAAGATCAGTTATATTTGTAGCAGTAAAACTGTGAGTGATTGGTGTAAGAACATTTTGTGGAATATTATTAATAATTTTGTAATTTTGTTTACTTTGTATGAAAAGTGTTGCTGTATTTATAATAATGTTATAATCATAGCATGTAAGATCACATAAATTATCAACACTTTTGTCACTATTAAATCTAAAATATGGATTTTCACTTACTGATATAACTTCTTCACATGTTATTATTCCATTATTAACTTTTGTAATAACACCTGTTAATTCATAAATCTTTTTTAATAACATTGCAGGAGAAATATAATCATTAATTGTATAAGTATTATCTTTATATGTTATTGTACAGTTAATAAGAGGATGAACACTAATTAACATGTGTTCATTTGAGAATGTTTCTGAAATATCAGTTGTTTCTGTAACAATTGCACTTACTGGATTAATAATAAAGGGAATATTACTTTTGACAATAATATTACTACTTTCATTTGTTGAAAAAGAACATTCAATTCTTTTTGTCAAATTATTAAAGCTGTTAACAAGTTGATCAATTGAATAATGCAATGATGAAATAATGTATGATCTGTGTAATAATTATGTAACTTAAATTTCAAACTTTCAAAATAACTTGTAGGAGATGTAATATTAATACCTCCTGTTGTATTTCTTGCATACCGAAAAAAATCAAACAAGTAATGATTTTCATTCTCATAAAAAGCTAGACCATTTGTATATTGGTATACATAATTAGCAATATATTCATTATATTCATAAACATTATATGTTCCTGATGGAATAATAAATGTTACACTACTATTATCTTGTGAAATTGTTAAGGAATGTTCGTCTATAGTATGTTTAACATTATTAGCATCGTATACAAGAGTTAATGTTTTTACAATGGGTATTGTCCAATCAGTAAGGTACATTCCACCATTAGGTTTATTTACAGGAAGTAATATAGATTCTTTTTGTGTAGGTGTGTAACCAGATTGATAAGATAAACATCTATCAACTGTATTATAAAATCCTTGAACAAAATCATCAGAAATTATAATATTGGTATTACTTATTATAGATTTAAAATATGATGTTAACATATCTTCATGTTTTAAATTATTATAATTTTGAGTAATTGGTGTTATTATTGAAGTTGTATACCACAATCCAATTTTTACATCACTTACTGTAAAAACATCATCAGGAACAGATATATATTGTTTTGTATATTTATTATTTTCTTTTGTATAGCTAAAATATTCAATTAAATCAGGTGCGCTAGTTGCATCTATATAAAAGGGTTTATTTAATACTATGCTAGCTGGATTGCTTGGACTAAACTTGTATGTTTTATAATCAACAACTAAAATATTTTCTTGAGTAACTTGCATTATTTTTATTAAAAATAAAAATGCTTATTCCTGTATGTTGTTTTTCGTGTGGCGCTTGTATTGCACATTTATGGGATACATATCAACAATATGTTAAAGAATATAATCAGCAATTGTCAGATAATAAAATTGTTCCATTAAATAATAAAGAAGAAATAAATAGACGTATAAATAATACAGAATTGGGAACGCCATCTGCAGAAGAACTAGCTATGCTATCTTTAAATATCAAAAGAATGTGTTGTAGAAGAATGTTCTTAACACAAAGTGATACATTTAACTTGATGAATTTACCAAAGTCACAATAATTGCTGCTCAAAGTAAATATTTACTTTGATTAAAGTTGCATAAGTTCATACTCAGATAATTTATCTGGCTTACAACGACTATTATCAAGACTGTCTGTGCTATAACGTGTTAAACACTTATTATCAAAGTTATACTGATTCATCTTTTTGCAAATAAAGTTTGTCTGTTCTTGAAGAATTGTTGCAAAAACTATACGCTGTGCTTCAAAATTTGCATAAAGATCTGGTGGTGTTGAAACTTTGAATTCATCAAATAATTTAAGCAATTGTTTATATTCATACATAAGTTTTGTCATATGACAATTCATATTTGTAACTCCATACGATTTTTGTTGTAAAAATTTATTAAACATCCATATATTTTTATAATAACGATTTAACTCATCAATAAACCTTAAAAACACAGGTGGATTAATATCTATGTAATATAATATAGAATCAATAAACTTAAGTATTTCAGGATTTTGAATGAATATTTTATGGTCTAAATATGTGTATACATTATTTTTTGCTTGAGAAAAGTTTAGTGGGTTAATTTGCGTTTGTTCTAAAGGAGCAGATTCAATTGTATACATTTGAATTACAGTAATCATTATTACCACCATGCATATAAGTACTAAGGTACTATATGATATTAACATATTTACAAAGTTATTAAATTAATTTACTCATTAGACACATTTGCATTTATTGGGGATATATTTAAGTCTGGTGTTTTTACTTTGATATTTTCAACAAAGTTATTACGTATTAAATTATAATTTAAAAAATCCATTAACATTATGTTATCTATACTAAAATAAACAACATTATTACTCTTGTAAAAGTATACAGGACAATCTCCATAGTCTATATTTTCATCAGAACAGCTAATTATACCATCTGATATAGCCAAATTTGACGGATTAGCAGCACTTGCAATTGTGTAAATTAAATATTGAGCAATATAGTGTCCAGCAGGAATAGTGATTGAAACAACTCCGTTAAAAAATGTATAATTATTATTTACAATAATATTTGGAGAAGTATATACTTTACCCCAATCATTAAATATTTTATTAAATGAATATGTGGTACTTAATCCATTACTTAATTCATTTATATTAACACAAGGAATATACCAAGGTGCTTCAGCAGTTGATTTAACAATTGTTCTTTCCGAATAATATTTTTTAAGATAATTGTATATGTTTAATTGATCAATTCCAGGTGGTATTGTTACAACAGTATTATCATCAAGTGTAAGTGTAATTGAATTTGGACAAGTTTTTATACCAGATGATAAATAATGATATCTATATTGTCTATTCCAACAGTTACTTTGTACTGTATCTTGTAAATTGAAATTATGTGTTATACTATATAAAGAATTGAAATAACTACTAAATTGTGTGTAACCTTTACTATAAAGTCCAAAATTATATGATACTGTTGATGAATTATATCGAAAACCTCGACAAACAGGATCATTATTTATAAACCATGTAGTCATATTTAAACCTCCTGAGCCAGCAGACACCCAAAAATCAAATTCTTAACAATACTGCTATTGATATAACAAGTAATACTGCAATTTATAAAAGTGAATTTAATGAAGCTACATTCAAAGTAAAACAAATTTCACCTGAATTTAAAGAAAAAAATATTTTTAAAAGAGTTGTATACACATATAGTAATAATAATGCAATTAATTTGTCAAATGGATCAAATTCTGTGTTAATATTTAATAAAAATGGTAATATACTTGATAATCAAGGTATATTAATGTATGAATATGGGGAATATCCAATAAATCAACAAATAATGTTAACATTATTATTTTCAGTTGTTTATACAATTACAAATATATATAATTTTAAATTTTATGCAAATAATACACTGATTGCAGAGAGAAATATAGATTTTGCAAATGCAACACGTGCAATACAATTTAATTTATTATTTGAAAATAATATTCCTGATAATATATATATATTGTCAGATTTACAAATAGCACCATCTGAATTAATTACTTCATCATCATCAGAAAATATTCTTGTTCAAGCTTTTATAACACCAGTTAATTAAGAATATATTCAAAAACTTGTACCAACATAAATTGTTGTACACCATTTTTATCCATTATTATATAAGGATATAGATTTAATACACCAGATTCTATATTAATCCAAGAATTAGTACCACCATTAGATTCTATTTGTGAAGTTACAAAAGATGTATATCCATAAGATGATTGTATGTGATATTCTTCTGTACCTATTATTAATGTTGATTTTGTAGCATTCTCAATACTGCAATTTATAACTGCTATACGTTTTGCCATTTGTAAATATTGTTCATCAATACTAAATCCATATGACGAATAATTTAAATCAGATTCAGGAATATCTTTAAAAGCATAAGTTAAGTAATTAAATAGATTTAAATTATCTAATGTATATGATTTATAGATGTCTGTTGCTGAAATATTACTACTAAGAGTTATTTCGTGTATACGATATAATGGAAGATAATTAACTTCATATGAATTTTCATTTTGTATAACATTCATAAGTTGCATATAAGGAGCATCTTTGGGAATGTTTAATGGAATAAATGTATCTAAACTGCCAACACTTACTGCAAGTTGATCATAAGTATCATCTGCAAGGTAATTCAAAACAGCAGACGTTGTTGTATCTACCAATTTAAATTGACCATCATACTTTAATATTTTTGAAGATGTTGAACCTTCTATTGGAATTTGATACAAGACTGATCCTATATTTTGAAGATATAAATTTTCTGTAGATGAATAATTCAATATAAATAGGGATTCAATATTATTTACACTTATGTATGTACTGTTCATATATAGTACATACTGGTTTGATAATATTTTATATGTTGATTGATCTTCACGATAAATTCCACTTATATTGTCAGATACAGTATATTTGAAATTGTTATTATCATATGTATATAATAACAATTTCATGTTAAGTATAATTACACCTTTTTTTTTTATATTTAAAGAATTTTTACTCTACAATTTTTATTTAAATAACAAAGTGAATTATTTTACTTTGTGTAAAGTTTGATATCATATTTTAGTCCATTTTCTATTCCACTTGCAATAGTTTGTTCAGTAAATTTGTCTAAATTTACACAAAAAAATGTATCTGCTTCTGAATCAGCATGTATATGTGTAATATAATATTTGGAACAATAGATTGCAAGAGATGTATATGTTTTTTCACCACCAAGAACAAATATTTCCTCGTTGGAATGTATGTACGATTCAGGAAGTGGTGTTTGTTTTGAAAGTATATGAACATGCTTGCAATGTTTAAGAACACTTGATGGAAGATATTTGTATGTATTTTTCCCAATTACAACAGTCTTCCCTGCAATTTTATCATGAAAAAATTTTCGATCTGTCTTAAGATGAAACAAACATTTATTATTTTTCCCAATTCCATTGTTATTTGAAACACAAACAATTCCAATTAACATTTAATTAAATTCCAAAATTTTCCAATTTTAAAAATAGGTCAGGAATCGAGTTAACAGAAGGTGTTATTATAATATCTCCACGATTGTTAAATATAGACTTTTTATTTCTGATTTGTTCGTTAATCCATTCTTCATTTTTATAATTTGCATCATTATACCATTCATTATGTAAAAAATGGCTAATTTTTTCAATAATTTTGTTAGTAGGCATGAAATAACTTAAATGCCACCCAGTGTTATGTGCAAAAACATTATTATATAGTGTTTTACGCATTTGTTTGGAAATATTGGGACATGATAAAACATAATTAATATGTGCAATAATAGGTTGATAAAATTCCTGTTCAAACATTACTGTGTGGTTGTAATAAAACATACTCATACCCATAAAAACAAATGGTTTATTATTTGATAAGCATGTGGTGTTTTTAACACTTTGAAGATATTCTACACTTGGTATTTCATCAACATCACATATTGTAACTTTATCAACTTGTTGGAAAGGTCCAAATTCTTTCAAAACATTTACAACATAATTACGTTGGTAATTTTCCCGTGCAAATGTTTTACCACCATTATAATTGATATATTCTTTCAATTGAAAACAATCATTACAATCAATTAATTTGTATACAATTCTGTCACGATATGGATTGTTTTTAAAGTCATCTTCAAATGTATAGTCAGACCGTGGCATACCATTGTGGTATGTTTTGGATTCAATTACTATAAATTTGTCAACAACAGGAGCAAGGTATTCAAGACGAGCCTGATATAATTCTTTTTCACCACAATATATTACACTGTCGATTAACATATTTACAAAGTTAACATATTTTTTTAATTCAAAGTAAAATTATTATGATTATTTGCTTTAAATATCATAAAACATTTTATGTAAATAATCATAATTTTCTTGATTCATGTTATTTATATCATTATTATACTTTTTCAAAAATTCTGTAAATTTAACAGATCCAGGTATTCGCACATCAAATACTATTGGACTTGAAACTGGTTCACCATTTACTTCTTCCATAAATGCAAGAATATCTGAATTTTTACTATAATCCATTGGAGCATTTATATTTTCATTACTAAACATTGAAACAAGCTTATTGACTAGGTTAATAGATTCTTTATCAAGCTTATATGAAATACCAGATACAGACATAATATACTTATCAACATAAATACGCGAAATAATACGTTCGAAAACATTGATATCCAACTTTTGGAGAAGCTTTTCAACAAGTTGTTCAAACTTCTTTGAAAATTCGTTTTGTTGTTCCTGTTGTTTCTTCTTAGTTGCGAATTTCTCAAGAATTGTGGACTCCATTTATAATTAATATTTCTATCTTAAAATATCATTAAATAAAAGTAAGAACTTTTTAAATCAGTTTATGTCATCAGCAATATTTCAATTACAAACATACAATGCGCAAGATGTGTACCTTACTATGCACCCTGAAACTACATTTTTTCTTGTTAAATACAAACGTTATACACAGTTTGTAATGGAATCAGTTCCTGTAAATTTTTCAACAAAACCAGAATGGGGTAAAACAGCTACTGCTGTACTTCCATATTCAGGTGATCTTTTATGGAAAATATATCTGGTTGTTGATCTTCCAGAAATTCCAAGTAATGCTGCAGGATATGTAGGTAGATGGACTGATAAAGTAGGTTATGCTTTAACAAAAAGTATTAAACTCACTATTGGTGGAAATGTAATTGATACACATTATACACCTTTTTTATGTATGTTTTCAGAATTAACAACTGATGAATCACATATTCCTGGTTTGAATTCATTAATAGGGCATGTTGATGAGTGTACAGGAAAATATTATTTTAGACGACCATCTTATAGACTTCATATTCCATTGCAATTTTGGTTTTGTCAAGATCCTGCACTGGCTTTACCTATAATTGCTATGCGCTCTTCAAATATATCAATCACAATTGATTTTCGTAAATTTAGTGAGCTTTGGATTAATTGCTTTGCAACTGAATATTCAAATATGTATGATGACACAGATTTTAATGGAGAATTAAATGCATACTTGCTTTGTGATTATATATGGCTTACTAAAAAAGAACAAACATTATTTACAACACAACCTATAGAATATGTTATTACACAAACACAAACAATTCGAGATATCAACATTACAAATATTGATTCAAACCTTAATAATTACAGTTTAACATCGAATAATATTCCAATACGGTTTAGTCATCCTGTTAAATGCTTGTTATGGTGTTTTCAAAAAGAAAGTCATATTGGATTACCAACTGAAGATAATAAATGGATTGGAAATCAATGGAATAATTTTTCTGTAACAACATTCAGCCCAAATGATATTGGATTTACAAATAGTAAAGCCCAGTCTTATATTCCAAGTTGGAAATCAATATTGTCTAAAGATGCTGCATCTACATCAACAACATTATCTTCCGAAATTTTAAATTGGAGTTCATTTGACTATGCACAAGATGGTCCTATAGATACATGCCAAATTACACTGAATGAATTAGCTGCAACACCTTTGCAAAATGGTGATTATTATAATAAGCTACAAACATACAATTATTTTAACAGAATACCAGATTCACCTGGTGTTTACTGTTATTCCTTTGCATTAAATGCAAGTGAGCAAAAACCTTCAGGTACACTTAATTTTTCAAGTTTAAACAGAGTTAATCTGAAGTTTACATTAAAATCGAAAATTGAAAATTCCAAATGTTTATATCCTGAAGCTCTTTATTCAGTCTTGCCACAACAAGATGAAACTACAAATGAATATACACGTCCTACAGATGCTATTAACAATATCTTTACAAAATATCTTATTAAAAATACAGGACAATTTATTTCACCATTAGCAGGAACTGAAAATCTACAGTCATCATATCTACTTAACGTATACGCTATCAACTACAATGTTTTTAGAGTAGCAAACTCAATAGGTAATGTAGGATATGTCAACTAAATACGTAATTACTTGACTTAAAACATTAAAGTATTACTAGTAAAATGTCTAATTCTTTTGTTTCAACTTTTAAGTCCTACGTTGATGCTATTTTGGAAATTCATCCTAAATATAGTACAAAGAAATACCATGATAAGGCTGTAGAAACTGTTAATAGTGTTCTTGATATGGCATTCACTGTTCTTGAACAATTGAACTCTGATGATATGATTACCTTGAATGAAATGAATATTGCTCCTATAACTGATGATGTTTTGGATCAATTTAAGAAGAATCATAAGGTTAGTAAAAAGGCTGTCAAAACATTGAATATTTATACAGCAATGTTCATTCCTATTGTTCGAAAATTTGCTGAGCCTATGTTGAGAAAGTATGATGATGAAGAACCTGACGTATACTATAATCGTATTACAAGTATTAACAGTATTGCATCCAAGATTTACAAGAATTTGACCAATCCTGATAAGTATTCTGACACATATGAGTATAATCCTGAAGCTACAGAAGGAAAGATTATTGGTGTTATTGTTTCAAGTGTGTCTGATCCTACTGATGCTGAGCGTGTACGAATGCAATATCAGAATATTATTGAACAATTGGGAAATGATAAGAACGAGATCGAGAAGGATCTTGAAAATGTGTCTGAAGAAGAACTGAAGGATGTAAAGAATAATCTTGTAGATACTATGCTGACAAAGCATGCACATATATATGATAAGTTGCAAGATTATATTATATCATTTATGGATAGATATAAGGATGCTTTGCGTGATATGTGTTTGGATAAGTCTCTTAAGAAGAAGACTACTAAGACGAATATACCTCCTGCAAATATTCCTATAGTGAATGAACCTCCTGTGTTTACGCTTCCTCCTGTTGAAGATATTCATTTGCCAACTATGCCAACTCAGGCTACGCCTGCAAGAAATCCTAAGTTACCTCAGGTAAAGAAGACCCGTAAGACTAAGAAGAATTAAAATGAAAAATTATTTACTTTGAAAAACTAAATAATTATGACTTAAACAATTGACTTTAATTTAGTAAAGTCGATGAAGGACCAGATAATCAATTTTTTCAAAGAACGCAAAGTAAATAATATTCGTATGGGAAATGCCATTATTAAAGCTACTAATTATAAAGCATTTCGAGCACTTGAAAGTAGTGATTTTATTGTTGCAAATACACAGTTATCCCCATACGTAATTCAAATTTTGAATATGATGTATAAACAAAATCCTTCAATATTTACTACTTCACAGGAAATAGATAATAAAATATATAAATGTAATATTGTTAAATCAATTGTTCAGCAATATCAAAAATTTGACGAAAATATTCGAAAACGATATTTTTAATTTTCTGTATTAATATTTGTATCATTATTTGTATCATTATTTACTTTGCTTGAATCTTCTGCAACAGATTCAACAGGCTGCTCCATTGAAGGTAACACATTTATATCATTCACATCAGGTGCAGATATATGTTGTACATCTGGTTCTTGTTCTGAGTCAATGAATCTTTCCTGTTCATATAATCTAGCAAGATTATTAGAATAAGTACGTACTTGTTCATTCAATTTATTATTTTGAATTACAAGATCATCATATTTGGCTTGAGTTATTTTCAATAGCAAAAATGTTGCAACAAGACAAGCAGCAATTGCAAGAATAATAATACCAATTACAATTGTTATATTTGATGTTATTATTTCATTAAGCGTCATTTTATAACTACAAACATAATTGTAATGAAAAATAAATTCATAAACAGTATGGAATTATTTACAGCAAATACAATTGTTGAATTTAACAACCTTCAAAATGTACAAATGGTTAAATTTAAAGGAAGAAAATCAGCAAATTTAAAATTAATAAATACGTTTGATCCAAATCAATATGTTATACTTACAAAAAATGAAGATTACTATACATCTAATATTAATTACAATAATAAAATATATACATTAGTATATGATCAACACTATAACATTATTGGATATGTAAACCATTTAAACAATGTAATATTATTTGATAAAGACAATAATGAAAGTTTCACAGTTAAACCATCTAATTCAAGCACAGCAGCAAACAGTAATTGATTCAAATGATTTGTCTGATAATGAGATTCCTTCTATACAATATGAACAATTAGATCAATTACGTTGCTATGTTGATTTAGCAGTTCTTTTTGAAGAAGAGTATATATCTTTGTTAAATTCCGGGAAAGAACAATTTTTAACAAATTATGAAAATATAGAAAATGTTCTTGATGAGAAAACTCGTAATTTAATAAAAAATAGTATTGAAGAAGTTAATCCATGGATTAATATTGGACTTGATTTACCAGAATTTCTACAAAATTGCATGATACTACAAAATACAATTCCTGGTAGTGAAGTTGCTATAGACGAACTTGAATGTTTATTTAAATATGTATGTGAAAATGCACAAGAAATTACAAAAAAATTTATATGTTTGTTACTCTTTTTTGAACTTGTAGAACCTGCTGGAACAAATTTAAATGTTGAACGTTTTAAATATGCATGTGGATTGTTTAACACTATTATTCAATTGCAAAACTAATTAGATTCATTAAACTAGACTAAACAACTATTAATCTAATGGTTTTATCACTTGTTGATTTTAATACAAATGATTTTCTTGATCTTTTTGAAAAAAATAAATTAACAACAGATTTTGATAGATCAAGATTAATTCTTGTTGCTGCAATTCCTTCTTATAAAATAGAAGAACTTACAGTAGGAACAGATAGACTTGTTAATGATGCCAAACATTTTGTTATAATGTATTATGTTGGGTCTAAAATACAGTCTAATGTTAAAATTGAGTATTACAGTGTTAAATTATTTGATAATACTCCTTCTCTGATATGGATAGATACATTAAATTATATTGAAGATATTCCACGAGACACGACTTTGTTTTCTAATTTTGAGAATGCTTTAAAGAAATACATGGAATTAGAGGATTTAAGTGTTCAACATATGTATATAATGAATAAAGCTATGTATGAGTTACATTATACAAAATCTAAATTGAAAAATACTGTTTACTATGATGTTTATATTGTAATTGGAGCAAAACAACAACATATTGGTGTTGAAATTATAATTCATGATAATAAATCAATCGAAATTTTAAATGTTGTTCCAAGTTCAGATGTAAATATACACCTACCTTTTTTTAATTGAACAAAGTAAATCTATTTAAATAATTTTATGTACTTGTAACAAGAGGAAATTTCAACACAGTACGAACATCATAGTTTTGCAATGTGTATGTAACACTATCTAAAAAGACATCAAACGAACTATCACGATTACCTGAAATTGTAACAATTGGAGTTGTTACATTTTCAGGCATTTTTACTTTGTCAAAATCATTTGCACAAACATGCTTATTATAAATATGAGCATTACCAATACACAACATAATATTTCCTGCATTACAGTTACAATAATAACAAATAATCAACAACATTAATGCAGTTGAAGCAATGTTAAAAGGTAATCCTAACATCACATCTGCACTACGCTGATACATCATTAAATCTACAGTGTATATACCATTTTTTAAATATGGAATGAAATGATATGAAACATGGCATGGTGGAAGTACCATTTCATCAAGCTGACAAGGATTCCATGCACTCATAAATAATCGGCGACTTTGAGAGTGATTTTTGAGATTTGTTACAATATCAATAAGTTGATCATAATTTTCACTATTGAAATTTCTCCACTGACAACCATATACAGGACCTAAATCCCAATATTCCAAATTTTTATGATGAATTTTCTTGTAATTTGGATCTGCATTTGCATCCCAAATATGGACATTTTTTTCTTGTAATTTTCGTACATCTCTGTAACCACGTAAAAAGAATAACAATTCTTCCCATACACCACGTAAAAATAACTTTTTATGCTGCATAATGGGGAATGATATTGCTATATCTTTGCAGCAGATAGTCTGCATAGGAAGCATTCGAGTGTCATTTTGGTCATATCCATTATTTATGATATTTTTTACAAGAGAAATATATGAAGTATCAACTGTGCTTGCTGAATTTTTTAACATTGTTATAATATTATTTTTGATGATTTAAATAGAATTTTCTGTGATTTAAAAATATGTAAATCTTACTAAAGTATATCTTAAATTTATGTATATATGTCGAATGATCAAACATCATCCACTAGTCAAATATTTTATGATGGTACATACAAAACAGCTTTAAGTAATTATATAATTACTGTTACAGGAGGAGGACAAATATTAGTATCTGATGTAAATGATTGGAATAAATTTGTTGGAATTAAACCTCCAACAGATTCAGATGCATATGCAAATACAAGACAACTTATGCTCGTTTATACAAAACCTACATCAGGAGATGCTTTTGATACAGCAAATTATTCTTGGATATCAACAGATGCAGGAATGCTTAAATTTACAAAAGCATGGCAATTATTGTCTGCAACACAAACAGGAAATTTTCAATATATAGATCCACCAACCACAAATGAAACATATTACTTACAATATGTTCCACGAACAGGTATTCAGTGGACTACAATTGTAAATACGTTGCCATTTACTCCAAATGTTAAATCGCAAATTATTGGGTATGATGCAACTGCCAATCAAGCTGTCAATGTCACAGGAACACATGCAAATTATGTTCTTCAAACAACAAATGCTAACACTACTGGTATCCAATTTGGATATGTTACTCCAGCTACACTAAATTTAAATTATCAGACAATTCAAGGTTCAGCCATGGTTATGGCAAAAAGTAACAATACATTTGAACTGTCAAATATGTATCCTTTTTCGCAAAATCTTGATGATGGTGAAATTATTTTTCTTGATAAGACTGATCCTGATAATCCATTTTTTAATGGTATCAAAGCTACAACTAGTGATTTTCAAATGCTTTATACATATACAAATGAATCTGGAAAAATTCGATGGAAGTATGATTATTTTAATCAAGCTATTGCAGGGCTTGGACAAGATACAACTGTGACTGAAGGTAAATTGGCGGTTTGGGAAGGTGGACGGCTAACAGCAAAGAATATTCAAGAACTTATCGGTGATACAACAAATTATTATATGTGGAGTGCAGTATTGCAATCAAGTTGTTATTTTTGTGCAGCAAATGAAAGTAATTTGAGTGAAATATATACGCCTACAATCAGCTTGTCAAGCAATTTAGGAAAAGTTATTCAAAATCAATTTTTGACTTATGGCGGAAATCTTGAATTAAATTTTAATTTAATGTTACATTGTTATAATTTGAAAGATTATATGCTTGACGATGAATATCTGGATGGCGTAAATATTAGCATCCATTTTGCACAATGTGATAGTAATTCAACATTTATAAATGAAGGTATAGAACGTTCAATATCTATTATAAATGTTCCTGTAATAACAGCTGCAACACCATTTATGAAAATATGTGAATATATACTTGTTCCTTTTCAATTTAGTGATATTCCTGTTACAGATGATACAAAAGAATATAAATTTCTTCCAGTCGAGTTATTAATATCAACTACAAATGATGAATTACTAGATGTTTCTTATCAACCTTTACAAAGTAAATTTAAATTTGCTCTTGCATCTAAAAATATAAGGCAATCATTTTCATGTAAAAAATTATATACATTTAACAATTAATTACTTAATTAATAACAAGTTTTTCTATATTTCGTATAATTTTTTTTACTTTATTTACAAATACATCATCTATATTAACACTAGTCAATGGCTTTAGCTTTGCAATATTATTCATAGCAGTATCATTATCTTCAAGTTGATCAGAAATAATGCTAAATATTTCTGCAACATTAATTGTGGGGTTGTTAAGCATATTAGCATACTTTTTCCAATTATTTTGAAGTCCCTTTACAATAATAGGGTATGCAGTAGTTTTAATACAATCATACTGGTTGTATAATCCTTTAAGAGTTTTTAATGCTTGTTGCAATTCAGGAGTAGTAGGTTTGACATATGAATTGATAAGTGAATACAATGAAAATATTTGTTGAAATAATAGTATTTGTTGTGACATTTTACTTTGTAAGTTCAATTATTTAATTCAAAGTAAATAATTAAATTGATAATTATTTAATTAATTAATTTAATAGAATTTTTGAAAGCAGTTAATTCATTCATTACAACATTAATTGCCATTGAAAACATATATATACAAAAATGCATATACTTATTTTCATTTCGATCTATAGAAAAATCAGTACTTCTTATAATGTTTGGAAACATATCTTGAATATATTTTTTAACATTATTATTTTCATTATTAATTTTTACATAATCCATATTAATATCAATAAATACTTTGAAAAAATTTTCAGACATATGAGGTTGAACCAATGACACAATATAATCATTAGGTTTTACCAGCTCATATAATTGTTCTGATGATAAATTAGAAGCATTTCCTGCGTTTATATGTTTAATATATGCAATTGAATAACGAATCAATTCTCTCAATCTTTTAACAATAATGTTTAAAGCAGAACGAGAAACATCTTTAAATTCCAATTCAATTTTTAGTGTGTTTTCATTACTGTAATTGTTTGTTTGTTTTATTGCTTGCTTTTTAATCGTATTACAATAACTGATAAGGGTATCAAAAGCTTTCTTTAAAGCTGCCGTTGTATCTGTGCATTTGTCAATAGATTCAACATAAAAATAATCATCATCATACCAAGCATGACAGAATTTAGTATAACCATATCCAACTCCTTGTTTTAATTTTGCAGTAAAATTAATAGATTCGTTTGGTGGAAGTTTTATAATTGGTAGATTTTTTAAGATATTTGATTTAATTAATTTATTCATTGGCAGTAATTTGTCATCAGATGATTTTATATCATTTGGTGTTACAGTTAGCCAGTTGTTTGTACTATTCTTAATATTACAGGCAAATGTTACATCTTTATTTTTATTTGTAATTATACTTTGAATAAGGGGTATAAGCTGTAAGCGTTGAATGATATATTCCATGTTGTATACACTACTGTTAAAATTTATAAAATGTACATCATCAAATGTCCATACTGGTATTTCATCAATAAGCACTCTACGAACACTGTTCATTACAGTGTTGTTAGCAAATTTTTGATATTTTGATGCTATATTCATTTAATTAAATTAATTAAATTAATTTAATTAAAATTTATGTTAATAAGTTTATAGTAATTATAGTAATTATAGTAATTATAGTAATTATAATTTATGTTAAATATTTTCTTTTCACTTTGTTATAACAATGAAAAAACTACTATCACTTAAAGAATCAGACTTTATATCATCTGGAGCAACAGGAAATATTTATCGACTTGATATTCTCAATGGTGTTAAACGTGTTATTAAACTCGCCAAATCAACAGATATCGCTTCTATACTCAGAAATGAAGCAGCAATATATCAAATATTCAATAATTCTTGTAAATTTATACCCAAATTTTATGAAGCAGGAATGTATACAAACAATTTGACTGGCAATACTGAATTTGGAATCATTATTGAATATATCCCATATGACAATTTAGCACAAAACATTATGTATATAACATCTAAAAATATTAACAAGGTGTTTACAAATATTCTTAAAATTCTGGAATGTTTTCACAATCACAATTTTGTTGTGAAAGATGTAAAACCAGATAATTTCTTATTTGATCCAACTACAAATCGTGTATGGATGGTAGATCTTGGACTTGTAGGGTATTGTCCATATAAATGGACAGAATGTTCTAATTATACAGGGACATTAAGATATATCAGCTCAAGATGTCATGATCATGTAAATACTTATTATGATGATATTGAATCAGCAGTTTATACAATTATATTTTGTTATTATGGATATTTACCATGGAAAATTGTCAAATTATCTGAATGGTCTAATAAAGAATATTCAGATCGTGTAAAGGCTATTAAAGAATCTGAAAAATTTGATACAATGGTGAATATGTTTCCTTCTATTGCAAATATTTACCATTCTGTAAAAATGGAAGATTCGTTGTGTAAAAAGCCTGATTATACTGTGTACTGGAAAAGTTTACAATAATTAAAAAAACATATTTAATAATTAAATGAATACAAAAATAAATTATAAAGGGGCTGGAGCAATTATATATGATAGTATTAATAATTCACTTGTTATTGTAAAAGGAAATCAAAATATATACAGTTTTCCAAAAGGCCATATTAAGAAATTAGAAACACTTGAGGAATGTGCTTCTCGAGAAGTATATGAAGAAACAGGAGTTTTATTTTCTCCTTCAATTTTACAAAATTGTAAAAGTATTGTAATATATGAATATATATATTATATCATTGTTTTGAATAATGGAGTAGATTATATTCCATTATTTAATATTATTGATACGCATGAAATTAATATGTGTAAATGGTATACTATTGAAGAAATATTGACTTTTTTACATAATTGCAATCAAGGTGTAAAAAAAATTATATCAAATTGGTGTGTTTATAAAGAATTAATTGAATCAAAGTGAAAGAAATTTCTTTTAAATTTTATAAAATTATATTTACATAATTTTGTTGATCTTTTACAATATTGTCTAATGTTAATTTCGCATTTGTTCTTATCTTATCATAACGTACCTTTAACAATCTAAATTCGGACATTTTTAATCCATTCCAAATAGGAACAAGCTCGACAATACAATTATTCGTACAAATATCTCCATTCTCACATTGAGGAAGGGTTTGGTTGAAATTTGTAAGATATAAATCTATACTGTTAGAGAAATATTTATAGGAATGACCTTGCTTATCATCATAATAAACATCTGCATTTACATATTTTTTATTATCGTTATCATACATAAATAATACATTTGATGGATTAAATTTCAAACGAACATCCATAGAAAGTTTCGTTAAAGGCTTCCATTTGTAATAAATTGTTTCGCCTTTTATAAACGTCATTGGACCATTTTTCACAAAAATAACACCATCATTTGGATATTCACACTCATTATACATCTTTGTTATTTTTTCTGAAAATGATTCAGATAAATTTTTACAATATTCTTTCACAAAAACTGTTGAATATCTTTTTATATCTTTTTCAGCATTATTAAATCCAACTTGATTGTAAAATCCAATTAAACCTATTATAGTAATAGGTGAAAATGTAAACATAATATCTTTACTTATGTTAAGCTTGGCACAAAATTCAACAGCATTTTTGTAAAAATTATCATTTATGTATTGATAAATGACTGTTTTTAATGCATCAATATAATTGTTAGTAAAGTCATTAATTTCTTTACTAAAGTTTGGATTTTGAATATATTGTAAGCTATTGTAATAACTGCTTCTATCATTAATTATTATACTATTTTTAGAAAAAGCATAATAATTTTTCATTATTGTAATAACATCATTAAAATTAACTTCTGAATTAGTATAATATTGACTAAGAAAAGATGCAATTTCTTTAAATTTGGTAAAATTACCATTTATGATACCATCTGATGTTACATATTTTATGCCAATGAATTCAGGATATTTTTCAACAAATTGAGTAATATAATTAAAACGGCATGGTTGATTATTATCAATAAAATTATACTTTGATACATCAACATCATTATACAAATAACAATCAAAAATATGTAAACGACCTTGACAAATTTCACAATCAAAAATATAATTCTCTGTAATTAAACTTTCATGCTTGTACACAAACATAACATTACGTTGATAACACAACACAATATTATTGTAAATTACAACAAGAGTTCGTATTCCATCAATTTTCATATTAGCAGAATAATTAGTAATATCATTGTTTATCATATCCATTATTTTTGTACTAATTTGATGTACCTTAGGATTTAAAACATCACTCTTCTTAGCATCAAGATTAAATTCTTGTATTTTCATTGCATGGTAATTTGTATAATATTTATTAACTTCATAAATAGTATGATCGGGATGAGCAGGATGAGCTGGATAAGTTGGATTATTTATATCGTCATTATTTAGATTGTTTAATTCAACAATGGTGATTAAATCCATGACAGATTTATCCGGAAAATGATAATCATTTAAATCAGGTGTTCCTAGATATATACAATATTGAATTTCATTTATAAATTGAGGATTGTTACTTTCAATCTTACAAGTTTCTCCAATATTATTCCAGTTGATATTTGGAATATTAACAGCCAATATATTTGTTTGTGTATTTTTAGAAATGATAATATTTACATCAATATTTGTATTATTAAACATAAATTGATAATGATATATATGTTTTAAATCGACTGAATATGGAATACTTTGATTTTCATTTTGCCATTCTGAAAGGTTGAAAGCCTGGAGAAATTCAATTAAAGTAGCATTTGTATATGTTTTTATATTTGTTCCATCAGAAATTGTCATAATCAAAGAATCTTCATACTGGGATGATCCAATATAATGTCGGATAAACCCCTGAATAATAGGAATATATATTGGGTCAAATGTATATTCAAATATAGTAGTATTCATTTTTAATAAAATTAATTTAATTAATTTAATTAAATTTGCAATTGTTTAAAAATGAATCACACACTTGAGGCAAATAGTATATTTCTCAATCCAACACATACAGAATGCAGAACTAACGCCAATAAAATTTTAAAATCATGTTATGATAATTTAGATTTATTGGAGAACATGAAAGGAGAAATTGGGGTAGACCAGTTCAATTATATTCAAGAATATTTTAATAGAATTATTATGATTATTACCTCACTACCAACACAAAATAATGGTACTTTTAATGTATTTGCGAAACCTTATGTACGAGATAATTTAAATGAACTACCTATAACAGGTAATTCATTTACTCTTAATTCAAATTTACAATCTGCTGAATATGCTAATCAAACACTTAGTGTACCTGCAGAATATAAAATTTTAACAACATTAGATAAACAATTAGCATATAATAAATTTGGTGAAAGAATTGTTGTTCCATTTGTTGACAATATTAAAGACCCATTAAGTGATGCTATTAATGCATCACAATATATTGCAGGTAATGGATTGGATATTTCACGGCATATAAAACCAATGTCATTAAATAAGTATAAATAAAATGTATAGCCAAAGTAAATAACCAAAGTAAAAATTTTTAGACAAAGTTTTTATTATATTTATTTTTTATT
>ENA-UONW01000348-UONW01000348.1-human-gut-metagenome-genome-assembly--contig:-CS52-NODE-348-length-69907-cov-16.679737_pt1 | contig 69907 bp, 49 predicted proteins | sample MGYA00242463_ERZ724010 | MGnify/ENA metagenome assembly ERZ724010 | reverse complement strand
AGAGCAAAGGACTGAAAATCCTTGTGTCACTGGTTCGATTCCCGTTGGCACCACATACAAATAAAAATGAAATTTCTTGTTATATCCCGGACTCAGAGAGAGTTCGGGATTTTTTGTTTCATGCTTTTTCTATTTACTGTAGCTGCATATGTGCGCTGTGGTAACATCGCTGTATGATTATGCATAAATACGTTTCGGTATTGCATATTTATCCGACATCAATTCATAGCGAGCTTCATATCAGTGATGCAGAACGTCTTCGGACGATGATATGCGAGTTTTAAAAGTTGAGTATTCATAACCTTTTGACGCATAAAACATTCGTAAAGATATGCATTCTGCTTTTTTTAACTAATTATTGTTTGTATTGTCAGTTCAAACCTATATCTTTGCAATGTATTTTCCTGGCCTTTTTTTATTCTGCCGCTAAATATGATAAGATTATAACTAACACTTTAAACCGAATGAAACGAATATTTACATCTATTGTTGCTGCGTTTGCGGCAATGACGGTTAGTGCGCAAACCGCGGAGTTTTTCGAGCCTTACAAGAGCGTCGACCTGCGTTTGCCTTCTGTACCTATTGTGGTGAACGACCCTTATTTCTCTATCTGGTCGCCTTATGACAGGCTTACCGACGGACCTACACGCCACTGGACTGACGCCCAGAAAGCCATAGACGGACTGCTGCGTGTGGACGGAAAGACCTATCGCTTTATGGGAGTTGAAAAGCCTTATATACTCAAGTCCATTCTGCCGATGGCCGATGAGGGCGCATGGACAGCCAAGACAAGCCGCAAGAATCCGGGCGACGGATGGGCTGCTGCCGATTTCGACGATTCTTCATGGGGAACGGAGCAGGGCGCTATCGGTACGGCTGACGAATATCCTAACGTGAACACAAACTGGGAAGAGACCAACAGTGACGTGTACGTGAGACGTACTGTCAATCTCACAGCCGATGATATCAACGATGATCTTTACATTGTCTATTCTCATGACGACGTGTTCGAACTCTATATCAACGGCACACAGGTGGTGTCAACAGGCGAGACATGGCTTCAGGGAGAGACTCTCCATCTCTCAGCTTCGCATAAGGCGCTGCTCAAGGAGGGTGAGAATGTCATCGCCGCTCACTGTCACAATACCACTGGTGGCGCGCTCATCGATTACGGACTGTATCGTAATGTGAAGACAGAGGGTGCCGACATCGAAACAGCCGAGCAGACAGCAGTCGATGTACTTGCTACAAATACTTATTATACATTTAAGTGCGGTCCTGTGAACCTCGACCTCGTGTTCACCGCTCCGATGCTTATCGACGATCTCGACCTTCTGTCAACACCGATCAACTACATATCCTATCAGGTAACTTCAACAGACGGTGCAAACCATGATGTGCAGTTCTATCTCTCAACTTCGCCTGAACTGACGGTCAATGAGAGTTCGCAGCGCACCAAGTCTGAGCTTCAGGCGGCCGCAGACGGTTTCAAATACATCAAGGCCGGCACAATGTCGCAGCCCATACTCAAGAAGAGCGGCGACCTCATCTGTATCGACTGGGGATATCTTTACATGCCTGCAATCAACGGCGAGGTGTCTCTGTCGTCAGGATATGTTTCTGAAAATGTTTTCGCTACCACCGGAAAACTTCCTGAAAGCGATCGTATCCTGGAAGGAAGCGGTGTTTCTTCCATGCCTTCAATATCTTATGTACACGATTTCGGAAGCGTGAGCACAGCCTCAAGCTTCGCTATGCTTGGATACGACGAAGTGTACGACATAACCTACATGGGCAAGAACTATAAAGGATATTGGGCACGCGACGGTAAGACAATACTTGAGGCCTTCGCCGAACTGCGCGACAATTACACTGACATCATGACCCGTTGCCGTGCTCTCGACAAGCGCATCTACGACGACGGACTTGCTGCCGGCAACACCAAATATGCTGAAATACTTTCCGGTTCATACCGTCACGTCATTGCAGCCCACAAGCTTTTCGAGGACAAGGACGGCAACCTGCTCTTCTTCTCTAAGGAGAACAACTCCAACGGATGCGTCAACACCGTTGACCTCACTTATCCGTCGGCTCCGCTCTTCCTGCTCTACAATCCTGAATTGCAGAAAGGCATGATGACAAGTATATTCGAGTACAGTTACACAGGACGCTGGACAAAGCCTTTCGCAGCACACGATCTCGGAACATATCCTATCGCCAACGGACAGGTTTACGGCGGCGACATGCCTCTGGAGGAATCTGGTAATATGATAACTCTTGCAGCGATGATATGCAAACTTGAGAACAGCACGGCCTATGTTGACAAATACTGGGATATTATAACAACCTGGGCAGAATATCTCGTTGAGAACGGACAGGATCCGGAGAACCAGCTCTGTACCGACGACTTCGCAGGACACTGGGCGCACAACGCCAACCTCTCCGTGAAAGCCATCATGGGTGTGGCCGGATATGCAGAGATGGCACGCATCAAGGGCGACATCGCTACAGCAGACAAATATATGAACAAAGCCAAGGAGATGGCGCGTATATGGGAGTCTATGGCAAGAGAAGGCGATCACTACCGCCTTGCTTTCGACCGCGATAACACATGGAGCCAGAAATATAATATGGTGTGGGACAAGCTCTGGAATATACACATCTTCCCCAACAAGGCTGCAGAGCGCGAAATACAGTATTATCTCACAAAGCAGAATACGTATGGTCTGCCGCTCGACAGCCGCGAGGCATACACCAAGAGCGACTGGATTATGTGGACAGCAGCCATGTCTCCCGACACAGAGACATTCCTCAAGTTCTCCGACCTTGTATATAAGTATATCAATGAAACCAAGTCACGCGTGCCAATCAGCGACTGGTATTGGACAAACTCCGGCGACATGCGTGGATTCAAGGCACGTTCTGTGATCGGCGGACACTGGATGAAGGTTCTCATGGACAAGATAGGTACGCTGGAGCCACCGGTAAAGGAGTGGGCTCCTGCAGGCGACAAGATAAAGACAAAATGGGCAGATGAGGTGAAGGTGGACAACGTGCTGCCTGAATATCCGCGTCCTCTCATGGAGCGTTCAGAATGGATGAACCTCAACGGACTTTGGGATTTCGGATTCAATGTGGCAAGCTCCAGCGAGGAACCGGCAATGTACGACGGCCAGATACTCGTGCCGTTCGCTATCGAGTCGAGTCTTTCTGGCGTCATGCAACCGATGGTAGAGAACAACGCTCTGTGGTACAAGCGTGAGTTTACAGTGCCTGAGACATGGGCAGGAAAGCGTGTCATCATCAACTTTGGCGCCTGCGACTACACAGCAACAGTCTATGTCAACGGAAAGAGTGTTGTTTCTCATACAGGCGGACATACAGCGTTCAGCGCTGACATTACTGATTGCCTGTCAGAAAGCGGTGCAAACGAACTCACTGTAAAGGTTATCGACAATACCGACGAGAAATCGCAACCGGTAGGAAAACAGCGCAAGGATGCCGAAGGAGACGGAAGTACATGGCATACTCCGGTATCCGGTATATGGCAGACAGTATGGCTCGAGCCGGTAAACAACGAATACATATCAGCTGTTTCCACTACACCTGATGTTGACAACAGCAAGTTTGTTGTCAACGCTACAGCAGAGGGAGTGAGCGGAGGCAATGCCGTTGTGACCGTGAAACTTCTGGATGGCGACAATGTTGTGGCTACAGGTGAAGGCGCTCCAGGCACCGACATCGAACTCAATGTTGCTAACCCGAAACTGTGGAGCCCGCAGTCGCCTTATCTTTACGACATGGAGCTCAGCCTCACATGCGATGGTAAGGAGACCGACCGTGTGGACAGTTATGCCGCTCTGCGCAAGATCTCTGTGGCACGGGATAAGAACGGCGTATGGCGCATGCAGTTAAACAACAAGGACTTCTTCCAGAACGGTGTGCTCGATCAGGGTTATTGGCCTGACGGACTCTACACCGCACCGACCGATGAAGCCCTCTGCTATGATATAGAGACTGCAAAAAGTCTTGGCTACAACATGATACGCAAGCACATGAAAGTGGAACCGGCACGCTGGTATTACCACTGCGACCGCCTCGGAATGCTCGTTTGGCAGGATATGCCTGCTCTTGGCAACTCTTATGAGGACTGGAACAGCGACAGCTGGTACACAGGTACAGACGGCCGTCCGACCACAACCGTGCGCGTAAATTTCACAAAAGAGTGGACAGAGATAATCAAACAGCACTATTCAAATCCTTCTATTGTTGTATGGACTCCGTTCAATGAGGCTTGGGGACAGTTCCTTACATCTTCTGTTGTTTCAAGTACAAGAGGTCAGGACGCAACACGTCTTATCGATGCTGCCAGCGGTGGAAACCATCATGAAGGCCTTGGCGACATGCTTGACCTCCACGACTACAGCAGCGAACCGTCCGTTTACTTCTACGATGCTACACGTCCTACAGTGCTCGGCGAGTATGGTGGACTCAGCTACAACGTCGAAGGCTATCGCTGGGATCCTGAATATACAGCTACCGATTACACCGGAACAGATGAACTGACTGACGCTTATGTGACACTCTCCGACAGAATTGCCGCTCTTGCCAAGTCTGATGCTGCCAAGGACTTCTCTGCTGCCGTCTATTCACAGATAACTGACGTCGAGACCGAAATGAACGGACTGATGACATACGACCGCAAGCTTGTCAAGGTTGATGCTGACAAGGTGAAGGCCGCTAACGAAAAGCTCGCTTCCGTACTCGACACTTCAACCGGCATTGAGGATATTAACGGACAGGACGGACCCGCTGTAGAGCTCGGCCGTTACAACGCCGGTGGACAGCGCGTATCAAAGAACAGCAAGGGACTCAACATCGTTAAGTATTCTGACGGTACGGTGAAGAAACTCATTGTGAAATGATATTGACATTATGATGACAGACCGCCCGGTTTTCTGCAAAATGAAAGCCGGGTGGCTTTTATATTATAGTACAAGCTTATTATAAATTTTTTTATATATAGATCAACATTAATTTTATGAAGAAAATCATGACGCTTGCGGCTGTGATGGCCGTTACACTGTCAGCCGGGGCACAGACTCCGGAGTTTTTTGAACCGTACAAGACGATAGACCTGCGCCTTCCTTCGGTGCCTATCTTCGTCAACGACCCTTACGTTTCGTTCTGGTCGCCTTGCGATGAACTCAATGCAGGCAACACTTGCCACTGGACCGACGACGAGAAACCTATTGATGGTATGCTCCGTGTCGACGGTGTGACCTATCGTTTCATGGGAGTTGAGCGCGAGTATGTGCTCGATCAGACACTCCTGCCTATGGCCGACGAGGAAGCCTGGGAGGCAAAAGCCACGACAAAGAAGCAGACCGGCACAGGCTGGACAGCTCCCGATTTCGACGACAGCAGCTGGGAAACAAAGAAAGGTGCGTTCGGTACAGCAAAGGAATATCCTCATGTGAACACACCGTGGGAAGATGCAAACAGTGATGTTTATGTACGCCGTACAGTCAATCTTAAGGCTTCTGACATCGCGAAAGACCTTTATGTGGTTTTCTCTCACGATGATGTGTTCGAACTTTACATCAACGGTCACCGTGTGGTAAGCACAGGCGAGACATGGCTTCAGGGCGAGACAACCCGTCTGACAGACACTATGAAGGGCTATCTCAAGGAAGGCGAGAACGTAATTGCCGCACACTGTCACAATACTACCGGTGGTGCTTATCTCGACTATGGACTGTTTGTAAACTCAAAGACAGAGAATCCTGACATAAAGAAAGCCGTGCAGAAGTCGGTAGATGTGCTTGCCACAAACACATACTACACCTTCGAATGTGGTCCGGTGATGCTCGATGTTGTGTTCACAGCTCCGATGCTCATCGACAATCTCGATCTTCTGTCAACTCCAATCAACTACATTTCATACCAGGTACGTTCAAACGACGGTAAGGAACACGACGTGCAGTTCTATCTTGCGACTTCTCCGGAACTTGCAGTGAACACTTCAAACCAGGCCACACTGTCGTCGCTCAAGTCAGAGAACGGCATTAAGTACATCTGTGCAGGAACAACCGAGCAGCCGGTTCTGGCCAAAGGTTCAGACGGTATATGTATTGACTGGGGATTTGTATATCTGCCACAGATCAACGGAACAGTGAGTCTGGCTTCCACACTTGAGGTTGAGAGCGTGTTTGCAAACGAAGGCAAGCTGCCGCGCACCAAGATTTCTGTAGCCAGCACAAAGCAGTCAAAGAACCCGACACTTGCTTTCACCTACGACTTCGGTAAGATAAAGACCGGCTCAAACTTCGCTATGATAGGTTATGATGAGGTTTGGGACATCGAATATATGAACCAGCGCTACAAGGGATACTGGGCACGCAACGGCAAGACTATCTATCAGGCGTTCGAGGAACTGCGCGATAACTACACCGACATAATGAAACGTTGCCGCGAACTTGACAAGCGTATATATGACGATGCATTCGCTTCCGGCGATAAAATGTATGCTGAGATACTTTCCGGAACATACCGTCACTGCATCGCTGCCCACAAACTGTTTGAAGGTCCTAACGGCAATCTCTACTTCTTCTCAAAGGAAAACAACTCCGGAGGATTCGTAAACACAGTCGATCTGACTTATCCTGAGTCACCTATCTTCTTCCTCTACAATCCCGAACTGCAGAAGGCGATGATGCGCAGTATATTCGAGTACTGTCGCTCAGACCGCTGGAACTTCCCCTTCGCTGCCCATGATCTTGGTATCTATCCGCACGCCAACGGCCAGCGTTACTCAATCACAAGCCCTGATGCTGACGGAGGTTTTGCCGGAAACATGCCTCTTGAGGAGTCAGGAAACATGATTACGCTCTGCGCAATGATATCCATGCTCGACGGCAACACATCTTTCGCTGACCAGTATTGGGACACAGTGAAGCAGTGGGCCGACTATCTCGCTGAAAACGGACAGGATCCGGAGAACCAGCTCTGTACTGATGACTTCGCAGGACACCTCGCACACAACGCCAACCTTTCTGTTAAGGCCATCATGGGTGTTGCCGGATTTGCAGAGATGGCACGCATGAAGGGCGACATAGAGACTGCCGACAAGTATATGGCCAAAGCAAGAGAGATGGCCGAAATATGGGAGAAAGACGCACGCGACGGCGATCATTACGGTCTGACACTCGACAAGACAGGAACATGGAGCCAGAAGTACAACATGGTGTGGGACAAACTTTGGGGACTGAATCTCTTCCCGAACAACGCCATGAAGCGTGAGATGGCATATTATCCAAGAAAGCAGAACACCTACGGTCTGCCGCTCGACAGCCGCAGCGACCAGTCTAAGACCGACTGGATAATGTGGACTGCCGCCATGGCCGACAGCGATGAGGAGTTCCAGAGATTCCTTGCTCCGCTCTACAAGTACATCAACGAGACTCCGTCTCGTGTGCCGGTGTGTGACTATTACAACACAAAGACCGCCACAAGAATCAACTTCAAGGCCCGTTCGGTTGTAGGTGGACACTGGATGAAGGTGCTTATGGACAACTTCGACAAGAACAAGGTGCCTTCTACAGGCATCACATCAGTTGTCACAGACAAGGATTTCGAGCCGATGTCTTATTACAACATGAGCGGCGTCAAGCTGTCTTCGCCTGCCAAGGGTCTGAACATCGTGACAGACAAGGAGGGTGACGCAAAAAAGATTGTCATGGAATAAAAAAGCGATAACGACATTTACCCGTCGTGAACACCGGCGCCCGGCGACGCACTCATGCGTCTGCCGGGCGCTTTTGTGTTGAGGCTGAGAGGTATGATGTGCACTGTCGAAGCCTCAGAATGTTCTTTGCATAAAACGCAATATCTGGTGAAAACTGCATAATTATGCAATTTTGAAAGTAAAAAATTTTGACAAAATAAATTTGCAAAATAGAAAAATGCAACCCGCCGAAAAGCATCATATCGAGCGACGGATGGTTTTCCGGAGGACGACGGAGAGCGTATGAAATGATGCTTCTGTGCTTGTGAGCTTACGGAAAAGCCCGTTTTGTCTTCCGGTTTGGTCTTTTTCATGGGCCAATTAATACCGTTTTACGGTGCAAAATAGCCTGTTTCGCACCGTAAAACAGGCTGTTCCGCAGAACCATACGGGCACCTTGATGAGGCCGGCGGATGTAAATGGTTGATTGACAATGTGTTGTGTTAAGTCTCTGAGAATCGCGTGTACGCAACCGACAGCACTCTTGTCCGGCTCTGCGCGATTCTCGTGAGGTTGACGATGTATAAATATTCATGCGTGTCACAGTTTCTGCATAATTATGCAGAAGCCGCCGTGGCGTTTCTCTTGCCTTTATTTCTTGCTTCAAGAAGCAGCTGCATGAGGTTGCGGATGCACCATGGGACATAAAAAACATGTTCCCGCTCCACATTTGCGGAACGGGAACACGCTTTCCTTCGGCCTTACATGCTCTCAGGCTTTCTGGTTCATTACAATCTGATTGAAGTAAGGATAAGGTATCTCTATGTTTTCCTTGTCGAACCGTTCCTTTATCGACTTCAGCAGGTCGCACTTCATTGCGAACGCATTGCCCGGCGTTGCCGCCCATGCCCATGCTCTCAGCGTGATGGCCGAGTCGCCGAGGTTTATCACTCTTATCACCACTTCGGGCACTCCGTCGGCCTTCTCCTTCTCCGTGCGGTGGTCGGTCAGCATGGGGTGGTGCATTATCTCGTCGCGCATCACGTCCATGGCAAAGTTGAGGTCGGTGGTATATGACACTCCCACCTCCACGAAGGCACATGTCACTTCCTCGCCGAACGACGAGTTGACTATGGTGCTCGAGCTCATCTTGCTGTTCGGTATGAGTATCATTCTGTTCTCGGCGTTGCGTATGACGGTGTGTCGGAGCGTTATTTCCATCACCGTTCCGACCACGATGTCATCCACCTTGATGAAGTCGCCCACCTTGAATGGTCGCGAGAAGACGATGAACATTCCACCCACTATGTTCGATAGCGCCTCCTGCGAGGCAAGACCCACGGCCATGGCCATGATACCGGCACTGGCCAGAATGGAGTTGCTTATCTTCTCCATGCCCGGAATGAGCGACAGAAAGGCCGCACATCCTATGATGTATACCGCCGCAACCACCATCTGACGGATGAATCCCCGCTTGGTCTCATCGAGTGCCACAAGGCGTCCCTGTTTCTTCAGCGAGCGGTTGAAGAAGTATTTCACAAGAGTTGTCACTACGCGTACGAACAGATAGATTAAGGCCGCCTTGATGCAGAACCGCAGCACCGCGCGCACGGTTATGCCGAAAAGGCTCAGTTCGAGAATGTTGTCAATGTCCATATTCTATTCTTTTTGTTTTTTTATTCCTTGTTAAGAGCCCGTCCGCGCGCTGTTTGCAGGTGTGGAAAACGGCCTTCGAGGCGGGCAATGTCATACGCAAATATACAAGAAAAAAAGTAATCGGACGAACTGAATGGTGTTTTTGTTGTATCTTTGCAGAAAATTAGCAGCACTCGGGAAACTGAAAACAAGTTTTCTTTCCACTCGTTTGAGCAATCTTTGCATCAGCAAACAGGAATGCGGCGTCTCCGCCCGGACGGACCGGGGCGCTGCGGTTGAATATATAGAATTGTTATTATTATGAATCTGCCTGAAGATCCGATGATGCTGTTCAGCGTCATCAACATGAAACTGAGAGACTGCTACGAGTCGCTCGACAGTCTGTGTGAGGACATGGATGTAGACAAAAAGGCCATCCTTTGCAAGCTCGCTACGGTGGGGTTTGAGTATGATTCCGCCGCCAACCGCTTCTGGTGAAATACGTATGAGGCAACGGCTGCCGCACGGCACTACATGTGGCGCAATGCGCCGGACGCAGGCACGTACAATGACAGACGATGAATCTTACAGACGCTAAGTACATGCAGCACTATAAGTCGCTGCTGTCAGTTGGGTTGCCCATAATGATCGGGCAACTTGGAGTTATTGTTCTCGGATTTGCCGACACTATGATGGTGGGCCATCACAGTACGGTGGATCTGGGTGCGGCCTCGTTTGTGAACAACATCATGAACATGGTCATCATTTTCGGTACGGGCTTCTCTTACGGACTCACGCCCGTTGTAGGTGCTCTCTTCGGCACAGGTCACAGAGCACAGGCCGGTCAGGCTCTGCGCTGCAGTCTGTTGTCAAATGCCATTGTGGCCGTGCTCATGTCGGCACTCATGCTGGTGGTCTATTTCAATGTGGGGCGCATGGGACAGCCCGAGGAACTTTTGCCGCTCATACGGCCTTACTTCCTCGTGCTCTTGGTGTCGCTGCTGTTTGTCATGCTCTTCAATGCCTTCAAGCAGTTTGCCGACGGCATCACCGACACACGTGTGTCTATGTGGATTCTGCTCGGCGGCAACATGCTCAACATCGTCGGCAACTATCTGCTCATATACGGCAAGATGGGCTTTCCGGAGCTTGGTCTGCTGGGTGCAGGTATAAGCACCCTGTTCTCAAGAATAATGATGGTGGTGGTTTTCATGGTCATCTTTGCACGCTCGCGCCGCTACCGCCGCTATCGTGCGGGCTTCATAGGGCTGGGCTGGTCGCGCGGGTTGGTTAGGCGTCTCAATGCTCTCGGCTGGCCTGTAGCGTTGCAGATGGGCATGGAGACGGCCTCGTTCAGCCTGAGTGTGGTCATGGTGGGATGGCTTGGCACAGTGGCTCTGGCGTCACATCAGGTGATGCTCACCATCTCGCAGTTCACGTTCATGATTTACTACGGCCTCGGAGCGGCCGTTGCCATACGTGTAAGCAGTTTCCACGGACAGCACGACCGTGAGGGCGTACGCCTTGCTGTGGGTGCCGGTTTCCGTCTTATGCTTGCTTTGGAGATTGTTTTGTCGGCTGTTGTGTTCAGTCTGCGCCATCATCTTGGCGGTTGGTTCACCGACAGCGAGGCCGTAGCTTCGTCGGTGGTGTCGCTCATGGTTCCGTTTCTTATATATCAGTTTGGCGACGGACTTCAGATTACCTTCGCCAATGCTTTGCGCGGAACGTCCGACGTCAAGTTTCTCATGGTTATTGCCTTCATAGCCTATTTCGTCGTGTCGCTGCCCGTAGGCTATTTCTGCGGATTCGTTCTCGGCATGGGACTTGTAGGCATCTGGATGGCGTTCCCGTTCGGGCTGACCGCAGCCGGGGTGATGATGTGGCTGCGGTTCAGACGTTCTTACATCAGTTCGGGAAGCTGATATAGCTTCATTCCGTTGCTTCCTTTTATCAGTATGTACTGGCCTTCGGGCCTGTTCTTGCTCAGTTCTTCTTTCACTTCGTCGGCGTTGGCAAACTTGCGGAAGTCGCATCGTGTCTTGCCGAACTCCTCGCCTACGAGCCATACGGTGTCGAGCCCGGCGCTTTTCAGCATGTCGGCCACCTTCTGGTGTTCTTCTTCCGACGAGTCGCCCAGCTCTCTCATGTCGCCAAGGATGGCCATCTTGGGACTTACCTGCATGTCGCGGAAGTTCTGTATTGCGGCTGCCATGCTCGTTGGGTTGGCGTTGTAGGCATCCACAATCAGCTTGTTGTGCTCCGTATTTTCGAGTTGTGAGCGGTTGTTGCTTGGAATATATCCTGCCAGAGCCTCGCTCACGGCGTCCTCGCTCACGCCGAAATACAGTCCGATGCTGGCTGCAGCGAGCATGTTGCAGAGGTTGTATGTGCCGATAAGATGCGTCGCCACCTCATGCCACGGACCTTCCGCGCTGTGCCATCTGAAGCAGAGCAGCGGTGCGCACGACGTCACTTCGCCTTCTACATATAGTCCGTCCATAGGGGAGCATGCGTATTTTATGAGGTCGAGACCTTCGGATATGCCTGCCAGATGCTCGTTGCCGGCGTCGATGAACACCTTTGATCCGTTGCGCTGGCGCAGGAAGTCGTACAGTTCTCCTTTTGTCTTGACTACTCCTTCGAACGAGCCGAAACCCTGCAGATGGGCTTTTCCAACGTTGGTTATCAGTCCGTAGTCGGGCTCCACGGTCTCTACGAGTGTCTTTATGTCGCCGGGATGGCTCGCGCCCATCTCTATGACGGCTATCTCGTGCTCCTTCTTCAGTCGCAGCAAAGTCTTCGGCACGCCTATGTCGTTGTTGAAGTTGCCCTGCGTGTAGAGCACGTTGTATTTCTTTGACAGCACTGCTGCCACGAGTTCCTTGGTCGTTGTCTTGCCGTTAGTGCCCGTTATGCCTATCACGGGGATGTCGAACTGGCGGCGATGGTGGCGTGCCAGCAGCTTGAGTGTGGCCAGCGCATCGTCCACGACGATGTATCTGTCGTCGCGGGCATACTCCGGTTCGTCTATCACTGCGTACGAACAACCCTTCTGAAGGGCGGTTTCGGCAAACTTGTTTCCGTCGAATGATTCTCCCTTCAGGGCGAAGAAAATTGAGCCTTCGGGGCAGTCGCGGCTGTCGGTTGTGACAACCTGATGTTCTGAGAATAATTTGTACAGATGTTCTATTTCCATGACTTATCTGTTATTATAGAAAAAATGCAGTGCAAACTTACACAAAATGTTCGGATTAAGCATGCTTTTGGTCGAACATTTTGGCCTCGTGTGTTTGCCGGCAGCTGTTTATGTGCGTCGCTCCGGCAGCCGTCCTGTGCCTTGTAGTGTTTCTCTCCGTGTGTCGGCCGTCGCTTTGCTATGTTGTCCAATGCTTCTATCCTTTGTTGTACAAAGTGGTGGATATATGATGAAAAGTGCTTACAGATGACTGCGCAAAGGGAAAAAATGTGTATATTTGCTGTCACTTGAAAGGCATGACAGTTGTTTTATATATGTCGGATCTGCCGGCATAACTATGTGCTCCGCTCATGCGTATCGTCAGCCGGAGCCATGACTGCACCGGCAGATAATGTGGAAAATAACAACATTCTAAACAATATACGGTATGAAAAAACTTTTGCTAATGGCATCGGTGCTGTTTGCCACCGGTGCGGCACAGGCTCAGGATGGTCCGTTATGGATGCGTTATCCGGCCATTTCGCCCGATGGGACGACCATCGCATTTTCTTATTGCGGCGACATATTCACAGTTCCTGTGGACGGAGGCCGCGCAACGCAGCTCACAACCAATCCGGCCCACGACACACGTCCCGTGTGGTCGCCCGACGGCCGACATATTGCGTTTGCATCCGACCGTAATGGTGGATTCGACGTTTTCATCATGAGCCGTTACGGCGGTGCGCCAACAAGACTCACTACTCACTCAACCAATGAAGTCCCAGTGGCGTTTGCTGACAGCACACACGTGCTTTTTGCGGCATCGATACAGCAGGACTATAAGGACATTCAGTTCCCGAGCGGTCAGTTCTCCCAGATTTACAGCGTGTCGACTCATGGTGGGCGTCCGGTAATGTTCTCGTCGATGGTCATGCAGGACCTCTCTTTGAACAAGGCGGGCGACAAACTTCTTTATCATGATATGAAAGGTTATGAGGACAACTGGCGCAAGCATCATCAGTCGTCCATCACCCGCGACATATGGCTTTGCACCCTCGGACCGACCCGTACTTATCAGAAATTGACATCGTTTCGTGGCGAAGACCGCAATCCTGTGTGGGCGCCGGACGGCAATTCGTTCTATTATCTGAGCGAACAGAATGGCAGTTTCAATGTCTATAAGAGTGATCTGGCCGGCGAAAACCGCACTCAGCTCACTCATCACACTAAGAATCCGGTGCGTTTCCTCACTGTTGCAGACAACGGAACGCTGTGTTACGGTTACGACGGAGAAATATATACAATGCGTGAAGGTGCCCAGCCGTCGAAAGTGAAGGTGGAGATTGTGACCGACCGCGTGGAGAGTGATGTGCTGAACCGCACTTTCTGGAGCGGAGCCACCGACATGGCCGTGTCGCCTAACGGCAAGGAAGTGGCGTTCATTGTGCGTGGCGACGTGTATGTTACGTCGGTGGATTATGAGACGACACGCCAGGTAACCAATACACCGCAGCAGGAACGCAACGTCAACTTCAGTCCCGATGGTCGCTCGCTCGTATATTCTGCCGAGCGCGACAGTGTCTGGGGAATATATCAGAGCAGCCTTGTGCGCAAGGAAGACAAGTATTTCACCTATGCGCAGGAACTGAAGGAAGAGCCCCTTGTGGTAAGCGACAAACCGTCGTTCCAGCCGGAATATTCGCCTGACGGCAAGGAAGTGGCATTCCTCGAAGACCGTACGACGCTGCGGGTGATAAATCTCAAGAGCAGAAAAGTGCGCACAGTGCTCGACGGAAAATTCAATTATTCATACAGTGACGGTGACCAGAACTACCAGTGGTCGCCCGACAGCAAGTGGTTCCTTACTTCTTACATCGGCGTGGGAGGATGGAACAACACGGACATCGCGCTTGTCAAGGCCGATGGAAGCGGCCAGATCACCAATCTGACAGAAAGTGGATACAGCGACGGAAACCCGAAATGGGTGCTCGATGGCAAGGCGATGATATGGTCGTCAGACCGTGCAGGCTATCGCAGTCATGGCAGCTGGGGTGCTGAGTCTGATACTTACATCATGTTCTTTGATGCCGAAGCCTACGACAAATTCCGTCTGAACAAGGAAGAACTCGCCCTTGAGGAAGACATGAACAAGGATTCTGATGAGAAGAAGGACGGCGATGAAGAGAAGAAAGACGACGGCGACAAGAAGAAGGACAGCAAGAAAAAGAAAGACAAAAAGGACAAGAAGGACGACAAGGAGAAGGAACTCACCTTCGATCTTGAAAACCGTCGCGACAGAATCATGCGTCTTACGATCAACTCTTCCAACATGGGTGACGCCGTGCTTACACCGAAGGGCGACAAACTTTATTACTGCGCGGCCTTCGAAGGCGGCTACGACCTGTGGGAACGTAACTTCCGTGAGAACTCCACCAAGCTCATAATAAAAGGTATCGGAGGCGGAAACATGATTCAGGACAAGAAGGGTGAGAACATATACTTGTGCTCCGGAGGACAGATGAAGAAGATACAGACCAACGGCAACAAGGTGAATAACATCTCGTTCAGAGCTGAATTTGATCTGCGTCCGGCCAAAGAGCGTGACTATATATTCAATCATGTTTGGCGGCAGGTGAAGGACAAGTTCTACGATCCGAACCTCCACGGAGTTGATTGGGAAGGATACAAGAAGACATATTCGCGCTATCTGCCTTACATAAACAACAACTACGACTTCCAGGAGATGCTTTCCGAACTGCTCGGCGAACTTAATGGCTCACACACCGGTGCACGTTACGGAGGCAGTGGAGCTGCACAGCAGACGGCATGTCTGGGTGCTTTCTATGACAACTCGTACGATGGCGACGGTCTGAAGATTGTCGAGGTGATAGCTGGCGGACCTCTCACCAAAGCCGACTCTAAGATAAAGAACGGTTGCATAATAGAGAAGATAAACAACAAGGAGATAAAAGCCGGCGAGGACTATTATCCGCTGTTGGCCGGAGAAGCCGGAAAGCAGGTGCTGCTGTCGGTTTACGATCCGGCGACCGGCAAGCGTTTCGAACAGCAGGTTAAGGCTATCAGCTACGGAGCACAGCGCAATCTGCTCTATAAACGCTGGGTGGAGAACTGCCGCAAGAAGGTTGACGAACTGTCAGGAGGCAAGGTTGGTTATGTTCACGTAAAGGGTATGGACAGCGAAAGCTTCCGCGAGGTTTACTCAGAAGTGCTCGGCCGTTGCCGCAACAAGGAGGCTGTGATAGTAGATACACGTCATAACGGTGGCGGATGGCTGCACGACGACCTTGCCACATTGCTCAGTGGAAAGGAATATCAGCAGTTCGCACCGCGTGGACAATATATCGGCAGTGATCCTTACAACAAATGGTGCAAGCCATCATGTGTGCTTGTCTGTGAAGATAACTATTCCAACGCGCACGGTTTCCCGTGGGTTTATAAGACTCTTGGTATAGGAAAACTTGTCGGAGCACCTGTTCCCGGCACCATGACCGCCGTGTGGTGGGAGACTCAGATTGATCCTTCGATTGTGTTCGGAATACCTCAGGTGGGTGTGAGAGACATGCAGGGACACTATCTGGAGAATCAGGAACTGAAGCCGGATGTTGAGATATACAACACACCGGAGCAGCAGCTCGGAGGTGAGGACAAGCAGCTCGAGGAAGCAGTAAGACTGATGCTCGAGACAGTGAAGAAATAGAAAACATCCTTATGACGGCATACTGACGTCATAAGGATGTTCAAAAAGAAAGCGGACACGCACTGGCGAAACCGTAGATACCGCGTTGTGGCGGTGACGGAGCGCCGTGCGTGTTCGCTTTTTTATGTGTTTCGGCAAACCGTGTCGTGTGCATCGGTTTGCCGTATTGCTTGTTGCTGATTACCAGGCTACGCTCATTCCCAGTGTGAGGCTTGCGTTCGAACTCAGCGGAATCATTTCCTTGCTTGTCTTGCCGAGTATGTGGTCCATTCCGATGAAGAGGTTATAGCCTTTCGGATGCAGGTTGAGTACCCATCCCATGCTTGTGGTGAAGCTGTTCACAGCGAAGCTTACGCCACCGTCGAGCCAACTCAGCGGAGCGTAGTTGGCGCTCAGACGTCCTTCTGTCCACGAGTATGCTCCTTTTATGCGTGAGGTGCAGAGCGCACCGAACGAAACCTTGCGATATACCGGCAGCGTGTATTCGGCGCCCACATTGATTGTTGCGCCAATACCAGTGGTGCGTCCGCCCTTGTCGCCGAGGTCGGTAAGGTTGGCGAAGTCGGCCAGCTGATCGCCGTAGCGGTCAACCTTTGTGTCGATTTCCTCGCCGCGGTCAGATGTCACCGACACATCGTGGAAACCGTTGAAGATGAAACTCTTCGATCTGTTCTCTGCCGCCATGTCGTTTGTCCAGTTGATGAATCCGAGGTCGAGTACTGATGCGCTGACCGTCCAGTCGTCGTTTATCTCGTACACACCGCCGAGGTCTATGGCCATACCGAAGCCGCCTACGCCGAAACCATCGAGGTCGACGTCGTTCACACGTTCGTATGTTCCGCTGCCCTCAATGTTGTATTCCTTCTCTTCAGACACATAAGAGAAACCTTTCATCGATACGTCCGCCGTGGCTTCTCCCGTTATGGTCCATTTGTCTTCGGCTGCGAGGTCTGCCTTCATGTTCTTCATCTTCACGTCGGCACGTGCCAGACCCACCAATACTTTCAGTTTCGCACCCAGACGCAGTTTGTCGTTTATCTGGCGTGAGTGGCCAAGTGCTATTTCCGCATACGACTGTGCATGAGCATTTATGTCGCCTATGTTATAGGTCTTGTTGCCTGTGTTTTTCGCAAACTCGAACAGTTCGTATGGCAACGACATGCCCAGCGAGCTTTTGGAGTTTATCTCTATGGTGTTGTAACCGCCCCAAGCCTTGAATCCTGCGGACAGAATGGCCAGGCTGACATCGCCTGTTATGCGGTTGTTGCCGGTGCTGAAACCGCTCAGGGCGTCCTCTGCTGAGATGTAAGGGTTCATGAATGTTGTCATTTTCTTGTTGCTCTGCGACGGATACATTGGGTTGTGCATGATGACATCCTGATATCCGAAGTTGCCGTTGAGCTTTATGTTGATGTTGCCCATTGCCGGTATGGAGAAATAGTTCTGCTCGTTGCCCAGAGCCGGATTGAGTGTGTGGCGGAACTTGTAGTCGTTGGTGAAGTAGGCCGAATTGAGAGTCTGTGCCGCAGCACTGCATCCTATCATCACGATAACGGCCGTCAGTATATTTCTGTATATTGTTTTCATTTTATGGTTCTTGTTGGTGTTGTTAATTGAAATCGGCTATAATTTTTCCTGTTACCTTTATTTTCACATCGCGTGCTATGAGGAAGTGCTTCTTCGAGTTGAGCGTCTTTCCTGTCACGCTGTCGGTTCCGTCTTCCGATTTTGCCTTGCCCTGTATGGTGAGACGCAGACCGTCAATCTTCTTCATTGCGTCGGCCGTCTTCTTGGTGATGTTTATTGTGAGCGGTGTGTAGGCAGACTCTTCGCCGTCGGGCGACGCTATGACTGTGCCGGACACCTCTACGTTCACGTCAGTACTGATGTCGTTGCCGTTCTCGTCGATTGGTGTGGCCGTCAGTGTGAGATATGCCGGTACGCGGTTCTCTATGTTTGCCGTTACGGTGATGCATGCGTCGTCGCTCAGGTCGTAGTCTTCCAAATCCTTGTGCCATCCGTCTATCGAGTCTTTATACACAATGCTTGCGTTCTCGGCAAATGCGATTGGCGCCTCTACACTGTATTTCGGTGCGATGGTATAGGTGTGGTCAAGCATGAACTCACTCTCTTTTGTCTTGTCGGCCATGGCCTCTGCGTCGAAACTTATGTTGTCCGGTATTGTCTCGATGAGTGTCGATAGTTCCGGCACCTCATATGCGTTGCTGCCATATTCAGCCTCTATTTCAGCTGTCTTTCTGCGACATATACAGATGTTTGTTGTTGTCGCCGGATGTATGGTCATCTGTGGTACAGTCACGCTTGCGGTTTTACGTCCGTCTTTAGTGGCTGTGATTGTGCCGTTCACCAGTCCTGTGGCGTTCATCGTGTTGTTTATCGCAACCATTATCTGCGGATTGTCGAGGTCGGCTCGCACGTCGCCGTCGGTCAGAAACTCCGGAACGCCGTTTATCTCAATGTTTCCGAGGCTGTTCAGATCGATTGAAGGATCGAACTTGCCTACGGCCGACACAGGCTTGAATGTGTCAAGGTTGAACGTGTTATTTATCTCGAATCTTGTCTGCGACGGTGTACCTGTTATGTCGAGTGTTGCTTCCAGACTCATGTCTATGTCGCCGGTCAGTGTTATGTCGCCGTTCTCTATGGTCAGTTCACCGTTGTCCATGTTGTCAGCAGAGAACACGAGCTCGTCTGTAGTCACTGTCAGTGAGAGGTCGCGCGATGTGTTTACGCCTGTCAGAGTTATGACAGTACCGCTGTGTGAGAGCGTTCCGTTGCCGTTGCCCGACACACTTCCTACGACGATATATTCAGGCATGAAGAACTGCAGCTTGTCTATTGTCGGCATGACAGAGCTGAGTCCTTGTGGGAAATGCACACTGAGATCCATAGACGCAGGATTGATGCTCACACGTGTGAGGTCCACTACGTCGTCCGAGTGGCCGTCGTATACGAATCGTCTGATACGTTGTGTGTTTGAAAATTTTGTACGTGCATGGGCCTTGGCGTTCTTTTTAGCCATACTTTCGAGGTCTATCACAAAAGCCTGTCCGCTTGTGAGTTTTTCCTGAATGGTGAATCCGTCCACCTTTATTTCCGTAACCTCGATCTCGTCACCCGTCTGTTCGAACACGTAGTCGCCGTTGTCCCTTACTTTCACGCAGTCGCTGTTGTCGAGGTCGAGCACGTCAGCCAGTTTGATAGTGTCGGTTGAACTTCCCGGAAGGGTCAGTTCGCCGCCTATGCCCACTGTGTTGTCAATGTTGTTGAAGTCATAATCGCTGTCGGTACACGCACCTGCAACGAAAGCCCCAGTCGCTATCATTGCGATTGCAGCTAAAACATTAATGTTTTTCTTCGTCATTTTAAAAGTTTTGTATTTGTGTTTTATAAATCTTGTTGTGAATTGTCGGTATCGCTATTCCAAAATTCGCATATAATGGGGCGTATGTAATAATAATGTGCAAAAATAAATAAAAATATTCAAAATATGTATATTTGAAATCGAATATTATTGGAAATGTCATGTAATAATCTTTTTCCGTGATGCTTTTCCGTTTTTCTTCGCGATGTGCAGCGATATGCAGTTTTCTGCATAAATATGCAATTTGAAAAGTAAAAAATTTTGACAGATGAAATTTTTAAAATAGAAATGCGACGTCGGAAAATTATGCATAAGAAATGAATAAAAATGCAATGTGAGTCGGATTTTTGATTTACGGTTTACAGGAAAGGCTTTTTCATGTGTCGAAACGGTGTGTATTGAGGTGTATTATGGACTGTTTCGCACTGCAAAAGAGGCTATATCACCACGCTGAAAAGGCTCTTTCGCAACGCGTTGTGGGGTGTTTGAAAATCCGGTTGAGGCTATGTCGTTGACAGACAGATGTTTACGTATATTGCCTGAAATTCGCGTATTTGCCACCGGAAAGTTTTTTCTTCATTCCGACGGCACTCTCGTGAAGTTGACATCTCTTTTTTATGCATTTTCCGTTGCATATTTTCTGCATAAACGGGTGACGGGTTAGGGTAGTCCGCTATGCTGCCTGCGGGCTTGCTTTTCGTGCATACCGGCTCCGCATGAAGGCAAAAAACGGATTTATTCTGCCTTTTTGCATCCCGTTTTTCGTATCTTTGCGATGTAGTTTATCTTGACATAATAACGTAAAATGAATTTCAGAGCTTTTGCGGTACACGTAACCGTGTGCCTGTCTGTTGCCGTTGCGACGCACGCACAGACATACAAAGATCCCAATGCAAGTATTGACGAGCGCGTGGAAGACCTTCTCGGTCGTATGACTCTTGAGGAGAAAATAGCGCAGATGAATATGAACGGCATGGGCGAATACCGTCAGTTGCCTCACGGGGCAGGCGTCGTTGAGAGTCCTTTCATCAGCGTACAGGAGATTGCTCGCATGTCTTCCGAGACCAAGCGTTATGCACGTGAGAATACACGTCTGGGCATACCGCCCATCCAGATAGGCGAGTGTCTGCACGGACAACTGGCAATGGGCGCCACCATTTTTCCGCAAGCCATAGCGCAGGGAAGCACGTGGAACCCGGCACTTGTGGAGCGTATGGCTTCGGTCATAGCGCTTGAGGCTTCGGCATCGGGAGTGGATCAGGCGCTGTCGCCGCTGTTCGATCTGGCCCGCGAACCTCGTTATGGACGTACGGAGGAATGTTACGGCGAGGACCCTTACCTCGTGACGCGCATGGGTGTGGCCTTTGTCGAGGGCATGCAGGGCAAGGCTGAATACACACGTGTACACGGCATGGCTCCCGGCAAACTGATGTGCACAGCCAAACATTTCGCCGGTTACAGTGTGCCTGCAGGCGGAATAAATCTCGCTCCGTCGTCGTTGGGTGAGCGCGAGATGCGCACTCTCCATCTGTATCCGTTCGAGAAAGTGGTGAAGGATGCCAATGTGTGTGCCGTGATGCCGTCGTACAATGAGGTGGACGGCATGCCTGCCCACAGCAACCGCTGGTTGCTCACCGATGTCTTGCGCGGAGAGTGGGGCTTCAGCGGATATGTATTCACCGATTACGGAGGCCTGAGCCAGTTGCACAACTTCCATCATGTGGCAGCCGATGCGTCTGAGGCGGCAGTCATGGGCATCAATGCCGGTGTGGATCTTGAGGCCGCACGTCCCGATGCTTACGCCCGTCTGTCCGATCTTGTGAAAGCCGGCAAGGTGAAGGAGGAGCAGATCGATGCTGCTGTCAGACGTATACTGCGTGCCAAGTTCATGGCGGGACTGTTCGATAAACCTTATCCCGATCCGGAACGTCTGTCTGAAGTGGTTCACCGTCCGGAGCATGTGGCGCTGGCATTGGAGGTAGCGCAGGAGTCGGCTGTGCTGTTGAAGAACGATAGCACGCTGCTTCCGCTCGACGCTTCGAAGCTGAAGTCGATAGCCGTCATCGGTCCGAACGCCGACCAGGTGCAGTATGGCGACTATACTTATACGCGCGACAACCGCTCGGGTATCACCATATTGCAAGGTCTGCGCGACAGGCTCGGCAGCCGTGTGCAGATAAACTATGCCAAGGGATGCAACATCACGGGCAGCGACCGTTCGGGCATTGCTTCGGCGGTTGAGGCTGCAAGCAAGAGCGATGTGGCTGTAGTGGTGCTCGGCGAGACGAGTGTCATACTCTCAGGTCTGGGCTGGGGCGTCGGATTAGGCGAGAATGAGCCGCGCGATCCGTTTGTGTCGGGCGAGGGTTACGACCTCACCAGTCTCGATCCGCCCGGTGTGCAGCGCGAGCTTTTGCAGGCAGTCTGCGCCACGGGCAAGCCTGTTGTGCTCGTCATGGTGCACGGACGTCCGTGGTCTATTGATTGGGAGAAGGACCATGTGCCGGCTATTCTCGAGGCATGGTATCCCGGAGAGCAGGGCGGCAACGCCATAGCCGGCATATTGCTTGGCGAGGTCAATCCGTCAGGAAAACTCAATTGCTCTGTTCCCCGTTCGGTGGGTCATCTGCCGGTCACATACGATTATAAACCAAGTGCACGTGGCATAAACCGCGAACCGGGCACTCCCGAAAAGCCGGGACGCGACTATGTGTTCTCATCGCCCGCGCCGCTGTTCGCCTTCGGACACGGACTCAGTTACACAACTTTCGAATACAACGACCTCAAAATAGACAACAACGCATCGGCAAAGACTGTTCGGGTGAGCGTAAACGTGCGCAATACAGGCAGCCGCGATGGCAAGGAGGTGGTGCAACTTTATGTGAACGACCGCGTCAGTTCTGTGACAACACCGCAGAAAATGCTGAAAGGTTTTGACAAGATAGAACTGAAGGCGGGTGAGCAGAAGACCGTTACCTTTGACCTTCCTTACGACGAACTGGCGCTGTGGAACGCATCCATGCAGCGTGTTGTCGAGCCGGGCGAGTTCGCGGTGATGATAGGTCGCTCGGCCGAGGACATCGCTCTGTCGGGCAGTTTTGTCGTCAGCGACTGACGAAAGCGCCCGTCCGGCGGTGAGTGAATGTATTTGTCGCTATCTTTTTGCGATTTAATTTGTATCTCACATTTTTATTTTATCTTTGCATAAGACATTGTTGTGCCCGACAATTTGAGAGCAAGTTCTCATTCGTCCGTCTGCGATGTCTTCTGAAAAATAGGATTTATGCACGATATGAAATATATGATAAACGTCCGTGGCAGGCTTCTCGACCTGTCGGTGCCGCAGGTGATGGGCATTCTCAATGCTACGCCCGACTCGTTCTTTGCCGGCAGTCGCCGTCAGACAGAGACTGAGATAGCCGCCAGAGCCAACGAAATAATAGAGCAGGGCGGAACCATAATTGATGTGGGAGCGTTCTCTACACGCCCCGGAGCCGACGAGGTGAGCGAACAGGAGGAGACCGAACGCCTGCGCCGTGCGCTCGCAATAGTACGCCGCGAGCAGCCCGACGCCGTACTCTCTGTGGACACTTACAGACCGGCAGTGGCCCGTATGTGTGTTGAGGAGTTCGGTGCCGACATCATAAACGATGTGTCCGAAGGTGGCATTACGGGCATTGTCAACACTCCGATACACGAGGAGGAGAGCATGTTTGAGACTGTAGCGCGTCTGCGTGTGGCTTACATCCTCATGTCGGTAAAGCCCGACCTGTACAGCATGATGAAGGCTTTCGCGGCCGAGGTGCAGCAGTTGCGCGACCTGGGCATGAAGGATGTTATACTCGATCCGGGCTTCGGCTTCGGCAAAACGCTTGAGCAGAACTACCGCATAATGGACGGAATGGAACGTCTGCATGAGCTTGGTCTGCCGCTGCTTGTGGGCATATCGCGCAAAAGCATGATATCGCGTCTGCTTCAGACCGATGCTTCCGGTGCGCTCAACGGTACCACCGTGCTCAACACCATAGCGCTTCTCAAGGGCGCATCTATACTGCGTGTGCACGATGTCAGGGAGTGTGTGGAGGCTGTTAAGATCGTAAGCGCCATGCGGACGGATGCTTCCGGCGTAGACATATAGTGTGGATAATCATCAGTTTCTGTTTAACGGCAATAATCAACGGCAATGATTGAATTCGGAATAAAAGATGTAGTGGATATTGTTCTTGTGGCGCTGATACTCTATTATGTGTACCGCCTCATGAAGGAGAGCCGTTCGCTCAATGTGTTCATCGGCATCATAGTGTTCGTGATAGTGTGGCTCTTTGTGAGTCAGGTGCTTGAGATGCGCCTTCTCGGTTCTATTATGGACAAGCTGGTGAGCGTCGGTGTCATCGGTCTCATAGTGCTTTTCCAGGAAGAGATACGCAAGTTTCTCTATACACTCGGTACGCACCGCCGTTTCCAGATCATCACCCGGTTCTTTGCTTCGGGCGGAACTTCGAGGGATGCTGAGGCCGACAAGGAGACAATCATGCCCATTGTGATGGCGTGTATCGACATGGCGAGAGGCAAGGTCGGTGCGCTCATTGTGATAGAACGTACCATCAGGCTCGACGACATCGTGGAGACGGGCGACCTGATAGACGCTAACATAAACCAGAGACTCATCGAAAACATATTCTTCAAGAACTCGCCGCTGCACGACGGAGCCATGATCATCTCGAAAAAACGTATCCGTGCCGCCGGATGCATATTGCCAGTGTCGCACAGCCACGACATACCGAAGGAACTGGGACTGCGCCACCGTGCTGCACTCGGCATATCGCAGGGCAGCGATGCCATAGCTGTGGTGGTGTCGGAAGAGACGGGCCGCATATCCGTAGCAATAAAAGGCGACTTCAGACTGCGCCTATCTGCAGAGGAACTTGAAAGTCTGCTCACACGTGAGATGAACTGATCGTCGGGCAGAACAGACCGTATGGAATGTGTGCGGCAATCTGTAAACAATACGGTGACATAATAATATGACATAAAAAAGTGCGTCCGCAACTTCATGGAGTTGCGGACGCACGTCGTAATATAACACAACCGGATGGGGCAGATATCGCTGAATACAGGTTCTTTTGCCTCAGAGAGACTTATCTTACTATGAATTTTCTGCCGTCAGAGATATAAATTCCGTCAGCAAGACTGTCTTTATCGACGGATATTCCGGAAAGGGTGAACATCCTGTCGTCGGCTTTCTCGGTCTCAGGATTGGAAATGCCGCTGCTGACAGGGCCTTTGTCAAAGTATATGGCGTTGATTACGGCATTGTCGCCACGAAGATTGTTGCAGAGAATACGCACTGATCTGTCGTATGTGAAGACAAAATACACACCTCCGTTGAGGTCGGATACGCGTTTGGAAGGTGCGATGATGTGGCCTGTCTCTATGTCGAAGAGATCTATCATGAGTTCACGTCCGCCTTTGTCACAGTCAGCTACATATACTGCCACGGTGTACGGACTGTTCTGTTTCACCTTTATGTCGGCCGGACACATCTGCACTCCGCCTGAGAAATAGCATCCGAAAGCCTTGCGTGCACCGGGTTCGTCCGATACGGGAATCATCGCTTTGGGATCTATCGGAGTGATGATTGTCGAGCGATGCTGGTCTATTGTCTCCTTGCCGAAGTCGAATGTGATTGATTCCACGTAGTCGGGGAGTTTCACAAGATCCTGTTTCTCCGGTCCGCCGCCCACAATGAGGTAGCCGTCCTTGCCGTATTTTTTGAACCATTCGCCTTGTGTCTCGTGGTCGGTTCTTATGTCTGTTATCACATACTTGAACTCCTCGTCAGGCAGTTGTCTGCATTCTCCGGAGTAATATGCTCTGATGCAGTGGGTGCCTTCTGCGAGATTGTCTATATATACAAAGTCTTCGTCCTCGGACATGGTGCCGATGGTCTTTCCGTTCAGTTCTATCCTGTCTATCTTCATGCCTTCCTTGGGAATGGCCAGCATGGCTTTTGTTCCTGCGGGAACTGTGAGAGTGTCGAGCCCTGTTTTCATGTTGAAGCTGGCTTTTATTGGTCCGTAGGGCGTGTTGACCTGTCCTGACACGCGTGTGGCCACGCCTTCAAAATGCGGTTTTACCTCAAACGTCTTGAATCCCGGTGATGTCGGCTTGATGCCGAGCATCTCTCTTGTGAGCCATGCGGTGACTCCCGAACCCCATGGGTGGGCAAGGCTGGTGTATGTAGTCTGTGTGTATGGTATCGGTCCGTTTTTTCCGACAATATCGTTCCAGCACGGACGGTACACCTCGAGGAAGCATGTGGCGCCGTATTCTATCTGTCCGCCCCATTCGTCCAGTATTGCCGCGAACGCATCGTCGTAGTGTCCGGCCTTTGCCATGGCGTTGATCACCATGTATTCGTTGAAGGGCGAGTAGGAGAGTCTTTGAAGACGGTCTTTGAAGTCGGGGTGGTAGAGGTCCTGAAGATCGGCAAGCAGTTCGGCGTTTATGGCGTCGGCCGAGGAGTGCATGCCCATGCTTTCGATGTTGCCGGGCATTTTTGTGAACAGAGTTGTCTTGGCCTTGGCCCACTTGTCGTAGGTGTCGGCCTTGTCGTTCTCACCTATTGTCCTCAGTGCTTTTGCAAAATGCTTCCATGCTCCGATGGCAAGCATCTTGTATGCCAGTTTGTTTTCGTTTATGTTAGGATTGTCGAAACCTCTTCCGGTGCGCTCTCCCCATCCGAAGAACTCAAGGTTTGACGGACTGTCAAAAATGCTCCATGCGTGGCTTAGGCGTTTCTCTGCCATGGGGATGAGACTTTTGAAACCTTCTGTGTCGCCGGAATGCATATAGTAATCTATGAGACTCTCGACCCAATAAAGTTCATAACTCTCTATATTGTTGGGATGAGATTCTGTCCAATGTAGATTTTTCAACACTGCGTCATAGTTGGAAAATGCCACGAGTGAAGCTGCCTGTGCAGGCCAGGCGTCGCCGGTCCATGAGAAACGGTCGCCTCTTTCAAGGAGTATTGCGCCGAAACAGTCCTCACGAAGATTTGCTTTCACGGTCCATGCTCCCACATACCATATTTTGTTTATCAGCGGATTGTCACAGTCGAACGAGCCTGTATAGTTTGTCGGTTTCACCTGACTGACGGCGCGGACGGATGTTATCGTGAACGGTGACTTGAAGTTTTTGACATAAATGAAACCATATCTCACGCCTTCATACAGTTCTGAATTGAGTTCCAGTCTGTATGTGTTGCCGTACTTGACAGGTGTGCGTGTCTTGTTTATAATCTCCGGAACATTGTACTCACTGATGCCAAGCTCCACCTCACCGTTCATGTCCGGACTGTCAATTTCGATCCATGCGGGCAGTTCTGCGCCCAGATCGAAGCGGATGACACAGTTGCCTTTGATGTCTATGTCGCATGTCTCGCTGCTTATTGTTGTCAGTCCGCTGACGTTGTCGGCCCCGGATGTGGCTACGGCGCTATGCGGATGGGTGATGAAAATCTGCAACGGATCGCTCGCTTTGGGATTGTCCCATACATAATTTACCAGCGGATCGGGTGAGTCGATGACTGTCGGGCCCGACAGCGCACCACCGTTTATATACTCGTAAGGCTGTTGTATGGGTGAGCGTCTTGAGATGATCCCGTCGTCAGAAAGAGGTTCACCGGCAGGCAATACGGCCGGCATGAAGCATACAGATGCAAGGGTCAGGAGTTTAAAATAGGTTTTCATATCTCTTTAATTCATTTTTTGACAACTTAGTGAAAACAAATGTAGCTTTTATTATTCGGGTGTGAAGAAAATAATTGATTTATTTATGTAATATTTTGACATATGGATAAATAATCCTACATTTGTGTGTTTCCTTGTAAAAACGGGTATGATATATTTTGAATATCTGATAGCTAACGACCGTGACTATCGCTGGGGACTGGTGACTACAACTGTCGGAGTGCAGGAGATAGGCCCCGGCGCGGTTTATCCTGTAAGAGAACACCCGGATGCCTACATGTTTTCCACAAAGAAAGACAGAATATTGCAGGAGTTTGTTTTTCTTTACATATATGAAGGAAGCGGCTGGTTTGCCTCTGCGCACTGCAAGAAGACAAGGGTAAAGGCGGGAGATATGTGCCTTATCTTCCCAAACGAATGGCACAGTTATGCTCCGGATAAGGAAACAGGATGGGCGGAAGCATGGATAGGATGTAAGGGAACAATACCGCAGCAATGGATTGACTATGGTTTCTTTACGCCCGACAATGCTGTGTTGAACATCGGGATGAACAATCAGTTGCTGGATTATTTCAACAGGGCATACGAGGTGGCGAGACAGCAGAGTCCGGCTTATCAGCAGGTGCTTGCGGGATATGTAGGTATGATAAGCAGCAGCGTCTATTCGGCATGCAGGGGATTGCCTTACAAATGCAGCCCTGTTATAAAAAACATCAACAGGGCAAAGAGATTCATGCACGATAATATCTGCGAGAATATTTCCATGGAAGAGGTCGCACGGTATGTCGGCATAGGCTATTCGAAGTTCAGAAAGGACTTCAAGCAGATAACAGGACTGTCGCCCAACCAGTATTTCATAGAAATGAAACTTGAGCGGAGCAAGACCATGCTTCTCAATGAAGAGATATCCTGCAAAGAGGTGGCGTTCAGTCTTGGATTTGATTCTCCGCCTTATTTCACAAAGGTTTTCCGTAGCCACACGGGGCTTACTCCGCAGGAATTCCGCAACCGTCATTTATGAAAGAACGCTTGTCCGGGATATGTGGAAATCCGGTGGAGACAGGTTTTATACGTGAGGCATCGCGGAATGAAGAGAACATAACGGACAACGCGCGGCGTTATGAACAGCTGCTGCACATCTGCCCGCGTAACAACATATTCATGTTACCATAACCAGTAAATCCTCACCGTGAGAAAGACGCATGTTTCCCACGTGTCTAATCACGCCTCATTTCGGCGTTTTTAAAGAAAACCCGGACGGCGGACTTACAGTTTTTCTTGACTTTTTTTTGACAAAATAAAATCGCAAAAGAGAAGTGAGGGAATGTCAAATATGATGTTAGGAAAGCCTGTTTCCACCTTGTTGCCATTCTACATAGCCTGTTGCGGAGTGCCTTATAATTCGTCCTGCATTCTGATAATGCCCGTTTCAGCCTCCGGTTACGTCTGTTTTAGGGTGTGATATTGCGCGTTTCAGGCCATGAAATGGGCCATATCATGTGCTGAAATAGTGTGTTTTGCATGACAGAAAAATACATCTTGTATGTAAGTATTTGATGTTCAACGGTTTGTGTAAAACTCTTATTTCTCGCGAATTTGCGTCCGAAGGAGAGTCCGCCCGCAAATTCTCGCTTATTTTTTGGGGTAGAACAGAAAACTCGGACGGAAAAATCGCAGGATACTGAAAATCTGTAACTGCCCTCTTTTGTTTTCCTTTCAGCGGAGGCAACCGTACCTATACGTGATAGACTTCGCGGTTTTCTGTTGCAGCCAATCACCATGGAATTTCTACCCTGTCCTTATATGTGGGAGTAAACGGTACGAACCAAAGAAAACCCCGTAAGTCTTTGTTTATGAAACTTACGGGGCGAAATAGAGATTGAAATTACATCAGATTATGTATTTTATTTTTTGATGATCTTTTTACCATTGATAATATATATGCCTTTGGTAAGATCCTTGTTTTTAATGCGTACTCCCGACAGATTGTAAACATTTTCCGAATCAGTCTCTCCGGCATTTACAGATGTGATGTCGGTGGTTACGCCATTGATGTTTAACTTTACGTCCTTGTCGGCCGGTACCTGGAAATAAGCTCTCAGACCTTTTAGCAGGCTGTTGTCTGCGGTCGGTATGTCAAGCGCGAGGTTTTTATTTATGGTGCGTTGTGAGCCGTCGGTCTGTAAAGTTACAGGATCATAAACTCCGACAAAGGCATATTCGCCGAATTCAGATTTGAGAGGTGTCTCGGCAGTGGCGCTTACGTTGGGGACAACAAAACCGTTGTGGATGTTGCGTGCCGGCTTTATCAGATATGGAACACCGGCTTTTATCATGTCCGAATTTGTGAACATCATTGTTTCATCTTCCACACTACTCAACTCTGTTACAAGCGTACCTTTTCCGAAAACGTGCTCAATCAGAGCTTTGTCCATATCAAACGGCAGACATATTGTGTTCCAGAAGTCGGCGCTCAGATGGCGGTCTACGACGGCGCGTATGTCTTCTATAGCCCCTGTGTAGTTGTCTCCGTTCTCGCTGTAATCAAATTTGTATGTCTCAACAATGCGTGTAAAGGCAGTCTCACTTCCGCTTGTTCCGTTGAGATAAAGCACATTATTGCCGGTGCCGTCGTCGACGACTTCGGCATATCCGGCATTGGCCGGGTCAATATAGAAATACTTTGTGTATTCGCCCATGCCATAAACGTTTTCAAAGTCATCGTCAACCAGCACGTTCTGACAGCCGTCCTCATAGTATTGTGTCAGCTTTATATTATCGATATAAGCACGCTGTGAGAAATCCTTTCCGTCCACACGAAGACCTATTTCTCCGTTGTTGAGCAGGGCGAGATCTGTCATATCGTTCTGCGGGAAAACGTCCTGTAGCTTGTCGTCAATGTATGTATAGACAACATTTCCGAGAACTTCTATCTTTATGCGGTGCTTCGTTCCTATCAGGTCGGCCGCATTGAAGTCCGGAAAAGCCTTTCCGTCGCCCACGGCTTTCCAGCTTTCGTTGCCGTTGGCAAGATGATATCTGATGAACGCATCATCACCGCTCTGTCCCAATTGCCACATGTAGTATGTGTCGTTGTCTGTTCTTCCGAATATGATTGACGCACAATTTTCAAGAAGTGTTATGTCTGCTTCAACTACATAATGCATGTCTTTTACTGCGCTGAGTATCGGATCGACTGGAAGACCGCGTTTTTCATTATCCTTACTTCCTACAGCATGATACACGCCGTCGGAGACAGTGCCGTTCTGAAATGCTTTTGACGGGTCGTTGAAGTTGTTTTCGTAGATAATCTCCTGGGTGTCGTCGTTGGTTATTTTGAAATAATCGAAGTCAGCAGACTCGCCTATATCACCGGACCATGCCGCACGTGTTCCGATAGATCCAAAGGCAAGTGTCTCACCGCCCACTTCGTCGCTTTCGTATATCTGCACGTCGTCCAGATATACTTTGTAATGATTTCCGTTTGTTACTGTAATCTTTGTGACATGCCACTGTGTCAGATCTATATCGTCGAAAAACTGGTTCAGTTCTATTTCTGCATCACACGAAGGACCTCCATTCCAGTGATGCGGACGAAGGCGTGGATTACCTTCTTGCTCTATATTGTATTGCAGCATGTAGAAATTGCTGGAAGTCTGATGTGAAAACATAATGCTTGCACTGATGTCATTGGCTTTGAAACGGGTCTCCACCGTGTAGTTCGGAATGTCAAAACTATATGCACCGGCGCTGATACATACGAAACATAAAAGAGTAAATAGTAGTAATTTCAGTTTCATAATAGATGGATTTTAATTAAAGTGTTTGATTATCCTGCAAATATACGTGTGAATATGTTCTCTGCGTATAGAATAAATGACATATTAATATAACGTTTTGATACTATCTGTAAAACGTCGGTGTGATGTGGCGCGGATGTCTTCTGATGTTTATCAACGGTCTGTGCTGTGCATATCCGGTATTTTGCAAATTCCGATATGCCCATTATCGGTTGTGCTGACTGCCGGATGTCTGTTGTGATATGTCTGCAGTCGCGTTGCGGAGATGTGTCTTCTGTGTAATGACACACTGTGCTTTGTTGTGTAATATGTTGATTTTAAGTGTTGTCCGACAGCTCCGTCGGTGCTTTTCCGCGCTTCCGGCAGACAATAAGCGCCACTTCGTGTTAATGCGAAAAAAACAGAGTTAAAACGTCCCTCTGTTCCGATTATTTTTCTTAATTTTGCAAATTGGAAATTACAAAATACATATTATATAAATAATCATGGATTTATTACAGAAAATCGTTGCGCATGCCAAGAGCAACAAGCAGCGCATTGTGCTCCCCGAAGCAACAGAGGAGCGTACTCTTAAAGCCGCCGACCGCGTTCTGGCTGACGACATAGCTGACATTATCCTCATAGGAAATCCTGAGGAAATAAACGGTCTTGCACAGCAGTGGGGCCTCTCTCACATCTCGAAAGCCACCATCGTGGATCCTGAGAACAATCCGAAGAGCGAGATGTATGCCGAAAAACTTGCCGAACTCCGCAAGAGCAAGGGCATGACAATAGAGGAAGCACGCAAGCTGGTGAAGAATCCTCTCTATCTGGGCTGTATGATCATAAAGCTCGAAGAGGCCGACGGACAGGTGAGCGGAGCGCTCAGCACTACTGGCGAAACGCTGCGTCCGGCTCTGCAGATCATCAAGTGTGCACCAGGTGTGACATGTGTCAGCGGAGCAATGCTTATCATCACGCATGAGCATCGCTACGGCGAGGACGGTATCTTCGTCATGGGCGACGTGGCTGTAACACCGGTTCCTACTGCCGAACAGCTCGCACAGATAGCTGTATGTACTGCTCAGACAGCCAAGGCAATTGCAGAAATAAAGGATCCGCGCGTAGCAATGCTCAGCTTCTCTACCAAAGGCAGCGCCAAGCATGAGAATGTTGACAAGGTGGTTGAGGCGACACGCCTTGCTCACGAACTTGATCCGGAACTGCATCTTGACGGTGAACTGCAGGCCGATGCTGCTCTCGTGCCGAGCGTAGGCGAGAAGAAGGCTCCGGGAAGTACCATCGCAGGTCATGCCAATGTGCTCATCGTGCCGAACCTCGAAGTGGGCAACATCTCATACAAACTTGTGCAGCGTCTTGGCAACGCAGTGGCTATAGGTCCGGTTCTGCAGGGTATTGCACGTCCGGTGAACGATCTCAGCCGCGGCTGTTCTATCGACGATATATATTATATGGTGGCCATCACGGCATGCCAGGCACAGGCTGCAAAATAAACATCAATCTGCCGCGTCGGTAAAATGCCTTCTGTCGTCATGCAACATGCTTTTTACCGAGGCGGCATAACTTATTTTTCAAACGATAACAAAAGCTAAAATGAAGATATTAGTACTTAATTGCGGCAGCTCGTCCATCAAATACAAACTCTACAACATGGACGATCACTCAGTCATGGCTGCCGGTGGTGCAGAGCGTATAGGACTCGATGAGGCATTCGTGAAGGTTACTCTGCCAAACGGTGAGAAGAAAAAGATAATGCACGACATGCCCGACCACAAGGAAGGTGTGAACTTTGTGTTCAGTCTGCTCACCGATCCTGAGATAGGAGCGATAAAGAGTCTTGACGAAATCGACGCTGTAGGCCACCGCATCGTGCAGGGTGGTGACCTCTTTGAGAAGAGTGTCATCGTGGACGAAAGCGTGGAACAGGGCATCGAAAGCCTCTGCGATCTGGCACCGGTACACAACGCCGGCCACCTCAAAGGTATACGCGCAGTGGACAAACTGATGCCTACTGTGCCGCAGGTATGCGTGTTCGACAACGCATTCCACAGCACAATGCCCGATTACGCCTACCTCTATGCAGTTCCGTATGAGCTTTATGAGAAATATCATGTGCGCCGTTACGGATTCCACGGAACAAGTCATCGCTACGTGTCACAGCGCGTTTGCGAGTATCTCGGCCGCGATATCAACACACAGCGCATCATTACATGTCACATAGGCAACGGCGCAAGCGTTACTGCTGTTAAGTTCGGTAAGTGCGTGGATACATCAATGGGCCTCACTCCTCTTGCCGGTGTGATGATGGGAAGCCGCAGTGGCGACATCGATGCATCTGCTGTTACATACATCATGGAGAAGCTCGGACTGCAGCCTCAGGAGATGGCCGAATACCTGAACAAGGAAAGCGGTGTGCTCGGTATAAGCGGTGTATCGTCGGATATGCGCGAAGTTGAGGCCGCAGCTGCCGAAGGCAACAAGCGTGCACGCCTTGCACTCGAAATGTACACCTACCGCATCAAGAAATACATCGGTGCATACGCGGCTGCTATGGGTGGCGTTGACATCATCGTATGGACTGCCGGTGTGGGCGAGAACCAGACAGATATCCGCGAGAACTCATGCAAGGGACTCGAGTTCCTCGGCATCAAGATCGACTCGGAAGCCAACAATACACGTGGCGAAGAGGCCATCATCTCTGCTCCGGATTCAAAGGTTACGGTATGTGTCATACCTACCGACGAGGAGCTCATGATCGCCAAAGACACCATGGCGTTGCTCCAGAAGTAACGATGTGATGCGATTTTGTTTATTGATACGGTTTGATTTATTATCACACGTGTCTTTTTCATAATACAGACTATTTGATATAAATCGGAATATAACGGGAGACCGGCCATTGAAATCTACTTTTTCAATGGCCGGTCTCTTTTGTTTATTAATAAAGTTCCGTTATGTCCGTGATGCATTCTTTGGTTTATTGAATACAGGAATGTTCATTTTTTAATGACGGATGTTTTGTCTTATAATATTGCATTTTCACACAGATAATTTGTAAAATACGGATATATGTTATAACTTTATGCCTTAAACATAATGTTGCGATACTTTATATATCCTGCAATATGATTATAACATCGTTCTAATGTTTGATAAACACTCGGTAATTATATATAAAAGAATGGGAAATCGTAAATCTTTTTTGTCTGCTGTGATTCCGGTATTATTCGCATCATTTGCATTTCCTGTGAATGTGAAAAGTCAGAGTGAAGACAGCATTCCTGTAAGAAAGATTGATGAAGTTGTCGTGAATGCGCAGATGCAACGTACCAACGCGTCTGCATCGACATACATACCTACGTCTAAACAAAAGGCTTCCGCGCAGAATGCAACCGACCTTCTGCGCCAGCTTGCCATTCCTCAGATAAACGTAGACCTCATGAACGGTGAGGTAACAACGCCAAGCGGACAAAAGGTTACGATATACATAAACTCCATTCCCGCCACTGAAGAAGAGATGGAAGGCCTGTTGACGGCTGATGTACGCAAGGTGGAGTATCTTGATTTTCCCGTAGATCCACGTTTTCATGGAAGCGAACATGTGGTTAATTTCGTTGTTCAGAAATATGAATACGGAGGCTATACTAAGGCCACAGTGAATGAAAACTTCCTTATCGGAAAGCTGTCGAGTAGGGCGTCTGTTTATTCCAAGTTCGTTTATAAGCACATGACGTATGATTTATATGCCGGCGCATCGAACCATGATATCAGTCATCTCGGCACATCAACAACCGGTTCTTACACACTCTCTGGTGATGACGGACAGCAATATCAGACCATACGGAACGAGTTTCTCGATGAATCGCGTTTCAAGTCGAACCAATATCCCGTGACATTCAGGGCAATCTACGATTCTGACAAAATTCAGATGTCCAATACCTTAGGCTTTAATTTCGAGCAGAATCCGATGGCCTACACGAGAGGTACGCTTTCTTTTTCGACAGAAGACGGCAATAATTATTCTTACAGTAAAAGTGAACCATACACAAGCCGTTATCTGATATGGTCAGGGAACTACTATTTCATTTTGCCGAAAAGTTTCCGTTTAAGTATCGCTCCGGGAATAAACTATGGTCATACCAACTATTCTTATATTTACCAAACATCCTTACAGGATGCTTCCGGTATATTGAACAGCTCCAGAGAGGACGTCTTGCAATTAAGGGGAAGCGCCACATTGTTCAAGAAGATTACCGACCGACAGAACGTTTTCTTACGTGCATGGTACGGTTCTACATCCAACGATGTGAGCTATTCTGGCACATCGCCATACGACAATGATTTTTCCGATACATACGCAGGTGCTGCCTTGGGTTATAATTTCTCTGATAAGATGTGGAATATCAGTGCAGACGCAGCTTTGCAGTGGGAAAAGAACAAGATTAACGACCTGTCGGTGGAGGAGTTCTATCCGCTGATCAATTTGTCAGCGGGCTTCTCTCCGTCAAAGAAACATTCTTTCCGCACTTATTTCCATTTCGGAGCCAACTATCCGGGAGCAAGCGAAAAGACGCCTAATGTGCTTCAGCAGAATGAGCTTATGTATTATACCGGAAATCCGAACCTCGGACTGTCACGGCAGATAACATTCAATCTGTCGTATAACTGGATGCCCGTAAACGCATTCTCTGCTTCTGCTTTCGTGCAGTATTTCGGCGAATTTAATCTGTATGTGCCTGTTTATAATCCATACAATGACGGCAAGGCTCTGCTCAGAACCTTTGAGACAGACTGCGACTATAACCGTACACAGATAGGAATGTCGTTCAATTATAAGCTGCTTAACGGCAATCTGCAGCTGGCAGCGTCGCCTTCTGTTTCATTATATCGCGTGTCCGGACTTTTCGACATCAAGCGTTCCCCGTTCTATTGCAATGCTTCTGCCACCTATTATCTTGGTGATTTCTATTTTCAGGCATCTTATCAGACACGCAGTCTCACCGTTCAGGGCAACCGCGGAGTGATATACAAAGACCGTAATTTCTATCAGATGCTTGCCGGATGGAGCCGTTCCGGTTGGAATATCCGTGTGAGTGCGATGAACTTGTTCCGCAAAGACTGGCTGTGTTCCACCAATATCCTATCGACACCTTTATATTCCGAAACGCAGTATGTCAATGGTAATAACTTCCATCAGCGCCTCAATATCTCGGTAACATATACTTTGGGATATGGCAAGAAAGTGAAATGCGGTAATGAAGTAGGAGAACAATATGGAGCGGCTTCTGCCATTATGAAGTGATATAAGCGCAATCTTGTGCCTGTTGATGCTCCCGGCTGGTTTTGTCTTTACATTCGTCAGTGGTATATCGGCGCAATGTCATCGTTGGTTTAAGGCTGTTCCGATATAGGCCTGATAGGTTTCTGAAACATACTTAATTGCAAATCGTGTTGCGGAAAGGTTTTTATCGCGTTTTGAAAGAGCCTATGTTGACCCATGATAGAGCCTGTTTCGTGCTCTGAAACGGCCCATATCAGACCATGAAACGGCCTGTTTCGTAACCTGGAAAAGCCCATTTCACGACAGGTGAAAGCCAATGTCAATGAGCGCTTCTTATAAAACCGGCTGATAAAGGCAACCGTAATGTTTTGTCGGGCTCGTTCCGCCTCACGGATAAACATGCATTGTTGTCCGGTCTGTATCCGCTTTCTGTCAGCCGATAGATGTGGAATGGAAATACGGAATGACTATCATAAAAGCATAAAAGGCATGTCACCGTTATGGATGACATGCCTTTCTTTATATCGTGTAGCCTGTTGTTACAGCGCTTTCTCTATTGCCGGGACAATCAATGCTTCCATCACGTCGTATCCGGCACCGTTGGGGTGCACTGTCTCCGGCGTGTATTTCGTGTCCATTCCGCCTTTGTCCGGTGCCAGCAGTGCTGTGAAGTAGTCAACATACTGTATGCCGTTCTCCTCGGCATAAGCCTTTACGCGTGCGTTGAGGCTGCGTATCTTCTCCATGGCATCGGTGACAGACGGACGCCATCCGAAGTTTCTTGCCGGCAGAGTGGATGTGAGTATCACCTTAATCTTGTGTGCACGTGCGAGCTCCACCATTGTAAGTATGTTGCCGTAGGTTATGTCCTCGTTGTAAGGACCTGTGTTTTCGGCTATGTCGTTGGTGCCGTAGTTCAGCACGAGAACCTTCGGCTCCAGGTTGATCACGTCTTCACGGAAACGCATCAGAAACTGATACGATGTCTGTCCGCTTATTCCGCGTCCTATGTAACCGTGTTTCTTGAAGAACTCCGGGTGTGTGTTCACCCATCCTTCAGTGATTGAATTGCCCATGAAAACCACTCTTTTCTCGCCTTTGGCGGGCTTTCCGAGTTTTGCGTTTTCGCTGGCGTAGCGTTGGTAGTTGGCAAAGTCGTTGTGGTTCTGGGCCAGAGCGACATTGCATGTCAGCAGTGAACATGCCGCTGCAAGTACGATTGTCTTTAATGAAATCATAATAGATGTTATTTGGTTTGGTTATGGTCTGCTTTCGCCCTCGACGTATTCCTCGAGGAACATGTGCTCGCCGTCGAACACGGCGTAGGTGAACTGTGTTATCCAGTCGCCTATTATCATAAGCCGCGACTTGCGCGAGAGAATGAGGTCGAGCTCTATGTGGCGGTGGCCGAAGATGAAATAGTCTATCTGCGGATGACTTTTCATATATTCCTTTGCAAACTGTACGAGACACTCCTTGTCTTCGCCCATGTACGGAGGTTCCTTTCCGTCGGCACGTTTCAGACGGCTGTGCTTTGCCCAGTTGAGGCCGATTGCCATGCTCCAGCGCGGGTGTATGGTGTTGAACAGCCACTGGCACGTGCGGTTGTGGAATATCCTGCGTAGCAGTTTGAACTTCTTGTCAGGATCGCCGAGCCCGTCGCCGTGCGCCAGATAGAACACTTTGTCGTATATCTCCGTCGTCACAGGCTGCGTGTGCACCGTAAGTCCGCATTCCTTCTCCAGATAGCCGTAGGTCCATATGTCGTGGTTGCCGGTGAAGAAATGTACCTCCACGCCCATGTCCGTGAGCTCCGACAGCTTGCCGAGAAAGCGGGTGTAGCCCTTCGGGACAACATATTTGTATTCGTTCCAGAAGTCGAACATGTCGCCGAGCAGGTAAATTGCGGCAGCCTTATGCTTTATGCTGTCGAGAAATCTTACGAGCCGCCGCTCCTGTGTGCGTCCGTGCTCTATCGCCAGCGAGCCGAGGTGTGCGTCGGAAAGGAAGTAAACGTTTTTCTTGTTCATATTGAAAGGTGGCGTAAGGGTGTTTCTTATGTGTTGTTGGCATGGCCGTGCCGGTGGACGGTATTGAGAATGTCAGACCGCAGCATGTGCGTGTCCTGCTCTCAGTAGGTTCACTCGAAGCCCAGCTCTATTCTCGCTTCCTCAGTCATCATGCTCTTGTCCCACTCCGGTTCGAATACCAGATTGACTGTGGCCGACTTCACCTGATCCAGCGTCTCCACCTTCTGTCTCACGTCTTCGATGATGAAGTCGGCTGCCGGACATGTAGGTGCGGTGAACGTCATGTCTATCACCACATCGTAAGTCGGTTTCACGTCGATGCTGTAGATGAGTCCGAGATCGTATATGTTTACCGGAATCTCCGGGTCGTAGACAGTTTTCAGAATGTCAACGACGCGTTCTTCTATTTTTGTTTTTTCTTCCTGTGTCATGTGTGATGTTTTTATTTAAGGCAAAGATATTGCTGACGGGCCTATGCATGTTGTGCTTTCAGTTTCCCGAGTGCGGCTATATCTTATGCAAAGATAGGAAAAAAATGATAGTCACACAATAAAAATCAGCTTTTTGCTATCACAGCCGGCCCTCTTCGCAATAGCTGTAATACCGTCCGTCGGTGACGATGATGTGGTCGGCCATGTGTATTCTCATTGTCTCGCACGCCTTCTTCAGTCTCTGCGTCAGCCGGTCGTCGTCGGCACTGGGCGTTGTGTTGTTGCTCGGATGGTTATGGCACAGGGCTATGACGGTGGCGTTGTGCAGTATTGCCTCGCGTATTATGATGCGTATGTCAACGGCAGTCTCGCTGATGCCTCCGTGCGATATGCATTCCTCCTTTATCAGTCTGAAGTTCTGGTTCATAAGCAGCACCCACGCTTCTTCCACGTCGAGGTCCTGCATTTTGGTGTGCATGTGTGAGTAGATGGCATCGGCCGAGTCGAGACGCGGGCGCGGTTCGACGCCTTCAGCCTGCCGTCGCTTGCCCAGTTCGCATGCTGCCAGCACCGTGACGGCCTTTGCCGGGCCCATGCCTTTGTATTGTGTCAGTTCGTGGATGGTTTTCTTGCCTAAGGTGTTCAGGTTGTTGTTACAGTCGCCGAGTATGCGTTTCATCAGTTCCACGGCGCTCTCGTCGGTCGAGCCTGAGCCTATGAGGATAGCCAGCAGCTCGGCGTTTGACAGGCTTTTGGCACCGTTGCGCATGAACTTCTCGCGCGGACGGTCGTCCTCGGCCCACTGGTTGATGTTCAGTTTGTCGGTCATTTATAGAATGTCTTGTCGAATGCGCTGAACTCATTGCCTCCGCGTACGCAGCGTTTCCACCACGCATTGAAGAATCCGAGGCCGTAGCCCGTCAGCTGTACGAACGCCGCCGCCACGCTCAGCAGGCCTATGCGCAGGCTGCGGTTCTGGAAAGACGAGTCGGCAAGTATCATGAGCGCGTAAAGCACTATGGGCGCCAGCCACAGCGGTTGGCACATGACGGCTGCGAGAACTACGAGCAATGTCGTGCCGGCAGTGAACGCTGCGGGCATGAGATGCACTATTTTCAGCGATTCGGGGTATTTCTTGTATAGGTTTATACGGGCTATTCCGCTGTTGTATACCTGCCGGAAGAACTTGCGGAAGTCGGTGCGGCGCTTGTGCCAAACCCATGCTCCGGGGAACAGCCGGCACGCGTGGCCCGCCTTGAATATGCGTATGCTGAAGTCGATGTCCTCGCCAAAGCGCATGCGTGAGAACCCTCCCAATGCCATGTAAACATCACGGCGTATACCCATGTTGAACGAGCGGGGATAGAACTTGTCCATCTTCTTCTTGCCGCCGCGTATGCCTCCGGTGGTGAAGAACGACGTCATGGAGTAGGAGATGGCCTTCTGCGTAGGTGTGAACGACGGATGTGCGCAGTCTGGTCCGCCGAATGCGTCGGCCGGGCGTGCCTTTAGCTCGTCGTCGACACTCTGCAGATAGCCGTCGGGCAACACCACATCGCTGTCGAGAATTATGAGATACTCGCCCCGTGCGCGCTCTGCCCCGTAGTTGCGGCTTTGTCCCGGACCGGAGTTTTCCTTCATGTGGTAGTGCAGGTCGAGTCTGCCGGCATAGTTGTCGCACACATTCTTGCAGTCGCGCACCGAGCCGTCCTCCACCACAATCACCTCAAAGTCGGTGAGTGTCTGGCGTGTCATGCTCTGCAAGAGTTCGTCCACTTCGTCTGGACGGTTGTAAACGGGAATGATGAAGCTGTATTTCATAGTCTCCAATGTTTTCGGTTGTTATGACTGTACGCCCTTTACGGCGTGTGTATAATCAAAACGGGAAAAGGTAAAAAGCGGCATGCAGCGTTGCGTGTCCGGTTTTTACTTTTTCCCGTATTTGTTTGTTGTGTCGTTTTTTATTCCTTCACGCGCTGCAGGTAGCTGCCGTCGCGAGTGTCAACCTGGATGAGATCGCCCTCGTTGATGAACAGCGGAACGCGTACCTCAACGCCGGTTTCGAGAGTAGCCGGTTTGGTTGCGTTTGTTGCAGTGTCGCCCTTTATACCCGGCTCAGAGTGTGTGATGCGCAGGTTTGTCTTGACCGGCATTTCGCCGAAGAGCACTGTCTCGTTTGATGCGTCGGAAACAACTTCGATTACGTCGCCTTCCTTCATGTAGTCAACGCCTGTGATGAGGTCGTGAGCGATAGGTATCTGGTCGTATGTCTCCTGATTCATGAAGATGTAATCATCGCCCTCTTTGTAAAGATACTGATATGGGCGGCGCTCCACGCGCACGTCTTCAAGTTTTTCACTGATGTCGAAGCGGCGCTCCAGTACGCGTCCGTCAACAACGTTCTTCAGTTTCACGCGCATGAAAGTATTGCCCTTTCCGGGTTTCACGTGCAGAAATTCGATGACGAAGAACAGCTTGCCATCCATGCGGATGCATGTTCCGTTCTTAATGTCCTGTGAATTGATCATATGTGTTTGTCTAAAATTGAATTGTTCGTTGCTTCTTCGTAAATTCGCTGCAAAGTTACGGTAATTTTGGAAAAAAACCTAAATATTTCTGCTAAAAAACACATTATTCTTTGCTAATTAAAAAGAAATGAGTAATTTTGCAGCCCAAAGTGTGAATAATAACAAATAAAATTTTAGATAGAAAATGAAAAGAACGTTTCAGCCTCACAACAGAAGGAGAGTGAACAAGCACGGTTTCCGTGAGAGAATGTCGACAAAGAACGGTCGCCGCGTATTGGCTTCACGTCGTGCTCATGGTCGCAAAAAGCTGACTGTATCAGACGAGCACCACGGCAAATAAACCGTAATTCCGTCAGGCACGGGATTCTTGTGAGCAGCAAGGAGCAGGGAAAAGACTCTGCTCCTTGCTGTTTTTTATGCCCATGGGGGTGAGGATATGGTCGGTGGGTGTTCTGCTCGTGTAATGATAAATCCGCACAGCCCCGACCGGTAAATCATAATTGAAAGTCAGGTACATACATTCCGTGTCTTTTCCTGTGCCTCGTATCAGCTTTTTTATAGAAAACCCGGACGACGGACTTACAGTTTTTCTTGACTTTTTTTTGACAAAATAAAATCGCAAAAGAGATGTGAAGGAATGTTAAATCGGATGTGGCAAAGGCCGGTTCGTAACTTTTGGCGTTGTCATCTACCCTGAAGCATGATCCGGGAAAATTCATTTGGCGTTCCGATAATGCCTGTTTGAGGGTCTGATATTATCTGTATCAGGGCATGACATGGTGCATTTCTGGTCCTGATATGGGCAATATCGCATGCTAAAATGGTGCTTATTGCAGTACGGAAAAGTGTCTGTTGCTTGTAAGTATTTGATGTTCAGTTATTTGCATAAGTCTTTTATTTTTCGCGTATTTGCGTTCGAAGGATAACTCGCCCGCAAATACGCGCTTGTTTTTTGGGGTAGAACAGAAAACTCGGACGAGAAAACCGCAGGATACTTAAAATCTGAAAGTGCCCTGGTTGCCTTGCTTCCAGCAGAAGATGGCTGCGCTGATATGGGGCAGAAGTCGGATTCTTTTTGTCGAAACCAGTTTCCGCTGAGTTTTGCAGATTTCTGTTTGCATGTCGGAGTGCGCATTGTTGTCTTGTAGTGTGGTGTGTTAATGTATGTCGGCGGAGCCGTTTTGCAGTGCCCGACGGTCTTTGCGGCACATCAGTTGTTGGGTGTGCGTTGTCCGTGAGTGTCCGGATATAGTGGGGAAAAGGCTTTTGAAGTATAGGCTTTCATCTGTTTTGCAAAAATATTCTGTAAGGAAAAGGTCAATAAAATGCGGAACTTCCACGCATGGGTTTTCTGTATTCTGTGTCCGGTGTGTGATGTGTGGTTGTGGCGCAGTGCGGCGGGTGTAGTTCTCCTGTGCCTTCCTTATGTCAGCTGACAGTCTGCATGGCATGCGTGCGGTGCTTCTGACACAGTGTGGCCGGGCCGTTGTTTTTTTACACTTTATGTGTGCTTTTATTTTGTGCATTGAGCAGTTAGTGTTATCTTTGTGCAAAATTAAGTGAGATGAAACCTACGGATTTCTTCAAAAAGTTCAAGAGCTGGTATCTGTGGGGCAATCTGGCAGCTATGGCTCTTGTGGTGGCGCTGGCTTGCTACGGACTGAAATACTGGCTTGGCGTGTACACTCATCACGGTGAGGCCATCGAGGTGCCCGACCTGCGACAGAAGTCGTTCAAGGACGCGCAGCACATTTTGCGTGGTCTGGGACTCGACGTGACGGTGAGCGACACGGGCTACGTGAAGACGCTCTCGCCCGACTGCATACTCGAACAGACGCCAGAGCCGGGCGCACGTGTGAAGAGCGGACGCATGGTGACGGTGATTGTCAATGCCGCTCATTCGCCAATGATAACCCTGCCCGACATTATCGACAACAGTTCGCTGCGCGAGGCCATGGCCAAACTCTCGGCTATGGGCTTCAAGGTGGGCAAACCCGAGTATATCCCGGGCGAGCGTGACTGGGTGTACGGCGTGACTGTACGCGGCCGTCAGGTGGTGGCCGGCGAAAGGATATCGGTTGACGACGTTGTGACGGTGCAGGCCGGCAGCGGCATTCGCGACGAATCCGATAGCATAGAGTATGTCGACATCGGCGACTTCGAGCCGGTGAACGAAGGCGATGTGGACGAATTCCAGGTGGTGACAGCCCCGATGCCTTCGGAAGAACCGGCAACGGAATGATCTCACTGCATATATAAATATGTGTGAAAACAAAAAAAGGACATTCATGGCAGACAATATAGAGGACATAGAGGAACTTGACGAGGAGTCGCAGCAGCTTTACGAGCACTTCCGCTTTGTGGTGGATAAAGGGCAGGAGGCCCTGCGCGTGGACAAGTACATGTGCGACAAACTGCAGCACTCCAGCCGCAACCGCATACAGAAGGCGGCCGACGCCGGATTCGTGCACGTCAACGACCGTCCTGTGAAAAGCAATTACAAGGTGCGGCCGGGCGATGTGGTGACGCTGATGCTCGACCGTCCGCGCTTCGATTCGACCATTGAGGCCGAGGACATACCGCTCGACATCGTCTATGAGGACAGCGAGCTGATGGTTGTCAACAAGCCTGCCGGACTGGTGGTACACCCCGGTGTGGGCAATTTCCACGGCACATTGGTGAACGCTGTTGCGTGGCATATGAAGGATATCGACAGTTTCGACCCCAACGATCCGGAAGTAGGACTGGTGCACAGAATAGATAAGGACACGAGCGGACTGCTCGTTGTGGCCAAGACTCCGACCGCAAAGACGTCGCTCGGAGCGCAGTTCTTCAACAAGACAACCCACCGCAGCTATGTGGCTTTGGTGTGGGGCAACTTCAATGAGGACGAAGGACGGATAGAAGGAAACATCACACGCGACCCCAAGGACCGCCTGCGTATGACCGTATGTGAGCCTGATTCGGGTATCGGAAAGCCCGCTGTGACACATTACAGAGTGCTGGAGCGCTTCGGGTATGTGACGCTTGTGGAATGCATTCTTGAGACGGGGCGCACCCATCAGATAAGGGCGCACATGCGTTACATAGGTCATCCGCTCTTCGGAGACGAACGCTACGGCGGCTGCGAGATACTGCGCGGCAACCGGAGTTCTTCGTACAAGGCATTCATCATGAACTGTTTCAAACTCTGTAGCCGTCAGGCTCTGCATGCGCGGACACTCGGTTTCCGCCATCCTGTCACCGGTAAGCAGATGGACTTCGACTCTCCGCTGGCCGCCGACCTTGCCGCTCTCATCGACAAGTGGCGCGTCTATATAGCCGGAACCAACAACAATACATTCGAAAATCAGTAACAACGCTGTTATAAAAAATGGAAAATATAAAGAGAAACATAGCCATCGTATGCGGTGGCGACTCGTCCGAGCACGACGTGTCGATGAATTCGGCAAACGGGCTCTACTCGTTCTTCGACAAGGAACGCTACAATGTGTATATCGTTGACGTGGAAGGACAGAACTGGCATGTCAATTTCGACGACGGCACAACAGCCGCCATCGACCGCAACGACTTCTCGTTCGTCAAGGATGGAAAGGCCGTTGTGTTCGACTATGCATACATAACCATACACGGCACACCGGGTGAGAACGGACTGATGCAGGGCTATTTCGAACTTATCGGAGTGCCTTACAGCACGAGCGGAGTGCTCGTCGAGGCAATGACATTCGACAAGTATGTGCTCAACCGCTACCTGAGCGGCTACGGTGTCAACGTGGCTCAGAGCCTGTTGCTGCGCCGCGGCGAGGAGAACAAGTACAGTGAGGAGGAGATAGAACGTCTTATCGGTATGCCTTGCTTCGTTAAGCCGGCGGCTGACGGAAGCAGTTTCGGTGTGTCGAAGGTGAAGAACACCGACCAGCTTGCGCCTGCTCTGCGTGTTGCTTTCATGGAGAGTAATGAGGTGATGATAGAAAGTTACCTTGACGGAACTGAGATATCGATAGGCTGTTACAAGACAAAGAACAAATCGGTGGTGTTCCCCGCAACGGAGGTTGTGACCAACAACGAGTTCTTTGACTACAATGCCAAGTATAACGGTGAGGTTCAGGAGATCACTCCTGCGCGTATAAATCCCGACACTGCGGCACGTGTGGCAGAGGAGACATCGCGCATTTACGACATACTGCGCTGCAACGGTATAATCCGTGTGGACTATATCATAACGAAGGACGAGAACGGCAACGACAAGATAAACATGCTTGAGGTGAACACCACACCGGGTATGACAGCCACAAGCTTCATACCACAGCAGGTGCGCGCGGCCGGACTCGACATAAAGGACGTGCTGACCGACATTGTGGAGAACCAGTTCTGATACGGCGTCAGGACTGTTCCTTTTCTTATACCGGACCTGATAATTAAGTTATTATGAACATCGAGTTATTAAGACAGTTTGATGCGATAAGGCCGTTCGAACCGGAAGAGTTGCCCGAAGTCTTTGACCGGCTTATCGCCAACGAGCAGTTCAGAATGGTGGCAGGTGCCATATTCCCGGACATACCGTTCGAGGTATTGGCTGAAAAGATGCGTTCGTGCAGAACAAATTTTGAGTTCCAGATAGGATTCTGCTATCCCTTCCTTCACGATCTGCTGGCAAAGGCCAGCAAGGGATGCGACATGGACTGCACAGCCATTGACAACACACGGGCTTATACCTTCGTGAGCAATCACCGCGACATAGTGCTCGATTCGGCGTTGCTCAACATCATGCTGGTCGATTCGCACTTCAGTACTACCTGCGAGATTGCCATCGGCGACAATCTTCTGTCGCTGCCGTGGGTCAAGGACCTTGTACGCATCAACAAGTCGTTTATAGTGGAGCGCTCGCTTCCGATGCGCCAGATGCTCATGGCAAGCAAACGGCTCTCAGACTACATGCATCTGGTGATCAATGAGAAGAAAGAGGGTGTGTGGATAGCGCAGCGCGAAGGACGTGCCAAAGATTCTGACGACCGCACGCAGGAGGCTATCATCAAGATGATGGCCATGGGTGGCGAGGGCTCTGTGAGGGACCGCATCGCGTCATTGCATATTGTTCCGCTGTCCATATCGTACGAGTTCGATCCTTGCGACTTCCTCAAGGCGCGCGAGTTCCAGCTCAAACGCGATGTGGAAGGATGGAAGAAGTCGGCACAGGACGATGTGGTGAGCATGCAGACCGGTATCATGGGTTACAAGGGATACGTACACTATCATTGCGCTCCGTGCATCGACGACTGGCTTATGAGCCTCGATGAAAATATGCCGAAGGGAGATTTCTATCATGCTGTGGCCACACACATCGACCACGACATATTCGCCAACTACCGGCTTTATCCAAACAACTACATCGCTCTCGACATGCTCGAAGGTTCTACTGCGCTTTCGGCACATTATACGGACAAGGACAAGGCCTTCTTCGAGAAATATCTTGAAGGACAGCTGGCTAAGATTGATATTGAGAAACCGGACTACGCGTTCCTGCGTGAGCGCATGCTTACCATGTACGCCAATCCGGCACGCAACCACTTCAGTGTAAGCAAAGAGAATGTATAGAACGGGTGTGCGGTCATTCTTCGGTTTTCTGCTGGCACTGCTTGTGCTTGCCGGATGTTCTGCCGACGGCTACGACAGTGGCGACGGCAGGTATTCGTATCTGCGTGCCGACTTTGTCGAGATGCACGCAGATGCAGGGAAGGCCGTGGATTACGTCGTTACGGACGAAGGCGAACGGCTTGCAGCCGATCCGTCTTTCACGCTCTCGTGGATAACCAAGCCCGATTCGGTGTACCGCGCACTGATGTATTACAACAAGATTTATAGTGAATCAGGCAGTGCCTGCGCCAAAGCCGTTTCGGTGGTGCAGGTACCTGTCCTTAACATCATTCCGTTGCAGCAGGTCGGCGAAGTGCCGTCCGACCCTGTGACATTTGAGAGTGCATGGCTCTCGGCCGGTGGTAAATATCTTAATATGTGTGTGCTGCTGAAGGCCGGAACAACAGATGACAGTGATGCCATGCAGATTATCGGCATTGTGGGAGAACAGACCGTCGCGATGCCCGACGGAGGCAGTTGTGCCGTGTTGCGTTTCCTGCACGACCGGGGAGGTGTGCCGGAATATTATTCGGTGCGTAAATATCTGAGCATAAGGACTGCAGATATTGATGCCGACGCCGTCAAGATAAAGATAAACACCTATTCCGGAGAGACGGAAAAGGTGATAAACCTGAATTGATTTTATCTTTTTATAACCCAAACTTAATTATTCACAATCTTAAACACTATCCTTATGAAAAAGGTAACGTTTTCAGCAGTAATGCTGTTTGCCGCTATTTGTGTGGCTTTCAGTTCGTGTGGCAGTCAGAGCAAGGGCGCTTCTGACGCAGACAGTCTTGTTTTCGACAGCATCGTCGTAGATACTGTGGCGATGTTGGAGGGTGACAGTTCTCTTAAATGCGAGATCAATATGAACATTCTTTATGCCAGTGGTGGCAACGCGGCAGCTGTCAACGACACTATAATGAACTCAGGCATATTCAATCCCAATATATATAAACCACTGGCAAAGGCGGATTCAGGCATCACAATGAGGCAGGCTGTCGACAAGTTTGTCGCTGCATACATTGCCAACTACCGTGAAGAGTGCGGCAAGATGGTGGCTGCCGGTGTGAGCGGAGCGTCTCTCAACTATCAGTATATGGTGAGATCGTCGGTTGCCGAAGGCCGTCCGGGTGTGATAACCTATCAGTTTGACACCTATTCTTTCAGTGGCGGAGCACACGGTATGAGCTTTGTAAAGGCCCTGAATTTCGATAAGGCCACCGGCGCAAAGATAGGAAAAGCCGATTTCTTCACCGCTGATGCCGACAGCGTTGTTACTGGTCGCATCGTGGAAAACCTCTCCGGAAAGTACCAGGCTGCGAATCTGGACGAACTGAAAAAGAAAGGCGTGTTCCAATTCAGCGAGCCTTTTGTGCCCGACAATTTCGTTTTGGGCAAGGACAGCGTGACGTTCATTTATCAGCCTTACGAAATAGCAGCTTACGTGTTTGGCTCAATACGCGCTTCAGTGGCTTATTCTGATATAGATAAGGTCATTGTAAAGAAATGATGTAAGGACTCATCCGACAAATAGGGGAGAATTGAATAGTTACGAATAAATTGCGGACAAACCGGAAAGCAACCGATAGTGGCTCACCCGATGAGCTGTCCTCGCAGCATCTGCGCACACTTTCAGTTTCTCTCCTTACAGCTGATATCAGCTTTTTTAAAATAAACCCGGCGGGTGAACTTACAATTTTTCTTGACTTTTTTTTGACAAAATAAAATCGCGAAAGAGATGTGAAGGAATGTTAATACCGGTACAACAAAGGCCATTCCGGCCTGTACGGCATTGTCATATAACAGGCAATGTAGTCCGGAATAATTAGTCTGACATTCTGATTAAGCCCATATTAGCCCTTGATTACACACGTTTTGGAGTGTAATCAAGGGCATTTTGCACCCTGATATGGGCTATATCGCATGCTCAAACGGTGCTTTTTGTATGGTGAAATAATTGTCTTTAGATGTAAGTTGCTGATGTTCAGTATATTGTACAAGCTTCTCATTTTTTCGAGAATTTGCGCCCGAAGGAGAGTCTGCCCGCAAATTCTCGCTTATTTTTCGGGGTAGAACAGAAAACTCGGATGAAAAAAACGCAGAATGCTGAAAATCTGTAAGTGCCTCATTTTGTTTTATCTCAATAGAATAAAACGATGATTATCCGGTGTTGGAATTTCTGTGTTACTGTAAAATTAAAAAGCTGTCTGATTTTTGCCGAATTGATACAGAAAGACAACGGGCCCGTCGCAGCATGCTGCACGGACCCGTTTGTCATTATTCAAAGTATCACTATTATTTGCCGAATTTGATTCTCAGTTTCTCGATCATGTCTTTTGTCATGGTCTTCATGTCGTAATCAGGCTTCCAGCCCCATTCCTCACGTGCGCATGTGTCGTCGAGAGAATTAGGCCATGAGTCGGCTATCGCCTGACGCAACGGATCTACCTTGTACACCATTTTGAAATCAGGGATGACCTCTTTGATACTGTTGTATATGATTTCCGGGTCAAAACTCATCGACGCGATGTTGAATGCGTTGCGGTGAACGAGCTTTGTCGGATCAGCTTCCATTATTTCTACGGCTGCTCGCAGGGCGTCGGGCATATACATCATGTCCATGAACGTTCCGGCGGCGATAGGACATTCGAATGTCTCTCCCTTCACGGCAGAGTAGTATATGTCAACAGCATAGTCGGTGGTTCCGCCTCCCGGAGGTGTTACATAGGAGATGAGGCCCGGGAAACGCACTGCTCTTGTGTCAACTCCGAAGCGTGTGTAGTAGTAGTTGCTGAGCATTTCGCCAGTCACCTTTGTCACGCCATACATTGTCTTCGGCTCGCGTATGGTGTCCTGCGGTGTGTGATCCTTCGGTGTGGAAGGGCCGAACGAACCGATGGAACTCGGTGTGAAGACGGCGCACTTTTTCTCTCTTGCCACTTCGAGCACATTGAACAGTCCGCCTACACCTATCTTCCATGCCAGTTGTGGCTTTGCTTCAGCCACGGCAGAAAGAAGTGCCGCAAGGTTGTAGATTGTGTCGATGTCATACTTTTCCACGGCATCGGCTATCTGCTGCTGGCTTGTGATGTCAACGATGGCAGACGGTCCGCTTTCCTTCAATACCCCTTTGGGTTCTGCGCCGGGAATGTATCCGGCAACAACGTTGCCGCTGTAAAGGTTGCGCAGCATCATGGTGAGTTCAGAACCGATTTGTCCGGTAGAACCAATGATTAGAATATTTTTCATTGTTGACGATTGATTAGTTTTGTCTTTCTGTAAGCAAAGGTAGACAGTTTTAGCGGTAAAAAAGTATTTTTTACCTTATTTTTTTTGCTAAGAACAAAAAAAATATGAACTTTGTCTTATGACACGACAATAGTGCTTAAACAATATATTAAATCATAAAGCTATGTATGGTAAAATGAAAGAATTCCTTGCGCAGGAATTGGCAGACATAAAGGCTGCCGGGTTGTATAAGAATGAACGTGTGATCACCACTCCGCAGCGTGCCGACATTGAGGTGAAGGAAGGTGGTGAGGTGCTGAATTTCTGTGCCAACAACTATCTTGGACTTTCTGACAACAGCCGTCTCATCGATGCGGCAAAGAAAGCCATGGACTCACACGGCTTCGGTATGTCGTCCGTTAGATTCATCTGCGGTACGCAAGACCTGCACAAACAGCTTGAGGCTGCCGTTTCCGATTATTTCAAGACGGAGGATACTATTCTTTACGCATCTTGTTTCGACGCCAACGGCGGACTGTTCGAGTCGCTGCTGACAGACGAGGATGCCATCATCTCTGATGCTCTCAACCATGCGTCGATCATCGACGGCGTGCGCCTTTGCAAGGCAAAGCGCTACCGTTATGCCAATGCCGACATGGCTGACCTGGAGCGTTGTCTGCAGGAAGCGCAGGCACAGCGCCACCGTATCATTGCCACCGACGGTGTGTTCTCAATGGACGGCAACGTTGCTCCTATGGACAAGATATGCGAATTGGCCGAGAAGTATGACGCACTCGTTATGGTTGACGAGTCACACTCTGCCGGAGTTGTAGGTCCGACCGGTCATGGCGTGGCCGAGCTTTACGACGTTTACGGCCGCATCGACATCTTCACCGGTACACTGGGCAAGGCCTTCGGTGGTGCCATGGGTGGATTCACAACCGGCCGCAAGGAGATCATCGACATGCTGCGCCAGCGTTCGCGTCCTTATCTCTTCTCCAACTCTGTTGCTCCTTCAATCGTGGGTGCAAGCATAGAGATGTTCAACATGCTGAAAGAGAGCAACGCGCTGCACGACAAACTGATGGATAACGTGACATACTTCCGCGACAAGATGCTCGCAGCAGGCTTCGACATCAAACCTACACAGAGCGCCATCTGCGCCGTTATGCTGTATGACGCCAAGCTGTCTCAGGACTTCGCGGCACGCATGCAGGAAGAAGGCATATACGTCACAGGCTTCTATTATCCTGTTGTTCCGAAAGGACAGGCACGCATCCGCGTACAGTTGTCGGCCGGCCATGAGAAATGTCATCTCGACAAGGCTGTCGAGGCGTTCATCAAAGTGGGCCGTGAGCTGAACGTCATCAAGTAATACAGTATTTCCAGATTTTCACATACGGACAATGCAACGGCCTCTGCCTGTCGCGGCAGACATGCGGACCGTTGCATTGTCTTTTATGTTTTTTTGTGTTATTCCCGTTACGTAAAAGTCTGTCTGCATTGTTTTAATATAAAAGCCTTATTTCCGAAACTTAATAATTAAATACACATTTATATGAAAAGAATACTACTACTGCTGCCATTGATGGTGATTGCGGCATGTCTGTATGCGCAACGGGCCGATAATTATCTGCCTACCAACAATGCCTACGTGAAACTGACGAAGACCAATATGCCTATTGTCTTCATCAATGTTAACGGGCGGATGATACAGCGTGAGGACCGTATCACAGCCCGGATGAAAATCATTGACAACGGCGAAGGCCAGTACAACTATGGCGACACGATAGCTTATCCGAACCAGAAAGTGGATTATGAAGGCTATGTGGCATTGAGATATCGCGGCAACTCGTCGTTCAACAGCTCTGACAAGAAGCCATACTCGTTCCGCCCGCTGGACAAACCGCTCGAGCAGGGAGGCGAGAAGAAGAAGGTGGAGATAATGGGAATGGGCAAGGACAACGACTGGGCGCTGCTCGCTCCGTTCTCCGACAAGAGCATGATACGCGACGTGCTCACCTTCGAACTGGGACGCCCGTACTTCGATTATGTGCCGCACGCCAAGTTCTGTGAGCTTATTCTCGACGGAACATATTACGGAGTGTTCATCATGTCGGAGCGTGTGGGAAAGGGAAAGAACCGTCTTGACCTCAACGATCCGGGCGAAGACGGCGGCGATCTGACCGGTGACTATCACGTGGAAATAGACCGTGACGACGAACCTGAGTATTATCAGTCGAAGTATCACCCCGTAGACGGCAACGGCAACGACATAACCTCTAATAAAATAACCTACCAGTATTCGGCTCCCGACTACGAAGACTTCGCCGAACTGATGCCTGGTACACGGGAAGCGTTGCACAAACAGATAGACGACATGGAGGCTTCGTTCCGCACTGACTATTATACCGACCCGGAGCGCGGTTACCGCAAGTACATCGACGAAACGTCGTTCATCGACTATCTGCTCTCTACAGAATTCTCGTTCAACATCGACGGCTACCGACTGAGCACCAACCTGTATAAATACAGTGAGACCCGTGCAGCACGTGAGGGGCTTGACCCGCGCTGGAAAATGTCGCTTTGGGATTTCAACATAGCCTACGGCAATGCCAACTACAATCAGGGTGAGCGCACCGATCTGTGGCAGTACGACTTCAATGCGCGCAACAGTGATCCGCAGCTTGTGCCGTTCTGGTGGTATAAGATGACGCGCGACAAGAGTTTTATCAATAATGTGAAGCTGCGCTGGCAGCAGTATCGCAACGGTCAGTATTCAGATGAGGCCATCGAAGCGAAGATAGATTCGCTCACCAACATAATAACATCGGGCGGAGCACTCGGCCGTAATCAGAGCGCGTGGAACATCATCGGCCGTCACGTGTGGCCAAACTATTATGTCGGTCAGACCTATGGTGACGAGATAGATTATCTGAAAAACTGGATAAGAAACCGTGTGAAGTTCATGGATAAGAAGCTTCTGCCGCGTGACCCGTCGATACATTACATCCCTGTTGACGTGGTGAGCGGCTGGAACGGCGATGTAATCATCGAGTCGCTGCCCGCATCCTCTCACTCCACAGGTGCTATTGATGGCAACCGCTCCTTCTATTCGGAGAAGGTGATAAACGAGGGTGGACTGCCAACCGACCGCGTCATAGTTTCCAATTCAGACATTGAGTACAGACTGGCGGCTTACGAAGGCAACAACGCCCTGCACCTGACAAGTTCCGGACAGAGCGGCGATATCGTGTTCGACAACCCGTTCTCCACAAGTGAACTGTGCATGCTGGCCACCAGCGGTAAAGGACAGAGCGAGATGGAACTTGTCGTGAACTACACAGACGGCACAAGTTCATCACCGCTGAAGATTACGGTGAGAGACTGGTCTGTGAGAAATCCTGTAGGTGACGAGGCTGTAACACAACTCGGATGCATGACCGTGTCTGACTCTTCGCCGGGAAGCGACTGCCATTATTGCCTATTCGAGCATAGCATAAGCTGCGATGCTGACAGACAGGTGAAGTCTGTTACGATAAGACAGAACAACAACGCCACACTCTCTGTACTCGCATTCTCACGCATGGAGAAGACATCCACCGCCATATCCGGACCGTCCGTGACGGGCGAACGCACCGTTGTGGGCATCTATTCTGTTGACGGTGTGAAACTATCGCAGCCGAAGAGCGGACTGAACATCATACGCTACTCCGACGGAACGGCGCGTAAGGTGATTGTGAAATAACGGCGCGGTGCTCACCCGAGCACCACGTCGAGCACCATCATCAGTGCAAAACCAACGGCAAAACCAATGGTGCCGAGGTTGCTGTGGTTGCCTTCGGACGACTCGGGGATGAGTTCCTCAACAACGACATATATCATTGCGCCTGCTGCGAAAGCAAGCAGGAAGGGCATGACAGGGGCGATGGCCGATGCGAGAAGTATCACGGCCGCCGCCCCTATCGGTTCAACCACACCGCTCAATGAGCCGATGGCGAAGGAGCGTTTGCGACTGTTGCCTTCCGCACGCAGCGGCATCGATATGATGGCACCCTCAGGTATGTTCTGTATTGCTATGCCAAGAGACATCGCCAATGCGCCTGCCGCCGATATACCGGCATCACCTTGCAGCGCTCCGGCTATCACAACGCCCACCGCCATGCCTTCTGGCAGATTGTGGATAGTGACTGCCAGTGACAGCATTGCCGTGCGGGAGAGTCCGCTACGCGGGCCTTCCGGTTTTGAGTCGCCTATGTGCAGGTGTGGCGTCAGGTAGTCTATGGCAAGTAGGAAACCAATGCCGCACAGGAAACCAATGGTCACCGGCAGCACCTTGCCCCATCCTTCGCCTCCGCTAAGTTCCATACCCGGTATGAGGAGCGACCACACCGAGGCGGCCACCATCACTCCCGAAGCAAATCCGAGCAGCGACTTCTGCACAAGTGAAGGCATCTCATGTTTCATGAAAAATACGAATGCCGCGCCTGTCATCGTGCCGAGCAGCGGCAGTGTGAGAGCTATTATCAATCCTTCCATAACTGTTTTTATTTTTGATTTTACTTTTTCTTTTGTTCTTCTTACGCCTTGTCTGTCTGAAACAACAGATGTTTTCCGGTGTATATTTTGCAAAGATAGTGAAAGGTGAGTGCAATGACAAAGGGAAAAACGAAGTTTTTGCATGTTCAGGCATTGCCGAGCCGTCTCCTGTCTTATTGAAAGATAGTGAAAGGTGAGAGCAATGACAAACAGAAAAACGAAGTTTTTTACATGTTCAGGCATTGCCGGGCCGCCTCCTGTCTTATTGAAAGATAGTGAAAGGCGAGTGCAATGACAAACAGAAAAACGAAGTTTTTGCATGTTCAGGCATTGCCGGGCCGCCTCCTGTCTTATACGAAGATAGAAAAAGATGCGCACAAAGACAATACGGGTAAACAATGTTTTACGGTTCAATAAAAATTCAGTATGGAATGATATTATTCATGAACTGCCACAGGGTGATGGCAAACTTACTTATCCACAGGTGGTTTAAGCCGTGACGGCACTGAGTTCATGTAATAATAAATTGGCATTTCCGCAAACGACAAATCGTTACATCAAGAGCATGCGCGCACCTTTTCCATTATCTTTCTCACACCCGATATCAACGCTTCAGAGCAAAACCCGTGTGACCGACTTACGATTTTTCTTGACTTTTTTTTGACAAAATAAAATCGCAAAAGAGATGTAAAGGAATGTTAAATCGTGCACAATAAAGGCCGGTTCGTAACTATTGGCGTTGTCATCTACCGTGAAGCATGGTCCGGAAAAATTCATTTCACGTTCTGATATTGCCCGTTTCATGGTCCGATTACGCCTGTATCAGGGCATGATATTAAGCATTTCGGCCTCTGATATGGGCAATATCGCATGCCGAAACGGTGCTTTTTGCATTACGAAAGAATCATAGTCAAATATAAGCCATTGACATTCAGCATATTGCACAAATCTCTCATTTTTCGCGAATTTGCGTCCGAAGGAGAGTCGGCACGCAAATTCTCGCTTATTTTTCAGGGTAGAACGGGAAACTCGGGTGGAAAAATCAAAATCCGCTTTCAATTTGAAAGTTGTCTGCATTGTTCCATTCTATAATAAGAAAACGATGCTGATTCAGAATTCATGTCGCAGTTTCGTATTAAGACCGATTCATGCTTGGTTTCTGTTGCGCCGCTTTTTCGTCTTTTTATGTTACCGTAGTGACTTATGTATTATTTAATGTTATTGAAAGGTGAGTGCTGTGCCGGATGCGGAAACATTATCATTGACAGTCTGTCATAGCCCTAGTCGTTGACGCATAGTCTTTATAAACGACAAATGTCTGTATATTCGCGTAAATATATAAAGTCCGTTTTTATGTTCCGGGGAGCAATCTGTGTGATGTAAATTAGGCTTGAGACGAATAAAATGTGTAATTTTGCAGGCGGTCCGTAAGCGGATGCCGTACGGTGCGCGATGCCGTTCGGTGTGTCGGACCGGCCGATACGCCGGCAAGCCGTTGAGGCTTCTGATGTCCGGCAGGATAATTCATAAAAACAGAAAAGGATATGGAAAACCAGTATGTGAAACAGTTTCCCGAACTCATGTCGGGCAAGAAGATAATGTATGTCCACGGTTTCGGCTCGTCGGCCCAGTCGGGCACGGTGACGCTTCTGCGCACTCTCATGCCTGAGGCCACGGTTGTGGCGCGCGACATCCCCATCCATCCCGCCGAGGCAATGGACATGCTGCGGGCCATGTGTGAGGAAGAGAAGCCCGACCTCATCATCGGTACGTCGATGGGCGGCATGTATACGGAGCAGCTCAAAGGCTACGACCGCATACTGGTGAACCCGGCATTCCAGATGGGCGACACCATGTCGAAACACGGAATGATAGGAAAGCAGACGTTTCAGAATCCGCGTGCCGACGGTGTACAGGAGTTTATTGTCACCAAGTCGCTCGTGAAAGAGTATGCCGAAGCCACGTCCCACTGCTTTGAGGACATCACTCCGGAGGAGCGTGGTCGCGTTACGGGACTGTTCGGCGATGAGGATCCGCTCGTGCACACGTTCGACCTGTTCCGCGAACACTATCCTGCTGCCATACATTTTCATGGTGAGCACCGGCTCACGGACAAGGCGGCGCTCCACTATCTCGTGCCTGTCATCCGCCGCATAGACGACCGTCAGGAAGGACGCCAGCGTCCCATCGTGCTCATAGACATCTCAACGCTTGCCGACAGCTACCGTAACGCCACGGCAAGCATGCACAAGGCCTACGAGATGCTTATCGAACACTACGACGTGTATGTGGTTGCTCCGGCGCCGTTCAACGAGAGCGGCAGCATGGCGGAGACCGTGGCGTGGGTGGAGAAGTTTCTCAGTGCTCCGGCACACGACCGCATCGTGTTCGCCAACCAGCGCCAGGTGCTCTACGGCGACTATCTCATAACCGACCACGAGTGCGACGACTTCATCGGCACTACGGTGGTGTGGGGCAGCGACGAGTTCAAGACGTGGGAGGAAATCATCGTCTTCTTCGACCGTCTTGGCGGTCAGTAATCATGTGACGTACGACTTGTAGGATAATATTCAGAGAAAAATAATAAACGCAAACAGATGTTTACGGTAATAGTCATAATGCTTTGCGGCGTGCTCGCAGGACGACTTGTGGGCATGAAGTGCCGCCCGGTGGTGTCGCGAGTGGTGACAGTGCTTATATGGGTTCTGCTTTTCATGCTCGGTGTGGAGGTGGGCGCCGATCCGCGAATCACGGGCAATGTGTTCACGCTTGGACTCGACGCACTGGTCGTTGCGGCGGGCTGTGTTGTGGGAAGTGTGCTTCTTTCGTGGGTGATGTGGCGCATGGTGCGCGGTACTGAAACAAAGGAGGAGAAATGAAAGGAAGTATCATCATAACAGCTTTTTTCGCCGTCGGAGTGGCGTGTGGCGTGCTTCATCTCATACCGGAAGGTTTTGTCAATGGTCGTACGAGCTTCTTCGTGCTGTGTGCGCTCATGTTCAGTGTGGGCATGTCGATAGGATGCGACTCTGCCACGCTGCGCAGTTTCAGACAACTCAATCCGCGTTTGGCCCTGCTTCCGTTTGTAACTATTGTCGGTACTCTTGCCGGCAGCATGGTGTCATCGCTCGTTCTGCCTCACCGCACGCTGACCGACTGTCTCGCTCTCGGTTCCGGCATGGGTTATTATTCGCTTTCCAGCATATTCATAACCGAGTATCGCGGTGCCGAACTGGGCACTGTGGCTCTTCTGACAAATATTTTCCGTGAACTTGCGGCGTTGCTTCTCGCTCCGTTTATAGCGCGCCATTTCGGCAAACTTGCGCCTATATCCGTCGGCGGAGCAACAACCATGGACACCACGCTGCCTGTAATCACGCGCAGCGTGGGGTCGCAGTATGTCGTATTATCGGTTTTCCATGGTTTTGTTACTGACTTCAGTGTGCCGTTCCTCGTAACGTTCTTCTGCACGCTCTGATTGTCAGTATTCGGTCTTCTCGCTGCTTTCTTCCCACATCCGGAATGCTTTTATGGCCTCTTCGGGAAGGAGCAGTTCCATCTTCTTCTGTCGCTCGGACGGCGCGAGAGGTATTTCCTGATAGATGAAGTCATCGTCGAATCCTATCTTGGCGGCATCCTTGCGGTTGTTCGCATAGTATATCTTGTCAAGACGTGCCCAGTATATGGCACCCAGACACATGGGGCAGGGTTCGCACGAGGTGTATATCTCGCAGCCTTCCAGACAGAACGTGCCCAGCTTTGCGGTGGCGCGGCGTATGCAGTTCACCTCGGCATGGGCCGTGGGATCATTGTCTATCGTCACACTGTTGGAGGCCTCGGCCACTATCTCACCGTTGCGTGCTATCACGGCACCGAATGGTCCGCCGCCGTTTCTTACGCTTTCTTCCGACAGAGCGATGGCTCTGCGCATCAGATCTTTCTTGTCCATAGTCCTTGTTTTTGTGTGCACTCCGTATGGGAATGCCGGGTTCATGTTTCTGTTGTCTATTTATTGCGGGTTCTTAACCGCGCACAATCTTCATGTATTCGTCGTAGCTGATATGCCGTCCGCCCATCGACTTGAGGTGGGGCGTCTCAAACTGGCAGTCAATCATTGCGCCGCCGTGCTCTTCCATGTAGCGTGCGAGGTGGATGAGTGCCAGCTTGCTTGCGCTCGGAACAAGTGAGAACATGCTCTCTCCGAAGAAACAGCTGCCCAGACACACGCCGTACAGTCCGCCGACGAGCTTGTCGTCGTCCCACACTTCCACGCTTGCTGCGAAGCCCTGTTCGTGCATCGCCTCGTAAGCCCGGGTCATTTCGCTTCCAAGCCATGCCCCTTCCTCGCTTATGCGCAGTTGTCCGCAGTTGGTTATCACGCCGTGGAAGTCGCGGTTTATGGTCATTGTGTATCGGTCTTTGTTCATGAGTGTGCGCATCGAATGCGACACATGAATCTCCTTCGGGAAAATGACGAAACGGTCCATCGGGCAATACCAGTGTATCTCGTCGGCCCAACGGAACGCGTACCACGGGAATATGCCGTTGGAGTAGGCCAGTATCAGGCGGTCGATGCTCAGGTCGCCGCCCACTGCGAACATTCCGTCAGGATCGCCAAGCCGCGGGTCCGGGAACGCCAGTTCGTTGTCAATGCGGAATATCATTGTGCTATCGCCGGTTTGTCGTCGATTATATCAATCATCGCCTCGCCTCCTTTGGCCAGCCGGCCGAACAGTATCTCATGTGTGAGCATGGGTTTCAGATGACGGCTTATGATGCGGTCGAGCTCACGCGCACCGTATTCTTTGGTGAAGCCACGCTTCAGAATCCACTGCCGTGCGGCGTCGCTCAGCTTCATGGTGATGTTCTTCCTGCTGAGCTTCTCCTGCAGTTCGCCGAGCTTCTTGTCCATTATTAGCGCTGCCATGTGCATGTCCATGTCGTGGAATACCACCGTTGCGGACAGTCGGTTGATGAATTCTGGCTTGAAAGTCTTCTTCACCTGCTTCATCATTGCGTCGCCCTGCGATATTCCTCCAGCGAATCCCACCTGGGCACGCGATGCATATTGTGCTCCGGCGTTGCTCGTCATGATTATCACTACGTTGCGGAAATCGGCCTTCTGTCCCTTGTTGTCGGTCAGACGGGCATAGTCCATCACCTGCAGAAGTATGTTGTAGATGTCCGGATGGGCCTTTTCTATCTCGTCGAACAGCAATACGCAGTTCGGAGTCTTGCGTATGGCGTCGGTCAGTTGTCCGCCGTCCTCATAGCCGACATATCCTGCCGGCGAGCCGATGAGTTTGGCCACGGTGTGCTTCTCGGTGTATTCGCTCATGTCGAACCGTACGAGCGATATGCCCAGTTCGGCTGCGAGAACACGCGCCACCTCTGTCTTTCCGACTCCGGTAGGACCGACGAAGAGCAGACTTGCCAGCGGTTTGTTGTCGTCGAGCAGCCCGGCTTTTGCCATCTGCACGGCTTCCACCACCTGGCTCACGGCTTCGTCCTGACCGTAGATCTTGGCTTTGATGTTCTGTTCGAGTGATGCCAGCCTTGTGTTGTCGTCTTCCTTCATCACGGCTGCGTCTATCTTGCACATCTTCATGAGCACTTCCGTCATCAGATTTTTGTCCACAACCTGCCGTTCTCCGTCCGAAGGATGGGTGGCACGATAGGCTCCCGCCTCGTCGATTATGTCTATCGCCTTGTCGGGAAGAAATCTGTCGTTTATGTGCTGAGCAGCCATGCGCACCGCATATCCGATGCTTTCTTCAGTGTATTCCACGCCGTGGAACTCCTCATATCTGGCTTTCAGTCCGTCGATTATCTTTATGGTCTCTTCCACATCGGGCTCGGCTATGTCTATCTGTTGGAACCGTCGCACAATGCCACGGCTCCGTGCCATGTGTCGGTTGTACTCGTCGTAGGTGGTGGAACCTATGAAACGTATGTTGCTGTTCTCCATATAAGGTTTCAGCATGTTCGAAGCGTCGAGCGCTCCGTCGCTTCCACGTCCGGCACCCATCATGTTGTGAATCTCGTCTATATAGACAATGGCGTTGCCTTCGGCGCTTATTCCGTCCATGACGAGTTTCATTCTCTTTTCGAAGTCGCCCCTGAACTGTGTTCCGGCAAGCATCGTGCTCATGTCCATCTGATAGACACGGCATCCTTTTAGTTTCTCGGGCACGTCGCCTTTAGCTATTTTTGCTACGAGTCCTCGCACCAGAGCCGTCTTGCCGACGCCCGGTTCGCCTACGTGCAGAGGATTGTTCTTGTCCTTGCGGCACAGCACCTGTATGGTGCGTTCCATCTCCTCGTCGCGTCCGATGAGCGGGGTGAATGTGTCGGCTATGTCGTTCATGCATGTCACAAGGCTTCTCCACGTCTCTTTCGGCTGCTCTTCGGGTTTGTCAGACGCCTCCTGTGACGGATGCGAGGATATGAGCAGGCTGATGAAATCGCCCACGTTGTCACCGAGATATTTTTTCATCAGCATTGTAGCCTCTGAATCCTCAAGATTGAGCAGTCCCACGGTGAGATGCGGAATGTCCACTCTTTGGGCTCCTGACTGTTCCACCTGGGCTGTCGCTATCTCAAGCATTTGTCCGAACTGTACCGATGCGTCGGGGTTGTATTCGGCTTTCTCCGGCACCACCTCCACGGTGGCCATATATTCGTTGAGCTCCTTATACATTTCCTCGACGTTGCATCCCACAGTGTAAAGTGCCTCTATGAACGGTCTGTAGTTGAGCAATGCCATGAGCACATGCTCCGGCATGACAAACTCGTTGCGCAGTCTTTTGCAGTAGGTGAGCGCCAGTGACAGTATCTTGTTCAAATTTACGTTCTCTTCCATAATCTATTCAGGTTGGCAACTGAACCGTAGAGGAAAATTCTGCTCGCGTGCCATGCGTGTCGCTTTCTTTATTTTGGACAGCGCGACGTCATAGCTGTATATTCCCACAACGTCCTGTCCGTTGCGGTGAACGTTGAGCATCATACGCTCTGCTTCCTCAGCCGTCTTGAAGAAAACGGTCTTCAGCACCGTCACGACAAACTCCATTGTTGTGAAATCGTCGTTGTGTATGATGACCTTATACCTTCTCGGCTCACACGTTCCGATGTGTTCGCGTTCGCGTATGGATGATTGTTCTTTTGCCATATATTATATTCCTTTATATAAGCTGCCTTGTGTCGGTATGGCAACTGTTGTCTGATGCAAACTTACTGAATTTTTCCGGACATACCAAACAACATATCTTAAAATGTAATGGTAGGCTGTGAGCGTGTGCATATGTTATATGCGGATTTCAAAATAAGTAAGGCTTTTTCAGAAACTTTCATTAAATAATGATTAATTTTGCCTGCGGCAGAGGCCGCCGTTGCTCCGCCGTGTATCAGTGAAAGAGCCATCCGGCGGACTTCTATGCGGCATGCCGTGCGGCACGGAGCGTGTGGCGGAAGCATGCCGGAATATTATGCGTGCCATGTGGCGCGAGAAAAACAATCCTTAAAATGACAAATCAAAATAATACAGACGAACTTCAGAATGGATATACGGCAGATACCGGATACATAAGATGCCGCGTGCTGCACTGCGATGACACCGGTATGACTGTACTGACGGGCCGCGAAGGCGACGGCACGGAGTTGCGTGTGTCATACGGTACGACAGTGGCAGGCGACGAGTTCGGATATCTGCGCGACATACTGCACCGGGATATGCAACTCAATCTGCTCGATGTGCGCACGTCGGGCAATATAGTCACGTCCGGACAGATAGTGGTGGAGCCCGACTTTCTTGTGGACATCAGTTCGCTGGCGGCATGCTTTGAGGAATACGGCCACCATCCGTTGCTCTACACACTCAACCGTCTGAAGGAACGTCCGAATACTTATCACACCATACTTGGAAACTTCGCAGGTATGGTGCTTGACGATGTGATAAACAGTCAGCACTTCTCCCTGAACGATACAATAAGGAAAAACTTTCGCGAAAAGGCCATAGAGTATGCCACATGCAGAGGTTTCCGCCCGGCAGAATTCATGAAGGACGCCTCGCAACAGACGCGCAACATCATGCAGATAACCGGAAGTCTGTTTCAGACATACGACAAAACGAAAGTGCTGCTCGAACCTTCGTTTGTGTGTGAGATGCTCGGTGTGCAGGGGCGTGTGGACATGATGACCTCTGACAAGCGGATGCTCGTCGAACAGAAATCGGGGCGCAACATACACATAGAGCGCAACAGCGAGAACAGCAGTGGCGGGAAATACATAGAAAAACACTACGTTCAGCTGCTGCTTTACTACGGTGTGTTGAAATACAACTTCGGTCTGAAGGAACATGAACCTGACATCATGCTTCTATACTCCAAATATCCTATGCCCGACGGACTGATGCGCACGGAGCATTTTGAGAGCGAACTGCGTGAGGCCATACGCTTCCGCAATCTTGTTGTGGCGCAGGAGCATGTCATGGCGAGCGAGGGTTTCGGCTCGGCGATAGACAACATAACTCCCGAAACGCTGAATACTAAAGGCATGAGCGGTTTCTTCTACGACACTTATCTGTTGCCGCAGCTCAAGGAAGTGACCGACCTGCTGGCCGGACTACCGCCGCTCGAGCGTGCCTACCTGTGCCGTATGACAACCTTTGTGCTCAGGGAGCAGCAGCTGACAAAGACGGGCTGCCTGGCAGGACCGAGCTGCAGCGTGGCCGACATGTGGCGCATGAGTGTTGAAGAAAAACTCGATGCCGGCAGCATGTATGTAGGACTGGAACTTGTAGAGCTCGAGAAAAACCAGACGACCGGCAGCTATGACCTGCTGACGCTCGACGTGCCGGAGTGTGGCGACGACTTCTCGCCCAACTTCCGGCGTGGTGATATGGTTTATGTGTATGCTTATGCCGAAGACGGACAGCCCGACGTGCGCCGCAGCATACTGTTCAAAGGTGTGATGGTGAGGATTGAGGCAGGTCGTGTGTCGGTGTGTCTTAGCAACGCGCTACAGAATCCCGACGTGCTGGCTCGTCGCGACAGTCAGGGCCGTTGGCTGTTGTACGCCATAGAACATGCCGGAAGCGACGTGGGCAGTGCCGCCACCATGCGCACACTCTTCGACTTTGTCACCTCGTCGCCCGAACGCCGTGCGCTGCTGTTCGGCCAGCGTGAGCCACGTCGCGACACGTCGGTGAGACTTACCAAAAGCTATGGCGACTATTTTGACGACCTGTTGCTGCGCGCCATGCAGGCCCGCGACTATTTCCTGCTCGTAGGCCCTCCCGGTACGGGCAAGACCTCTACGGCCATGCGCTATATGGTGGAGGAACAGCTGGCAGCCGAGGGACGTCCCTCGGTGTTGCTCACGGCATATACCAACCGAGCCGTGGACGAGATATGCTCTATGCTCTGCGATGCAGGCATCAGCTTCTTGCGGCTTGGCAGCGAGTACAGCTGCGACGAGCGTTTCCGCCCATATCTTGTTGGCAATATGGTGGAGAATAATCCGCGTCTGGACGATCTGAGACTGCGGCTCATGGAAGAACGCGTGTATGTAGGCACCGTGACGTCGCTCATGTCGCGGCCGTTCATCTTCGCGCTCAAGCATTTCGCGCTCGCCATTGTGGATGAGGCCGGACAGATAACCGAGCCGGGGCTCGTAGGACTGCTCGCCGCCCACAAGCCGAAGAGTACGATGGAACCGGCCATCGACCGTTTCATACTCATCGGCGACTACAAGCAGCTGCCGGCGGTGGTGCAACAGAGCGTGGAGGAGTCGGCCGTGAACGAACCTTGCCTGAACGAGGCCGGAATAAGAAACTGCCGCGACTCGCTGTTCGAACGGCTCATCAGAAACGAACGACGTGCCGGACGCGAGGACTTCATCGGACTGCTGCGCCGTCAGGGACGCATGCATCCGGACATAGCCGCCTATGCCGGTGCAATGTTCTATGCCGACGAAAGGCTTGAGCCTGTGCCTTGTCCGCATCAGGAGGAAGCGGCACCCGGCTATCAGGAACCGCCTGCCGACGAGAGGGACGAGGTGCTTGCAAAGGAGCGGGTGATATTCATCCCGTCCGGAAAGACCGATGAAGGTCTGCGGTCGGAGAAGGTGAACGCCAGCGAGGCACGCATCGTGGCCGACCTTGTGGTGCGCATCCGACGCATGGCAGGCAGTGCGTTCAGCAATGAGAAGACAATAGGCGTCATAGTGCCATACCGGAATCAGATAACAATGATACGCCGCGAGATGGAACGTCGCGGCCTCGACTGCGCCGCAGACATATGCATTGACACGGTGGAGCGGTTCCAAGGTTCGCAGCGCGACGTGATAATCTGCTCGCTTACGGTGAACAACGACGCGCAGCTCGACTTTCTCACGGCCAACTGTTTTGAGGAGAACGGCCGGACGATAGATCGCAAACTAAACGTGACACTTACCCGTGCACGCCGGCAGATGATACTGACGGGCAATCCGGAAATACTCAGCCACAACGGTGTGTATGCCGAACTGATGGAGCGCATACGGCATGACGGAACGTACATGGAATGGCCTTTGTGAACAGACGGGCGACTACCGCATCTGCCGCACGGTTCCATGTCGTGCGAACCGTGCGGATATGATATCGCGGCGTAAGCCGCGCCATGTGACAGTGGCTTCAAAAATGCGTGGCGCTTTGAAAAAAGACGCATAAAAGCTTTGCCCGTATCTTATTTTGTCCTATATTTGCAAATGCGACAAGTATGTCGCTGTCCGTTCTCTGTACGGTTTGAAGGCCGTCGGAGTGGTGTCTGGAGATATACCGGACGAGGGCGGATACATATTGAAGCGAGAGATAATCAACCCTGCTCACAGGTCTTGCGGCCGGAGCGGAAAGTTTAATTTAAAACACTAAATCATTATGAAAAAAGTTATTCTTATGGCAGTTCTGATGCTTTCATCAGTAGCTACATTCGCACAGCATGCTGTGGGTTCTCTGACTGTTCAGCCTAAAATAGGTATGAATTTCGCAACTCTTACAAAGGCGGATGACTCAGAGTCGAGAATAGGTCTGGCCGTAGGCGCAGAACTTGAATATCAGGTTACTGATATCTTCAGCATTTCCGGAGGCGCATTGTATTCTCAGCAGGGATGCGAATGGTCTGAGGACGGAAGAACTGAAACAATGAAACTCGACTATATCAATATTCCTATATTGGCTAACGTGTATGTTGTTAAGAATCTGGCAGTGAAAGTCGGTGTTCAGCCGGCGTTCAACGTGAACAGCAAGGCCAAGGCTTCACAGGGAGATGCAAGCTCTGAAGCAGGTCTGGACGCAGCCAAGACATTTGATTTCTCTATTCCAATCGGTCTGTCTTATGAGTATAAGAACTTCGTACTGGAAGGACGTTACAACTTCGGTACAACGAAGGTGCTTGACACAGCAGACTGCAAGAACAGTGTATTCCAGCTGACACTGGGCTACAAGTTTGACATCTAAAAATCTTGAAAGAGATTTTATTCGAATACTTAATACTCAGGAGGGCGGTGTCGAGAGACATCGCCCTCTTTGTTTTGCGGTGTGTCAGTCGGGTTGTTGTGGGGCAGGACAATGTATGTATATGCAACGGTGAAAATAAAAGAAGAGTTCTGCAGAAATTTAACGGTGATTGCCTGTAATAAAGAAACAGCGTTATCTATTCCGTATTGACGTTGTTGCTTTCAGCCAAAAGATTATCAATCGGAGCAGTTACAGATTTTCAGTATCTTGCGATTTTTTCGCCAGAGTTTTCTGTTCTACCCCGAAAAATAAGCGAGAATTTGCGGGCAGACTCTCCTTCGGACGTAAATTTGCGAGAAATTAGAGGTTTGCGCAATATACTGAATGTCAATGGTTTATAGTCAATAGTTATTTCCCCGACCTGCAATAAGCACCGTTTCGGCATGCGATATTGCCAATATCAGGGGCTGAAATGCACCACATCATGCCCTGATACAGACAATATCAGACCCTCAAACGGGCATTATCAGAACGTCAAATGAATTTTTCCGGACCATGCTTCACGGTAGATGACAATGCCAAAAGTTACGAAGCGGCCTTTGTTGTGTGTGATTTAACATTCCTTTACATCTCTTTTGCGATTTTATTTTGTCAAAAAAAAGTCAAGAAAAATTGTAAGTCCATCGTTAGAGTTTTCTTGAAAAACGCCGGTATGACGTGCAGTGAGGCATGCGGGCGACATGCTCCCTTTTTGTGGTGGGCATTTGCTGGTTGTGGCAACTTGAGTATCTGCTCTGAATAATCTGTTCTTGCGAAGTCGTGGCCGGATATATATGCATACGCCGGATATGTTTCTGTATGTTTGTGTAGTGCAGATGTCGCCTTGCCGTGAAGCATGTGACACGCCGTGCGTTCGGCATGAACGGTGCGTGGGGCGGTACGGGGCGGATTTTATGAAATACATCATAGTATTTTAACAAATGCGCCGCGATTGTTATTAATTGTATAAATATTTGTGTTACAGAAAATAAATTCATATCTTTGCAACAGAATATTATTATAAAGGACAAGGATAAGGAATTCCGACGGCAAGACTCGCGTGTCGGAATTCTGTATTTTTTTGTCCACTAAGAAAAACTAACTAATAAAATTTCAAGATTATGGCTTATATGTCACAAGAAGGCTACGAGAAGCTCGTGGCAGACCTGAAACAGCTCGAAGCTGTGGAGCGCCCAAAGGCATCGGCCGCTATTGCAGAGGCCCGCGACAAGGGTGACCTGAGTGAAAATTCCGAATACGATGCAGCCAAGGAAGCTCAGGCTCATCTGGAAGACAAGATAAACAAACTGAAACAGACAATCGCTGAAGCTAAAATCATCGATACCTCACGCCTCAGTGCGGACATGGTGCAGATTCTCTCGAAGGTGGAGATGACCAACATGACCACAAAGGCCAAGATGACTTATACCATCGTGAGCGAGAACGAGGCCGACCTGAAAGCCGGTAAAATATCGATCAAGACTCCTATCGCGCAGGGATTGCTCAACAAGAAGGTGGGCGACATTGCCGAGATAACCATTCCGCGCGGAACAATAAAGCTGCGCATCGACAAGATCACCATAGAGTAAGAAGAACGTAAAAATCAATCTAAAAGCGTAAGGTTATGGGAATATTTGCAAAGATTGCGGCCGGAGAGATTCCAAGTTACAAGTGTGCCGCCAACGATGAGTTCTATGCTTTTCTCGACATCAACCCCATGGTGAAGGGCCACACGCTGGTGATACCCCGCCGCGAGGTGGACTACATCTTCGATATGGAGGATGACGAGATAGCACGTTTCCAGGTGTTTGCCAAGAAAGTGGCCCAGGCCATAAAGGCAGCGTTCCCGTGTGTTAAGGTGGGGGAGGCCGTTCTGGGACTTGAGGTGCCTCACGCACACATACATCTCGTGCCGATGCAGTCGGAGAAGGATATGAACTTCTCTGCTCCGAAGCTGAAGCTCAGCGACGAGGAGTTTGCTGAAATCGCAGCAAAAATATTCGCCGAGTACGAGAAAATAGCCGGCTGATACAAGCCGCAGGAAAAAGGAAAAGGCCTTATGTCGCACTTCGGGTGAGCGGCATAAGGCCTTTTCTGTATATTGTCGTGTGCAGGCAGAACCTGTTATACGTATTCGTCGCCTTTCTTCATCTGCACCTCATTGACGAATTTGCGTACAAGGGCCGACGAGTCTTCCTTCTTGCAGATGAGCAGTACATTGTCTTTCTCTGCCACGATGAAGCCCTCAAGTCCGTTGATGATGGCCAGACGGTCCTTCGGCAGTTTTATCACGTTGTTGTGGGCGTCGTCTATCATCACGTCGCTGTCCACCACCACGTTGTCGCCTTCGCCCTTGTGTATGGCTTCATATATGCTGTGCCATGTGCCGAGATCGGCCCATCCGAATTCACATTTCATCACGGCCACGTTGTCGGTCTGCTCCAGAAATCCGTAGTCGAGCGACAGGTTGGGGTATGACGGAAAGTTCTCGCGTATGAAGTTTTTCTCGTCCTCAATGGTGAAGTCGGGGTTCTCATCGTCGAAGGTTCTCAGTACGGGAGGCAGTATCTCGCAGAAACGGTTGAATCCGTAGCGCGCGTTGGTGAAGAAGAGACCAGTGTTCCAGTAGAACTCTCCGCTCTCCATGAACATTCTGGCGAACTCGCGTTCCGGCTTTTCTGTGAACGACTGCACCATGTATACGTTGTTGCCCACTGGCTCACCGGTCTGTATGTAGCCGTAGCCGGGTTCGGGACGTGTCGGTTTCACGCCCATTGTGAGTATGCAGTCGTGTGTGCTCACAAAGTCAAGTCCTTCGTTTATGTTCTTGGCGAACATTTCCTCGTTCTGCACAATCTGGTCGGACGGCGTGATGACGATGCTTGCATCCGGATTGATGTGCAGTATTCTGTGAGTGGTCCATGCCGCGCTAGGAGCCGTGTTGCGGTGTATCGGCTCGGCCATGATGTTCTGTTCGGGCAGCTCCGGAAGCTGTTCCTTCACGATGTCGGCATAGTTGATGTTAGTGTTTACATATATATTCTCATGCGGAACAATCTTTGAAAAACGGTCGAAGGTCTGCTGTAGCTGTGTGCGTCCGCATCCGAAGAAGTCCACAAACTGCTTCGGGAACTGTTCACGGCTCCAAGGCCATAGCCTGCGGCCTTTTCCTCCTGCCAGAATAACGCAATAGTTGTTTTTAGGATTAGTTCTCATGACGTTTTTATTTTAAAATCAATTACTTCAGCTAAAGTACGAAGTTCCACTGATATTGCCAAGACTTTTATATTTATTTTAATAATAACCACGAATTATAAGATATTGTCACTCATTTGCCTTAAATGTGTTGTATAGCCCGGACAAAAACCTTTACATTTCTGATAATTCAAAAAAAATCAGGCGAAACTTTTGTTTTTCCAAAATTATATAGTAAATTTGCACTCGCATTTATGCCCAGATGGCGGAATCGGTAGACGCGCTGGTCTCAAACACCAGTGGAGCAAT
>ENA-UONW01000347-UONW01000347.1-human-gut-metagenome-genome-assembly--contig:-CS52-NODE-347-length-70097-cov-11.479355_pt1 | contig 70097 bp, 47 predicted proteins | sample MGYA00242463_ERZ724010 | MGnify/ENA metagenome assembly ERZ724010 | reverse complement strand
GAGCGTCAGATTCCGGTTCTGAAGGTCTTGGGTTTGAATCCCAACGGGATCACACCAATTTTAATATGTATAGCAAAGTGGAAATCTCCGCTTTGCTATTTTTTGTTTATCCGCTTTTCCACCCAACCTTCCAGCTTTTCGCCAACATGCTTTACTGACTAAAAAACGACAAAAAGCACTTTTCAAACAAGGTCCGACCTAAAAAAAACTAGGTCGGACCTAAAATAAATTAGGCGGCACCTTGTTTTACGAAAGTCCGACCTGCGAAATTCGGCAATTCTATTCAGAAAATCAAAGTGCAGCTTTATCACTGTTTATACCGATGTCATACCGCACTTGCCATCTCATCTGCCCGACGGGTCAATTCCATAAAAACAAACTCCACTCTTTCCCACGACCGACGGAAAACAAGCGAATGCAAATATCGCCCAACCCTCCCTACGCCGCATGCGGAAAGTGAGGTTTTGACCGGCCTGCCGCTTTTCTGCTCAGCGGAATAGCCCCGAAACGGCAGAAAATTAGTATTTTTGCAACCAGAAAAAAATTTTTCATCCTATCATGGCAAAAGAACTGAAAAACCTCACAAAACGAAGCGAAAACTATTCGCAGTGGTATAACGAGTTGGTGGTAAAGGCTGACTTGGCAGAACAGTCGGACGTGCGCGGCTGTATGGTAATCAAACCCTATGGCTATGCCATTTGGGAAAAAATCCAGCACATTCTGGACGGAAAGTTCAAGGAGACTGGCGTGCAGAACGTGTATTTCCCGATGCTGATTCCGAAATCTTTCCTCTCCAAAGAAGCCGAACACGTAGAGGGCTTTGCCAAAGAGTGTGCCGTAGTAACGCACTACCGTCTGAAGGCCAACGAAGACGGCAACGGCGTAGTGGTTGACCCCGCCGCCAAACTGGAGGAGGAACTGATTATCCGCCCGACGTCTGAAACCACAATCTGGAATACCTACCGCAAATGGATTCACTCCTGGCGCGACCTGCCCTTGTGCTGCAACCAGTGGTGCAACGTAATGCGCTGGGAAATGCGTACGCGTCTGTTCCTGCGCACGAGCGAATTCCTCTGGCAGGAAGGCCACACGGCCCACGCCACACGCGAAGAGGCTGAGGCACGCGCCAAGCAGATGCTGAAGGTATATGCTGACTTTGTGGAAAAATATATGGCCATTCCGTTGATTCAGGGTGTGAAGAGCGAAACCGAGCGTTTTGCCGGTGCCTTGGACACCTACACCATTGAGGCCCTCATGCAGGACGGTAAGGCGCTGCAGTCGGGTACGAGCCACTTCCTGGGGCAGAACTTCGGTAAGGCCTTCAATGTACAGTTTATCAATAAGGAAAACAAGCTGGAATACGCCTGGGCTACCAGCTGGGGCGTAAGTACCCGTCTGATGGGTGCCCTCATCATGACGCACAGCGACGACAACGGCCTGGTACTTCCGCCGCACCTTGCCCCTATCCAAGTGGTTATCATTCCTATCTATAAAGGCAACGAGGAGCTGGAAGAACTGAACGTACGCCTGCAGACCCTGGCCGACAAACTGCGCAGCATGGGCATCAGCGTAAAATACGACAACGCCGACAACAAACGTCCGGGCTTCAAGTTTGCCGACTACGAACTGAAGGGTGTACCCGTGCGTCTGGTAATGGGTGCGCGCGACATGGCCAACGGCTCCATCGAGGTAATGCGCCGCGATACGCTGGAAAAGGAAACTCGCCCCATCGAAGGCATCGAGGAATACGTAGCTCAGCTGCTGGAAGAAATCCAGACCAACCTGTTTACCAAAGCCAAAGCCTTCATTGACGCTCACATTTACGAGTGCAACGATTACGAGGAATTCAAGACCCGCATTCCCAACGGCGGCTTCTTCCTCTGCCCGTGGGATGGTACCCCCGAAACTGAGGCCAAGATTAAGGAAGAAACCCAGGCTACCATCCGTTGCGTACCGTTCAGCGTAAACCAGGACAATCCGGGTACGGATATGGTATCGGGCAAACCGGCCAAATACAAGGTGCTCATTGCCCGCAGCTATTAATCACTCATTAATCTATTCCGAACACAGAACACACCAAGGTGGAGAATCAATTTCTGACCGATTTGAACGAGAGTCAACAAGAGGCCGTCATGTATTGTGACGGCCCTTCGTTGATAATAGCCGGAGCCGGTTCCGGAAAAACGCGCGTGCTGACCTACAAAATTGCTTATTTGCTGAGCATCGGCATGGCGCCCTGGAACATTCTGGCCCTGACCTTTACGAACAAGGCGGCCGCAGAAATGAAAGACCGCATTGCCGCTCTGATTGGGCTGGAAAAGGCCCGATACCTCTGCATGGGTACATTCCACTCCATCTTCCTGCGTATTCTGCGCACGGAATATCAGGCCATCGGGTTCAAGCCCAACATCACCATCTATGACTCCAGCGACTCGCGCAGCCTCATCAAGGCCATCGTGAAGGAAATGGGACTGGACGACAAGACCTACAAGCCCAACGTGGTGGCCAACCGCATTTCTGCCGCCAAGAACCGGCTGATTATGCCCGAGCAATACAGCTCGGACGCCACGGCCATACGCCACAATGCGGCCGACAATCTGCTGGAGATGCACAAAATCTATGCCACTTACGTGGCGCGATGCCGTCAGGCAAATGCCATGGACTTTGACGACCTGCTGCTCTACACCTTCCAGCTGTTCTTCAAGCATCCGGAAATCTGCCAGAAGTACAAGCAGCATTTCCAATACATTCTGGTGGACGAGTTTCAGGATACCAACTACGCCCAACACCGCATTCTCTCGCTACTGACCGACAAGGACTCGCGCATCTGCGTAGTGGGTGACGACGCCCAAAGTATTTACGGATTCCGCGGCGCTGACATCAGCAACATCCTAAGCTTTACGAACCAGTACCCCACGGCGCGCACTTTCAAGCTGGAGTGCAATTACCGCTCGACAGGCAACATTGTCAACGCGGCCAACTCCATTATCCGCCTCAATCGCCATCAGATAGAGAAGCAGGTGTACAGCAATCGCAGCGAAGGCGAGAAGATTCACCTGCTCAATGCCTACAGCGACAAGGAGGAAAGCATCAAGGTGGCGCGCTGCATCAGCCGGTTGGCCCGACAGCACGTTTCGTACAACGAAATGGCTATTCTCTACCGCACCAATGCGCAAAGCCGAATCTTTGAGGAAACGCTGCGCAGCATGAACATACCCTACCGCATTTACGGCGGGCTTTCATTCTATCAGCGAAAGGAAATCAAGGACATTCTGGCTTACCTGCGCATCATTGTCAACCCCTACGATGAGGAGGCCCTGCGCCGCATTATAAATTATCCGGCCCGAGGCATTGGCGACACCACACAGAAAAAGCTGCAGGTGTTTGCCATCACGAACCAACTGTCCGTATGGGATGTGCTGCAACGCGAAGACTGGATGAAAGAGGCACAAATCAGTGCCGCCACCATCAAGAAGCTGCAGAAATTCAAGTCGCTCATCGACGAACTGACCAGCCAAGAAGCCGACACTACCCACACGGAAGGGCTCTATGCCTTCTGTATGAGCGTGATTGAGAAGAGCGGCATCAAAGCTGACCTCTCAGCAGACCAAAGTGCGGAAAGCCTCAGCAAACAGGAAAACGTGCAGGAACTGCTCAACGCCATCAAGGCTTTTGAAGACGAACAGCAGGAAGCCACCGAAGGCGAACCGGTACGACTGGCTCACTATCTGTCACAAGTATCGCTGCTCACCAATGAGGAACACGATGACGACGGAAATGCTGAAAAAGTATCGATGATGACCATCCACTCCGCCAAAGGTTTGGAATTTGAGGCCGTATTCATTGTCGGACTGGAGGAGGACCTGTTCCCCAACCAACTGGCAACCTATAATCCGGCAGAAATGGAAGAAGAACGCCGCCTGTTCTACGTGGCCCTGACCCGCGCCAAGTCCTACTGCTATCTGAGCCATGCGCAAAGCCGCATGATGTATGGCAAATTCACTTTCTGCAATCCCAGTCCTTTCCTCAAGGAAATTGACAGTCGGTACACGGATGCGCCATCAGACGAAGCCCAGAAGCCGTCAGCACCTCAGCCCAGGCCCTTATTCAGCCAGCCCTTACGCCCGTTGAAACCGGAAGCTCCTAGCCGCCCCACGACTTCACCGCACCGCACGGGCGGATACTCCCGCCTGGGGACCACACCGGCCAACGCTTCAAGCGCCCCACTGCAAACCGGTGGCGGAGTACGCGTGAATCAGCACATTGAACACGACCGCTTTGGCAAGGGACAAATTACGCGTATCGAGAAAGTGGGAGACAGCTACAAGGCTACCGTAGACTTTGAAACGGCCGGCACCAAGACACTGCTACTGAAATTTGCCCGCTTCAAAACGCTTGACTAACAAACACTGAAAATACCATGAACAGCACTGACCTGAACATTGCCCGCGAAAAATTTCTGTACTGCTGCAGGACTTACATCAAACGCCCCGGGCTAGACAATCTACTTGAATATCTGGAGCAGAAGACTGACTTTTTCCACGCACCCAGTTCCGTTTCATACCATCTGAACGAAGAAGGCGGTCTGGTGCAACATGCCGTCAACGTGTTTGAATGCGCACTGACCATCTATGACCAGGTGATACAGCCGGCCATACAAAAGGGAACTTCACCTTTTACAGAAGATGTCGATATTGAATCCATTGCCGTCAGTGCATTGTTTCACGACGTCTGCAAGACGAATATTTACAAGAAAAAGCAGAAGTGGAGAAAGGACGAGTACAACCATTGGGAAAGCTACGACGGCTATGAAATAGAGGACAACTTTCCGTTTGGCCACGGCGAAAAATCGTGCTTCATCATCAGCACATTCATGAAGCTCAAGCAATGCGAATTATTAGCCATACGCTGGCACATGGGCATGTTTGAAATGACCGACGTAGGCTCCAGTGGCAGATTCTCCTATCGTGCCGCCATGGAAAAATCGCCCCTCGTTGCCCTGCTGCAGGCTGCCGACATGATCAGCGCAAACTGTCTGGAAAAGACAAGCGTACCGCCCGCCACGGGACATCACTAATCTGCAGAACGTCAGATTAAAAGACAAAAAGCGCCCGATAAAAGATATAAAGAAAGGTAACTACAAACGCCGCATACAACAAATCGGCGTCCGCTACGCGATAGCCTGTAGCCGTATAGGTAGACGAAATCAGATGGACATTCTCTCGCTTACTGATTTTCTTCATCACCCAATACATCAGCGCACCGACCAGACTTCCCCATACAACGCCCACCAAAAGGTCGCCTACATAGTGCACGCCTAAATACACACGTGACCACGTGTTCAGGAAAGCCCAGATAAACAGGACGATGCTCAGGCGCAAGCGCCGAATCAGCAGCGACACAAACATAGCCACGGCAAAAGTATTGGCGGCATGGCTGGAAAAGAAGCCATAAAGCCCCCCCCGATAGCCGTTTACCACCTTTACGGTGTACATAATGGCAGGTTCGTGCGTGGGACGAAAGCGAGCAAAATAGGGCTTGCAGATACCCGAAGCCAACTGGTCGGCAAAAAGAATGCTCAAGCCGATAAACAAAATAACCACAAACACGTTGTGCGTAGCATTGTTTCGTATCAGCACGTACAACAACACGGCAATAAGAGGCAACCATACCACGGTAGAGGTTACCGTCATAAAAAACGTATCCCAATATATCGAATGACTGCCATTAAGGAGCAAAGTCAGTCGCTGGTCCAATGATAAGAGTTGCTCAAGCATAAAATTCCAATTACTTTTTTTAAGGTACCACACGTTCTACACGGGAAGCCATCAGCCAACCATTTGAACCGTCGGGCAACTGCACCTGATACCATCCCTTAATGCTGCTGTCCGTAATCTCTACCGTTGTACCCTCATGCAACTGATACAACACTTTGGAAGAAGCATCGGGAGAAAGATTCACGTTAACATCCGTCTGCACCACGGCCTGGCAATTCTCCTTAAAGTTGTTCAGTTGTATAGCTGCAAAGACATTGCACAATATGGTCAGTACGAAAAATACCAGAAAACTGCAGAACCCGACCTTGCGGAAAACCACGGAACGCGGAAACCAATACACCAGAATGCTCAGCAGCGCCAGCACCAGCATCACTATGGAAATAACACCCCAGCCGTGCTCCGACTGCCAATTCACCAAAGCACGACCGAAGGTAATGAAAAACATTTCATCCGGTTTGTCAAACTGATCCTTCAACTTGCTCTGCGTGAGTTGCAGATTAAAGCGCGCCTTACTGTCCGAAGGATCTATGCGCAAAGCACGCTGATAGTTCAGCACGGCCTTGCCATAGTCATTCAACCGATAATAAGCATTTCCTAAATTATAATATAAATCAAATGATGCTCCTCCTCTCAAGTCCGTCTCATAAAGTTCTGCCGCACGGGCAAAATTTCCTTGACGGTAAGCCGCATCGGCTTCAGTCCGGGTTTGCGCTACAACGGACAACGTCATGCAGCTCAAGGCTAACAATAACAATATGACTTTTTTCATCTCTTACCGATTCGTTTTAAGTTCGTGTTCTACCTCGTCAATTGCCTTCAGGGCACGATTATAGAATTGTGAAACATCCTGTGCCATGCCGGCCGGGGCATAACGTGCATATTCTGAATCCTGCAACAGTGTAACAAAGGCACCTGAGGCCTCTGCCGTTACACCATGCTGCTGCAAGGCTTCTGCAATATTCTCCTTGTTCAAATCTGATCGCTCCATGTGCAAGCGGTCGGCTGCATAATCCAACAGGGCCTTGCCCACCTCGTCATAGAATGCGGCTGTATTGTTTTTCTTCATCAGGGATTCTGCCGTCTTCAACTTCTTGTAAGCCATCTTTCCGGCCCGTTTCTGACGACGACCTACTACATCATGCTGCAATTTGCTGTAGCGACGCAACAAGGTGAACACTGCAACAAATATAATAAGAATTATGACATTAAGCAGTACATAAGCCCAACTTCCCCACCAATTACATGAATAATAGCCGGGATCAGTGCCTTTCTGTATATCGTAAATGTCGCGTTGGCGCATCTGCAGTTGCTCATCCAAGTCATTTGATTTCTTGCCTTTGGCCACGTTCATGGTAATGGGCTGCGTGCGCACCGTCTTGTACGACTTACTGTTTACATCAAAATATACCAATTCTATGGCAGGAATCGTAAATGAGCCCGTAGTCTTGGGCACAACCAAATAATCAAAGACCATGCGGCCCTTAATGCCCTCTACGGTCAGTTTGGTTTCGTCATTTACTTTGGTATCATACGTATCGAAACTCTTGGGGAAGTTTACGGTCGGCGTCTTAATCAGTTTCATGTTACCTACTCCTGATACCACCACACGCAAAGTGACAGCCTCATTGGTACGCGGCATCTTGGTCAGCAATTCTGCCGAAATGCCCAGCGATCCGACGCCACCGGAAAAATTAGCCGGCTGGGGCTTGGGCAACGGAATAACATTGATGTTCACGGCCTGCGTCTTGCGAGTTACCTTTACGTTGTAGGCATCGCTTCCCCCGTTGAAAAATGCATCAATCGGGTCAATGGACTGGTCGAACTGCGTTACGATACCATCAAACGGTATGGAAGGAATCTGCAACTTTCCGGTTTGTTGGGGGAACAGCACATACTGGCTCCACGTAGCCGTCTGATAAAGTCTGCCATGATAACGTTCTGCTGACAGAGTCTTCTGTTGCGGCAAAGCTACCTCCTGGGTCAAGAATCCCTTCAGATCAGGCATTTTGGCGTTCATCTGCGTCAGATTCACCAACGTATAGACTTTGTAAGTCAACAATATGGGTTCCTGTTCATAAACCTCTGTCTTGTTGGTAGAAGTCGTAATAAACAAGTCACTGCCGGACACCGGGCCGGAAGTCTTTACAGGAGCGGCATTGCCGCCTCCGCCACCTCCAGCGGGGACGCCGCCAGAAGCACGACCGCTACCTTTAACGACCTGTACCCTTACCGACTGCGAACGATACTTGCGACCGTCTACCGTCACTACGGCTCCCGGAATCACAAAAGTGCCTTCTTTCTTGGGAGACAAGATGTAGGTATAGGTTGTAGACGCACTTGAACTGCTGCGGCCATTGACAATCTGATAATTACTGAAAGTGGATACCGAAGGACCTACCAACAATTCAAAATTGGAAAAGTTGGGTGACTGGATGCCACTGGCATTATCGGTATTTACCGTATATTCCAACCGCAGGTTACCGCCAACCGGTACCCGCGCCGGATCCACACAGACCGTTACGCGTATGGATGCGGCAGCGCTGACGGCCACCAGTATCCAACCCATGAACAGGACACGAAGATATCTCATCATAATATTTACCAATTTTTCTCTAATCGTTTTGTCGGCGGATTCTGCTGCACTTTTTTCAGCTTCTCCTGCGTGTTGCGCTCTTCCCGCTCTACTATATTCTTCAACAGGCTCTCAGCATTCTGCTTGGACATCTGGTTCTGATTCTGCGACTGCTGTTGCTGATTGTTCGATTTCGACTTCGACTGCTGCTTCTGTTGCTGCTGCCCCTTGTTCTTGTTATTCGACTGATTGTTCTGCTTCTTGGGCGGCTGCTTTTTCAGCAAATGCTGGCACAGGGCCAAATTATAGCGACTGTCGGCATTGGCCGGATTTCTGCGCAACGAATTCTTATAACACTCAATGGCATCCGCATAATTTTTCTGTCCCTGCATGATGACACCCATGTTGTGGTATATCATGCTCTGCACGTTTTTATTTTTTTCTTCCGGCAGGGCCTTTTCATACAATTTCATGGCGGCTTTGGGCTGTTTCAGCGCCAGCTGCACATTGCCCAGGTTGTAGGAAGCGCGTGCGGAACGCGGATTCACCGAAAGCGCACGACGGTAATACAGCTCGGCCTGCTTGTAATCCTTTTTGGCAAAATAGCGGTTGCCCTGATGAATCAGAGTGTACTCCTTTGTCTGAGCCTGGGCCTGTAAAGCCAGCAGACTGACACACACCAGTAATATATATTTAAGGAACTTCATCGGCGAAACAAATTTAATTTTCGGAATATCGGGTTCTTGCTCTCGCACACGGCGACTTCAAGAATCAACAGGAACAGGGCCAGTAATACAAAAGCCTGGAACTGTTCATCGTATTCAGAATAGACAGGAGTGGTACTCTCCTTCTTGGCCAATTTGGAAAGTTCACGCTGCAGGGCCTCCTGCGCATTCATCGAATTGTCCACATGGATGTACACGCCCTTTCCGGCGGCGTCCACCTTACGACACATATCCTCGTTCAGTTTGGTTACGACCACCTGGCCGGTATTATCCGTCAGGTAGTTGTTGCCAATCGGAATGGGGGCACCCGTATCCGAACCGATTCCCAGAATGTACACAAACTTACCTTCCTTGGCGGCCTGCTTGGCGGCTTCCTCTGCATCGGGTTCGTGATTCTCACCATCGGTGATAATAATGATGGCACGCCCCACGCCTTTTTCCTGCGTAAAGCTCTTGGACGCCAACGTAATGGCCGCAGCCAGGTCCGTACCTTGCGTACTGATCATGCCCGGACTAATGGCATCCAGAAACATTTTGGCCGACACGTAATCATTGGTAATTGGGAGCTGCACAAAAGCATCGCCGGCAAACACGTCCAGACCGACCTTGTCATTACTCATTTTGTCCACCAGTGTCGACACCAACATCTTGGCCCGCTCCAAACGGTTGGGACTGACATCCTCCGCCAGCATCGAATTGGATACGTCCAAAGCAATTACGGCCTCAATGCCGCGTTTCTGCTCCTTGTCCTCATGGGTTCCGAACTGCGGGCGGGCCAAAGCCACCACCAACAGCCCAAAGGCCAATGCAAACAAAACGAACTTAAACACGCGGCGACCGCGTGACATGCCCACGGCCAAAGACGAGAGGAGTTTCCAGTCGCCATAGCGTTTGATGCGGCGCTTGACATACCATTCCGATACCCCGAAAAGCACCACCATTACCGGCAGCAATAACAGCAAATATAGATAATATGAATCTGCAAATCGAAACATACAAATAATCTCCTATTTTTAAGGTATTTTCTTCAGCACCACCGTGCGCAACATAAACTCCAGCAGCAAGCTCAGCAAAAGCACCATCACAAACGGCTGATAGGCATCGTAGTGGCGCGAATAACGCTTTACCTGCAATTTGGTTTTCTCGAGCTTGTCAATATCCGCATAAATCTGTTTCAGCTTTTGGTTTGACCCGGCCCGGTAAGACAGGCCGCCGGTGGCACGGGCTATCTGCTGCAAGGTGGCGGGATCCACCTCCACCGGCATATTCACATAGTGCACGCCTCCGCCCGGCAACGGATACGGATACGGCGCCGTGCCATCTTCCTTGCCCACCGCAATGGTATAAACCCTCACGCCACACTGCTTGGCAATGTCGGCAGCCGTCAGCGGCGAAATGTCGCCCTTGTTGTTGGCGCCGTCGGTCAGCAAAATAATCACCTTGCTTTTGGCCTTGCTGTTGCGCAGGCGCGACACGGCACTGGCAATACCCATACCGATGGCGGTTCCGTCGTCAATCATTCCGCGGGCCGGTAATTCACACGATACGTTCTTGAACATGTTCAGCAGCGCTGCATGGTCCACGGTCATCGGGCACTGCGTAAAAGCCTCGCCGGCAAAGATGGTCAGACCGATATTGTCATTGGGCCGGCCGGAAATGAATTCCGTAGCCACCTGCTTGGCGGCTTCTATACGATTCGGGCGCAAATCCTCAGCCAGCATACTGGTCGAAACGTCCATGACCATCATGATGTCGATACCCTCCGTTTCCGACTGGCGCCAGGCATTATCGGTCTGAGGCCGTGCCAGAATAATCACAATCAGCACAAACGAAAGAATGCGCAGCACAAACGGCACATGCACCAAACTGGTGCGCCAGGTGGAAGTGGCAAACCGATACATCTCCGTAGTGGCCACCTTCAGCGACGCCGACTTGTTGCGACGCGAAAAGCAGTACCACCATACGTAGGGGACGATCAGCAATAAAAGGAAAAAATATTGAGCACTTGCAAAAGTCATTTCTAAATTTCCTTACATAAAAGTTTGATAAAGGAACTCTCCTATATAATAAAGGAGAACCACCGCCACGGCAGCCAACACAATACCCAAAATCAGCATCACCGTACGCAGGGCCAGCTGGCGCTTCTGCGATACGGGAATTTCCTGAATAATAGGTTTAGGAGGTTCCTTGCTTTCAATTTTTGTAGAATTAATAAAAGACACCGCTTTCAGCAAATTGGCATCGTTCTCGTTGAGCTGCGTATCATATTTGGCAAACTTCACAAGGTCGGCCGTCTCAAAAATCTGCTGTAGTTCGCGCAGGGCTTCCGCGTTGTCCACCTTCATCAGATGCTCAATGATTTCGGACGAGGTCATCTGACTGGCATTGAAGCCGAATCGCTGCTCAATGTAAGTGCGCAACACGTCGGTCAGCTCCATATAATATGTCTTACCGCCACGTGCGATGGAGCCGCTCTGCTTGATTTTCTCAATCTCCTGTTGTGCTACCTGATGGGGCGGCAAATGTGGCGGCAATACTTTGCGGCGCACCATGGGGCGATGGCTGCGCGAATGGTAAATCAGCACCATGGCCCCCACGAAGAGTACAGCCATCAGCAAAGACATGAAATACCAGAAACTCCGCCACTCAAACACGCCCTCTACTTCGCCTCGCGGCCCGTAGTAGCGGTCTACCTTGGTGGTGTCCACGGCTACCGTGTTCACCTTCAGCCCAATGCCTTTTGAAGCGGCATAACGCTTGCCGCCCACTACTACGCTCATGGGAGGCAGAAAATAGAGTGCCGAGTCAAAAGACGTCAGCAAATAGGTGCGCTCCACACAGATGCGCTTGTTATTGTTCAGCCAGGTGGTGTCGGGCGAGGTGATGTCAACCACTTCCACACCCGGAATCAGGTTCTTGCCCTTCAGGCGCGGAAACTCGATGAACTGTCCGGCGTCGGCCGTCACCTTGACCTGAAATCTGACCTGCTGGCCTATCAGGATTTCTGTCGAATCCAAACGGTTTTCCACCACGACCTGCGCCTGCAGATATTGCAGCGAAAACAGCCAAAGCACAAGCAGTCCTATTTTTCGTATCATTCTATATGCAATATTTATACCCGTTTTGCGAATAGGCCCAACAAGGCCTTTACGTAATCGTCGTTGGTGCACACGGAAATGCTGTCCACATTGGACGAGTGCAGGATGGTCAGCAGATTGTCCTGATGCCGTTTCCACCACTCGGCGTGCAGCTTCCGAATGCGCTTGGACGAAGTGTCCACATATTGCTCATGCCCGGTTTCAGCATCGAACAACTTCATCAGTCCCACGTCGGGCAGGCTGGCCAGACGCGGGTCATACACCTGAATGGCCACTACATCATGCTTCTTGTTGGCAATGCGCAGGGCCTTCGTATAGTTTTCCTTCACCAAAAAGTCGCTCAAAACGAATGAAATGCACCGTTTGTTGAGCACCCGCACCAAATACTCCAACGCCACCGACAGGTCAGACTTGCGACTGACCGGCTTGAAGTTGAGCAGTTCGCGGATGATGAAAAGAATGTGTTTGCGGCCCTTTTTGGGCGGAATGAATTTTTCAATCCGGTCCGAAAAGAATACCACACCAATCTTGTCGTTGTTCTGTATGGCCGAAAAGGCCAGCGTTGCCGCCATTTCCGTCACCATATCGCGCTGGTACATTCCGGCGCTACCGAAGTCCAGACTGCCCGACACGTCAATGAGCAGCATGACGGTCAGCTCGCGCTCCTCCTCAAACACCTTGACATAAGGGTGGTTGAAGCGGGCCGTTACGTTCCAGTCAATGTCGCGTACGTCATCGCCGGGCTGATACTCCCTTACTTCGGCAAACGACATGCCCCTACCTTTGAAGGCCGAATGGTATTCGCCGGCAAAGATATTATTGGTCAGCGCGCGGGTCTTGATTTCCACCCGCCGGACCCTGGTGAGCAAGTCTGTTGTTTCCACGGCAATTAGGGCACTACTACCACGTTCAACACTTCGTTTACAATGTCATCACCCGTCACGTTGTTGGCCTCGGCCTCATAAGTCAGGCCGATGCGGTGGCGCAGCACGTCATGAGCCACGGCGCGCACGTCTTCGGGAATGACATAGCCGCGACGCTTGATGAAGGCGCGTACGCGGGAAGCCAGTGCCAGGTTGATGGATGCACGGGGCGAACCGCCGTAGGCAATGTAATCCTTGATATTCTTAATATGGTAATCCTCCGGGTTACGGGTGGCAAACACAATGTCGGCAATATACTGCTCGATGCGCTCGTCCAGGTAAACCTCCTTCACAATCTGGCGGGCCTGTACGATTTTGGCGGCACTGACCACGGGCTTCACTTCATGGAAGCCGTCGCTGATGTGCATGCGAATGATTTTCTTCTCCTCCTCCTGCGTCGGGTAGCCAATGAGCACCTTCAGCATGAAACGGTCCACCTGCGCCTCCGGCAACTGGTAGGTACCTTCCTGCTCAATAGGGTTCTGGGTAGCCAGTACGAGGAACGGGTCGGGCAAGGCATACGTTTCGTCACCAATGGTCACCTGATGCTCCTGCATGGCCTCGAGCAGTGCGCTCTGCACCTTGGCCGGCGCACGATTAATTTCGTCCGCCAGCAGAAAATTGCTGAACACCGGGCCCTTCTTCACCGTAAAGGATTCATTTTTCTGACTGTAAATCAGGGTACCGACTACATCCGCCGGCAGCAAGTCAGGAGTAAACTGAATACGGCTGAAGTCGGCATCCACCAGTTTTGACAGGGTCTTGATGGCCAAAGTCTTGGCCAGACCGGGAACGCCCTCCAGCAGAATATGGCCGCCGCTGAGCAGGCCGATTAACAACGAATCTATCAAATGTTTCTGTCCGACAATGGTCTGGTTCATTCCCGTCACCAAGTCAGTAATAAAGCCTGTCTGAGCCTCAATTTTCTCATTCAGCTCTCTGATGTCTATTGATTCTGCCATTATTTTCCTAAATTTCTATTTTTGCTGTCTGCAAAAGTATAATATTCACGGCTTATGTCGGCTTAAAAACCCTTAAAAAGGTCATATTTTCTTGTTTGCCGCTCAGAAATGACCTTTTTTCATGGTACCCCATGCCGTTTTTGTCACTAAAAATCATAATTTCGGATAAGTCAGCCAAGGGCTTAGCCACTCCGACGGAAAACAAGGTGGCTCGGAAAAAATTCTCCGCGGCTCGGAAAATTTTTTCGGCGGCTCGAAAAATTTTTTTGGCGGCTCAGAAAAAATTTAGGAGCCGCCCCGTTTTTTCTTCCCAGCTCGGAGCCAATCCGGTACAGACCCGTTCCGTACCATACGGGTCGGCACCGTCACCGGCTTTTCTGAACGGGAAAGAGCCCATTCCGACCGCAATCCGCGCCTTTCCGCACACTTTATTCGATGGTTTTATGCGGAATATTCACAAGTTCTCGCTATCTTTGCACGAAAACAGTACATTTTTCGGAGCGCACTGTTCCGAACCCAAAAGAAAAAACTCATTATGAAAAAAATAAAGTTCAGCTGCCTGCTGGCCTCACTGCTTCTCGTACTTGGCGCCACTTCGTGCAGCGACGACAACGACCACGGCTTCACCCCCACGCTTCCGGCCAACGGGGGCAGCAATGTCAAGGAAATCATCCATTCTGCCAATATGCAGGAAACGTACAACTGGAAATTCAGCTACGACGGTGGGCGCCTGGTCTACGTGTCCAGCCAGCTCATCAGCAACATCTCGCCCCTTAACTTTACGGCCTCGCTAAGCTACAAGAGCAATCAAGTGAACGTAGTGCGCTCTGACGGCAACAACATCGCCATCACGCTCACCCCCACCGAACATCTGATTTCGACCCTGCGCATGAGCAGTTTTGTCTACAACTACAACTACGACGCCAACAACCGTCTGATTCGCTGGAACTGCGCCTACATCGACCCCATTCTGGGACTATCCATCAAGCGCTCGTATGGCAACATCAATTACGACGAAAACAATGACATCCGCCAGATACAATACGTGGAGGACGAGAACAACGCCGACAACGTAGTCACCCTAAAATTCACGCCGTCCACCATCATCAACCTGAACGGTCTGCTGCCTGAAGGCCTCAGCGAGGAAATGGGCTGCAAGGGACTGGAATATCTGTACTACGCCGGTTTGCTGGGCAAATCAACCTACCATCTGATACAATCGGTAGAATACCAGTACACCAAGACTCCGGACAACAATCACATCGTGACCTATCAGTACGGTGACAACGGAAACAACGGAAACATCGTCAGCTGCACATTTGGCGATGCCTGCTCCGTGCAGTATGCCTATTAAACATTTTCAGATGTCACTACGCACACCGCTTACCATAAACGGGTGGAACGAAGCAATAGCCCTGTGCCAACAGGCTATTGCTTTTTCCATATACCGTTTTCCGCACACCCACCAGGCCTTTCTGGTCGTCCAGCAGAATCAGGACGTCACCACTCTCTGCCAACTGGAGCAGCTCACCGACACACCGGCCGGCTACGTTACGGCCCCCTTTCACATCGACCGGCAGAATCCGGTGGTAATCATCCGGCCCGATGCCTATCTGACCGTGCCCCTGCCGCCACCGTCGGCCAACGCCGAACAGGACTACGAACTGCTCTCGTGCAACACCAACCAGGACGTCTACTTTTCGGCCTTTGCCGACTTCATGACCCAGCTGCACGCCGGGACATGCCGCAAACTGGTGCTGGCGCGCGACGAGCAGATTACCACGGCCCGCGACATTGACCCTTTTGACATTTTCCTGCGGGCAGCCCACGAGTACACCAATTCCTTTGTGTCACTGTGGCACACTCCCCTGTCCGGCACCTGGCTGACGGCCATGCCCGAAGTGCTGCTCAGCGGCAGCGGCGACCAATGGCACACCGTGGCCCTGGCGGGCACCATGAAATACAACGAGGCCAACGCACACCCCTCGCTGCAGGCCTGGAGCCAGAAGAACCGCGACGAGCAGGAGTGGGTGAGCCAGTACATTGCCCACATTCTGGACGCGCATGGCATTGGCTACGAGGCCGAAGGGCCCCACCCCGAAAAAGCCGGCAAGCTGGTGCACCTCTGTACAGACTTCCGCTTCAGCCTGCCCGACCTGCACGCCGCCACACGCCTGCTTGAGGAGCTTCACCCCACGCCGGCGGTATGCGGTTTCCCCAAAGCTGCCGCCCTGCCCTACATCCTGCAGCACGAAGGCATTCAGCGCCAATACTATGCCGGGTTCAACGGACCTTGGCAGCTCAACGGGCACACGGCCTTCTACGTTACCCTGCGCTGCATGAACCTGAGGGATGTACACCACATCAAGCTGTTTGCCGGCGGCGGCATCATTCCCGCCAGTCAGGCTCAGGAGGAATGGCAGGAAACGGTGCGCAAAATGCACACCATGAAGGACATGCTTTTTGCCCATCACTCACACTAACCGACATCTCACCCGCCCATGTTCTGCAACAAATCCCACGTCAACCTGCTCACGGCCCTACTGCAGGCTTACCCCATACGCCACATCGTCATCTGTCCGGGCTCACGCAACGCCGTACTGGCGCACAATTTTAACGAAAGCCACTTCACGCTGCATCCCGTCACTGATGAGCGCAGCGCCGGTTTCGTAGCCCTCGGACTGATAGCGGCCACAAACCAGCCCGTAGCGGTATGCGTCACCTCAGGCTCGGCCGTGCTGGGCCTGCATCCGGCCGTGGCCGAAGCGCAGGAGCGTCACCTGCCCCTGCTGGTCATTTCGGCCGACCGCCCGGCCTGCTGGATTGGGCAGCTCGACGGCCAGACCCTGCCCCAGCCGTCGGCCTTTGCCCACCTGCACATTCCGCACGTCCAGCTGCCCGAAATACGCGACGAGCAGGACGCCTGGTGGTGCCGCCGGCTTATTCGCGAGGCCCTGACCGGTCTGTCCGGACATGAGGGCGGACCGGCTCACATCAACATTCCCATCAGTGAGCCGCTCTTCCAGTTTACCACCGAAACCCTGCCCCAAGTCCGCGAGACCCGTCATTATGTCCCCGCCACTTACCGGCTGCCCGAAGAGGTAGTCCGAAAAATTGAGCACGCGCGCCTGCCGGTGGTCTACATCGGGCAGCTTACGCCTGCCGTCAGCCAAGCCATCAACCGCGCTGACCTGCTACATCACGACGGGCTTCTCTTCCTGCCCGACCCGCTGGCCAATATCGGCAACCGCTTCCGCTCGGCCCGGCTGGAAATATCGGCCCCGCTGCGCCAGGAGTTTGCGCCCGACCTCATCCTGCACCTTGGCGGCAACGTGGTACACAAACAGCTGAAACTGCGCCTGCGTAGCCTGCCCCATGCGAGTGCCATACGCTTCGGGCTCGACAGCCACCTTATTGACACCTTTCAGCACGATGCTGACTGGGTGGAAATGCCTACGCTCCAAGCCCTGGAGCAACTGTGCAGCCTCCGCCTGAACCGTAAGCCCGAAGTAGTGGAATGGAGCAGGCGCCTGGACCAGACTTCAAATCCGGCCGGCCTACAGCTTCCGTTTTCCGACCTCTGCGCCATGCGTCACGTGCTGCAGCAACTGCCGCAGGAAACCATTGTGGAAGTAGGCAACAGTCGCCCGGTGCGTTCTGCAGCCGTATGGGCCCCTCACCACGGTTTAGCCCTCCACTGCAACCGCGGCGTCAACGGCATCGAAGGCTCGTTGTCCACCGCCGTCGGCCATGCCCTGGGGTGCCCCGAGCAGATTGTGGTGTGCCTCATCGGCGACCTGAGCTTCTTTTACGACCTCAACGCCCTTTGGAATGTAGACCTGCCCCGAAACCTGCGCATCGTGCTCTTCAACAATGGGCACGGACAGATTTTCGACGCCCTGCCGGGCCTGTCGGCCTCACCGGCTCTGACACGCTACATCAGTGCCACCCACCACACCTCGGCCCGCGGACTGGCCCAGAGCTTCGGACTGACCTACCTGACTGCCCACGATGAGACGTCGCTACAAAGCGCCTGCTCCACCCTGCTGCAACCGCAAGAACAGGCCTCTTTACTGGAAATCTTTACGCCAGCCGAAGGCAATCAGCAATCGTGGATTCTGCTAAAACAGTGGATTGAGCAGTTGGGCTGATGCTGGACGGATTTGACATCCTGAATAATCTCTCCAATATCCGCCGAAGTGTCAACGCACATGGATATACCGAAACCTGGTACCTGTCTATTCCGTGCTATGCCATGCTCCATGTCGTGTACAAATTCAATCGTGCTCTCCAGAAAAAATAAAGGAAGAATGGCCTCAAAAACTCTGTAAATCAAATCTCTTCCATCCTTTCCGTATTCATATTTTTGTAGTAACTTTGCAGAAAAGCATACTACGACAATGAACAAGACTTTCGCACTATTCACCTTGTCGCTGCTGCTGGCTTCGCCCACATGGGCCGTCAGACCCAGAAAAATGTGGTCTTCACTCCAGCAGCCGGACGGCACACCCCTTAAAGTAAGCAAACTTCCCATCACTCAGCAGAAATACGGATACACCACCTCCGACGGCTGGGCTCTGCAATACAATGCTGACGGCGCCTTGTGCTACCTTATGCTGCAGGGTGACTCCCTCGTCACAGGCCAGATGGCACACGACGCAGCCACCCGCAATGCGGCTGAAACGCAATGGCTTCAAAGCGGCCAGGCCCTCACGTGGGCACAATACTATGCATTCCAGTCCGAACAGCAGGCTGCCAACCCCCATCGCCCGGTTTTCGTACAGACCCGTAGTACCAACAGCGTGGGCATGGGCACGTACAAGCAGTCGGCCGGCGGCACCGTCAACAGTATCGGAGCGCCGCAAATTCCCGTTATAATGGTGGAATTTACGGACCAAAAGTTCCAGTCCTTCACCACCGTGGATGGCGTAGACAGACTCTTCAACGAAGAAGGGTACACCGATGAGTATGGCACGACAGGCTCCATCCGCGACTATTTTGTGGACAACAGTGACGGTCTGTTTACCCCCCATTTCGGCATACTCGGCAAGGTCAGCCTGCCCCACAACTACGCCTACTATGGTGCCGACGTCAACGGTGACATTGACAAGAACTGCTACCTCATCGTACAGGATGTGCTCAATCAGGTCGCAGCCCAAAACATTGATCTGAGTCCCTATGCCAGTACGACTGGCGAGATTCCCATGCTGGCTATCTACTATGCCGGTATGGGTGAGCACGTGGCGGACAACTCGGCCGCCAGTGAAAACCTGATATGGGCCCACTATCAGAGCCTGGGCAATACCACTGCCAGCATCACCCAAAACGGACGCACCTTCGTGGTCAAATCCTACCTGGTGGGTGACGAGGCCTGGCCTTCCGCCACGGCTGAGAGTGGCAATACGCAACTGGTACCGAGCGGCAACGCAGTGTTTATTCACGAATTCTGCCACGCTTTGGGACTGCCCGATTTCTACAACACCACCAACGACTCCGAAGTCAACGGCATGCTGTTCTGGTCAATCATGGACAGCGGCGAATGGTGGAACAACGGCTACCAGCCCATAGGCATGACGGCCTACGAGCGGAATTTCCTGGGCTGGCTGGAAATACCCGACCTGCCGGCCAATCAGGCACAAAAGTGCCGGCTCGACATGCTGAGCAACCCGCAGGCCACCTCACCCAGAGCCTACCGCATAGCCAACCCCATTGAAGGAAAGGAATACTACCTCCTCGAAAACCGGCAACCCTCCAGCTGGTATCCCGCTGACCTGGGCACCGGCATGCTGATTACCCACGTGGACTACTCCTCCTATAACTGGAGTGCCAACATCGTCAACAACACGCACACCCGCGAGCGCATGTCGTTTGTGCCCGCCGACAATTCGGCCGGCCCGTTGTATCACAGTGACAGCTTTACGGCCAAGGATTTTCAGGGCGACCTCTACCCGGGCCTTACCGGCAACACCGAATTTTCGAGCCAAAGCCTGCCCTCCAACACCACCTACCTATATTACAAGGAAACGTCTATCCCTCCCCTCTACAACATCAGTAACGAAAACGGCATCATCACCTTCAGCTACATTGACCCGAACGTAGGCATCGGCCAGACTTACCTGAACACGTCGACCGACGAAACCGTACAGGTGACAACCATCGACGGAAAATCTGCCGGACGCATGAAGCGGAACGAAATGTCCGACCGATTAGAAAAAGGCATATACATTATTACCGACAAGGAACATAGCGAAAAGGTCGTGATAGACTGATTACGCCATTCAATCAACATAAAAAGAGATAAATGATGAAAAAGATTTCAATTGTTGTGCTTATGGTTGCAGCAACCATGGCATTGCCCACCAACCTGCATGCGCAGTCGTGGGGCGGTCTGCTCAAGCAAGCCGTAGAAAAAGTATCCACTGACGCTTCAAAAGCCAAGACAGCCGTAGAGGAAAAGGCCCAAAGCGCCAAACAAGAGGCTACCGATGCCGCTAAATCAACCTTACAAAGCGCCAGCAGCAAAATCACTACCACCACGCAGCAAAAGACAAGTTCACTGACTGGAGCCGCCAGCTCACTGCTCGGCACACTCAGCGGAGGTAACAGCCTCAGTTCCGTTGCCGAAAATGCCGCCGGCACCATCAAGGGATGGCTTACCGGCAGCACGAACCCCACAGTGGCCCAACTGACCGGCAACTGGACCTACGCCGAACCCGCCGTCAAACTGCAGTCTGACAACCTCCTGGCTCAGGCCGGCGGTACACTCATTCAGAGTACAGCCGAGTCTAAGATCAAGGAGCAGCTGGAAAAATTCGGCTTTACCAGCGGTGCCGTAACGATGACGTTCAATGCCGACAGCACTTACAAATGCCAGATGGGCAACATTCCGCAAAGCGGTACCTACAGCCTCAACGGCGACAAAATGCAGCTGAAATCACTGTTGCTGACCGTAGACGCCACGGCCACCATAAGCGGCAACAACCTACAGCTGGCCGTAGATGCCGACAAGATTCTCAAGCTGCTGGAAAGCATGGGCAGCCTGGCCTCAAAAAGTGCCACCATCTCCACGCTGACCAAACTGCTGGAATCGTATGACGGTCTGCAAATCGGTATGAAATTTACCAAGGTAACGGAATAAAAATTCCGAAGGCCCCAACTCGACCCCCCGCTAACCAAAACCAATCGGGCTGCTTATGAATCCTGTCATAAGCAGCCCGATTTTTATAGGATAACCGACGCATGATGAAGAAGGTCCCCTGCGCCGTACCGCGGGTCAGGCATAGGGGTTGTACTGGCGCTCATAGCCGATGGACGTAGCCGGCCCGTGACCCGGATAAGCCTTGACGTTGTCCGGCAGCTCCAGCAGTTTGTGCAGGCTCTTCAGCAAAGCCTGCGAATCGCCACCGGGCAAATCCGTGCGCCCCACACTGGCGCGGAACAACGTGTCGCCCGTCAGGACAACCGGCTCCGGCTCCCAATCGGGAATATACAGGCTCACGCCGCCCGGCGTATGTCCGGGCGTGGGAATGACCTGAATGCGGTATTTTCCGAACGTAATTTCGCGCCCGGGCATCAGCGGCTCACCCACCGGACAGGTGGACAGCTGCAGATTGAGGCCCATAATCATGCGCACCTGGTCCGAAAGGTGCTGATAGAGATCGTAATCGTCGGCCGACATTTCCGGGCACAGTCCGGTGGCTTCATGAAAGAAGGCATTGCCCCACACATGGTCAAAGTGGGCATGCGTATTGAGCAGCCGCACGGGAGTGAGCTGATGGTCGCGCAAATACTGCATCAGGGGCTCCATCTCCTCGACCGAAGTGGCGCCGCAGTCCACCACTACCGCCTGCCCCGACTCGTCGTCGGAAAGGACGTAGCAATTGACCTGAACCGGATTAAACACAAAACGCTGTATCATGATTTTTACAGATTCTTTCAAATTCTACAGGCTCCGCCAGCACTATACCAGCGGAATGTAAACTACTTTTTTGGTCTCAAAATATTCTTCCTCAAACTCGTCGGCCAAATCCCATACCTGCGCCTTGCGATGGAAGGGCTTCAGCTCTTCCGTCAGCTCGCCTCCCTTGAGGCACAGCAGGCCGTTGGGCAGGGCGTTGTGCTGCTCGCGCGCCACGTTTTTGCGGACAATCTGCACCAGCTCAGGAGCCGCCATCACGGCGCGGCTCACCACGAAATCAAACTTACCACGCTCCAAACGAGCATTTTCCTGCAGGAGCTTCACGTTGGTCAGCCCCAGCGCCGTGGCTACAGCCGTGGCCACACGGATTTTCTTGCCAATACTGTCGATGAGCAAAAACTGGCTTTCGGGGAAAAGTATGGCCAACGGAATGCCGGGAAAACCGCCGCCCGTGCCGACGTCCAAAATACGCGTACCAGGACGAAAAGTGATGTAGCGGGCAATGCCCAGCGAATGGAGCACATGGTGCTCATAGAGCTGCTCGATGTCGCGGCGCGAAATGACATTAATGCGCTCGTTCCACTCCTGATAAAGCGGGCCAAGCATTTCAAACTGACGCTGCTGCTCGGGCGTAAGATGGGGAAAATATTTTTGTATGATGGATGTGTCCATAAACAAAGGGGATTTACGACTGTTGATTGATCTGCTCAATATACGAAAGGATTTCGTCGCGTCCGCGACCACTCTCGGCGCTGCTCACGAAATACGGCGGCAACTCCTCCCACTGCTCCCGCAGCCGGTCGAGAAAGCGATTGACGCCCTGCTGCAGCGCCGCAGGCTTGAGCTTATCGGCCTTGGTGAATACGATGGAAAACGGCACGCCGTGTTCGCCCAGAAATTCCACAAAATCCAGGTCGATGGCCTGCGGTTCCACGCGGGGGTCAATCAGCAGAAACAGATTGGTAAGCTGCTGACGGTTGAGCACATAATCGTTGATGAGCTCATACAGACGTGCCACCTCGCTCTTGCTCCGACGGGCATAGCCATAACCCGGCAGGTCAACCAAGAACCACTCGTCGTTGATTTTAAAATGATTGATCAGCATGGTCTTGCCCGGCGTGGCCGAGGTCATGGCCAAACGCTTGCGACCGGTCAGCATGTTAATCAGGCTGCTCTTGCCGACATTACTACGCCCAATAAAAGCATATTCGGGCAACTGCGTATCAGGACAGCCCGAAGCACGGGAGTTGCTGACCACATATTCTGCAGTTTTAATCTTCATAATAAATATTGGGTTTGTTATCACAAAAAACTGTCACCTTGTCCCGCAACGGCACGATAGCTCGCCAGGAAAGGAAAACAAATTTACTGATTTCGGGATAAAAACACCCGATTTTGACCGAAAAACTTTTGTGGCGTCCTATTTTTGTCCAAAACCACCCGGACTTCAGCCCGACAACGCTCTCTCGGACAGAGATAAAAACGCACAAGGCACGAAAAAATAACAAGGTGCCTCCAAAAAAATTTTTCGCGGCTCGAAAAATTTTTTCCGAGCCGCCGTGTTTTTTTACCGCGTCAGCTGGAACTTCAGACTGACACCGAAATCCTGCGTTGTGGTAGGATAAGAGCTGGAGGTCAGCAGCGGGCGGTTCATCTGCCGGTCGTAATAGGCACTGATGGTGAGCATGCGACTCACGGCGTAGTCAGCTGAAAAGGATACCTGCACGGCTTTGTTACCGCTGGTGGCCGTGGAGAGTGCACTCATAATATCGCGATTGAGGGCGGCCTGGTTGCGGATGGAAAGGTCGAAGCGGATGTTCAGGTCGCTGGAAAATCCGTTGGTGCCGGTCGAGGCCGTCTGCTTGTTCGTATCCGACGACTTGTTGTTACGGTTGCGCGAGGAGGACACCTTGCGCACCTTCTTCTTGGGCGAGAAGAGCTTGAAGTTGGTAAGTTTGTACCCCAAACCAAATACCCAGTCATACGAACGGGTATCGACAATCTGCAACGAGGTCATGCTCAGATTCAGCACACGGGTGCGGCGGTATTCGGCCTTGGCCGTCATGTTGTTCTGGAACGTCATGCTGATGCCCAACAACGGCGAGAAGCTCTCGTTGATGGACACGGTGGAGATGTCGTACATGCAACTGGGTACAGGATTGCCACTGGTCACATCATTGACGAATCCGTAAGCGCCGAACATTTCCACAAAACTGTTGTACGTAGAATACGAGCCCACGGAATAGATGCTCTTGTATGAATGGTTAATGGTGAAATTCTTGAACCAGCGCTTGAAGAACGACAGACGCGACAAGCCGTCGTAACTGACACTCCAGTTGGGCAACAGGCGTGACAAGGCCGGGAATATGCCTGATGAAGCCTGCCCCGTATAAGCTTCGATGAAGGCCGGAATCATAACCTCGGAAGAGTAGCGATTGACCGTTCCGTTTTCGGGATTGAACTCCAGGCCGGCCAGACTGGTACCTTCGGGATAGATTTGCCCAACGTACTTACGCTCCACCTGCTGCTGATATTTATCGAGGCAGGAAAGGAAGCGCGTAAAGCGCTTGCTGGCATATCCGTTATTAATATTACCCATACTCTCGAAGGCCGACCCTATGCTGATGGTGGTCATCTGAAAACTACCCGTCTCGGTAGTCGGCATTCCTTCATACATATACTGAATGCTGCGCACCCGGTTGACATTACGCGTGGCGGTGAGGTCAATTTTCAGGCTGCGAATCGGCTCAAGCGTAGCACGCAGCTGCAAGTCTTCGGTCTGATTCGTAGTAGCCGGCGTGGCGATGCTGTCGGAACAAAGCAGCCAGTTGCGGTCGATGGCTTTCTGAATGTAACCCTCGTCCACAAAGCCAAAGGCAAAGTCCAGTCCCGGACGCATCACACCGCCATTGCGGCCCTGCCCGAAGAAGTCGCCGATGGTTGGCATGAAGCCCGGCAGCGTCATGGAGAAGCTGTTGCGATAGGACACACTGACATTGCGCACCATCATCATGAAGCGGGCGCCACCCTGCAACATTTCATAGAACTTGGACTCGTCAAAACTCTTGCGAGCCGACACGGTCAGCTTGATGCGGGCCGTGTCCTTGCTCAAAATCATAATGTTATCCTTGTCCACTACCTTATAGCGCAGCACATAGCGCGCGCCATTGGTACGGATGGCCGTCACCTTGAGCTTCTTGCTCTTGAGGCTGTGTTTCACGAGAGTCGTAGTGTCGGCCCGCAGGGTGATTTCCTTGCTGAAATTATTGTTGCGCTTCTTCTGCGCACCACTACCGGGACTGGAAGCAAAACGACGGTTGGCCGACTTGAGGAACGGCACAAAGTTGTACAGTTTTTCCAGACTCAGCCTACCATTAAACGACGCATCGCGCGAGGTGGTAATGGTATTGCCCAGACTGGTACCGTCCTCCAGCTCCGTACCGCGGGCCCAATTGTAATTGGCACTATAAGACACGTCAGCCGAAATCCAGCTCAAGGCCGGAATCTTGTCCAACGGCAACGCCCACGAAGCGTTAAAATTCTGCTGATAGGTCAGCGGCGCACCGAAGTGACGAATGCTATGCCATACGGAATCCTTCCAAGCGGAGTATTCGTCGGGATACAGGTCTTTGTTGACGGTGGTGTACGGCTGCTCAATCTCGGCATTGGTCTGCGAGGTGAAGTTGGCGTGCAGGTTTTTCGTGAAGTCCCAGCGAATGGCAAAATTACGGTTCCAGAAGAAGTCGCTGGTCCACGTCAGCGGCAGCGAATTATTGCTCAAATCTTCCATGTCACGCTCCTGAAACTCGTAGTAGTTGCGGTTGATGTCCGAGCCGAACGAAATGGACTGCGGCAAGTAGTTGAACGAAAAATCCTTAGGATAGCTCAGCCATTTACTCTTGCTCTTGATGCGCTTTTTGAACGGCTCAAAGGGTTTGTACACCGGCGAGTAGTCGTAGGTCAGGCCCCACTTCCAGGTGTCGTTACGCTCCCACGCCGTGGTTTCGCCCGTGGTGTACTTGTGGCTCTTGGAATAGGTAAACGAGAAATTGGCCGGGTCGTAAGGCATGGGACGGCCTTTGGTGGACCAGTCCACGCGGGCATTGCTGATGCTCAGGTTCTTGTTGACCACCACGCTGTTGACAATGGCCGACAACGAGTCGCGCTCATGCTGGGTGGTGAGCGCATCCATGGCGTCGGACATGAGCATATCGGTATCCAACGGATTGTACTTGGGCACTTTCTTCTCCTTGCTGTAGGAATAGTAGAACGGCACCTTAAACTTGGCCTTGTCGGGCAGGAAGCGTCCCAGCTCCACGTTGGTCGACACCTGATACTGATACAAATCGTCCTGCCGACGCTGCATCACGCCTTCCTCCAGTCCGCCGAAACCGGCAGTTTCCAGATGGCCCGACACATTGAGCGTGGCAAAATCAGAGAGCTGCAGATTCAGCGTGGCCTGCGCAGCCCATCCGCCGTCGGTGGTATAATCCTGCAGGCGCAACTCGTTGGCCCACACCTCCACACTCTGCGTGGCACGCGAACGGTTGCGCACACCAATCATAATGGTGCGCACCTCGCCCAACGACGGGTTACCCATGATGCTGATGCGGTTGTTGGGCTTGCTCTGCTGATAGTCGGAATAGAGGTCGGAATTGGTGATCAAGCCCAACGACTTCTGACGGTTACGAGCCTTTTTCAGGTCAGTAAATACCGAAAGGTCTATGTCTATCATGTTCTCCTCCGGCCAAACCTTGGTGGCCCCCACCCCATCGGCATACCGTCCCTCCGGAGTCAGCTTCAGCGGCACCTCGTACTCATAGAAATTGCTGTTGTAGTCCGATCCCATACGGATGAACACGCTAGTCTGGTCGTCGGTCAACTGGTTGTCACCAGCCAGGGCATTGGCATGGACAAACATCTGCAAGTGCTTGTAGCGGCGCAGGTCAAGACTCGTATTCTTATACACGGCACGCGCATCGCCCGAAGCCAGATTGTTGACCACCAGCGAAAGGGCCTGCTCGTTCTCCTCCATTACCTGGCTCTGCGTGGGGTCCTGCACACGCGAAATGCCAGGCGGCAGAATGTAGTTGACTGGAGTCTTCTCATTGTTCTCCTCGTAACTTACGGCTGACACGCTGAGCGTACCGCTCACCGCGGGCGCCTGACCGGTGTACAAATTCTGGTCGTAACTGCGCCAGTCGCCGCGTACCAGATCAAGTGTGGCAAAACGCAAGACCACCGGATTACTGAAATTGGTCAGGAACATACGCATGAAGCGGATGCTGGTGAAGTCGCTGATTTCGCCCTCACGCTTTTCGTACTGATCAAGCGGAATGCGGAACTGATACCACGACACCTCCTGCTTCTCGTTGTTGCGCAAGGTAACCATCACGGTGCGCTTGTCCACAATATAATTCTGCCCCACCACCATGGCCTCCGGCGAAAGGCGCACGTGGTACTGGTAGTACTTTTCGTACTCATTGAGCGTGTAGTCCTGATTGATGTCCTCCACATCGGGCGTGGTCTTGTAGGCCGTACTGTATTTTTCGGGCGAATGATCCGAATCTACCGAGTTGCCGTTGGGATTATTGATATTTTTGTAGCGGTTGAGAATGGACACCTCCTGCGCATCGAAGTCTGATCCACGGAAATAATGGTATTTGTCACCCGATGGATCGGCATAAATGGAATCATACACAGCGGGACGCACGCGACTCATGATCTGCGACAAATAGTTCAAATAGGTTGGGAAAGTCCGCTCCTGCTCGCTGCTCAAGCCGTTGAGACCCACATCCTGCTGCTGGCGTGATCCGCCACTGGTATTGAACGCATAGGTCACACTGTTCTGCGTAGGCACGCGGCCCCACACGGTTTCGATGAAATCCGTACTTTCGGCATTAATGGGCATGGCGCTCTCACTATACTTCTTGCCATCCTTCAACACATCTTCACTGATTTCGCCCAAGTCAATATAAAAATCACCCGACTGGTCAAGACCGGTCTGCTCGGACTTGATAAACGGATCCATCAGCCAGAATTCGATGTACTCAATATTGGATGTCTCGAAATCGCTGTTGTCAATGCGACGCATCATACCGCCCCAACGACTGCGCGGATTGGACAGGTGACCGTCGGCATCCAGATTCTGATCAAGATTATACGGACCGCGCTCATTGGGATAATAGGCCAGGTTGAGCACCGTCATGGCCGACGACTCATTATAATTCAGGCTTGTGTTGGGGAAAAGCTCGCGCTTGTACACCTCACGCACATAGGGATCGGACAGCTGGTCCAGGTCGCTCTTAATATGGCTGGGGGTCAGCGAGGAAGAGCGGCGCGTAAACAACGGGTCAATATTATACCAGGCCAACTTGGCGCGATTGTATCCGTAACGGATATCGTTGGTGTACTTGGACTCGGGGAAATCGGACGGGCAGGAACTCAGCATCCACTCCGTAGGTACCGACACGTCGATGGTGGTCTTGGTGTTTTCAAAATCATCCAGATACGATGCATTGCCCTGCGAGCCCTTGTTCTTGCCGGCAATCAGCTGAGCTACCTCAGCCGTAAAGTTAATACTGGAAGGTGCCGTACAGTGCAGGAACGGCAACTTGTCGAGCATGTCGGTAAGCCACTGGCTCTGCTGTTTCCACGACATATTCAGGCCCCAAATAGTGTTGTTGAGCGGCTCGCTGCCCATGGCGACTTTGGTGGTAAGGGGCTGCTCGCCCAAGTGCATAAGAGTACCGCCAATCTGGAAATTCTTGGTAAAATCGTACTCAAAGTTCAGGCCCACCATCGTCTTACGCTGCATGCCGTATTCCGAATCACTCTCGGAGCTGACACTGACAGGCGTGCCGGCATCAATGATGCTCTGGTTCAAAATAGTCACCACGCCGAAGTTGTAATCCACGGTGTAATCCACGTTTTCCACCAGTGTTTGGCCACCGGCCGTCACAACAACTGACCCGCGCGGTACATTGGTGCTTCCCAAACTGATTTCGTTACCGGAACTAGCCTTATACTGACCGCTGATCTGGAACTTATTCTTGTCGGCAATCTGTTTGGCCACCGTTTTGGTGGAGTCATACAGTTCCTGAAAAACATAACGCTGGGCTATGGTCGGATTATTGATGGCTGCTGCCAAGTCGGAACCAAAAGGCTCCACCGTAGGGAAGTACACGCGACCATTACTAGAATTGATGGTGTAGCCGTCTACATAGTCAAAATAGCCGTTGGGATTCGTCTTGTTGTTATTGTCCAGGCGGTCCATACCCATCAGCTGAATCAGTTTCTTATCCTTCAGCCCCGGCTCCGGCAAATAAGAAATATATACGCTTGAAGAATCACTCAGAATCTTGACATCGAGTTTGAAGTTTTCCTTCTGTACCGACGTAGCGCCCAATGAATAGACGTTTTTCATCATCAGTCGCCAATTGCGCATGCGAGGCGAATTGGAAGTATTTTTCAGCGCTTTTACAAACAAAGCATTAGAATTGTCCTTCATGTCAGTAGAGAATTCACCTACCTGATAGGTACTACCCCGATAGGTGTACTCAAAAGCCACGGCCAGCACCTGGTCAGGCTGCAGCGTGGTATTCAAGGATATATACCCCAGCGAGGTATTCAGGCTGTATTCTGAGGAACTGAGCAAACGCGCGTTCTCCAGCTTTTCATAATCGGTACCACCCGAAAATCCGGCACCGTCCAACAACTGCGTACACTGCGAAATATCACGAGCCCCCACCAACGATGTGGTCAGGATGGTGTACAATCCACCCAGACTGTTTTGCGGATTGACCGAACCATCCCAGGACGAGCCAACCGTACGCTCACCCAAATCCGTGAAGGCCACAATGTTTCGCGTATTGGTAGTGGCACCCGTTTTATTAGTCACCCACACCTCAATACGATTAATGGTAATGCCGGAAAGAATGTTCGGCAGCTGAGCCATATTCTTATTATACTGGCTCCGGAAATATTCAGAAAGGAAGAAGTGACGGTTTTCCTCGTAATTGTCGGCCGAAAATTCATAATTGGTCAACTGTACACCACCTTCTGAACTGACGGACTGGGTGGACGATTTTTTCTGCGATACCACGGTCTGCAATTTCAGTTTACCGAACTGCATATCAGCCCGCACTCCGAACAAAGAGGAAGCTCCGCGAATCAGCGAGGAATTGGTAGGCATCGACACATTTCCGGCCTCGATGAGTTTGATAATCTCATCCTCCTTACCCTCGTAACGCAGTTTCAGGTTCTGTGCGTCAAAATCAAAAGTAGCCTCCGTGTTATAGTTGAAGTCCAGGTTCACCTTGTCACCCACAGATCCCTTGACATTCAAGTTCACCTTTTCGTCAAAGTCAAAGCCAAAAGTCTTGCGATTGCGTTCCGAAAGCGAAGGGTCGTCAATTTTACGCGTTGTACCGCCCAACTTCAGTTCGGCCGATCCCTGCGTCTGAATCTTGACACCGCCCGGTCCGAAAATCTTCTCAGCCGGTCCAAGGCTGAAATTCATGTTGGTAAAGTCAAACTTATCCTTACCTTTTGCCTTGAAATCCTCATTATTTTTTTCGCGGAAATAATCGCTCATTGAGCGCTTCAAGCTCCAATCGCTGTAATCTTTCTGCGACATGTAAAACGGCGCCGACAGGTACTGATTATTCAGCTTTGTACCCATTCGGTACGTCCCCGTAGCCTCATCGTAAAAGACATTGCTCTCCAGGTTCTCCGGAGTCTTTAAATCAACAGGCTTACGATCCAGATCCTGCTCATGCTCTACCACCGTCCTACTCACTGGAAACTTGGCTTTGCGCGCCGTATCTGCGGCTACAGCCGGTACAGCCTGCTGTGCGGCAACTTGCGGCTCGCGCGGTTGGGGAACTTCGGAAGAAGCAAACACAAACTGGCGAGCATAAGCCAGACAGCCCATGCCGCAACCAGCCGCCAGCACAGCGGCCCAAATGGATTTGAAAGGTAAATGCTTCTTGAAGGACATAAAACACTAAACAACCACGCCACAAGCGCTACGACTACAACATTTTCAGAGCTTGCTTGATAATCTGTTCCACCGTAGCTTCGGGAGTTTTCTTAACAATAGCCAGCACGGTCTTGCGCACTGCAGCCGGCGAAAATCCCAACATAACCAATGCAGAAGAAGACTCGTCAACTGCTTCACTATTAATAGTTGCTACGCTAAGACCCGTATCGGAAGAAATACCGCCCCCCGACACGACAATCTTGGCCAGCGCATCCTTTAAATCTACAATGATGCGTTGAGCGGCCTTGGGACCTATACCCTTTACACTACGCAGTTGACGCTCGTCACCGGCTGACACAACATTGCAGAACTCCTGAGGAGTAAAAGCAGACAATACCATACGTGCACTCTGTCCACCGATTCCGGACACACCAATCAGCAACAAAAAAATAGTACGCTCATCTTTGCTGGCAAAGCCATACAAGGTATAGGCATCCTCACGGATCGACTCATACACATAAAGTTGCGTAGATTTTCGGCCCTGTATGGCCGTATAGGTATTCAGCGATATGTTCAGGCTGTAACCTACTCCATTGCAGTCTATTACGGCATAAGTAGGTGTCAGCTCTGCTATTTCGCCCTTTATATATTCTATCATCTTGCTTGCTCTATATTTATTGTATAAACGTGATACCACCCGTTTTATTGTACGGCACCGCGCATATTGCCTGCATTTTCATTGCCAGTCGACTCCAGGCAGACAAAATTACAAAACAAAAGCTGCACCTGCGCGAAGCAGATGCAGCCTCTATATAAAATTTATTCAGATTCAGAATATTATTCTGCGCGGAGTGTGAAGCGGTTGAAAGCAACTACGGTGCAGTCGGCATCAGCCTGGTGCAGATAGTCAGCTACGCTTACCTTGCTGTCCTGGATGAACTCCTGCATCAGCAAGCACTGCTCTTTGTAGAACTTCTTCATACGACCCTCAGCGATACGCTCAATCATGTTTTCGGGCTTGCCTTCCTCGCGTGCCTTGTCAGCAGCGATTTCAAACTCACGAGCCTTGATGTCAGCAGGAACGTCGTTTTCAGAAATTGAAACCGGGTTCATAGCTGCAATCTGCATGGCTACTGCGTGACCATACTGAGCGTCAACTGCCTTGCTCAGCTGAACCATTGTGCAGAGGAAATTCTTGTTCTGGTGGTTGTAGCAAGAGATATTGTCGCCTTCGATATAAGAATAACCGTCGAGCTCCATCTTCTCACCCGTGATACCACTGCGAGCAGTGATAGCATCAGCTACAGTGCCGTCGCCCATAGGCAAAGCCAAAACTTCGTCCTGAGTCTTGCACTTAGCAGCTACGGCTGCGTCCAGAATATCCTGAGCCAATTTTACGAAATCTGCATTCTTAGCCACGAAGTCAGTTTCGCACTTCAAAGCTACGATTGCACCGAATCCGTTTTCTACCTTGCAGAGTACACAACCTTCTGCAGCTTCGCGGTCAGAACGTTTAGCAGCTACGGCCTGTCCTTTCTTACGGATGATTTCGATAGCGCCTTCCATGTCGCCGTTTGACTCGGCCAATGCTTTTTTGCAGTCGCCCAGACCGGCTCCGGTCATCTCGCGGAGTTTTTTGATATCTTCAATAGATACTGCCATAATGTAATTTCTAATTAAAATATAACAATGTGTAAGGTTATGCCTCTGCCGGAGCTTCAGCGTTGTCAGATTTTACACGAGCACGGCTAGCGCGTTTGCGTTCGGGCTTGCCCTCAGCATTTTCGCCATTAGCCTCGCCAGCTGCTTCAGCGTCAACCTTTTCAGCCTTACGCTCTTCCAGACCTTCTGCGATAGCACCGCAGCATGCATCCAAAATTACTTCAATGCTCTTGTTGGCATCGTCGTTGGCGGGGATTACATAGTCAATCTGGTTAGGATTAGAGTTGGTATCAACAATACCGAATACGGGAATACCCAAGCGGTTAGCCTCTTTTACTGCGATGTGCTCTTTGCATACGTCAACTACGAACAATGCAGCCGGCAGACGAGTAAGGTCGGCGATTGAACCCAAGTTCTTTTCCAATTTAGCGCGCTGACGAGAAATCTGAAGAATTTCACGTTTTGACAGGTTAGAGAAAGTACCGTCAGCAGTCAGCTTATCAATGTTAGCCATTTTCTTCACAGCCTTGCGGATTGTCGGGAAGTTGGTCAACATACCACCCGGCCAACGCTCTGTAACATACGGCATGTTTACAGCGGCAGCTTTTTCAGAAACAACTTGTTTGGCCTGTTTTTTAGTAGCTACAAAAAGAATTTTCTTTCCTGATTTAGCAATCTGTTTCAGAGCTTCAGCAGCTTCGTCAACTTTTGCTACAGTTTTATGGAGGTCAATAATATGGATTCCATTACGCTCCATGAAGATGTAAGGAGCCATGGCGGGATTCCATTTGCGCTTAAGGTGACCAAAGTGGCAACCTGCCTCGAGAAGCGCATCAAAATTTGTTCTAGACATTTTCTTTTCTATTTTTATTTGTTTACATTCTTGTTAGTTGAAGGGCCTCCATTTTCGGGAAACGGCCCCAAGGGTAGTTCAACCAGCTATCAAGTAGTCTTTCACGACAAAAGAATCCTGATAGTTTAGATACTAAACAGCCAGTCGATAATAAACGGCCGAATTAACGTTTACTAAACTGGAAGCGACGACGTGCTTTAGGACGACCCGGTTTCTTTCTTTCAACAGCACGCGGGTCACGCGTCATGAAGCCTTCAGTACGCAAAGCGGCTTTATCTTCAGCGTTAATCTTCACCAAAGCACGGGCAATAGCCAAACGGAGAGCCTGAGACTGTCCGGTGAAGCCACCACCAAATACGTTCACTTTGATATCGTATTTCTCAGCTACATTCAGCAATGTCAACGGCTGCTTTACAACGAACTGAAGAATTGGTGAAGGGAAATATTCTGTAATATCCTTTTTATTAATGGTAATCTTACCTGTTCCTTCGGTCAAGTAAACACGTGCTACAGCACTTTTACGACGACCCAATGCATTAATCATTTCCATTACTGCTCAGCTTATTTATACAAGTTAATATCAATCACTTTAGGAGACTGTGCCTCATGCTTATGTTCTGCTCCTTCGTAAACATAAAGGTTGCTCAACAATTTGGCACCCAGACGATTCTTAGGAAGCATGCCTTTTACGACACGGTGAAGCAGTTTGTCAGCTCCGTTAGGCTTAGCCATGATGCTGGCAGGAGTCTGCTCGCGCTGGCCACCAGGATAACCCGTATAAGAATAGTATACACGGTCTGTCCATTTTTTACCGGTCAGCTTAACTTTGTCGGCATTGATAATAATTACGTTGTCACCGCAATCTACATGAGGAGTAAAATTGGGTTTGTACTTTCCGCGCAACAATTTTGCTACTTTAGTGCACAAACGACCCAAAACCTGGTCAGTTGCGTCAACTACCACCCATTCTTTGTTGGCAGTCTCTTTGTTTGCAGAAATGGTCTTGTAACTTAAAGTATCCACTCTTTTGTTCTTTAATTGTTTAACTACTAAAAAATTTTGATTCTCAAAAACTGCGATTCACTAACCATCCGCCCAGCCAATTAGGTCGAACTATTAACACGCAGCCGCCTCGGCCTAAGCCTCAGCTTGATAATAATCGGCGTGCAAAAGTAATAATTTCTACACAAATAGCCAACGAAGGTTTGTCTTTTTTTATTATTTAGCCATTTTTAAAGCCGGACAGAGCTGATCCGGTCTGTTCCTGTTAGCATCCGATCTGAAATACGGCTGGCGGCATACAAAAAAACTGGCCGTGCCTACCCCATTCAACGGGAAGATACAGCCAGATTTTATATATGAGATAAAAATATCGGTCAGCTCCGCAATTAGAATTCAGCTGATTTCGGCGTACGCGGGAACGGGATTACATCGCGAATGTTCTGCATACCTGTTACGAACAGGATCAGGCGCTCAAAGCCCAGTCCGAAACCAGAGTGCGGACAGGTACCGAACTTACGCGTATCGAGATACCACCACATATCCTTCATCGGAATGTTAAGCTCCTTGATGCGGGCCATCAGCTTGTCGTAGCTTTCCTCACGCTCTGATCCGCCGATGATTTCACCAATCTGCGGGAACAGTACATCCATGGCGCGAACCGTCTTGTTGTCGTCGTTCATCTTCATGTAGAAGGCCTTAATTTCCTTCGGGTAGTCGGTCAGGATAACCGGCTTCTTGAAGTGCTGCTCCACCAGATAGCGCTCGTGCTCGCTAGCCAGATCAACGCCCCAGTAAACCGGGAACTCAAACTTGTGACCCTTCTGGATGGCTTCTTCCAAAATCTTGATACCCTCAGTATAGGTAAGGCGCACGAAATCGTGCTTTACCACGAAGTTCAGACGGTCAATCAGGGTCTTGTCAATCATCTTGTTGAGGAACTGCAAGTCGTCCTGGCAATTCTCGAGAGCCCAGTTGACGCAATATTTTATGAAGTCCTCAGCCAAGTCCATGTTGTCGTTAATGTCGTTGAAAGCCACCTCAGGCTCAATCATCCAGAACTCGGCCAAGTGGCGCGGCGTGTTGGAGTTCTCAGCACGGAAGGTAGGACCAAAGGTGTAAATGGCACCCAGCGCCGTAGCACCGAGCTCACCCTCGAGCTGTCCGCTCACGGTCAGCGAAGTCATCTTGCCGAAGAAGTCATCGCTATAATCTATTTTTCCGTTCTCGTCCTTCTTCAGGTCATACAGATTCTTGGTGGTCACCTGGAACATCTGGCCGGCACCCTCGCAGTCGCTGGCAGTAATCAGCGGCGTATTGAAATAGAAGAATCCGTGCTCATGGAAATAGCGATGGATAGCCATGGCCATGTTGTGGCGGATGCGGAACACGGCACCAAAGGTATTGGTACGCAAACGCAGGTGAGCATACTGGCGCATGTACTCAAAGCTCTGTCCTTTTTTCTGCATCGGATAGTCAGAACCGCACTCACCCAGGACTTCTATTTCGGTAGCCTGGATTTCGGCCTTCTGTCCTGAACCTACGCTCTCTACCAGCGTACCGTTCACACTCAGGCAGGCGCCTGTAGTGATTTTTTTCAGGATTTCGTCGGAAAATTTTTCTACATCGGCTACTACCTGCACATTATTAATAGTAGAGCCGTCGTTCAATGCTATAAAATTCACGGATTTGCTGCCCCGACGTGTGCGCACCCATCCTTTGACATTTACCTGCTCACCAAAATTATCCGACTTGAGCAGGTCAACAATCTTGATTCTTTTGATTTTTTCCATCGTTTTATTATTCATAAGCTCCAATACGAAGCATCTGTACCTCTTTTTCCGTCAGGAAGCGCCAGTCGCCGCGGCGCAGTCCTTTCTTGGTCAGACCGGCAAAATATACGCGGTCCAGCTTGATGACATGATAGCCTAGACTCTCGAAGATACGACGCACAATGCGGTTCTTTCCGGAGTGGATTTCAATGCCTACCTGCTTCTTGTCGGTAGGACTGGCGTACTCAATGCCGTCGGCATGAATTTCGCCGTCCTCCAGCGTAATGCCTTCGGCAATCTGACGCATGTCGGCTGCCGTCACATTCTTGTCGGTATATACGTGATATATCTTCTTCTTCAAGAATTTAGGGTGAGTCAGTTTCGAAGCCATGTCACCGTCGTTGGTCAGCAGCAACACACCCGTAGTGTTCTGGTCCAGACGGCCCACCGGATAAATACGTTCCGGGCAGGCGTCGCGCACCAAATCCATCACGGTCTTGCGATTCTGCGGGTCCTCACTGGTCGTCACGTAACCTTTAGGCTTGTTAAGCAGTACGTACACCTTCTTCTCAATCTTTACAACCTGGTCGTGGAACTTCACCTCATCGGAGCGCAGCACCTTGGTACCCAATTCCGTAACAACCTGTCCGTTTACCTGCACCACGCCGGCCTCGATATACTTATCGGCATCACGACGTGAGCAGACGCCGGCATTGGCCAGATAGCGGTTCAGACGGATGGGAGCATTCGGGTCGATATTTTCCTCCTTATACTCCATCCGCTTCTTGTGGCTGTACTTGGCGTGCGGATCGTAGTTGCCAAAACGACCGGTGCGACCCGGACCAAAAGCACGGTTGCCACCACCATTGGGGCGGAAACCACCGGCCTGGAAGCGCGGACGAAAACCGCCATTGGAGCGTCCGCCCCACTCGCCGCCCGACGGCATATCGTCAGCACGGCTGAACGACGGGCGGAAAGCGCCGCCATTATTGTTATTATTAAAGGAAGTGTTAGGACGATAGCCTCCACCGTTGCGCGGAGCGCCATAGCGTGAGCGCGGAGCGTCGTCACCAGCCATGCGACGGCCTCTCGGTCCCTCACTGCCCTCCATACGTGGCCGGCGTCCGGCTCCATAGCTGTTGCCGTAGCCACCGCGTGAAGAGGTGCGGTCGGTCCATACGCGTCCGGCGCCGTTTATGCGCGGACGTCCGGTTCTTCCTGTTCTGTTTTCTGCATCTTTTGACTTGTAACCATCCCGGCTACTTTCGGAATTAAAAATTCCTGACTTGTCATTCATTTCTTCGCTCATAACTTTGATTGCTTTGCAGCCTCGCGGCTGTGATTTGTATTAATACTACAAGATTTTTCTGTTTGTTAGATACCCGTATAGGTCATGGGCGTAATCTGATGCAATTCCTTCTTCAGTTCGTCTGAAACATCCAGCGAATCAATAAACTCGCTGATGCTCTGTTCGGTAATTGCATTGTTGGTACGCGTCAGTTTCTTCAGCGCTTCGTAAGGATTCGGATAGGCTTCACGACGCAGAATGGTCTGAATGCCCTCAGCCACTACGGCCCAGTTCTTTTCCAAATCGGCCTTCATTGACTCCTCGTGGAGCAACAGCTTGCGCAGGCCCTTCAGGGTGCTCTGGAAAGCAATGATGGAGTGTCCCATAGGCACACCGATGTTGCGGATAACCGTAGAGTCGGTCAGATCACGCTGCAGGCGCGATACCGGCAACTTGGTGGAAAGGTGCTGATAGATGGCATTGGCCAGCCCCAAGTTACCCTCTGAATTTTCAAAATCAATGGGGTTCACCTTATGAGGCATGGCGCTGGAGCCTACTTCTCCGGCTTTGATTTTCTGTTTGAAATATTCCATGGACACGTACTGCCAGAAGTCGCGGTCGAGGTCGATGACAATGGTATTGATGCGCTTCAGGGCATCGAACACGGCTCCCAGACAGTCGTAATTGCTGATCTGCGTGGTGTACTGCTCACGCTCCAATCCCAATTTTTCCTTTACGAAACGATTGCCGAACTCTTTCCAGTCGAAATGCGGATAAGCCACGTGATGGGCATTGAAGTTGCCCGTAGCGCCACAGAACTTGGCCGTGATGGGGCAGCTCTTCAGCATGTCGCGCTGACGCTCCAAACGATAGGAGAACACACGGATTTCCTTGCCCAAACGGGTAGGTGAAGCCGGCTGGCCGTGGGTCTTGGCCAGCATGGGGATGTCTTTCCACTCCTCGGCGTAGGTATTCAGCTGGTCAATCAGCTCATCGAGCAGCGGATAGTACACGTGCTCAAGAGAGTCCTTCACCATCAATGGGAAAGAAGTATTGTTAATATCTTGCGAAGTCAGTCCGAAATGGATGAACTCCTTGTAAGCTTCATAACCACCATAGGCATCCAGTTTTTCCTTGATAAAATACTCAATGGCCTTTACGTCGTGGTTGGTGACGCTCTCAATTTCCTTTACATGAGCGGCGTCGGCCTCAGAGAAGTTCTGATAGATGGCACGCAATTCGCCAAAGCGGGCATGGTCAAGACCGGCCAGCTGGGGCAAAGGCAATTCGCACAGCGTAATGAAATACTCGATTTCCACACGCACGCGATATTTCATCAAGGCATATTCGGAATAATAAGGGGCCAGCACCTCAGTCTTGCTGCGATAGCGGCCGTCAATAGGTGATACTGCTGTCAAGATATCTAAATCCATGGTTCGAAAAAATTTTTTCATTAATGAATGTGCAAAAATAACACTTTCTCCCGATATGTCGGCCAACTCCCCGTTTTTTTCCTGTTACAGAGACATAAAAACCACTCGGGCTCAGCCCCATGTCACGCAAAGCAAAATGGGCAGCGCGGAGAAAAAACTAGGTCGGACCTAAAATTTTTTAGAAGGGACCTTGTAAAAATTCGGCGGCTCGCCGTAAAAAAAGCGTGCCCCCCTCTCCCACGCCCCGTCTGCAACCCCTCCGGAAGGAGGCATGCGCTCACGTCACTCAGTCAGCCACACACGACAAAATGCCACGGCGCGGCAGTGGGCCATGTCTGATTAATTTGTAATTTTGCAACCATGAAAAAGAAAATCCTTTTTATCTGTTTGGGAAACATCTGCCGCTCACCGGCAGCTGAAGAGGTGTTTCGCAGCATTGTACACCGTCATGGAGCGGACAATCAGTTTGAAATAGACTCCGCCGGTCTGATTGATTTCCACGAAGGCGAACTGGCCGACCCGCGCATGCGCCAATGCGCCCAGCAACGGGGCTATCGGCTGACGCACCGCTCGCGCCCGATTACGGCCGTAGATTTTGAGCACTTTGACTACCTGATGGCCATGGACGCCGACAACGTCAAACGTCTCAAGCGTAGAGCGCCACAGCCGGAACTGTGCAAAAAAATCGTGCCGCTGGCCACCTATCTGACCCGGCACGAAGCAAATTACATTCCCGATCCTTACTATGGCGACCTCAAGGACTTCCAACACGTCATTGACCTGCTGGAAGACGCCTGCAGCCACCTCTACGACTCACTGGCCGAGCCCGCTGAGCAAGCCTGACAACCGGTCGTAGCTCTCCGCCACGGCTACATGTGGATAAGCAGCCAATTCGGCGGCCGTATGCATGCCTTTGGCCACACCCACATAGCCCACGCCCGCGCGCTGCGCCGCCTGGGCATCGACGGTGCTGTCGCCAAAATACAGCGTCTGCTGCGGCTCCACCTGCAGCTGCGCCATGGCCCGCAGCAACCCCATGGGCGAAGGCTTGGGCTCGCCTACTTCGTTCAGGCCGAACACCAGCGAAAAAAGCGGTTCCAGCTCCCAACGCTGCAGCGACTGACGGATGACCAGGCTTTGCTTGGTAGACACAATGCCGAGCTGCACGCCGGCTTGCCGGGCTGACAAAAGAAAGCGCCGGGCATCGTCGAACAGGAACGTATGCGCCGCCATCTGCGGGCGACAGACCTCACGATATTCCTCACGCAACACATGCAATACTGCCGGATCAGTGATCCCGGTCATTACATGAAACGAATTTTCCACCGTCAGCCCGATGGTGCGCTTGGCATCCTCACGACTGACGCCATAAAAGCCATGACGCCGCAGCACCTGCTGATAACAGTCCACAATCCACTGGCTGCCGTCGGCGAGCGTCAGGTCAAAATCAAAAAGAAACAATTTATACATAGCCATTCTAAAGAGCTTTCCCTTCACGGAAACATGATAAAAGCCGTCCCCTTCTGAAAGGAAAGGGACGGCTTCCTGATTCTGTCAATTTCTTACTTCATAAACTTGTACACCTGCTGGCCATTGGCCGTTTTCAACACGACCAGATAAGAGCCGTTAGGGCGTCCGCTCATCGAAAAGGCCAGCTTGGAGTCGGTGCTGGTGCTGTCATTCAGCACGCGCTGCCCCAGGCACACACCACCCTGATTGACCAGCATGGCTTGTACGCGGCCGTTGGCTACGCCTTCGCAATACACCTTTTCGCTGCCCTTGTCGTAACGAAAGGTCCATGTATTATCGGCAACAGCAACCGGAGCCATACCAACCTCTGCGCCCTTGACGATAGGGATGAAACGCAACTTATAGGTGTATGTGCCGGAAGACGGACACAGGTACTGGCTGAGCGTACCCGGGCCACAAGAAGCATTACCCAAACCGCGCTGCATATAATCGAAGTGAGCATATACCGTATTGCTGCGGGTCAGCTCCCACGGGTGACGGGCACTAACCATTTGGGCATCGGTATAAGGCAGCAAAGAGAAGGCCACCTTACCCTCGGTGCGAATCAGCAAGCCGTTGCCCGTAGTCGGATTGGTCAGGCTAACCTCACGCAAATCCTCACGGTTGCCGCAAGTCTGCGGGTTAGGATACGGCGTAAACATCTTGTCGGTAGTCGTATGGTAACGACCAAGCATGGAACCGGTCTTGCGGTCTACGTAATTTTCCCACGGACCACGGGCGTAATAAGACACGCTGTCCAGTCCGCCTAGGAAGTTCATGGAAAGACCGATGCGGCGCAAGTCAGAAACCTTCGGCGTAAAGTCGGCTTTCAGGTCCATCGTGCCATCCTGATAAATGGTATAAGTCAGCACGTAGTTACACTTTGAGCCTGTTGCCGTTACCTTGTAAGTATAAGTCTTGCCATCAGTAGACAAGCCGCGGGTAGCAGACACGCTGGTAACACCGTTTGACTGGTCACCATAGGTATCGTTCTCAATCCAGCGGTAGTTATCATATTGAGGTGAACCGTTGGCATTCATATACGAAACACCATTAACGCTGTATTCCGTCAGCTTGCCGGTGGAATTGTTGAAGGAAATATTAAAGCTTCCGGCCTCGTTACTAATGGTAACGGTAGACTGGTTGTCAGTTACCTTGAGCTTTCCATTCAGGTCATTCTTGGCGGGCAATGTCGCCGGACGACTCTGTAATGTATATTGTGTATTGGCCATTGAATAACCGGCATCGCACCAGTCGGTAGCCTCTTTCTTCAACATATTGATATTGAGCAGATATTCTGCACCTTCCGAAACTTCGGTCTTATACGGAATGGTCACCACGCAATCAGTATCGGGCAGCGTAGAGGGTACTTCCACTTTACCGGACTCTACCACTTCGCCATCCTTCAGCACTTCATAAGCCAATTCAAATTCATTCAGATTCGTGAAATCATACTTATTGGTCATTTTGAGCTGACGACTGCTGGCGCTGAATCCGTTAAACTTGATGTACTGGTAAACGTGCTTTACCTCAGTCAGTTTGGCCGACCAGCTACGGTCTGCCTGAATCAGTCCGTTGTTCACGAAATTACCCTGATGAGGGCCGGGATAGTCATAACCGGTACGATAGTAATTAAAGCCGTTGCGGGTAAGCGTATTGCTCTTAATGTCAGCGGCGTCTACGATTGACTGGTCAACCCAGTCCCAAATGCAGCCTCCAATACCGTACTTGCTGCTCTCTATGATATCCCAATACTCCTTCAGGTTGCCTACGGCGTTACCCATTGCATGAGCATATTCACACATGAAGTATGGGCGGTCGTTATTATTGGAATTCTGCTCTACATTGGTCAAGTTCGGATACATTACCGAATAGATCTCCGTATTGCCAGATCCTCCGTCGGGGAAGCGGGTGGCTCCTTCATAATGAATAATGCGGGAATCAATAGCCTTAATGGCCTTGAATGCGGCGGTAAAGTTACTGCCGTTCTGCGACTCGTTACCCATTGACCAGAATACAACTGACGGATGGTTGCGGTCGCGATAAACCATGCGCACGTTGCGGTCTACAAATTGTCCCTCCCAACTGGGATCACGAGAGATACAGCCCGAACCATAGAAATGATCGTCCCAGTTCTTGTGGCACTCCACATCGGCTTCATCCATGACGTAGAGACCGTAATGATCAAACATGGCATACATCTTGGCCTGGCGCGGATAATGACTTGTGCGTACGGTGTTCATATTGGCCTGCTTCATCATGGTAATATCCTTCAGCATGGTCGGAACATCAATACTGCGCCCCAACAGAGGATGAGTATCCTGAGTGTTCACGCCCTTGAAGTAAACCTGCTGACCATTTACATAAACCAGCTTATTCTTGATTTCTATCTGACGGAAACCATATTTGGTAGAAAAAGCCATTTCTTCCTTGCCTTTCTCATCCTTCTGGCTAATCACTACAGTATATAGATTCGGTTTTTCAGCCGACCAAAGAATCAAATTGTCCAATTGTCCGCCTACGCTAACCGTCTTAACCGTATCGCCAGCCTGCAAATCCACATTGGCCGACCAGCTCTTTACTTTCTTACCAGAGGGATTGTAAAGGGTTACCTCTACCGATTTCTTGGCAACCTGAGCATCGCGGTTGTCCACTTCCAAGTCAACATTGAAATTCCCGCTGGTGTACTTGGCAGCCTCATCAAGCTGCGCAGTAATGTAATGATCGCGTACAAAAGTCTTAGGCGTAGCATACAGATAGACATCGCGATGGAGTCCGCTCATATGGAACATATCCTGTCCCTCCAGATACGAGGCATCCGACCAGCGGAACACCTGTATGGAAATATTATTGCTACCCTTGCGCACATATGAAGTGATATCAAACTCGGCATCATTGTTGCCGCCCTGGGTATAGCCTACATACTTACCATTAACCCAAACGTAGGCGGCACTGTAAAGGCCGTCGGAATGGAAGAACACGCGCTGCGTATCCCAACCTTCGGGCAGGTCAAACGTGCGGCGATAAGAACCTACAGGATTGGCGCCAATGCCATCTACCTTACAGAAAATATAAGGCGGCATATCGGCAAACGGATATTCTACGTTTACATACAAAGGCTTGTCATATCCCTTCATTTCCCAGCAGGAAGGCACACTGATGGTATCCCACTTGGAAGCGTCAACCTCATCGCCATAGAAATCTTCCAGCGGACGCTCCTCAGGTGAAGATACGAACTTAAAGTTCCAAACGCCGTTCAAGCTCAGGTATTGTGCCTTTGTCGGCGTCGTCCAAGGTTTAGAATAATAAGGCTCGTCGGCCTTCATCTGATCAACCGAAGCATACGGTATGAAAGTGGCATGCGCACGCTCCTTGTTTTCCTCATAAAAAGTCTGATCCTCCCAGTGATTGCGCTCACTGTTCGGCATCTGTTCCATTACGAAATACGTAGCCGTATCAGTAGAATCTGTCGTTTCGCTCATTGGCTGGCTGCCGTTAGCCCGCAAATAATGCTTTATGTTATTCTGCACGCCATACATCTGCACCACGCCTTCCAGATCCGGTACATTGGCAAAATAGTATTGCTGGTTGACATTGGAACTCTGATAAGTCCACTGCAAGGGATAGCCCACGCCAGACATGGCCAGGTCAATACCCTTACCGGAATACATATTCACCCACGAGTAAGCACTACCTGAGCCAGACGTAAGCAACCACTGCTGGCTCTTGTCATCGGCATTATACGTATCCGTATAGATGCGCGAATTGTCTGCACGGTTGCTCTTGACGCTCACGTACAAATCACTTGCAACACTTTTGATACGATAACGGGCATCCGTCACCGGCAGGAACACATCGACTTCAGTCAGCGAAAAGGATTCAGCCTGCTGCTCACTACCCAGCGTAAAAGAATTTTTGTCTGATCCCAATACCGCATATTTGGTTGAACTGGATGCGCTCTGCAACAAATAAGAACCGTCAGCCTGCTCTACGAAACGGAGCTGCTGGTTTTTATTTTCCGGCATTACGTTCCATTGCAAGAAAAAACCACTGCCTCCATCATTATTGTCGGCCATATCAAGCGCCTTGCCCGACTGATAGTTTTTCAACAGATACACGGACTGTTCAGCATCAATGGCCTGCACGACCCATAACTGTCCCAGACTTTTCTCATTGCGCGCAGCCAGACGAATCAAGGCATTATTTGCCGTATTGTCCTCATTGGTCAGGACTTTGCCCTGACTGACTGCCGTAATGACATACACATGCTGGGCCTGCACCTTGTCTGCAGCTTGCGCCACCGAAGGTATGAGTGCCAGGAACACGCCCAGCAACCAAATGGCCCGCGTAATGAAAAATTTGCTCATTGCTTTTCGTTTTGGTTAATTATTAATATTCCAGAGTTTTTTTTAACACAAAATCCCTCAGTTAGCAAAGATATATATTGAATGGCGTAAAACCAAACAGAATTTGATTTTTATGACGGGATATAAGTAATTTTAAGTTTTAGGGCCTACTCATGCAAAAAACAATAAGAGCGGCCCGGCATTTGCCGAACCGCTCTTATCTCATCAGGACAAAGTACGTTATTTCTTTGAAAAACGGAAGCTGCGGAAATACAGCTTCAGCTCCTTGCCCGAAACATTGGTCAGGCGGATATACTTAGCCTGCATGCCATTGATGGCATCAGTCGTATGAATTGTCGTGCCACTGCTCTGTACCAGACCCACCTGCTGCCACTGCTTTCCGTCGCGACTTGTCTCCAACTTGAAGAGCGAAGCCACATTCTCGGTACCGAAATCAAAATCGAGTCCGGACAGCGTCACCACCTTCTCCATCTCTACGGTAAGATAGTCAGCGGCCTGCCAGGTAATCACCTCGTTCGACGGCGAAATATTCACGGTGTTACCTTTTACACGCAAAGGCAACAGTTTGAGCTGGCCTACCGTAGTCTGCAGCTTATTGGGATTATAAGTAGTGGTGGCCACCAAGCTGGCATTATGATCCTTATTGAACTGGCTGACTGCGGTCTGGAACAATTGGTGAGCCATAGGCAACAACTCATTACTGCCGTACTTCACGCCGGGCTGATAAGGATTCTGATTGTAGCGTGTGTCGACATCGTACATCTGCTTCTGCAAAGCCGTAGCACAATCATATAGCGTCAGGAAGTCGTCCACCTTACTGTCTGCTGCATGGGCACGCACCCACTCCAGCATCTGCACGGTAAGGTCACCATACTGCCCTACCAGATTGGCCTGCAGCAACCAGGGACGGATTTCCTCCATCAGCGGCTTGTTCTCATCATCAGCCAGCAAGATGTTGGCCGCGCGATAAACAGCCACGTTCTCATCGGCAAAAGCCTGCAAATCACTCTCGGCTGCCTGCATGCCGGCCGCTTTCAGGCGGGTAATCACCGGCATCAGCTCCACACTCTCCTCACGACGGAAGCCATGACCGTTCTGTCCCAAGTCAGAACAATGACGGGCAAATACTTCCAACTGCTTGCCCTGACGGGGCAAGAGGTTCATGAGTGAGCGGTGCCACGACTGAATGCTGTCGTACTGCTCCATGTTCCAAGTATAGTCCGCAATGCTGTACAGCGCCACCTTGGAAGCCTCAGCCCGCTCCATCGGATTGCTGACAAAGGCCGACATATCATCCGCAATGTCCAGTCCGTTGCCGTACACAGGGCCCATAAGCAGGTGGTCACGCACGAAATCGCTCACCGGATAGTTCCACCAGATGTATGCCTTGCGGTCAATGCGACTGTTTATCCATTCAAGCGAAGGCTTGTCAATGCAATGCACCACGCTATTGCCGGTCCACATCACCTCGATGCTCTTGTTGAGTTTTTTGCCCAGGGTACGCAGGTATCCGCCCTTGTCGTTCGACCAAGCGCGGTTATACTCCGTCGGACACATCACGAGCGGGGCTACATCCTTTTTGGCCTTTACGAAATGGTCGTCCAGATAGTTCAGCAGTTCAGCCTGCTTGTCGGCTCGGGTACCCTCGCCGGAAATATCGTCAAAGAATACGGCAAAGGCGCGTACACCGAGCTGGTACATTAGCTCAAACTTGTTCATCAGCTTGTCGCGGTCTTCCGTGTTCCATTTAATGTCCTGTCCCGGATGGATGGCCCAATAGAATACTACGCCGTTCTTATGAGCCTCCTCTACCAGCTGTTTCAGTTGAGCGGCCTCCTTTTCAGGATAAGGCTCACGCCAGCGGGGCACACTGTGGTAGGGGTCATCCTTGGGGCCATAAAGGTAGACATTCAGTTTGTTCATGCCATAAAAGTCTAGCTGACGCAAACGGGCTTCATGACTCCAGGGAGTGCCGTAGAATCCCTCTACAACGCCACGCCAGGCTACGTCGGGATAGTCCGTCACGTCGCAACCCTCAAGCTGACCGCCACTCATCATGGCCTCCAGGCTCTTTACGCCATAAAGCGTACCGCGCTCATCATAACCGGCTACTACAATGCCTTTCTTGTCTACATGCAAATAGTATCCCTCAGCATGAGCCGGAATCCTCTTGACGTATGCCTTGACACTTTTGTCGCCGCGCGTACCCACCACGACCTTGAAATCGGCCTTGGCGCTTACCGGCACCAATTCTTTGAGTCCGGCCGTTACATGCTCGGTGGCACTGCTGACCAGATTCCACTGGACAGGCACGTCAAAGCATCCGACCTTACTGGTCGTCACCTGCTGGGGCACGGGATTGATATACGAAATCTGAGCCTGCATCGGAAGCAAGCATGCTGCCATCAACGACAGGCTGAGTAAATGTTGTTTTTTCATATTCATAATCAGATTATACGGACAAAGGTAGGCATAAAAGCTGAATTTCTAAAATTTACGCCCGATTAGTTTCAACCGGTTACTACTGAGCTGCCTGTTTTTTCTTCTACGCCAGGCGAAAAATATCCGCCCCTAAAGCATACAAAAAAAGAGGCCACCGCTGCAACTGTGTGCAAGGTGGCCTCTTTCCTTAAAAAAGTGCTATCTCAAAGACGGATCAAGTCTTTTCATTAGAATTTCAGTGTGTTCAAAGCCTTGTCTACCAGCATGCCGTCAACGGCTTTCAGATTGAACTTGAACGATTTCTTTGCCTTGAATTTCAAGACAAACAGCACGTCTGAACCTTCAAGTACATCCTTATCGCCAGTATTGACGAAGGTAGGATACAACGCTTTCTGTCCGTTGGTGTGCAGACGGTCATTGGTCAGGTTCTCCATGTCTTTCATGTTCTTCACTTCAATACCGGTGTACGTAAGTACGCGGGTGTCATACGGCAGGCCGAAGCTCAGGGCATTAACGGCCTGGAGGTCCTTACCCTTCACGGTAATGAGAACTTCATCGCCGGCTGCATACGAAGTTTTGTTCGGAGTCAATACCAGACTACCGCTCAACTTCTTCATACCGTAGAGGTCAACACCTCCGCGAACCTGCGTGCCTACCACTGAAATGTCGTAAGCATCAATCAGGCCGTTGTGGTTGATGTCACCACCGCTTACGTATCCGTCGAAGTCAGAATCACCCTTGCGCAAACCGGTGTAGTTCATGTATGAGGTGAAGTCGTCCATGTCAATCTTGTGGTCATGGTTAATATCACCCGGCAGGATGGTTTCGCTGCCCGGCACCTTGAAAATGTACATCTCGCTACCGGAAGCAAAATTGTTGACAGCTTTGTCCACGTGAATCTTCAGATACTGTACCTGAGGTTTCTCAGCGAACTTCACTTCCTTCATCTCACCATTCTGAGCCCATTCAAACGGTATGGGAGTAGACCATTTTTCCTTGTCGAGGCTGTAAGAAATAGTACCCTTGAGGAGCGTACCGTTGCCAGCATCCTCGCGCGGAATGTACTGCAGCTTGTCGATGTTATTGATGCTGCGCAAGTCAATGTCCATATCAAACGGAATAGCCTCACCCTTGCCCCACTTAGAGTGCCATGCATCGGTTTCGTCAAAGTTGAACAACTTATCAATGCCCTGACCGCCCTGATTCTCGCAGGTAGTGGTAGCCTTGATGCCCTTAATGGCAAATTCAAGCGGATTGGACTTGGTGGTAGCCTGCAGGCTGGTCCATTCAGACTTGCCATCCTTATTGACCGCGCGAACCTTGAAGGAATACGGCGTTTCGGCCTGCAAATCCTCAAAGAGCAGCTGCGTGTCGGTAATGGTGGAATAAAGCATGCCGTTGAACTCAATTTCGTAGTAGTCGGCATTGGCCACGGGCTCCCAGGTCGGAGTCAGGGTATAAGGCTTGATGTTAGCATCAGTCAGCTCGGCCTTCGGAGCAGTCAGTGCTCCGGTATGAGTCAACTGCTTGTCGCTGGTGTCAAATACGATGCCCTTCACGGTAACCTCGGTAGCATTGGCCGTTACGTCGGTAGCCGCCAGTTTTACGAGCAACTGCGGGTTCTTCTTTATTTCTACTTTCTCAAACTCGCTGCCCTTGGTGGCAAAACGGTTCAAGTTGGGAGCTGCATCATAATAATATACGTTGCTGCCGCTGTTGAACTCGTCGAGCGACTTGGCCTCCTGCAGCTTCACTTTCTTTTTGCCTACCTTGGCCGTCACCTTCTTGGGCTGTGCAGTTACGTTCACACGCAACTCAGTGGTCTTGTTAATGACCTGACCGTTAAATTTACCCTGTGTAGGTGCAATATTCACCGTGAGCTGATTCTTCTCAAGTTCCGTACTGATTTCGGTGGTAGCGTGCTCTCCCTTCAGGTAAGCCACTGACCAGCCGTCATCGTCATATTCGGTAAAGGTTGAGGAAGCCGTCGGATAAATTTCATATATGCGAGCATCCTTCTTGATCTGATTCGGATTGTTGTTGGCATAAGTCATCGGAATGATGGCGCCGGACTTCACGAACACAGGCAACTTCCAAGCCGGAGCTTCAAAATTGTTGATGATGCGACCGCCCTCGTAGCAGTGTCCGTTGAAGTAATCAATCCACATACCCTCAGGCAGGTAGATACCGTTACGCACGTCAGCATAAGTGGTCTTGTCCATCTTAGTATCCTGATAAATAGTAGCCACCAGGAAGTTCGGACCATACATAAACTGATATTGTGTTGACTTGCCCAGAGTGTAGTCGTTAGGATAATACATAAACATGGCGCTCACAATGGGCTTGCCCGTTGTGGCGGCGTAAGCTACCGAATAGGTGTAGGGCAACAACTCCGACTTCAGCTTCAGATAAGTACGGTTAATGCTGGCAGCCGGTTCACCAAGAATATGTGGATACTTGGCATTGGCGCCCCATCCGTCCATATTCAGCTCCATCGGCGTAAAGGTCTTCCACTGGAAGTCACGGATATTGACCGGCACATTCTTTCCGCCGAAAATACCGTCCATATCGGAAGATACATTGGGCTGACCAGACAAGCCCGAGCCGATATATGTCGGAATATGAAAACGGATGTACTCCCAGTTACCACCGGTCTGGTCGCCCGACCACAAACCGGCATAACGCTGGGTTCCGGCCCAACCATCAAGCGTAATGATGAACGGACGGGCAGAATTGCCATACTGCGGCATAACCTTAGCCACATCAGCCACGCCGTTCAGACCGAAGGAATATCCGGCACCGACCCAGGCTACGTCGGTCTTCAGTACACGCACACCGGCAGTGCCCACCTCTTTCACGATATCGCGCTGCAACAGCGGCTCTACACCCTCCTTCGGATGCAGGTCACTCTGCGTCCACAAACCGATTTCCACGCCTTTGCTGCGGGCATAGTCGCCAAATTCCTTCAGATTCTGTATGTTACCGTCGAGCGTATTGGTCTGACCGTAACCAGCTCCGTAACCGTCGTTCGGCAACACCCAGCCCAAAGGATAATCGTGGGCGGCATAACGGTCTACCACGGCGCGGGCAGAGAACTGATAATTATTTTTCTCGCCATTCAGCGATTCCTTAATGCCTCCGTTGTCCTTCTGGCTTTCTACGTAATTCTTGCCGTCCTCAAACGGAGTACCCTCACCAGGCTTGGTAGCCTCTTTCCAATAGTCGCGGTTGTAGGCATTGAGGTGACCTTCATAGAAACCGAACTTTGGCAGCAATACGGGATTTCCCGTCAACTGATAGTAGTCGTTGAGCAGTTCCACCGGAGTCTTGTCCACCATGATAAAGAGGTCCATGTAGTCCTCCTCATGCATCACGGTCACCTGATCCTTCTTTTCAGCACCAAAGTCATAGCGACCGGGCTTGAAGGTGTACCACATGATACCGTAACCGGCTGTACTCCAATAGAACGGAGCGGGCGAAGCTACGCCTCCGTCAGTCCAGTTATTGGTATTGACAATCTGAATGGACTTTCCCTTATGAGAGAAACGGCCATTTTGCATACCGCCGCCATAGAAATATTCATTGGCACCCGCCTTCAGTGAGAGGGCTGAATGATTCTTTTCAATAAGAGCCGGAGCAGTTTCCTCCAACACGGTCTGGCCTGTAACGGTGTTGACTATTTTCATCAACCCGGTAGCCTGATTGATGGTGATGCGTATCTTCTTCGTCTCGATATCATACGTACCACTCTCGTCACGCTTCACCACATTAAGAGAGCCCACGGCCCTACGCGGATTGTCTACCAGAATCTGTGCAGGCGGTTCAGCCTTAGGATCACGCATTTTGCCTCCGGCATCGTCGCGGAAGAAGCGGAAAATGTTGTCACCATAAAAATCAAGTGTAGCCTCCTTGTTGTCGGCCAACTTGATCAACACGGTAGTCGGGCCCGTAACAGTTACACTGACCACCGCATTATTTTGTAAAGCCGCACTGGTTGTCACTACTGGAGCCAGCAACGGATGAGCCACCGCAACCGTCCCCACACCAAAAGCCAACGGCAAAGCTATAGCAATGGCTGCCGGCTTGGATAGTTTCGTTTTCATACTAATCGGTTTGATTAAATTTTTCATTTATTTTGCAGTGCTCAAAGTTACAAACTTTAGCATAATTTACCACACTCTTACGTCACAAAAATGTAAAAAATCAATTTTCCCTTTCATTTTCCCTACTCTACAACGCCACACGGAAGCAAGAAGTCACCCCAAGCCTTGTTTATAATACCAGGACTTACAGACACTGCATTACACTATTTTAGCATTAATTGGAAAGAAAATAAGAGCAGATACTTGTGTTAATGAGGCTTTTTGCGTACTTTTGTCATAATCTATGAATGACAGAATCATTACAATAACAAAATAAAAAAATTATACTATACAAAAACAGTCATAATACCATGGAAAATTTAGAAAAAATTGTAGCCCAGTTCAACATCAACGGTGAAGTGTCTGAAATCAAGCCGCTGGGTAACGGTCTGATCAACACCACCTATAAGGTAAAAACCACCGCTGACAATACCCCGGACTACGTGCTGCAACACATCAACAACGCTATTTTCCCGGACGTGGAGATGCTGATGAACAACATCATTGCCGTAACTAGCCACATCCGTAAAAAACTGGAAGAAGCACACGCCACCGACATCAACCGCAAGGTGCTGACCTTTGTTCCGGCCAAAGACGGCAAATACTTCTACTACGACGGCGAGAAATACTGGAGAATCATGGAGTTCATCCCCGACGCCGTCACCAAGACGGCCGTAACCCCCGAAACTTCCTACGAGGTAGGTCGCACGTTCGGTAACTTCCAGGCTACCCTGGCCGACATCCCCGTACAGCTGGGCGAAACCATCAAGGACTTCCACAACATGGAATTCCGCCTGAAGCAACTGCACGAAGCCGTAGCTGAAGACAAGGCCGGACGCGTGGCTGAGGTTAAAGACCTGCTGGACGAGCTGGAAAAGAGAGCCGACGAAATGTGCAAGGCCGAGCGCCTGCATCGCGAAGGCAAGCTGCCCAAGCGTGTTTGCCACTGCGACACCAAGGTGGACAACATGATGTTCGACAAGGACGGCAACGTACTCTGCGTCATCGACCTGGACACCGTAATGCCCAACTTCGTATTCTCTGACTTCGGCGACTTCCTGCGTTCAGCAGCCAATACCAGTGTAGAGGACGAAAAGGACCTGAGCAAGGTGAACTTCAACATGGACATCTTCAAGGCATTCTCTCGCGGCTACATTGAATCAGCCAGCGTATTCCTCACCCCGGTGGAGATTGAAAACCTGCCGTACGCCGCCAAGCTCTTCCCGTACATGCAGGCCGTACGTTTCCTGACAGACTACATCAACGGCGACACGTACTACAAGATTTCTTACCCGGATCACAACCTGGTACGTACCCGCGCCCAGTTCAAGCTCCTGCAAAGCGTTGAAGCTCACGAGCAGGAAATGAAGGACTACATTGCTTCATTGCAGAAATAAGCCTCTGCTTCCAAAAGAAAATAGCTGAAAACCTATTAAGCTGCCCGCCGCACAAAAGTGCGAAGCGGGCAGCTTTTTTTGTGACACAACACGGGGAGAAAGGAAACGCCCATCGCTCTGAACCGATCTTGCCCGCGCTTCCATGCCCCGAACACTTCAAAAAAACAGGAAGGCACCTAAAAAATTTTCCGAGCCGCGGAAAAAAAACTCCGAGCCGCGGAAATTTTTTTCCGAGCCGCCGAGTTTCACCGACCCGTCACTTCCTCACCACACATATATATAATATAAAAGTACCGGTACGGCCAGATGGCGGTACCGGTACTTTTATGGTCAAAACAGAAAGCCTGACCGGCCTCCGTGCTTAGTTCAACTTCTGAATAGGATCATCATACTGCTTTTGCAAACGCAAGAGCTCCTTGCGCAACATCTGAGTAATCTTTTCCGTACCCTTCTGACCGTAGATGTTGTGCATCTCGTGCGGATCGTTCTTCAGGTCGTAAAGCTCCCACGAGTCAATGTCGTTGTAAAAATGTATCAGCTTGTAATTCTTGTACAACACTCCATAATGACGTTTCACGGCATGCTCGGCCGGATACTCATAGTAGTGATAATACAGCGACTTACGCCAGTTTTTGGGATGCTTGCCTTGAAGCAACGGCAGGAGCGAAACGCCCTGAATGTCGTCAGGAATCGGTGCGCCGGCCAGGTCAAGGAACGTAGGAGCGTAGTCAATGTTCTGCACCAGTTCGGATATGTCGCCACGGGCCTTCAAGCCCTTAGGCAACTGCATGACAAGCGGCGTGCGGAACGACTCCTCGTACATGAAGCGCTTGTCAAACCACCCGTGCTCACCCATGTAGAATCCCTGATCAGAGGTATACACGATAAGAGTGGAATCAGCCAGTCCGGTCTGCTCCAAATAGTCCAGCAGCCGGCCAACATTGTCATCCAGACTGCGAGTCACCTTAGCATAATCGCGCATGTAGCGCTGGAATTTGTATTCGGCCAGTGCCTTACCGGTGAGATGACGGGCATGAAAATCAGCCGTAATCTTGTCATAAAACGCATTGTACTTGGCGCGGTCAGCCGAATCAAGACGATTTACAAAAGCACGATATGTAGGAGCCAAAGGAGTTTGATCACCTGGACGATATACCTTAACGTCATAGGCCATGTCCATATCCTTGGCAATATTCATCTCCTGCGTTTGGGCAGCCAGACGCCCCTGATAGTCATCATAAAAGGTTTCGGGTACCTTAAAGGTCTTATCCTCATACAAATCCAGATATTTCATCTCCGGAAGCCAATCGCGATGACAGGCCTTGTGATGTACAAACAGGATGAAGGGTTTTGAACGGTCGCGCTTGTGCTCCAACCAGTCGATGCTCTTGTCGGTAATCAGATTGGTGACATACCCCTCCTCTCGCAAGGTATCGCCATTCATATTAATGAAATCCGGATTGTAGTAGTTGCCCTGCGCCGGCAAGATACTGAAATAGTCAAAGCCCGTGGGGCGGCTCACCAGGTGCCACTTGCCAATGAGAGCCGTCTGATAGCCGGCCTTCTGCAGCAACTTATGCATTGTCTGTTGACTGCCGTCAAAAATACCATGTTCATTGTTCGTAAACCCATTCTTATGGCTATGCTTACCCGTCAGCATGCAGGCGCGGCTGGGCCCCGATAACGAATTGGCCACGTAGCTGTTGGTAAAGCGCACGCCGGCCTTGGCTATGCGGTCCAGATTGGGGGTTTGCACGTTACTGCTGTCATAGCAGCTCATCATCTGCGCCGTGTGGTCGTCGGTCATGATATACACAATGTTATACCGCGACTGGGCCAAGGCCGCTGCCGGCACGAGCAACAGGCTACCTAAAACTAAATGCTTGTTCATAGTAATTCGTAATAAAAAGAGGGCCGCCAAGTTGTTGGTGGGACAACTGCGGACCCTCTTGTGCTGTTTTGTTTTTTACTTCCGACCGAAAGAGATTATTTGGTCATGGAGTATACGATGTCCATAATCTGCTTACCCAGTGCGTCGGCCTCTTCCATGGTCTTGGCCTCAGAGTAAACGCGAATAATAGGCTCGGTGTTACTCTTACGCAGCTGAACCCATTTGTCAGGGAAGTCAATCTTCACACCGTCAATGTCGGTAACCTTCTCGTTCTTGTACATTTCCTTTACCTTCTGAAGTACACCGTAAACATCGGTACCCGGAGTAAGGTCAATGCGGTTCTTGGCAATGAAATAGTTGGGATAAGTAGCTCTCAGTTCGCTGACTTTCATCTTGCGCTTAGCCAGATAAGTCAGAATCAAAGCGATACCGACCAAAGCGTCGCGACCATAGTGAGCAGCCGGATAGATTACTCCACCATTACCCTCACCACCGATTACGGCACCGGTTTCCTTCATCTTGGTCACTACGTTAACCTCGCCAACGGCAGCCGGAGAGTACTGGCAGCCATAGCCTTCGGTCACGTCACGCAGAGCACGCGTAGAGCTCAGGTTGGATACAGTGTTACCCGGAGTGTGCTGCAGTACGTAATCAGCAGCCGTTACCAGCGTGTATTCCTCACCGTACATCTTGCCGTTCTCGCAAATCACAGCCAAACGGTCAACATCCGGGTCTACCACGAAACCGATGTCGTGCTCGCCCTTGGCCATCAGTGCCATAATGTCGCCCAGGTTCTGCTCCAGCGGCTCAGGATTGTGCTGGAAGTCACCCGTAGGCTCAGTGTAAAGACCGGTTACCTTGGTAACGCCCAACTGACCCAGCAATTTGGGCAGGATGATACCACCGACTGAGTTTACCGTGTCAATGGCTACGCGGAAGTTAGCCTTGCGGATAGCGTCTACGTCAACCAACTCCAGGTTCTTAACCAAGTCAATGTGACGCTGGTCATAGTAGAAGTTCTTGGTGTAGTTACCCATGTGGTCTACATCGGCGTAATCAAAATCGCAGTTATTGGCCAGACGGACAACCTCGGCAGCCTGATCAGCCGGCAGGAACTCACCACGCTCGTTCAGGAACTTCAAGGCATTCCACTGGCGCGGGTTGTGGCTGGCTGTAATGATAATACCACCACAAGCCTTCTCCATGGTTACGGCCAACTCGGTGGTAGGCGTAGAAGCCAGTCCGATGTTAAGCACATCGAATCCCATGCCAATCAGTGTACCGCAAACTACATGTGATACCATCTCGCCGGAAATACGAGCATCGCGACCCACTACAATTTTGTTGGCATAACCTTTTACTTTACGGCGCAACGTAGCGTAAGCGGATACAGATTTTACGATGTCGAGCGGATTCAATGTATCGCCCGGTTTACCTCCGATGGTTCCACGGAAACCAGAGATTGATTTAATAAGTGTCATGTATTTTTACTTTTAAGATAATTTGTGTTTACTCATTTATTTAGACTGCTCTACAAAAGTACAAATAAATAATGGAAAACAGGCACGCTGTTTTTGTTTTTTCTGCCTGTTTTCTGCAGAATTAGTGTTGTAACTTTCGGACAAAGTCTTCGGCTATTTTCAAGGTGTCCTGCTTGCCTACGTCCAACAGCTGCAGTGATTCGTCAAAGCAGCCATAAATATCGTATTGGGCACACATGGACAAATAGAAGTCTATAATGGAGAACTTATCAGGCCACGCCTGCATCTCGGCAAACAATTTAGGCGAAAATACATGGATGCCGGCAAAAGCCAGCTTCCGGCAACGCTCCACTTCGAGCTGTTTGAACGGCGTGCGTACCTCGCCCGTACCGATGTGCGTCCACCCCACCAGCTGCGACTGCTCATTAAAGAGCAAATAGCGCTGCGTCTGGCGCTGGCTCACCAGCACAACGGCATCATGCTGCTGCCCCAGCGCGTAAAGCGCCTTGAGGTTGGCATTGCTGAGAATGTCTACATTGTGAATCAGGATGGGCGAATCGTCCGCCTGGAACAATGTGGCAGCCTTTTTCAGTCCGCCTCCGGTATCCAGTAGTGCAGCCCGCTCATCGGAGAGCTGAATATTTACACCCCAGTCGCGTGTCTTGACGTGCTGCTCAATCTGGTCGGCAAAATGGTGAATGTTGACAACAATATCCGTGCATCCTGCAGCTTTCAGCTTTTCAATCTGAATATCCAGCAGAGGTTTCCCACCTACCGGCACCAGGGCCTTGGGCATATGGTCGGTAAGGGGCTTCAGGCGGGTACCCATGCCCGCCGCAAAAATCATGGCTCTCATTATTCTGAATCTTATAGTAACACAAAGATAGTGAAACTCGCCCGATTTCGGATGGATTAAGGAAGAATAATGTAAACTATTGGGTTTTCAGGAATATACGCAGCATTATTTCACATTCGTAAAAGTGTGCTTTGAAGCCGTTTTTTGAATAGTTAAGCAGAAATGAAGAGCAAAAGAAAAAGGAGAATCTTCGGTGTATTGCCGTCGGGTTCTCCCTTTTTAGTAGAGTAATTCTCTTAATCTGAATCTTATAAACGATTTTTTTCGCTTTGACCAGCACCCCTTCCTTTATATTTGCTCATCGTAGAGTTAAATGCATAACGTATGGTAAGCCGAACAGCCTGTGAATCACTATAGTTCCATTTGTCAAGTTTCATTTGAGTTCCATAGGTTATCATTGAATTACGGACTGTTTTGAATATATCTGTTGCACTGAGCTGGAAAAACCAGTTACCAATTGTCTTGGTTACACCCAGATTTATTTGCCATGACGGTTTTAGTGTAACCACATCCATATCTCCCGATGTATGATATAGCATATCACCTGTAATGGTGAAACCTTTTCCGACAGATAGGCTGTTGTAGAAATTGATAAACAACAATGGATTGTTCATTCGCAGTTCTGTCCCCATAAATGGTATTTTAAGGTTTTGTCCCATCAGATTAAATTGGAGACGAGGTGACCAGATTGATATTTTAGGGGATAGAGATACCATCGCTGTATATTTTGAGATATGATCATAATTCATATAAGTCATCAGATTTACTGATTCTCCTTCCTTATATGCTTCAACAATCCCGACTATAGCATCTTTTACATATTGATAGCTTGCTGAAAAGAAAACCCATTTGTAAATACCAGCCAAAGAAACATCGTGATTCATTTCCGGTTTCAATAGAGGATTTCCTGTCTCATAGGTAAAGCGGTCGTCATATTGTATATTGCTGCTCAATTGACTATACAGCGGCCGTTTTGTCTTGGCTGTATATGATAGAGTAAACTTAGCTTTTTTAATAGGGAACGTAAAGCCTATATTGGGAAACAAACGATCATATTTTCGGCTTTGCTCTGATATTAAGAGCCCATTCTCATAGTAATCGGAGACAGTATGCTCATACCTTAATCCCCCAGAAAGTTCATAGACTCCTATGGGGAAAGTGGCACTTATGAAACCAGCAATATTATGTTCCTTGATATTGTCATCTGCATCCGGCAAAAAATCATTATAGTTATCATATCGGTCAGTTCTGTTTGTATAGGTGTACTCATAACCGGCCTCAAGTGTATTTTTACCAAAGTCGTATTCCAGGACAGATTTGGAAGCAAACATTGAACTGTTGATGTGATTCAGGCTGCTTATTGTCGATTCTCCTTCCGATAAACTGACTTCATCTATTTCCTGTTCAGCTTTATTGCGGCTTGAATAATAGTCATTATTTACAGTAAGCGTCCAATCACCATATTCACCTATGTAATACATATTCAATATGTTTGTAGGCATATTCTTTCTTTTCCAGTATGTATAGTAATCTATTTTATCATCAAGGATACCATTTAATTTGCTTGTTTCATTTGTGGTCCACTCTGAATGATTGTAAGGTGTACCTCGAAATTCATATTTTGCTCCCAATACATTCTTAGGGTTAATTTGCCAGTTGAGACCTAAATTGGCATTATAGGTTGTGCTGACAGGCAATATGATAATGTCAGAATTCAGATCATACAGATTATGCCCAGTGTTTATCATGGTGACATTTTTCTGCTGCTGATATCGTCTTGAATAGTCAAAAGCAAAGGTTCCGAATATGTCAAGATTATTCTTCCTGAAATTAAGTGAAAGGTTGTCCGAATTAGACCAAGAGTGAGCAGCCCGGACGACACCTTGTATTGAGCCGCTTAATCCGTCTCCTTGTTTCTTAATTGTGCGAACTAATAACACCGATCTTACTTCTGCACCATATTTTGCACCGGGATTACTGATTACTTCCACACTTGCAATATCTTTTGATGACATTCTATATAATTCGCTGTTGTCCGTCAGTTTTCTCCCATTCACATATATTATTGGTGTCCCTTTGCCAAAAACAGTAAATTTGCCATCTTCACGCATCACGCCTGGAAGTTGTCCAATCACATCCATTGCATTCCCGAGCAGACTTAAAACAGACCCATTTACAGTTGTGATTATGCCACCTTTTGTCAAATGTTGAGAAGGTCGTGCCGTTACCGTAACTTCGTCCAGCAGGATATTGTCTGAAACAAGTACGAATGTTCCAATATCTTTTTTCTCATCCAGCGTTTTTATAATTTTCTTGTATCCGAGAGCGGAAATTTGTAGAAACTTTGCTTTTGCATAATCGGTAAAAAAATCAAATTTACCACTTGCGTCTGTTACTGTTCCTGCGATATATACGGAATCAGCACCCATCAAAATAACATTTGCAAACTCTACGGGGTTTTGATTCTCGTCACATACCACACCTTTGATTTGCGCCTTGGCTGTAAATGGCACAATCATTAAAACGAAAATGAATAAAAGATTTCCTCTCATACTTACTTGCATTTTATTACTCAATGCAAAAGTATGATTTTGATTATAGGGGCTTTAGAACTATGCATTGCAGATTTGTTGCAATGTGTATTTCAATGTTTCATATTTGTTTCAATGTTGTGTTATTATGTTGTATATCAATTTATTATCTACCGAATATGAATTGATACATCTGAGGGTCGAGCTTTTCTCTAAGTCTGCTTTTTCGGGTTCTGATAGCATTTTCCGAAGCCCCCATGCACTTGGAAATCGTTGTATTATTTATTTTCAGAAGACAAAAGAGACATAGTGTCAGATCATCCAGATTAACTCCATTGCCTGCAGCTTTTATATCTATTATCATGTCTGTGAATTCTTCGAATAACTGTTTCCTGAGTTTGTCCCTTTCTGAAGGTGGAAGAAAAGAACCATTGGAATGCTTGTCATTCCCTTCCAATATTTGAAGTTTCTTCATCCATCCATTCCGAATGAAATTGTCTCTGCAAATATCAGCTCTTTTTTTCCAAATCTTAGTCAATTCAGAATTTTGGTCATTCTCAGAATCAATAGATTGCAATTCTATCTGATTAACACGAATCTGGTCCAGTTCTTTTCTTATTTTTATATATCGTTTCTTGTTATTTCTGTCGTATAGGAAGAACAATATTATACCAAAGAATACGATTGACAATATGATGACAATCTTTCTTTGGTTTTTTAGTTGAGATTCATGAATGTGTTTCTGCAATAGTAAGTTGTTGCTTGAAATCTCACTATCCAGAGCTTCTTTTCTTGAAATGACTTGTGAAACTGAATCGTTCCTTGTAATCCCTTCACTTGCAGAAACTTCTTCATTCAAAGTGTATTTTACACATGCATTGAGTATTCTGAGGCTGTTATATGTATTGATTGAATACTTATCGGGCGCACTGCTATATAACGAATCAGCTTTGTCACAAAAATATTTTGCAATGCCTGTATGCCTGTTGTTTAGATTGAGAAAACCTAAAGTAATCAACCTACCTAAACTGTTTTCGGGTAGTTCCATTAAATAGTTTTTGGCTTTTTCGTAATTTACGCCTGGCGTATTTGCATAATTCAGCACATAGGTTGTATAATTAGATTCTTCTTTATTTTGTTGTGAAAAATCAATGGCACGGGCGATATAAACCAATGCGGAGTCATTTTCATTGATAAAGCCATAGCAGGCTCCAATTTGGTGCATAGCATAGGCCTTTTGTTGTTCTGTCTCCGCATAAGTTAATGCTTTCCTTGCATATACTATTGCTTTATTGTAATCTTTTTCAGCAGACGGTTCACAATAAATATCTGCCAGTTTCATATTCAAAGAATATAGCTGGGTTTTATTTCCCTTACCTATCATGTTGATTGATTGCTGCAAATAATAGAACATTGAATCCTGTTGTCCACGCCACATAGACTGATAGACTTTGAGTTGATAGGCTTTGAATAGCTCTATACTGTCACAATTTTGCTTGAAATATAGTACACTGTAGTCCAATAAACTATCGGAGGCAAAGGCTTTGCTTTGTTGAAGTTTTGCCGTAGCAAGCAATATTCCGCATCGTGCTCTTTGCTGCTGTGTCAATTTTGAATATGGATATAATGTTTCCAGTATTGTTTGGGCAGAATCGGGATGCTCAACGGCCATTGATTCTGCTGTATCCAAAATTCTCTCTTTTTGTGTGGAATTGTTACATGCACATAACGCCACTGCTAATATAATGATATATAGTATATTTCTCATACTTGTCCCTTTTGATACAAAAGTATATATTTCTTTTAAGAAAACCGTTAAGGAAAAAAGAAAGATCCACGTCCTGCTGTGTCAGCCTGTGTTCGTGATCGTACAGTACATTCAATGGCTTGAGTGTTTCCACCGTGTACTTCTTCTTCGCTTTCTGTAACATGACATTTGATTTTTTGTTAGTCCGGTTTACAGGGGCCGGAGTTCCCATAACTACAGGCTTAAAAAGGTTGTGTTCCGTACATGCAAGGCTTCTGGAAAAAATACCGAAAGCCCTCCGGGACGAAGATGATTTTTCCACGAACCCAAAGGGCTAGGCCTTGCTCGTACGAGAAGAAAACAATTACCTTTGCCTGTGGTTATGGGGACTCAACTGCGGTATGACTTCTCTTTTGAGGTATGTTTGTACGGTGAGATTATGGCCTCTTTATTCGACCTTTTCAAAAAGGAATGTTCTCTTTGCAAATAAGATAATGAGTTGTTTTAAAAGCATGAGAAATATAGCGGTTCGGAACAGTCCTGCTTTTTCTTATCCATTGCCGTCCTCGTACGAGTTTGCTCCAATCTGTTGATAGTCAAATAAAAACTATCTTATTACAACAAATATCAAATATAATAAAAGGTGAGCGCAGAGACAAACAGAAAACGAAGTTTTCAATATTTGGCTATGCCGAGCCGCATTCCGTATTCTCCACAAATACGCTAAAGTGTTCACAAGAAGCGAAACTCGCGGCTTTCCGTCTCGAACCAGACGAGTCCGCTACCTAATACCAGATAAAAGCTCGTTCTCTTCGAAATCCACGACTTGCACGAAGTGCTGGGAAAAGGCCGCAACTTTCAGCCGAAAGCCGTATCTTTGCAGCCAAACGAACCACGGGCCTCTCGCTGGACACAGCACCAGCAACTGATATGTGGCGGCCCACAAAATTCCCTATTTACATGGAAAAAGAAAGAATTGTACTTTTTGAAACCTCCATGGGTGATATCCGCGTGAAGCTCTACAACGACACGCCCCGACATCGGGACAATTTCATCAAACTGGTGCAAGACGGCGCCTACGACCAAGTCCTGTTTCACCGCGTCATCCGCAATTTTATGATTCAGACCGGCGACCCGAAGATGAAGCCAGCCCATGCTGCCCCGACTGTAGATGTCGAAAAATACCACTACACCATTCCGGCCGAAATTGTATGCCCCAGCCATTTCCACAAAAAAGGTGCCTTGGCTGCAGCCCGCACGGGCGACGAAGTCAATCCGGAAAAGGCTTCCAGCGCAACGCAGTTTTACATTGTCACCGGCCAAGTCTACGATGAAGCCCAACTGAACAAGCTGCAGCAGGCCATTCACCAAAACAAGGTAGAAAGCTGTCTGGAAAAGCTCTCGCGCAACCACATGAAAGAACTGTTCATGCTGCGGCGCGCCGGCGATAAGGACAAGCTGCAGGCTCTGATTGACGATTTGATGCAACAGGCCGAAGAAATGGTGGCCCAAAGTGCGCCTACCACATTCAACGACGAGCAGAAAACGGCCTATGCCGAGATAGGCGGTGCGCCGCACCTGGACGGCGACTACACCGTATTCGGCGAAGTCATCGAGGGCATTCAGGTGGCAGAAGCCATCGAAAAGGTCAAGACCCGCAGAGACCGCCCGGTGGAGGACGTATTTATCAAGCGCGCCTACGTGGAGGAGTAAAAGCCCCAGCTATCCGTGCAGCACGCCACGCTTCGCCATCAGGTGTTGCCCCGACAAACACAGACAGGCTCCAAGCGGAAACTGGCAACAAAAAAAGCAGGAAGCTCAGTATTGGGCTTCCTGCTTTTTTGTCTTTATTTAGCAAACTTACTGTATATCACGGAAATCTGTATCTTGCCGTTCTCATCGCCCCGAATCAGGCGGGTGCTGTACAGTCCCATCTCATTGCGCACGCGCAGTAACTTCTGCGACGAAGTGCCCACACCAGTGGTGATGGTGGTGTACTCGGCTTTGACCGGCACCACATAGAATTTATTCCAATCCGGATTTTCCTGCTCCCAACGAGCATATTTGGCCTTTCGCTCAGCCTCAGTATCGGTAGACAACACACCGGCGTCCTGATCACGCTGGTTCTTGCAAATAGTAACCAGACGCGCAATGTTGCTGAAGGTATAGGCATTGTCCGACGAAGAGAAGGACGTAATAAACGAAGTCTTGCTGTCCGGCAGTTCCTCATCCTCAAAGAAATGATAATAATCCTTTTTCCGAACCAACAAGATGTTTTGCGGTGCCGAAAGCGAGAATTCATTTTGTCCGATATTGTTCATACGCACCAGCGAGAACGACGCATTGTTAATGGTATCGTTATAATGCTCACCGCTCACAATCTCATCAATGGGCAACGTGACTTCCGTCAGAATACCAGACGGAGTTTTCAGATAAGTGCAGTTTTCATCCGCAGCCAAATCATCGAGCCCAGTTGTCGAGACGCTCGTATTTTGCAGAACCTCCTCGGTTGCTCCCAGACGAACGAATCCGTCCACAATAGTATCATTCTCCGTCGACTCACTGCTCTTTTTGGTCTTGTAACGGAAGAAGAGGTCAAGTGTCGACACATCCACCTCGACAAGCGCCCCTACGCCTCCCTCGGTCTTGAAGTAAAAGCCCGGGCAAACATGACGTAAGAACTCGTAACTGCTCTTGTAATACTCCGGATGGGTGTAATAGGTATTGAGCAAATAGCTGCCATAGGAATCCGGCAACTTCACCTTGATATTGGTGTAATAACTGGACGAATTCAGTACGGAGTCGGCCAGACTCAAGTCGCGGATGGTGTACATCAGCGTCTTGCGGATGCCGGTCTGCGGGTTGACATATTTCTGGGGATCGATGTTGGAATAGTATTTCACATTTTCCTCCATCACCCGATTGGTATCAAGCTCCTGCACCATCAGCTTCATAGGAGCCAAAGAGTCACCCTGATAGCTGGAAACGAACACGCGCAACTGACAAGAGTCAGCCATCACCTGTCCCGTTCCGTCGTGCATCATGGCCTCATACTTGGGCAACGAGAAATTGTCCAGCAAATTAAACTGCGCCAGGAAGTCGCAAGTCGTCACGCTATTGGTTTCGGGGTCTACGATACGCCCCAAATAGCAGGCATTGGTATTGGCGTACACGGAATCGACACGTAGCGAACGGGTCAGAATGTTGTAAGCACCCTCCGATACCACCATGGCATCGCCACCCGGCATCAGCGTCGAACCGATACTGGAGGTGTCGTCGTCGCACGACACGCACATACCCGACACAGCCAGCAGTGCCATGCCCATCCAGGAACAGAAACGAGATATTGTTTTCACAGCTATCTATATATAAAAGTATGTAATGCTTTGATTACGCTTCGGCCTCTTCGGACTCCTCTTCTCCGTCGTACAGACTTTCGTAGAATTCCGATACTTTTTCCGACAACTTCGTCACACCCGGATACGTCAGTACCGGAATATTTTGTTTGTGAGCTTCTTTGGTCAGCTCAGGCGTAGCCCCCTTCTCCATCTGAATCAATCCGTCGGAGAAACGTACTGCCAGCTCCAACAAGGCTTCAGAGGAAGAAAAATCCAACCCTAAAGAATCGATAAACTTTTCGTCCACGCCCTTAAACATCAAGGAATTCTTGAAGTTGGCCGGCGGGGTCATGTGCGGATACTCCTTATAGGTTGAGAATACGACCTTGGTGTGAGCAAAGGCAGGCGTCTCGCTAAATACCGTTTTCAGATACAACGGAGCAATGGCTGACATCCAGCCCTGGCAGTGTACCACATCGGGCACCCAGCGAAGCTTCTTCACCGTCTCCAGTACGCCACGGGCAAAGAATACGGCTCGCTCAATGTTGTCCGCATATTCATTACCTTCGTCATCACACATCATTCCACGCTTCAGGAAATAATCGTCATTGTCAATAAAATAGACCTGCATGCGGGCGGCCCCAATAGAGGCAACCTTGATAATCAGGGGATGATCGGTGTCGTCAATGATGATGTTCATGCCCGACAGACGAATCACCTCATGCAGCTGATTACGACGTTCGTTAATGTTGCCCCAACGAGGCATAAATGTTCTGATTTCGTGACCACCCTCCTGCACTTCATGCGGCAGCGTAAAGCCGACTTTCGACATATGCGTCTCCGGCAGATAAGGCGTCATTTCCTGATTGATGAATAATATTCTTTTAGCCTTCATTCTTTTTTGATAGTGACTACAAAACGGTGCAAAGTTACTAAATTTTTGACGAATGACATTGATTTTTACCTTTTTAATATACAACGAAGGAGCAAGAGCCAGAATATTGAGCTTTACGTTTCGGTATTTCATAAATATTCTGTTACTTTGCACCGCAAAACAAAAGTCAATTTTTGGGACTCACACACCCCAGACGTCCTTTCTCCCCTTTCGACCCCTCAGTTCCCGCTTTATTCCACGTAAAGCGGGCAGGCCGATGCGGAAACCGTATGGACGCAATGAGCCATGTGTATGTTGCCCAAATCAACCATGCAAGAAATGAAAATTGTAAAAACCGTCAGCGAGCTGAACCAGTCATTACAGGCAGCCCGCCAAGCAGCCCAACACGTAGGCCTCGTGCCCACCATGGGTGCCCTGCATGAGGGCCACGCTTCGCTGGTCAGCCGCAGCGTGAAAGAAAACGACATTACCGTAGTCAGCGTATTTGTCAACCCGACCCAATTTAACGACAAGACCGACCTGGCCAACTATCCCCGCACCTTGGAGGCCGACTGCCAGCTGCTCGAAAAGCTGGGAGCCGACATCGTATTTGCCCCCTCGGTAGAGGAAATCTATCCTGAACCGGACACCCGTCACTTCAGCTATCCGCCCATTGACACCGTGATGGAAGGTGCTCACCGTCCGGGCCACTTCAACGGCGTGTGCCAGATTGTCAGCAAGCTGTTCATGCTCGTAAAACCCGAAAAAGCTTACTTCGGTGAGAAGGACTACCAGCAGATTGCCGTCATCCGTGCCATGGTGGCCGACCTCAAGCTGCCGGTTGAAATATGCCCCTGCCCCGTCATCCGTGAGGAATCCGGACTGGCCCGCAGCAGCCGCAACACACTGCTGACCGAAGAAGAGCGCCACACGGCAGCCCACATCTACCGCGCCCTCAAGGAAAGCCGGCCCTACGCGAAGCAGCACACCATAGCTGAAACCACCCAAAAGGTCATTGACGAGCTCAATGCCATTGACGGACTGGAAGTAGAGTACTACCAGATTGTGGACGGCAATACGTTGCAACCCGTTGCCGACTGGGCCGACGCCGACTCTGTAGTGGGCTGCATCACCGTGTACTGCGGACACCGCCCCATCCGACTGATTGACCACATCCGCTACAAAGGATAACGGAAAAAACTCATACCGAAACAATATGCAAATTGAAGTACTGAAGTCTAAAATCCACTGCGCCCGCGTTACGGAAGCCAACCTGCACTACATGGGCAGCATCACCATCGACGAGGACCTGATGGACGCTGCCGGCATGATAGCGGGCGAGCGCGTATTCATTGCAGACAACAACAACGGCGAACGCTTTGACACGTACATCATCAAAGGCCCGCGCGGCACGGGATGTATCTGCCTGAACGGAGCAGCAGCCCGCAAGGTACAGGTGGGCGACGAGGTGATCATCATGTCGTACGCCCTGCTCGACTTTGAGGAAGCCAAGACCTTCAAGCCTAAAGTCATCTTCCCCGACGGCGCTCACCAAAACAAACTGTAAAAGACTTTTTGCCGAAAGGCTTACGCCCGGCCGGGGCAACCGGCAGCACACGCAGCTGACGGACTACCCCCACACCGATACAAGAGAGGCGGATTGACATGGCCACCACGCGCCACGCCAATCCGCCTCTCTTGTGTACCCCCGAAACGGGGAGGGACTTTCGAAAAACTAGGTCCCTCGGAAAACGAACAAGGTGCCGCCTAAAAAATTTTAGGCGGCACCTTGTTAAAAATCCCCGTCAAGGGGTAGAGATCTTATTCAAAATCACTTTGCTGCTGCTCCACTTCCTTGAGCTTCTGCCGGCTGCGCTCCTGTTGCAGGCGGTCGTTACCGGTCCCCTCCGTTACAGCTGAAGCGACTGACGGAATGCGCTGCCCCAGCTTGTTCTCCTGTTCCAATTCCTCTTTATCAGCAATCAGCGGATGAGCCGCCGGACGAGTCGTAATCACCAGCTCGCCCGAAAGCGGCGTGTGCTTGCCTCGGAACATGACAGAGGCCTTCACCTTAATCTTACCCTCATTTGTCTTGGCGCGTACCAACACCGGAGCCGTTACCCACTGCACAGGGCGCGGATTGGTAAACGTAGACTCACTGGCCACCAACTCACCGGGACCCTCTATGTCGAATTTTATCCAATAGTTGTTGAGGCGCTTGATGACGCCATTGCCGTCGGCAACTGCAGCCACCACGGTCACCAGATCCGAGCCGTCGGCCGTCATTTCCGTATTTTCCGTATCGGCCCAGAGCACCAGTTTGCTAGGTCGGCGCGAAGGCACCACCTTGTGGGTGGCCACTACCTTGCCGTTTTGCAGGCCTTCAGCCAACAGGTACGACTCGCCCTGTTTCTTACTGCGCGACAGCGCCTTGTCGTGCATCACATCCCACACATTGCTGAACGTGATGACGGGCGAAGGCATACCGACCTGGTCCTTGGGCTTGTGGTAAACATATTGCTTGCCGCCAAGACAATAGGTCAGACGCACCTCCTCACAATTACTGTACACGGTGACATCCTTCGGTGAAAACGGCGTCATGGCGTTGGCGATGTACACCATCGGTCCCGTTTCCGACAGCAGATTAGGATTCGGTTCCACCGGACGCTGGGCACAGAACATGTAATAGGAATATTTGGGCTGACGGAACGCATCCATAATGCCGCCATAGAAAGGGTCGGGATGGTAACCACGCTGGTGGTCAAACGAGTGCCACAGGCAGCCCCCCACATGCTGACGCGGCGTACGATAGAGCGCATCGTAACACGTGTACTGATAGTCCGTTTTGGCATATCCCTGCGCCTGTACCAGCATCGGTACCTCACCCCAGGCACGATTGACGCGACTCGGCGAATTGTGCGAATTCCAGTCATCTACATTATCTCCCCACTCTCGCGTAAAATACGTCACTTTCGGGTCCATCTGACTGGTATTGAAAGCCCCGCCGGCACCGTTTTGCGGATGCGTAAACTGCACGGGATAGTACTCGTGACCACGGGCCGTAGCGTCACATCCGGCATAGCAGTAGGGATACGGGTACTCCTCATGCACGATGTCCAGCACACGCTTGGCAAAGTCGTCGGGATACCAGGTCTCGTTCAGTATCGGCTCCCACAGCCACACCGACGGACGGTTGCGGTCGCGCCGCACCATGTTGCGGATGTCGCTGTACACACGCTGGGCAAACTCCGGCGCATTGTTCCAGAATTGCCAGCCCGGCGTATTGACAATCACAAACAGGCCCAATTCGTCACAGGCATCCATAAAGGCGGGGTCCTGCGGATAGTGGGCATTGCGAATGACGCGCAAACCGGCATCACGCAGCTTCTTGGCGTCGCGCCAGTGCAAACTGTTGGACAAGGCATTGCCCACCACGGCAAAGTCCTGATGGCGGTTGGCTCCAATGAGCGGAGTGGGATAAGGACGACCGTTGAGCCAGAAACCGTCCTTTCCTCGAAATTCTACGCTGCGGATACCCACACGTTGGCGATACCCGTCGACCACCTGGCCGGCTTTGTCCAGAATACGCACATGAAGCTGATACAGGTACGGCGTATCGGGCGACCACAAATGCGGCTGATTGAGATTGAAATCGAGACTCACCTGACGGGCCTTACCACGGGCCACGGAGAGCGAGTGCGACACCTGCTTTACCAGCTTGTTGTCGCGGTCAAAAAGCTGATACTCAATTTTTCCCGAAAAAGAGCGGTCCGTCCGGTTGCGCACATGAGCATCGAGCCGTATGCCGGCCGACTGCTCCGACACATCATGATAGGACACGAAAAGGCCGCCACCGGCCGTCTGATTTTCATAGTTCGGATCGGTCAGATGCACCTTGTTGTGCACCACCATCCAGCAGTCGCGATAAATACCGCCAAAATAGGTAAAGTCCAGCGTCTCCTGCGACTTTCCGGGCGGATAAGAAGTGTCGTCACTATTGTCCGCCCACACGGCTATCACGTTGTCCTGTCCGTATTTCAGATACTGCGTTACGTCAGCCACTACCGGCAAATAACCACCGAAATGCGTAGCCACAAGCTGACCGTTGACCCACACCTTTGACTTGCCCATAATGGCCTCGAAATGCAAAAAGAGCTGCTTGCCTTGCCACGAAGCTTCGGGGCGGAAATGCTTGCGATACCACACCTCGCCCTGATAGTTAATGCACCCGCTGGCTTCGGTAGGCAACAGCTCAATACCATTGGGCAGTGAGACGAGCGACCATGAGCGGTCGTCAAAATCGGTGCGTTCCGCGCCCGTCTGTGCACCATTATAAAAGCGCCAGGCAGGATTCATACTGTACACACTCCTACCCGTACCGGGCAATTCATAAAAACCGGCAGTAGAAAACTCCGGCTGATGCGCTGCAAATGCCCACGCCACAACGAACAGGAAAAGACTACATGCAATGAGTATTCGTTTCATAGCAGATTGTTTATTTAATTAACGTGAGTTCGATGAATTATAAGTAGTTGCAAAATTGGTGATTAGCGAAAA